>Ga0208321_1000013_pt1 | contig 346715 bp, 312 predicted proteins | sample June2015DPH_4_15_FD_184692 | JGI IMG/M metagenome (GOLD analysis project Ga0208321, IMG submission 184692) | Peatland microbial communities from SPRUCE experiment site at the Marcell Experimental Forest, Minnesota, USA - June2015DPH_4_150... | ecosystem: Environmental > Terrestrial > Soil >...
CGGCTTTCATGATGTGACGGGCGGTGTGTACAAGGCCTGGGAACGTATTCACGGCGCCGTAGCTGATGCGCCATTACTAGCGATTCCAGCTTCATGCCGTCGAGTTGCAGACGACAATCTGAACTGGGCCCGGTTTTGGGGGATTTGCTCCACTTTACAGTCTTGCTTCCCTTTGTACCGGGCATTGTAGTACGTGTGCAGCCCTGGCCGTAAGGGCCATCCTGACTTGACGTCATCCCCACCTTCCTCCTCGTTAAAGCGAGGCAGTCTGTCCAGAGTGCTCCGGCCTTTCGGCTGGGTGGCAACAGGACACAGGGGTTGCGCTCGTTGCGGGACTTAACCCAACATCTCACGACACGAGCTGACGACAGCCATGCAGCACCTGTGCAAGCTTCCCTTGCGGGATCGTCAGACTTTCATCCTTCTACCACTTGCATGTCAAGGCCAGGTAAGGTTCTTCGCGTTGCATCGAATTGAGCCACATACTCCACCGCTTGTGCAGGCCCCCGTCAATTTCTTTGAGTTTTAATCTTGCGACCGTACTTCCCAGGCGGCACGTTTAACGCGTTGGCTACGCCACAAAAGGGGTCGATTCCTTTTACAGCAAACGTGCACCGTTTAGGGCCAGGACTACCGGGGTATCTAATCCCGTTTGCTCCCCTGGCTTTCGTGCCTCAGTGTCAGAAGTTGTCCAGGGACTCGCCTTCGCCACTGGTGTTCCTCTCGATATCTACGCATTTCACTGCTACACCGAGAATTCCAGTCCCCCCTCCAACTCTCAAGCTAGATAGTATCCGATGCCGTTTCGGAGTTAAGCTCCGAGATTTCACATCAGACTTACCCAACCACCTACGCACCCTTTACGCCCAGTAAATCCGAACAACGCTTGGGACCTCTGTATTACCGCGGCTGCTGGCACAGAGTTAGCCGTCCCTTCCTCTTCCGGTACTATCAATCCCGACAATGTTATTGTCGGGACATTGATCCCGAATGACAGGGGTTTACGGGCCGAAGCCATTCATCCCCCACGCGGCGTCGCTCCATCAGGCTTTCGCCCATTGTGAAAAATTCTCGACTGCTGCCACCCGTAGGTGTCTGGACCGTGTCTCAGTTCCAGTGTGGCTGGTCGTCCTCTCAGACCAGCTACCCGTCTTAGCCTTGGTGAGCCGTTACCTCACCAACTAGCTGATAGGCCGCGGGCTCATCGTGAAGCGTCAGGCCTTGCGGTCCCCAACTTTGAAAATCAAAAGATTCCTTCCAATTTTCACATCCGGTATTAGCTCGCCTTTCAGCAAGTTATTCCAGACTTCACGGCAGATTACCCACGTGTTACGCACCCTTGCGCCGCTCCAACTGCAGAATATTGCTACCCCGCAATCAGCGCTCGACTTGCATGTCTTATCCACGCCGCCAGCGTTCGTTCTGAGCCAGAATCAAACTCTCCGTTAAAAAACGTTAGTTTAATTCGTGTCCGATGATTAATCGGACGAATTACAATTTAAAACTCTTCAAAAACAACCACTAACCGGTTGTCAATGAAGGGGCTCTCACTCATCGCACAATTCAATTTTCAATGAGCAACGGATGTTTCCACCCAAAAAATCCCCGGGCATTTCGCCCTTGCTTTTTCCCCATTTAGGGGACAAAAAACCCGAGCGCCGAATTATTGTTTTCAACTCGGCATCTCAGATTCGAGTTTTGAAGGCGCGAAAATTATCAAACTCGCGCCGGTTGTCAACAGGCTTTTGGGCCAGTCGCTTCTTCCGCCACGCGGAAGACTTATTAAAATTTACCAGCACCCGCCAAAGTCGCAAGAGAATTCTTTGTTATTTTTTACCGCATAAATACTGGCAATTCGAGCTATTCCAGCCCGCGCCCGGCTATTTCGTCTTCTTCCAATCCCAAATAATGCCCTAGTTCATGCAAAAAGGTCGTCCGCACTTCCTCCCGAAAAATCACCTCATCCCCTTCGGCAAAATCCCAAAGGTTTTCCATAAACAAAATAATTTGCGGCGGTATTGGAACATTTCCCTCCTCGGCAAACTCCGCCCCTGTGAACAATCCCAACGTGTCCGGCTCAATGCCGTCGGCTTGCAAATCCGCATTCGGCCGGCGCTCAAACGTTACCGGTAATTTTTTCGCCCGCGCCCGTAGCGGTTTCGGCAGCGCGGCAAGTGTCGCCGCGACCTCCGCCGCTGCGACCGCACACAGCCTTTTCCAATCCCGGTTCACATCGCAAGTGTGACGCGCGATTTGTGCCGGCGCAACTTTTTGCCACTTCGCACAGCTTCCGCCGGCCGGTTGCAAACGATGAAAACCAGCCGGTCAGAAGGCGAAAATATCCTTCAGCTCCAGTTCCATCATCGCGCCGCCCTTTCTGATTTTTTCCAGGTCAATTTTGTTTTTGTCCCCGACGATGGAAATCAGCTTCGGCCGGTGTTGCAGGTGTTCTTGGTCAAACCGCAGCACGTCGTCGAGTCCGAGTTGCTGGATTTTTTCAAAGCGCGCCCGGCGCGGGTCAATCGGCACTTCCAGCCGCTCCCAGGAGCGGACCGAGCTGATGATATCGCGGAACCCGATCTTGCCCGTCCGATAGCGGCTGAGGATCGCATCGCGCGTATCGGTGAACCGCTCCGGCGAAGCGGGCAGTTTTTCAAACAGGTCGAGAAAGGCATCCAGCGCTTCTGGTGTCTTGTCCGCCTGGCAGCCAATGGCGCCGATCATAAGGTTGTCCTCCCCCTTGCGACTGCCGTTGCTGTAAACCGCCCCGACTTGATACGCCAAGGCGCGGGATTCGCGCAGTTCCTGGAACACGACGCCGGACATGCCGCCGTCAAAGTAATCGTTGAAAAGCTGGACCTGCGGCTGGTTCGCCTCATTATACTGGCCATCGCCGAATTCAATGCGCAACTGTGCCTGGGCCTGTTCCTTGTTGAAAAGGTAAACCCGGCTTTCGGCAGGGGCGGCGACTTTCAGGAACTTGTACGGCGGTGGTTCCTGCAACGGGCCGGCCACCGAATGCTGCTGCACTATGGCGCGCACCTGTTTCAGCGGCAGCGAGCCGGTGTAGGTGATCTTGTGTTGGTAGTGCAACAGGCTTTTGATCCGGTCCTGCAGGTCGGTCATCGAAAGCTTCTCGAGAGCGTCATTCGGCAGCGCCTGCAGATAAGGCGATTCCTTGCCGTAACGGTTGTAGCGGGCGACGGCGCGGGCGATGGTTTGGAAATCCTTTTTCGCGTCCTCGCGCTGGACCAAAATGATCTTCTTCAACTTCGCCAGGGTTTCGGCATCTGCGGTTGGCTCCTGCAGCAGCTCCATCAGCAGCGCCCACGAAGCCGCAAAATTCTCATCGAGACCCGAAATGCTGATGGTCGTTTCGTTGTCACCCGCGTTGACTGTCAAGTCGGTGCCCAGCTTGTACCATTCCTTTTTCAAGTCCTCGCCGCTGAACCGTTTCGTGCCGGACTTGTCGAGGAGTTCCGTGGCTACTTCAAGCCGGTTGTCATGCCGGCTGCCGAGGTCCACTGAAATTGTCAGCACAAAGAGGTCATTCAGCGGGTTTTTGACGTAGTAAAGCTGTACGCCATCCTGAGCATCTTTTTTCTGGTAATCCTTGCCCGGCCTGACCCAGACCGGCAGGATGGGTTTGACATTCATCGCCATCACCTGCTTGAAAAACTCTGACTGTCGGGTCGGGTCGATTTTGATCTTGTCAATCCGCGGTTTCTCGATTTTCGGCACGTCCTGCTGCTCATCCACGCGGTAACCGGCCACATAGCCGCCGCTGAAATATTTGTTGGCCGCGCGCACCACATCCGCCTTGGTCAGCTTTTCCATGCGGGCGATTTCGCCAACGGCAAAGTCCCAGTCCTGATAATCCAGAAACGCGTCCCGCATCAGCGACACACGGCCTCCGTCTGATTCCAACTGCATTTTGCGGTTCTTTTTGAAATCGTTGATGATCGCCGGAAGAATCCAGTCCTCGAATGCGCCCTTGCGGACCAGTTCCACCTGTTGCAGCAGCAGGTCTTCGACTTCCTTGAGCGACTGGCCTTTTTTCGGGATGCCCCAGAAATATTCGGTGCTGTAATCGTTGTTCAGTTCGGGGTAGCAACCAGCCTCGCGCACCTGTTGCTGCTGGTTCAGGTTCAGGTTGATCAGCCCTGCAGTCGCGTTGTCGAGGACCATGTTCACCATTTTGAGTGCCGGGATGTCGGCGTCGTTCTGGCCCGGCGTGCGGAAGGCCAGCAGCGCACATTCCTCGGCCTTGTATTTGACGATGACGCGTTCGGCGCCGGCCAGCGGATTTTCCTCCCAGGTTTTGCGCGGCGGGACTGGTTCTGGTTTCCATGCCGAAAAATATTTGTCAATGAGCTTGATAGCCTCGCGGGAATGGATGTCACCGGAGATCACGATGGCCATGTTCCCGGGCACGTAATACTTTTTGTAGAAGTCCATCACATGCTCCAGGGACGGGTTTTTCAGGTGTTCGACCTCGCCAATGGTGGTCTGCTGGCCGTAGGGATGTTGCTTGAAAAGCAGTTTGTTCACGGCATCGAAGATGATTTCATCCTTGTTGTCGAGCGTCCGGTTCTTTTCCTCATAGACGATTTCCAGTTCCGGCTGGAAGAGACGAAAGACCGGGTGTTGAAATCGTTCGGATTCGATGACCGCCCATTGCTTCAGCCGGTTCGATGGCAGGTTCACCTCGAAGATCGTTCCCTCGCGCCCCGTGTGCGCGTTCAATCCCTCCTCGCCCATGGTCTTGTATAGCTTGTCCACCTCGTTGGGGATTTCGTATTGCGATGCGAGCTGGTTTTCGCGATTGATTTCCTCGTAAATGGCCTTGCGCTTTTCCGGGTCGGTTTCGTGGAAATGCTGTTCGTACAATGCCGTGATCCGATCCAGATGCAGCTTCTCCAGCGCGTAGTTTGTGGTTCCGAGATGCGTCGTGCCCTTGAACAGCAGATGTTCGAGGTAATGCGCCAGACCGGTTGTTTCGGGCGGGTCATTCTTGCTGCCGGCGCGCACGGCGATCTGCGCCTCGAATCGCGGTGACTCGTGATTTTCGGTGAGATAGGCCGTCAGGCCGTTGTCGAGCCGGTAAATTTCCGCCGCCATCGGGTCTGCCGGGTTCGGCTGGTTGATTCGTTTGTAACCCGCCAGCGCGGAAACCGGCAGAGCGGCCAGAACAATGGCTGGGGTGACGAGGAAAATGAATTTGCGGTTGGAGAACATGGTTGGATGCTTTGTAAGCATTCGGTTTTGGAATGTTGGACAAACGTAAGCGTAATCTGCACAAAGGATAATTCAGCCGCCAGTACTCTTTCATCACAAGAGGCCGGTTGACGCATGGGAGAATACACTCTCTCCCGTGAGGAACGAGCGGGGAGAGAGCCGGCCCGTCCTCCGTAGCGGTTCTGCGAAGGAGGAAGAGAGGGGATTCTGTTTTTAGAACGCGCCGCCCCTTCCCGGCCCTCTCCTCCACTTCGCGGAGGAGAGGGGGGTTGGCAGTTGCGCAATCCACTTACGGTGAATCCGCCTCCACCACAGCCGGCTGAATGATTCGACGCCCTTTCCGAAAGAGGCCAAAATCATCAATAAAAGCAGGGTGGAAGCCGGATTTTTCTGGCACATGAATTGCGGCAAAAAGTTCCATGGCTAGAAAAATGAATGCGTTGAAACTCTCTCAAGAGGTTCGCGGGCACACCGAAGTCACCAACCGTCGGCTTGCACCGCAAGTGGTGCCTTATTTGATGCCGCCCCACTTGCAGCCGGTGAAAATTTCTCCGCCCAAACGCCGGATGCAGATTGCCATTGAGATTGAAATGCGTGCTGAAATTTCCGGCCCGGTTAAAATCATCCACACTGTCTAATTTCGGGGCAGTACCGCACTCTGGATTTTTGTCTCAGCGAAATTCAACCCGTTCAAAGCCCGCTTGACGCAGGAATAATTCCAGTTCCAGCCGCGCCCGCTTGTCTGCTTCGTCCAAAATACCGTCCGTCCGCGCCGCGCGGCGGATGTCGTCCACCGCATTGGCCCGGGCCGTCTGTTCCAAGTCCTTGTCGAACGCGCGCAACAGGCCGGTCGTTCGGTCAACCACCTGGCTGTTTTTATCGTCGAGGTAGGCGTCCACGATTTGCGGCGGCGGCAGGCGCAGGCTGACTTTTTTGCCGGAAATCGCCACATCAGCCGGCGTAATGCGTTTGAGGTCGATGCCCGCCTTGACGATGCCGTGCGCGAGCATGAGCACGCGGCTTTCGCCATACCATTTCACGTCTTCAAGGATGACGACTTTTTCGAGCACATATTTGACCGTGACCAGATCCGAAAGCGTCTGCACCTGCTCGACCACCGTCGCGGTGTTTTCCATGTGCCGGCCGGAGCCTAATTTCATCCAGCGCGGGACCGTGAAACCAAGCCAGACGCCGCCGGCAAAAATGATCAAAACGAACGCCGCCAAAAAAATTCTCTTCAATTTCCGCATGGCCGGAATGTAACTCAAACCGCCGCGTTGCAAAGCCGGAACAAGGAATTTTTGACACGGATTGCACGGATTTTCACCGATTTAATCCGTGTTAATTCGCCTGCCGCGACGGGCGCGAGCACGGCGGGTGAAATCTGTGTCTATCTTTTTCTGGACAAACTTTTTTGCCGGAAGCAGAGTCGGGACCATGAAATCAGATGGGGTGCAAAACAAGATGTCTGTTATTGCCAAACTGCCCGGCATGAAGCCTCTCTACACATTTGCTTTGCTAGCGTTGCTCGCAGCCTTGTCAGGCTACGCATCGGATCAAGTAGACCGAACTGAAGCACCTGATGGATTCTATGTCGGGGCTGACACTGCTTCGAGTTACGCGCTGCAAATTCCTCCAAGTGATGGTGGTTCTAGTGTGATCTTTCAAATCCATGAGAATGGTGCCTTCATTCCGAAGCGCCTCGTTGTTTCCTCCACCGATCTGATACCGGGTGGTTATTTCGTCCAAGTCAGCGGCCAAGGCACGGATAAGATGCCTGTCACGCCGGGCATTGTCATCGTCGCAAGCCACAAAGCGTATTTCGGGAGCGCGAAACGAGTTGGTTCATCCGCGACGGTTTCATTGTTGCTGGACAATCGCGAGGAAGCGGAGGCGGTTGCTTCCATGTTGGAGAAACGTTTTTCATTGTCACCATCGCCAATTGTTTTGCTGGCTACAAATCCGGCTCCCAGTGCGCCTTCAGTTCAAGATACGAACCAACCAGACAACTGGCATTGGAATCAAGCCATGGCAGATGCGCTTTTGGCTAAAGCGAACCACGACGAGAATGACAATCGCGCGTTCAGCGCCTACTCACGCATGATGTATGAGGCAAGACTTCATGGAATGCCGGAGCCACCGAGTCAATTTCCTTTCCCTAATGTTGCAGGCTATGCTCATCATCCTCGGCCTGATTACGTGAATTTTTATGCGATAAATGATCACTATCCAGATTATCTGCTGTGCGAGTATGATGTTGACGTAAAGAATTACAATCAATCCAACGAGCCAAAATGGTTCAAAGCGGCACTTGGGCAAATTCATCGTTCCGGTCCGAAAAAGTTTCCTCCGATCAAATGGGTCGCGGTTGCTATCCGCAACGTAGAGGAACATAAGGATGCGAGCACTTTCGAGCAGTCTTTCAAGGTGGGCGCCATCTTCAAAGCCAGTGACGTGTTTGATTCGTCGCGCAAGTTCTCGCAATTGATCGTTGATGCCGATATGGACCGACATCCTTTCAAATATGATCAGATACAACCAACCCCTGGCGATGCGCAGCGTTGGTTAATCGTGGAGCGTCATGCAGCCACTAATTGTCCAACCGCTAACTTAAAATAGAACTTTCTTCACGTCCGTTGCGCAGCGTTCATTGCCATTTTCCGCTTTGCACTTGCTGCTTTGAAACTAGAATAGGTTCGTGAGCCTGAAATTCATTGGACAATTCCCGGCGTATCGCCCGCGCCGGCTGCGGCAGTCGGCGGCGTTGCGGCAACTCGTGGCCGAAACCCATTTGAGCGCGTCGCAACTTGTGCTGCCGCTGTTCGTCCGGGCCGGACGAAAAATCTGCCGCCCCATCGCCGCCATGCCCGGCGTATTCCAGCTTTCGCCCGATGAACTTTTGCGCGAGGCCATCCGCGCCCACATGCTCGGGGTTCCCGCGGTTTTGCTTTTCGGCATTCCGGCCCGCAAAGACGCAAAAGCCAGCGGCGCCTATGCCAAAAATGGCATTGTCCAGCAGGCTGTGCGACTCCTGAAAAAAGAACTGCCGTCGCTGCTCGTCATCACCGACGTGTGCCTGTGCGAATACATGGAGCACGGCCATTGTGGCGTGGTGCAAGGCGGGAAAATCCTGAACGACCCCTCGCTGAAACTGCTCGCCCGCGCCGCCGCCAGCCACGCCGAGGCCGGCGCGGACATCGTGGCCCCCAGCGACATGATGGACGGCCGCGTGCACGCCATCCGGACGGAATTGGATCGCACCGGCTTTGCCGACACCCCCATCATGTCCTACGCCGCGAAATTTGCATCCGCGTTTTACGGGCCGTTTCGCGAAGCCGCCGAGTCCGCGCCCAAATTCGGCGACCGGCGGAGTTATCAGATGAATCCGGCCAACGCGAACGAGGCGTTGCGCGAGGTCGCGCTCGACATTCAGGAAGGCGCGGACATTGTCATGGTCAAGCCCGCCCTCGTTTGCCTCGACCTGATTTACCGCGTCAAAACGGAATTCGGTTACCCGACCGCCGCCTACGCTGTGAGCGGCGAACACGCGATGATCAAGGCGGCGGCGGCCAGTGGCTGGATTGACGAGCGCGCGGTGACACTGGAAAGTTTGCTGGCCATGCGCCGCGCCGGCGCGGACATTCTCATCACCTACGCGGCGGCGGACGCGGCCCGCTGGCTGAAAGCGGGCTGAACCCCGTGCTTTTGCGTTTGACCAAGATTGGCCGGGCTGGTTACGCTGTGCTTTTCCATTTAACACTATGATTGGGACGATTCGCAAACATTCGGGGTGGCTGTGGTTCATTATCATCGCCGCCACGGTTATTTCTTTCATTTACTGGGGCGCCGGCCCGGCGCGCATGGGCGGTGGCAGTGGCGGCAGAGTCGCCAGCGGCGATTTTGGTTCAATTTACGGTCACAAAATCACACAACAAGCTTTCATTGACGCCAGAAACGAGTTCTATCTTCTTTATTGGTTCCGTTTCAGCGAATGGCCGGATAAAAACCCGAATTTCTCCGAGTCCGCGCTGGAACGTGAAGTCTATGTCCACTTGATGCTTGTTCAAAAAGCGAATGACCTCGGTATTTATGTCGGCAACGACGAGGTTGTGGCAGTGGCCAACGAGATGCTTCGGGCGCTTGGACGCAACGGCCAGGCCGTGCCGCTGAGTGAATTAGTGAAACAAGTTTTGCACCCGAAGGGTCTGACGGCCCAGGATTTCGAAAACTTTGTCCACCAATCCCTTGTCATGGAGCAATTGCAGCAGGCGATCGGCCTGACCGGGGAACTCATCACGCCGCAGGAAGCCGCCGCCGCCTATCAGCGCGACCACCAGGAACTCTCCGCGCAGATTGTTTTCTTCTCCCCGTCGAATTATCTATCGTCCGTCACCGTCACACCCGCCGCCGTCGCGCAATTTTACACGAATTACCTCGCGGAATACCGCCTGCCCGACCGCATGCAGGTCAGCTACGTCGCGTTTGAAGTGACGAATTATCTCGCGCAGGCCAAGGCCGAATGGGCCAGGACAAATATTGACGAGTTGGTGGGGGCCTACTTCCGCCAGGTCGGCGAGAATTACAGAAATTCCAAGTCCCCCGCCGAAGCGAAGGACAAAATCCGCGAGGAACTGATTCGTGACCGCGCCGGAAACGACGCGCGCAAGGACGCGAATGATTTCGCCAACGCCGTTTTTAACATTGATCCGGCCAAGCCCGAAAATCTTGCCACCGTCGCCAAACAAAAAGGACTGCCCGTTCACGTCACCGCGCCCTTTGCGGGAGAATCCGGGCCGGAAGAATTTACCGCACCGCAAGGCTTCACCAAGGCTGCCTTTGCCCTGTCGCCCGACGCGCCCTTCGCCGGGCCGATTGCGGGGCCGAACGCCGTGTATGTCATCGCATTCGCCAAACAACTGCCCAGCGAAATTCCATCGCTCGACCAAATCCGCGAACGTGTCACACAGGAATATCAATGGCGCGAGGCGATCTTGCTGGCCTGGCATGCCGGGACCGATTTTGCCCATACCTTGACCGGCATGACGGCGGGTCGGGGCTTCGCGTCCCTGTGTGTTGCCGCCGGTTTGCAGCCGCAGGAACTGCCGTCATTTTCGTTGAGTACGCGGGAATTGCCGGAATTTGGCGAGCGCACCGACCTGAACCAGCTCAAGCAGGTCGCCTTCACCACCCCGGTTGGGAAGGCGAGTGGTTTTGCGACAAACAATGCCGGCGGCTTCATCGTTTATGTCCAATCCCACCTGCCGATTGACCAGGCAAAAATGAATTCCGAACTGCCGCAATACATTGCCGCGTTCCGCCGCGGACGCCAAAACGAGGCGTTCAACCAATGGGTCAGCCTTGAAGCCAACCGCCAATTGCGCAACACGCCGGTCTTTCGCCAGCAATTCAAGCCCGTGCCGCAAAATAAATCTCAATCGTAATCCTGGTTCAATCAGGATTTGGATTAAGAACAAAATCACGATTGGGAAAAAGTGAGCGCGGCCATCAAACTCTCATCACCCGCCACCCGTGAGTTTTGGGAAATTCCAGTGCTCTTTGAAGACGAGCACCTGCTGGCGCTCGACAAACCCGCCGGGCTGCCCTCCTCGCCCGACCGCTGCGACCCGCAGCGGCCAAACCTGATGAAGCTGCTCCACAGCGCCATCGCAGACGGCAAATCGTGGGCGCGCGAACGCGGGCTGGATTACCTGATGAACGCACACCGGTTCGACTTTGAGATGAGCGGTGTGATTCTACTCGCCAAAACCAAACCCGTGTTGATTGCGCTGGCGAACCTTTTTGGCTCGGAAAAGCCCGTGAAAAAATACACCGCCCTCGTCAGCGGCGAGCCGCCGGAAAATCAATTTGAAGTGGACGCCAAACTCGCGCCGCATCCGGTCAAAATCGGGTTGATGCATGTGGATGCGAAAAATGGCAAGAAATCGAAGACCCGGTTTGAAGTGCTGGAAACATTTCCCCGCGGCGGCTACGCACTCCTGAAGTGCGAACCGCTCATCGGCCGCACGCACCAGATCCGCGTTCACCTGCGTTACGCCGGGTTCCCTATCGTCGGCGACGGCCTGTACGGCGGCAAACCACTCTGGCTTTCGCGCCTCAAACCAAATTACCGGCTCAAGCCCGGACATGAAGAACGTCCGCTCCTTTCCCGGGTCGCGCTGCACGCGGAAGAACTGAGCCTCCCGCATCCCGTCACCGGCGCTACCGTGACGATCACTGCGCCGTGGCCGAAGGATTTGAAAGTTGCCGTGAAATATCTGCGCCAGTTTGCAAAGTAGGACAGGCGTCCTGCCGGTCTCACTGCCGACGCCGACAGCCGCGCCGCAGGCAAAAATACAAACGCGAGCGGCCTTCTGAAACGAGGGCCGCGTTTGTTTAGGTTGATGAAGTTACAACCGGTCTTCCCTTTTCACAAAATTATTGACCGTAAATGTAGCCCAAATCATAAACTTCCATCTCATTTATGGTTTTGCCGGTATCAAAGGCAAAAAAGTCCAAGACATAGTGACTTGGGTTTTGGAAACTGTTTAAGTAAGATACAAGTTCTGCTGCCCTAGCTTCCAAGGCTGATTGTTTGTTTGCTACGCTTTGCTGGTTTTGCAAAATCTGGTTGCCCTGTCTCGATAAATCTGCCGCCGCTCCAGCCAGTTGGTTGTTTAATTGGCCTGAGTGGCTTCGGTAAAAATCAACATCGTTTGCCCGGTTATTAACTGCTGACAAATCAGCATTGTTCCCTTGTTGGATGAACGCTAAATCGCTTCGCTCCCGGTTTACCGCCATGAGTTCGGCCCGCGCCGCGTCAAATTTCCGTTTCTCGGTATTTGGTGGATGCAAAAGATAAACCTTGGCGTGACTTTCAGCATTTGGCGTGGTTTGAATGGTGGCGTCCAAAATCCAAAATGATTCGTTGGTTGTGTAATCTAAAGCTACAATCCGGTTCCATGCTATATATGGTTTCGCTGGCAAATTGGTTTGGGCGACAGAACTGGTCAGGCGCGATACATAGGCCCACCAATTAAAGAGTGGTTGAAGGTCACGCCAACTTTCACCCAAAGCTCGCTGCGGATACAGAAAGGGACGTGCAGTGCAATTTTGAACACCCCACTTGGCTTGTTCACGTATCGCTTGCAGTTGTTGGTGATGAATTTGGTCTTCCCTCTCTTTTTTTATCCGGTCGTTTTTTTCAGCCAAGTCAGCCATTCTCTCGTTGTAACCAAAACGCTCCCGGAGTTCTTCTGGCAGACGGTCGAGACGAATCGTGCCTCCGCCACCGTTGGCAGTAATGTAGATAAGTTTGTTTGCAAATAATCTAGCTGGAATAGCATCGGTAATAAAATTACCAATGGAATTTGTAAACGAAACAGGAACGAGGAGATTGGTGTCAGTGATTTTTCCATCCGCCGGCCATTGCGGCATTCCAGTTGAAGGATCAACATTGGTTGGTTGCGCGAGTGAAACAACACAGCTCGCAAAAAATGCGGCGATTATTGTTTTCAATGCCCCAATTCTGCCTCCATCTCCAGAATCATGCAAGCTGTCACTGTGCACCACTGCGAGTTGACCGTTTTTTTCTCTCCCCCCGAGAGGAAATGGTAATTGGCCGATTCTGGTTTTGCGGATGACCGTCCGTCAAATCCAGTCGCGCGAATTTTCAAGGGGACGGCGAACGATTCTCCTTCTCCGTGGGGAGAAGGCCGGGTTGAGGGAGGAAAATAGGCGAAACTAAATAATAACCGAATAAGTCTCCTGACATAGTTTGGCTCTCACAACATCCGTGCCTGTAAATCCATTCATGTCCAGCAGCTTTCTTACAGTGGCCTCTTCTAAAGGACATCGAAATCCAAGAACTAACCGTTTGAGCACGTCACGATGAATTTGCCAATGATGCCTACCGTCAGCTAATTGGCAGCAATGCGCTTGGTCATTAAGATCAATCTGCAATCTATACTCCTGCTCAAAAGACCAACTAGGCGATTTTCGCCTCATTAAACCATCGAGAAGCGACAACAGGTATTTCTTTTTTTCGTTTTCATCGTGCATCTTGATTAGGCGGTCAAAATCCAAAACAGGACGCTCTGGGGGATATTCCATTTTTACAATGTGGTCGTCCTTCCAAGTGTATTGCACTTCAAAGGCAACCCCTGAATGCTTGTCAGCATAAAGCGACCACAGAGTAGGGTCGGAAATTGTCTTACTAAAACTCAAAATCCCCATCCATGTTTCCAGCCACCGATGATGTTCGTTACTATAATTCTTTGCAAACTCTTGCTGCTGCGGAGTAGCCGCCCCGGTAAAACCGAGCCTCCACTCAAATGGATCATTGAACTTGGACAACTGCCCAACCCTGAACCTCCCAGCTACGAGCGTTTTCAATGCTGCATCAGAATCTAAAAAACGGTAAAGTGGAATTGGATCGGCCATTTGATTAGCCCAAGTTTCTCCAAGCAAGGTCATAGATGGACTTGATAAAATGCGCTCGCAGCCGGCGCTCGTCACTTTGGATTGCGGTCTGGTAGAAAGTAATTCCAATGAGCGCTGATCTCAAAACGGTGAGGTTGCCATCATCCTTATCCTTTCGTGTTTGCATACCCCAAACTGGACCACCGCTAACGCCTTGGAATGAAGTCGGTAGTTCATGCGAAGAACCGTAGTAGCAGGTGCTCTCTATGTAATCCCAACCGTCTCGTTCAAAGACATCACCCTTTCCAATGGCAAAATAGTAGGTCATGTGGTGAACCGTATGGTGAACGCTGTTCCCGTTGATCTTTGTATCGTAATAAAGTCCAGGGTAGCCAATTGAGGCAAGCAGTGTGCCTATTGTTCCGAAAGCTTCCATAATTTCGACAGGATTTTTGTCGAGAGACCAAAATGACCCAATGGCCTTGAACGAAGCAAGGCGTTCGCCTGGTAAAACTTCAATGAAAGCCAAATCTGGTCCAAATTCCTGCGACTGCGGCGTTACAAGAAGGTGCTCTACCACATCTTGAGGTTGAACCACAAGACCGCGTCCGCCTCGGATTACCAGAAAAAGCTTGTCGCTACCAGATGGCCCAAGCCGTACATCAAGCCCCAGACTGTGCAGGCAATGACGAGCAGTCAAGATACCGAAGCGACTTCCTCTGCTGACAAGCACACCGCTACCGATGGCGTGAAATCCATCCGTCCTTCCGTCTCTCATATAGCCCAACGCAACAGAGTAGTCCCCTAGCATTCGCCCTGTCTCATCCATGAAGCTGCGGGGCAGATCGCCCACTGTGAGATGTTCGGTTTTCCTTGGCTCATTCATACTAATTTCCTCGCAATCTCCTCGTCCAAAATCTCCTTCACCGTCAGGGCGACGATGGCTTTGGCCGCTCGGTAGAGCGCCGCAATTGAATCAAGTCTCCGGCGCTCTACCAAGATGCCGCTACGTGAATTACGACACCGCCCAGCTCAAAATTGCCTTCTGCACGTGCAACCGGTTTTCGGCTTCCTCGAAAATCGTGTCCGCGTTGGCTTCGAGCGTTGCGTCGTCAATTTCCTTGCCGCGATATGCCGGCAGGCAGTGCATCACCAGGGCGCCGGGTTTGGCGAGCTTCACCAGCGATTGATTGATCTGATAGCCCGTCAGAATCTTGATGCGTTCCTTTGCTTCGGCTTCCTTGCCCATCGAAATCCAGACATCGGTGTAAAGCAGGTCCGCGTCTTTCGCCGTTGCCTTGATGTCGGTTGAAACGGAAATTTTTCCGCCGGCGCGCTGCAACAAGGCGGCGGACGGCTGGAATTTTTTCGGCGCGGCAATGCGCAGTTCAAATCCGAATTTTGCCGCCGTAAAAATCCACGAGTTCGCAACATTGCACGCGCCGTCGCCGATGAACGCGACGGTTTTGCCCGCAATCGGCCCCCGCTTTTCCTGGAACGTGAAAATGTCCGCGATGATCTGGCACGGATGCTCGTCGTCGGTCAGCGCGTTGATGGTCGGAACGCCGGAAAATCTGGCGAACTCCTCGACGTCGCTTTGCGCGAAGGTGCGGATGACCGCGCCGTGAATCATGCGGCCCAGCACGCGCGCGGTGTCCTTGATCGGCTCGCCGCGGCCGAGCTGAATGTCATTCGCGTTGAGAAACATCGGCCGCCCGCCGAGTTCGTGGATGCCGACCTCGAACGAAACCCGTGTGCGCGTGGACGATTTGGAAAACATCAACGCCCAGGTCTGGCCGGCCAGCGGTTGGGTTTTGTGATGCCCGCGCTCGCGCTTGAACACAGCGGCAGCGTGTAGAATTTTATCAAAATCCGCCCGCGACAATTTTTCCAATGACAACAGATGTTTCATTGTGTGAATCCAATCAGCACCACGAAAAAAGAAATTATAACCGCTCCTGACTTCAGCGCAAACTTTCCGTGCGCCAAGCGCAAGCCGCTTCAAATCAACGGCTTGACGATTCTTTCTTGTCTCTGTTCAACGGCGCGCCAGAGGTACCAGGCGGCAGTGGTGCGGTGGGGACGCCAGCGTTCACCAAATGCGAGGAGTTCCTTCGGTTTCGGCAGCGCCCGCTGACGGTAGGCAAGGCGAAATCCGGTGCGTACCCCAAAATCGTCCGCCGGCAAAACGTCGGGACGGCCCAGTTGAAAAATCAGCAGCATCTCTACCGTCCAGCGTCCGACGCCGCGAACTTCCGTAAGCCGCTCAATGATTTCGTCATCGGACAATTTCGCAATCTGCCTCGACGTCGGCACAACGCCAGACAGGGTTTTCGCCGCGATGTCGCGAATGGCCAGAATTTTCGCCCGTGAAAAACCGACGCCGCGCAAATCATCGTTGGAAACTGACGACAAATCCTCCGGACGTGGAAACCGGCGTCCGGGAAACAATTTTTTGAAGCGCGCGAGAATGGCATTCGCCGCCGTGGCATGGAGTTGCTGATGCGCGACCGCCAGCACGAGCGATTGGAACGGTGAACGCCGGGTTTCCGGCACCAGTTCGCACGGTCCAAAATCCCGGATGAGCCGCCGCATCACGGGATCCTTCGCGGCAAGATGTTTGAGCGCGGCCGGGGTCACAACTTTCGAGCGGAGTTGGTTAGTTGGTTAACCAGATCCGTTTCCGGATAGACTGGGCGCGCCCCTCGCCCCGTCCCTCTCCCCGCCAAACGGGGAGAGGGTGTCCGCAGGACGGGTGAGGGGTTCGATTCTGCATTTATACAGTTCACTTCGGCAGTCATGCGAACCAATCACGCCACTGATTTGATGACTTCCTCGATTTTGCTGATGCCTTCGCCGGCTTCCTGCGGCTTCAGATTCAGCGGCGGCAACAAGCGCACGATTTGCGTGCCCGCCGGAATTGTGAGCACGCCAGCTTCATGCAGGCGATTCACAAATTGCAGCGCCGCCGTTTTGTCGCTGGCGGTAAACGCCCGGATTTTCTCTTTTTCAACCAGTTCCAGGCCGAGGATGAAACCAAGGCCGCGCGCGCGTTTGACGACCTGCGGGTAAGTGGCCGCCAGCCGTTCCAATTCCCGCTTGAACCATTCGCCGAGTTTGCGGGCTTGTTCGTCCAGCCGTTCGCGTTCGATGACTTCAAGCACCTTGAGCGCGACAGCGCAGGCGAGCGGCGTGCCGCCAAACGTCGAAGCATGCGTGCCCGGCCCCAGCAAATCAGCATACGGCGCGCGCACCCAAAATGCGCCGATGGGAAATCCGCCGCCGAGCGATTTGGCCATTGAAACGCCGTCGGGCAGGAATTTTTCGCCGCCGGGAACGTTTTCCAAAATTCGCTGAAAACTTTGGAACCGTCCGGTGCGATAATGTCCGCACTGCACGCCGTCCATGAACAGCAAAAGCTTTTTCTCGTCGCATAACGCGCGCAGGCCGAGCAGATATTCCGGCGTGGCTGGCATGACGCCACCCTCGCCTTGCACGCCTTCCATCAGGATGGCGACGGTCGCGGGCGAAATCGCGTTGCGCGCGGCGGCCAGGTCATTGAACGGAATGTGCCGGAAGCCCGGCGTCGCCGGCTCGAACCCTTTCTTGACCTTGTCCTGGCCGGTTGCGGCAATGCCTGCCAGCGTGCGTCCGTGAAAGGAATTCGTCGCCGTCAGAATTTCAAACCGGCCTTCGTCGTGGCCGAATTTCCGGGCGAGCTTGAACAGGCCTTCGTTGGCTTCCGCGCCGCTGTTGGCAAAAAAGCATTTGCCCGCCCCGATGCGCTTGACGAGTTCGGCGGCGAGCCGGCCCTGCGGTTCGGTGAAATACAGGTTCGAGACGTGAATCAATTTGCGCGATTGTTCGACGAGCGCCTCGGTGATGGCCGGGTGCGCGTGGCCGAGACAGCACACGGCAATGCCGGCGCCGAGGTCGAGGTAGCGTTTGCCCGCGACATCAAACAGGTAACTGCCAGCGCCGTGGCTGAACACGAGGTCGAAGCGGCCATAGCTGGGCACGACGTTCTGGCTGAACAACTCGCGCACGGACTCGAACTGGTTGTGAACGAGCGGCGGCGGTGATGGAACAATTTCTTTCATTATTTATTATTGGCGACCGCTGATTTACGGAAAACGACCGGATTCAGCAACCGCACGTAAATCGTAAATCGTAAATCGCAAATTACAAAACGATTTCCGTTCCGACGCCTTCGTCGGTGAAAATTTCCAGCAGGACGGCGTGCGGCACGCGGCCGTCCACGAACGAAACTTTTTCGACGCCGGATTGGATGGCCGCCACGGCGCTATCCACCTTTGGAATCATGCCCTGGTCAATCACGCCGGATTTTTTGAGCGCATCCACCTCGCTGGTTTGAAGATGGGGAATGATTGAGTCGGGCTGCTTCGGATCGCGCAGCAAGCCCGGGACGTCGCTCATGAACACGAGCCGCTTCGCCTTGAGCGCAATGGCGGCCTTCGCCGCGGCCACATCAGCATTGCAATTGTAAATTTTACCATCTTCGCCGCGCGCCGTCGGGCTGATGACGGGGGTAAAACCGCACCAAATGGACTCCTGCAACGGCGCGGTGTTGACTTCCACCACTTCGCCAACATAACCGATGTCAATTTCCCGGCCCGGATTTTCCTTGTCGTCGAGCCAGAGCTTGCGGCACTTGAAAATATCCGGCCCGGCAAAGCTCATGGCCTTGCCGCCAAGTGTGTTGATGGTTTTGACTATTCCCGGATTGATTTCGCGCGACAGCACGTCGTCCACGATTTTCGCCGTCGCCTCGTCGGTAACGCGCTGGCCTTGGATGAAATCCGCCTTTAACCCGGCTTTTTCCATCGCGCGGGTGATGGCTTTGCCGCCGCCGTGAACGACGACGGGATTGATTTCGACCGCTTTCAGAAAAATGATGTCGCGGGCGACTCCATTGCGGACGTGGTCGTCCGGCGAGTCCATGAAACTGCCCCCGTATTTGACGACGAACGTCGCCCCGCTGAATTTCTGGATGTACGGCAGCGCTTCCAGCAGCGTCTCGGCTTTGGCGATTAAATCTTGCACGGACGTATTCGTAGCAGGAATCCGGCGGTGAATGGAAGCGCGTTTGTAATAACATTTTTGCTTTCGCTGGTGCGGGACTTTCCCTAAATTGCCGCCGTCATGCCTGAGATTACGAAATTCGTGAACAGCGCCGCCGCGAACGTCACCCCGGCCATTGCGGAAAAGGTCCTGCGTCAATTGCCGCAGTGGAAGCTCGAATTCACCCAGATCAACGCGCCGAAATATCCCCATCTCGTGGATCAATTGGAATTTCTCGCCGACGCCGTTGAGGACACGGTGGAAGGCGTTTACAAGGATTTGCCCTATGGCACGATTGCACAGGCGGTGTTTGCGCTCCTCTACGCGCACAAAAAAATGGGCATCATCCCGGACAGCATCATTGAACTGGGGCGCGCGGATGATTCGAGCGTGGTGCGCGCCGTGCTGATTCAAAACGAAAAGGCCTTCTCCGCTTACGCCACGACCCAGGGCGTCAACTGGCAGAAAATCACCAGCCAGCCGTAATGTTCAGCCGCCGACGCCGGCGTATTCCTCGTCCACCCGCAGGTCCATGCCCATGAGCACGTAATCGTGCGTGACGGCCTTCATGTCGAGGACGTAATCCTCCAGTTTCATGAGATGCTGAAACCCAATCTGTTCCAGCGCGCGGATGGCAACCTTGCGTTCGCCGTTCAACTCCGCCTCCAGCCGCCGCAGACCCAGCACCCGCGCAATTTCAACCTGTTCGGCCACGAGAATTTTTGCCACGTCACGCCCGCGATATTGCGGATGCGTCAGCACGGTGACGAGGCCGATGTGGCGTTTCCATCCGCCGAAACGCTGATGCAACGTCGCCTCGCCGATGATTTTCTGCCCATGCAACATCAACAACGGCAGGTTCCGCTCGAAATCCGCGTGCCGGCACCATTCCTTGAAAATCTCGCGGTCGAAAACCGGCCGCTTGATGAACAAACGCTCCTCCTCCGGCACCGCGAGGAAAAATTTGTGCAGGCGGGTTTCATCCCGTTTGCCCAGCGGACGCACCACACATTCCGTCTCGTCACGCAGTTTCATCGAGATTGGAAATTTTTCCAGCGCGTATTCGAGCATCATAGTGATCCTTTCGTTGCTGGCTCTTCTTTAGCACAGAAGCCGTCGCGTGAAAAGGTCGGATGGGAATAATCGCAATTTCGCGGACGAATTTAGTTCTACGAATTCTCCGGCTGACCACGACTGATGGTGGCAACCGGGAGAATCACTTGCCAGCGACACCGCGAAGGTTTAACAAGACATTATGCAAGTCCCGTTGGTGATGACGATCATCGGCCCGGACCGCACCGGCCTCGTTGAATCGGTCGCCCGCGTGGTGGCCGATCACGGCGGCAACTGGCTGGAAAGCCGCATGTGCCGCCTCGGCGGCGAGTTCGCCGGTATTCTGCGAATCGAGCTTCCGGCCGAAAAACGCCGGATGCTGCTCGACGCCTTGCAAGCGCTCCAGAGCCGTGGCCTTACCGTCGTCGTCCGCCCCGACGAAGCGGCGGCCTCCGCGACGCCAGGCCGGCAAACCAAACTCGAAATCGTCGGGCACGACCACCCGGGCATCGTCCGCGAAATCACCAGTGCCCTGGCACGCGCGAACGTGAACATCGAGGAATTTTCCAGCGAATGTGTCAGCGCACCCATGTCCGGTGAAACGCTTTTCAAGGCCGTCGCCCGACTGCAACTGCCTGACGGCTGTGACGATGCCGCGCTGAAAAAGGAACTGGAAAAAATCGCCGCCGATCTGCTGGTGGACATTTCGTTTGCGGAACTCTGCAATCAGTAATGCCAATTTCCAGAGACAATCGGCGCAATCGGCAGGGCGGCGCTCGCCTCGGCGAAGCCTGGGCTGCCGCGCCGCCGAGGATGATGGCCGCGCAGCAGCACGGCCCTACCATCTGGAATTGGTACCGATTATCAACGGGAAATCGTATAAGAAGTCCGGTTGCCATGGAAACATTTGACACCAGCTTGCAGGCCGACACTGATTAGAAAAAACGTGCGCAACCTCGCCCAACCCCGGGTCTTGAAACTGGCCAGCATCGCCTCACTGGTCACGGCCCTGGCGTGTTATCCCCGCCTGCCGCTTTGGCTGAACCGATCCGCTCCAATCTGGTATTTGGAGGCCGTCATTTTCTTTTGCGGCATTGTCCTGTGGGGCTTTGTCTTTGCGTGGCATACGCTCTACACCCATCGGCCGGTCTTTACTCTCAAGCTGGAATCCGCACCGTTCATCATAGTAACCTTGGCCGGAATCGCTGTCGCAACCGCGTTTCACCTGTTTCTGGACCCAATGCTCCGGCTCAAAATGCCGGAAGATTACCCGGCAGATCTGAGACAATGGCTGGCCATGGCGCTGTTTTCCATGGCCTTCAACCAGTTGTTCCTCATCTTCGCCCCTTTTGCCTAGCTCATGCGGCTGTTTCAAAACCGACGGGTGGCCACCGTGCTGACCGTTCTGTTTGGAGCCTTCGTGCTGGCGATCAAATACCGGTCCTCCACAACCCCGATTCCATCCTCGTTGTTTGCGACGCTCCTGGCCGTCAGAATTGGCATGGGATTTCTGTCGGTCTCGTTCTATCTGCGCGGCGGGGTGCTCTTGAGCTGGTGGTGGACACTGCTCGTCGAAGCGAGAAATTTGCTGGATATGGCGGGCAATCCGTAAACCGGCGTGAATCGGCCTTAAAATTTCATGTTCAACCGCGCCGTTTTGATTAACCCTTCGCGCGATGTTTGAACTGCTCAAAACGGACGCGCACACCAAGGCGCGGCTTGGCCGGCTCACCACCGCGCACGGCGTCGTGGACACGCCGGTGTACATGCCGGTCGGCACCCAAGCCAGCGTCAAGGCGCTCGACCCGCGCGAACTGATTGAAATGGGCACGCAAATCATCCTCGGCAACACTTATCACCTCAATATCCGGCCCGGTCTCGACATCATCCGCGCCGCAGGCGGGCTGCACCGGTTCATGAATTGGGAACTGCCGATTCTCACCGACAGCGGCGGGTTCCAGGTTTTCAGCCTCGCCAAAATCCGGAAAATCAAACCGCACGGCGTCGAATTCCGCTCCCACCTCGACGGCTCGCCGCTGTTCCTTGGCCCGAAGGAAGCGATGGAAATCCAGCGCGTGCTTGGCTCGGACATCGCGATGGCGTTCGACGAATGTCCGCCGCACGATGCTCCGGCGCGCGAACAAAGGCTCGCGGTCGAACGCACCATCCGCTGGGCGCGGGAATGCCGCGAGCAGCCCCGCGCGCCGGGGCAACTGGTTTTCGGCATCGTTCAGGGCGGCAGCAATCCTGCCTTGCGCGAGGAATGCGCCAAGGCGCTGGTCGCGATGGATTTCGACGGCTACGCCATCGGCGGCGTGAGCGTGGGCGAGCCGGAGCCGGAGATGTTGAAGGCCATCGAATTGACCGAGCCGTTCCTGCCGGCGAACCGCGCGCGTTACGCCATGGGTCTCGGCACGCCCGCGCAAATGGTTGCACTGATCGCGCGCGGCGTGGACATGTTCGACTGTGTGCTGCCGACGCGCGTGGCGCGAAACGGCACGGCCTACACGCGGCGCGGCGCCATCGGCATCAAGGGCGGCGCTTACAAGGCGGATTTTCGACCGATTGAGGAAGGTTGCGATTGTTTTGCGTGCCGGAATTTCACCCGCGCCTATCTGCGGCATTTGTTGAACGTGAATGAAATCCTCGGCCTGCGCATGATGAGCGTCCACAACTCACATCTGTTTTTAAAAATCATGGCGGACGTGCGCGCACATCTCGCCGCCGGCACCTTCGCGGAGTTTCATCGCGAGTTCACCGCCCATTATACGCCGTCGCGCAAGGTGCTATCCGCCCGGCAAAAGGAAATCGAGCGATAATTCAGATTGTAGCTGGGCTGGAAAGCGGCGGAGGGCCGCCGCAATCCAAGACCCTTCGGACACCCCGGCCGTGACGATTTGCGCGCCAGCGTCTTGGAGTGCGCCGGTCCTCTGGCGCTTTTGACGACACCTGTTTTCATGCTCGGATGCAAAAATTCTTGCCAATGCCAAGGGATATGGCAGTATATTGGCATTGGAAAACCAATATTTGCAAATTTATGGAAAAACCGAAAATCATTGCCTATTTAAAACCGACCTGCGGCTGGAGCAACGGCGTGCGCGCCGTGCTCCGCAAATATGAACTGCCCTTCGAAGACCGTGACATCATCAACGACCCGGCTCAACGCCAGGAAATGGTTGAAAAGAGCGGCCAGATGCTCAGTCCTTGCGTCGAGATCGACGGCCAGATGCTCGCCGACATCAGCGGCGAGGAGGTCGAGGCGTGGATGCTGGCGAACAAAGTCGTGCGGCCGAACGAACTCGTGACGGAAGTGCCGATCAACCAGGCCTGCGGCGCACATCATCGCAGGTGATTCCTTGAAATGTTGAATTGGTAGCACCCGCGTCCCGCGGGTTGTTTCGGGCGTCCCGCCCGAAACCGTCGGCAAACTTCGATTGCGGTTTATCACTCGAACAAAATAATTCCTGCGCCGGCAGAGGCAATGCGGCGGGACGCCGCATTGAACCCGCGGGACGCGGGTGCTACCGACATTTACATTGATTGGCCGCGTTTCAACGCTAACTTTTGTGGTGTGAGAATTGTCTCCTCCATCGCCGCGATGCAACAGCTCGCCAAAAAATGGCAACGCACGGGCAAACGCATCGGCTTCGTTCCGACGATGGGCTACCTGCACGCCGGCCACCTGAGTCTGGTCCGTGAGGCGAGGAAACGCGTCGGGAAGGCAGGCAAGGTTGTCGTGAGCATTTACGTGAACCCGACGCAGTTCGGACCGAAGGAGGATTTTTCGAAGTACCCGCGCGACCTGAAACGCGATTTCAAACTTTGCCGCGAAGCCCGCGTGGATGTCGTGTTCACGCCCGGCGACAAGGAGATGTATCCGACTTTGGACTGCGGTGACATGTCACCGCTTTCAAAGCGCCGACATGTCGGCGCACTCCAAGACTTCAGCACCTACATCGTCGAGGAAAACTTGTCCCGCACGATGGAAGGCGCATCACGACCCACACATTTCCGCGGGGTGACAACGGTTGTAGCCAAACTTTTCAACCTCGTGCTGCCGGATGTGGCGGTGTTTGGCGCGAAAGACTGGCAGCAGGCCGCCATCATCAAACGCATGGTGGCGGATTTGAATTTTCCGGTGAAAATCATCGTCGCGCCGACCTTGCGTGAACGCGACGGACTGGCGATGAGTTCGCGCAACAAATATCTCGCCGGTGATTTGCGCCGGCAGGCTACGGTGCTCTGGCGCGCGATCCAAACGGCACGAACCGCCGTGAAAAGGTCAAAAGCTGTCCCGGCGGTGAAACTGAAGGCGGACTTGAAAAGGTTGATCGAGAGCGAACCGGCGGCGCGATTGGATTATGTGGAATTTTTTGAACCGGATACACTGTCGCCCGTCTTAAAAGCAACACGCGGTGCGCACATGGCACTGGCGGTGTTCGTCGGCAAAACGCGGTTGATTGATAATGCACATTTGTGAAAACAACAAAGCACCGAAAAAACAAAGCAAGTTAAGAGACTCTTTCAGAACCCCGTAGCGGCGTCTCGGCAGAGCGCCGCATTCTTTGCTCAAGAACAGGAGGTTGGCGGCGCTCTGCCGAGACGCCGCTACGACCAAGCCATTTTATCTTCGCGTCTTTGCGTCTTTGCGTTAAATTTTTGTCGTTGATGAAACAATTCGACTATCTAGTTCTCGGCAGCGGCCTCGCGGGGCTGTTCTTCGCGTTGAAGGTCGCGCCGCGCGGGCGCGTGGCCATCGTCACAAAAAAGGACCAGGCGGAGTCGAACACGAATTATGCGCAGGGCGGCATCGCGTCGGTGACGAGCAAGGAGGATTCGTTCGAGTCGCACGTGCGCGACACGCTCACGGCGGGCGCGGGCCTGTGCAAGAAAGACGTCGTCCGCACCATCGTCGAGGACGGCCCGGCGCGCATTGCGGAATTGATCGAACTGGGAATGAAGTTTTCCGAGCGCGACGCGCTGGACGAGGACGGCGGCAAACAGCTCGACCTCGGCCGGGAAGGCGGTCACTCGAAGCGGCGGATTTTGCACGTGAAGGATGTAACGGGCCGGGAAATCGAGCGGGCATTGCTGAATGCGGCGGCGCGGCAGCCGAACATCGAAATCTTTGAAAACCATCTGGCGATTGACCTCATCACCAGCCAGAAGCTCGGCCACGCCGGCACGAACCGCTGCCTCGGCGCGTATGTGTTCGATAAGAATGCCAACCGCGTCTGGACGTTTGTCGCACCGGTGACGGTCCTTGCCACGGGTGGTTGCGGCAAGGTTTATCTCTACACGACGAACCCCGACATCGCCACCGGCGATGGCGTGGCGATGGCTTATCGCACGGGGGCGGCGGTGGCGAATATGGAATTCGTCCAGTTCCACCCAACGTGCCTTTATCATCCCCAGGCGAAGTCGTTTCTCATCAGCGAAGCCGTGCGTGGCGAAGGCGGCGTGCTCAAATCGCTCGAAGGCGTCGAATTCATGGATGCCTATCATCCTCTGAAATCGCTCGCGCCGCGCGACGTGGTGGCCCGCGCCATTGACAGTGAGATGAAAAAAAGCGGCGCGGAACACGTCTGGCTCGATATCACCCACAAACCGGCGCGGTTCATCATCGAGCGTTTTCCGAACATCTACCAGACCTGCCTGCGCTACGGCATTGACATCACGAAAGAGCCGATTCCGGTTGTGCCGGCGGCGCATTATCAATGCGGCGGCGTGGTGACAAACGTGGACGGCGAGACGGAAATTGCCGGGCTTTACGCCGTCGGCGAGGTGGCCTGCACGGGATTGCACGGCGCGAACCGGCTGGCGAGCAATTCGCTTCTGGAAGCCCTGGTTTGTGCCCATCGCGCCGCACAACGCGTCACAAAAAATTCATCGCCGAAAACCGATTTGAAAATTCCGCTGTGGCAATCGGGTGACGCGCACAATCCGGATGAAATGGTCGTCGTCTCGCACAACTGGGACGAAATCCGGCATTGCATGTGGGATTACGTGGGCATCGTGCGCACGAACAAGCGGCTGGCGCGCGCCCAGAAGCGCATTGCTAATTTGCAGGAGGAAATTCACGAATACTATTGGAACTTCATCGTGACGAGCGATCTGCTCGAATTGCGCAACATCGCCACGGTCGCGGAATTGATCGTCCGTTGCGCGCAGATGCGGCCCGAAAGCCGCGGGCTGCATTACAATCTGGATTATCCGGAGGCAGATCCCGAATGGGCGCAGCGCGACACGGTTTTAAGAAAATCTTGAAATAACGCGGGTGGTGAATACCCTGTTAGACGGTCGCGCGCTTAGCTCAGCGGCAGAGCACTTCCTTCACACGGAAGGGGTCGCAGGTTCAAACCCTGCAGCGCGCACCATCCTTCGCTCTCCTCTCCGTTCCGAGCTGCGGATGGCAGGCCAGCCCCGAAAGCTTTCGGGGCTGCCGCGCCGAAGCTCCAACGCTTCCATCCAATTAAGTCACCTCCAAACGCCGATTAACACGTTCCAAAACAGCTTTCAAACGCCAGTGGCAGCATCAATACACCAAAACAATTGCGACAGCTTGGCGAACCGATGAAACCGCCGACTTGCTGTCAATTGGCGATGGACCAAGAATCCATTTGACCTCAGGGGACTGGCCCAAAAAATCGCGGAGTAATTTCCCTTTCACGGCATAGTTCACGTTCTGCGGCAGACTGCCCATTGAGCGCAGCGCCGCAAAGTCATTGAGCTTGGCGACAATGACACCTTTGACGTTGCCGCCCATGTCCACCAGCGGGCCGCCGGAGTTACCAGGCTGAACTGGGATACTGATCTGATAATCGGCCGGGTCATCCCGCATGCCAGAGAGGCTGCTGACTTTCCCATCCGTATATTTTGGCTCAGTGCCTTGCAGATCAATGGCGGGAAAGCCAATTGTAAAAACCGAATCCCCTAACTGTGCATCGTTGGTTGAAATACAAAGTGGTTTGAACTGGCCGGAGACTTTCACCAAGGCGAGATCGTTAGTCTCGTCAACGCGCACGACCACCGCTGGGAAAACGCCAGTGGAGTTTTTGACTTTGATTTTCCTCGCCCTTTTAACGACATGGGCATTTGTGATTAGATAGCCGTCTTCGGTGATGAAAAAACACGAGCCCGAAGCTTTTAAATCATCACTTTCTGGCAGACTAGCTATGACATCCACCCTCGGTGCCCCCACAATTGGCAATGCAGCAAAAGCTTTTTTCCCGGTTAAAACGGATTCCGGGATTTCTTCCCGCGCACAAACCCGACCAACATCGTAAGCACGGATTGTCCGGTCATCGCCGCGCTTGTTGATGTAGCTATAACTGCCCGTCATTTTGGCGCTAAAATTAATGATATCCGTGTCAGCCGTCGCGTCGGGCAGGTTTTTCACTCGCATCGGAATGCCGGTAAACACATCAGAGGTTGACAAGACAATAGCCCCATCGTCTGAGACTTGAAGAACCCTGGTGTTGTAGAAACTCACCCATCCCGACGGCTTTGCACATAATTGGTCGTTTGCACAAAAAGTCGAGCGTTTGCACAAAAACAGCCGACAGGGAATTTACTGGGCGCTGGACAACAGTTTTATGTCTCCAACAAAAAATCCTAAATTACCACGAAGCCCCAATTCACCAACGATCCCGGTAAGTCGTATTTTGTCACCCCGTTTTAAGCTGGCAGCAACCGAAGCTGTGGGATTGGGCTTTAAGTTAGCCTCACTCCATCTACTCTCTCCTTCTTTGGTTTCATCGCGTGGAACGTCTTTAAGGATGCCACAGTCATAAAACCAATCACCGTTTTTATCTTTAACGGTCATGTTAATCTCCATTTCTGCCGCTTCTTGAGATGACACAAGTCCATCTCCGTGAGGCGGGTGTATTTCGACAAACTCGGCGTCCATATAACCACGTTGATTACGCACTTTTTCAGGAAAGTTTTTGATCAATGATGCCGTCAGTTCCATGCCCAACGCCTGTTTTGCAGCCTGCTCCGCTGCTTGTTTCATTTGCGCTGCATCAGCTTTGGCTTTGGCATCCCATTGCGCCTTGGCCTTTTGCTCGGCTGCAACAGCGACTTGTACTGTATTGGCGCTGATTCCATACCGCGCAAGGACATCCGCAGGCAAATCTTTGTACTTCAACATGCCGGTGCTGCCGTCTGACTTAATCCAGATGATGCCGAGCTTATTGGTGTGGTCTAACGTTACATTAGCATAGACGCGGCCAGACAGGTTGGTGATGGTTACATCAGTAGCAAGTTGCGCGGATGCGGCAGTGGCAATTATCAGACTTAGAAATATCGGATGTGTTTTCATGTTTACTCCTATTTTGTTTGAGCCATCGAAGCCCCACGAAATCGGTTCTTACTGATGTAGTTAAAGGCATGAACGCAACGTGTAAGAATAGCGAAGCTTTGGACTGGCGCGGAAATCCGATTCCGGGCGTGTACCGTCGCACCGTCAAGAATACCAGATTCAGGGTTTACGTTGATGAGCATGGCAAAAAGTATTGGTTGAATGAAGGTGAACGTGATTACGTGCTCCCGTTCCTCACGGTAAGTGAACGCAACGAAAACGGGACTTTCGAGACTGTGTATGACTCTCGATGCAGTCCGCCTCAGCCTGCGACAGTTTGATTTCAAACGTTTCCGTGGCGCTGACGGGCACCCATATTGAAACTTTCATAAAGCCGTCAGCCCCCTCCACGGCAGCGAATTTTCCAATACCGGCAATACGTTTGCTTCCCCGGCTTAACTCGAACTCAACTAATTTGTCGTTGAGTTGGAAAGCCAGTAATGCTTTAGGCTTTATACGTTCTTCAGGAGGGATTTCACCCCTGCGGGGGCGATTCCAGTAAGGCGACTTGCACTTCGGGCACACTTGCGGGTTCTCCACGCCTTCCCGTGGCACCCACTGGTGGCCGCACCGTGAGCACTGAAATCCCCAAATTTGCACTTTTGGCATACGGGTGAATTTTAAGCCCGGACGGGTATGATGTCAAGGGTATTATTTAAGTGAAAATAGTTGTTGACAGACATATTCTCTTTAGGTATATTCCTAAACAGAATATGAATACAAACAACGTAAAAATAGACCCCCGGCAAATACGCGGCGTGCTGATCGCCGTTGCCGCTAAACTGATTCAACGCCGAGGCGAGTGGATTGTGCCCTCCCAGTCCAACAATGGCCGTTATACGGTCAAGCTGGACGCAGAGAAGCCTACCTGTACCTGTCCTGACCACCAGACCCGTGGTTGTAAATGCAAACACATTTTCGCCGTCGAGCACGTTATTCAGCACCGGCAAAACGGTGACGGCACGGCAACAGTGACCGAAGCATTCAGGGTAACGGCTGCCAAGCGGACAACCTACCGGCAGGATTGGCCAGCCTACAATGAGGCGCAGACGAACGAAAAGCACCAGTTCCAAGCCCTGTTATACGACCTGTGCTCCGGTGTTGAAAATCCGCCGCATACCAAGGGCAGACGCCCGTTACCGCTATCTGATGCTGTGTTTGCCGTCACCTTCAAAATTTATTCCACGGTGTCCGGGCGTCGTTTTATCAGTGACCTCGCTGATGCTCAGGCGAAGGGCTACATATCAGACTTGCCGCACTTCAACAGCATCTTCAATTACCTTGAAAATCCGATGTTAAATCCGATTCTGACGGGCCTTATCACGCAAAGCAGCCTGCCTCTGAAATCAGTCGAGGAGGATTTTGCAGTGGATTCAACAGGGTTCACGACCGCCCGGTTTGTGCCGTGGTATGACCACAAGTACGGTGTAACCCGTCAGGAACACGACTGGGTAAAAGTCCACCTGATGTGCGGTGTCAAAACCAACATCGTAACAGCGGTTGAAATCCATGACCGGGATGCCAGTGATACCAAAATCCTGCCGTCACTGGTGGGGACGACCGCCAAGAATTTCGACATGGCGGAAGTGAGCGCCGATAAGGGCTATTCCAGCGTCAACAATACGAAGGTGATTGCCAGCCACGGGGCCATTCCGTACATCGCTTTCAAAAATTCCGCTACCGGCTCACGCGGCGGTCTGTGGGAGAGGATGTTTCATTATTTCCAGTTCAATCGTTCCGAATTTCTGGCCCATTATCACAAGCGGTCGAACGTGGAATCCACAATCAGCATGATAAAAACAAAGTTCCGCGACCACGTTCGCAGCAAAACCGATACGGCCATGAAAAACGAAGTGCTCTGCAAGGTGCTGTGCCACAACATCTGCTGCTTGATTCACGCCATTTATGAGTTGGGCATCAGCCCGGATTTTTCAATGAATGCTGCGACGAAAACGACCAAAATTTCTGCTCCTGAATTGCCTTTGGCATTGGCTCGGTGCGCTTAGAAGTTGGTTCTACACGGTATGGCTGAACCAACTGCTAAACCTGATAATGGCACTGCCACGGTTAAATGCCCAAAATGCGGCCACAAATTTTACTATGATCCCGGCTGGATTAAGGTCAGCGTAACGGTCGGCTGCCCGAATCCGAAATGCGGATATTTGATTCGCGTCAAGAAAACAGAAGGCGGTTGATTGAAGAATCTCCTTGACGGCGAAGCAATTGGTTCTATACGGGGATGACCGCACAACGTTTATGAAAAATCTTCTTTCTATGGGTTGGATTTTAAACTTACTTTCGGCAGTCGGTTTAGCACTGATTTCATGGTTTTTTAAAACGCCACGCATTAAGCAGTGGGTGGCTGCTATCGCCATTTTCCTGTTGGTTTGTGGAACTATTCTGTCGTGGCGGGAAACACAACGAGCGGAAGGCAAAGCGCGGGAAGCGCAGCAGGCGCAACAAGACGCAAACGACAAAATAGATAGTCTGCGTGGAGAGTTGCGCGAGACGCACCAAGAGCTACAAAAGGCAAACACGACAATAACCCAATTGCATCAAGAGTTACAGGACGCGAAGGCGACAATAGCCCAATTAAATTTAAACATCATCGGACTTTCAGAAAGACTCGGTAAAGCTAAAGATGAAGAATCTCAAAAAGTTATAACAGAAGTAATAAACAGCAGGACAAATGACATCGCGCAATGGGCAAAAGATTTTGTGCCTAATTTGCCCAGTAAAAGAACTGAATTCTTCAATTTGAAGGCTGACGTTGAAAATAGGCAGCGTGAAAAAGAGACAAAAGAAAGGCAAATCCAAACGGAAAACAGTGCTCAACTTAAAACCGTTTTTTCCCTTGCCGCCCAAATGTTGCAGGCTTATGCCCATGAATACGCTGTAAGCGTGGGCAATACAAACATACAAATCAATCCGTTTAAACTACCGGATAATCTCTACGAAAAGGAAACTAACAGCGAAATACGGTTTAGCAGTAACGCCGTTTGGAGCCTAAATTCAACGACGGGTGGGTTTGATATGGAGCTTTATCAGTTCGGAGGATACAATCTGGATTTTCAGATAGGCCAGCCTTTTTTTAAAATAGTTTTTCAGAACGGTACTGATCAAAAATCGGACAAGCTTTATTTGCGGTTAAGCGAAAAAAGAGATAAAATACGTTTTACTTATACTGGAAAGGTGCCGGAAAACATTACAGGTGAATACGATATTTCAGATTACTATGCTCTTATCATCCATAAACTGCAAAGTGTGGTTGAAGCGCAAATAGAGCAGCAAAAAAATTAACGTAAGAGAGTTCCGTGCGTGTGTGTGTGTGAAGTATGTAATTCCCCCAAATAAATTCAAATTAGGGCATTACCCGTTTTTGTGCAGAATTGACACTTGCACAAAAAGTCAGGTCAAATCATGGATTTTTGGGCAAAGCTCATCCCGACTGAGGCTTTCGGGTGTCATAAACAACCCCGTCAACTTTCCGGAAACAACCCGAAACAATTGCATTTTGCAGATTATTTTCGGCCTTGATTGCCTCGCTAGCTTTTATCTTTTCCAGCGTCTCCTTGGTAATATTCCAGGATTCCAGAAAATCTGTCGGAATGGTGTCAGCGTTTGGCGACACTCCACCACCCGAGAAGAGAATCATAATCCGATTGTCAGAAGTCAGGTGAACGTCATTGACGTTCGTATATCCTTTGCCGTTGATCGTGACAGTGGTGAACCCGGCACCGAATACAGAGCGCCCCACTAAAACGGCCACTGCCATCCCGAGCAGGACTTTCATACGGTCACTCTAAAATTTTTCCGTCTGACAGCAAGGCTATTATGCCGGGTCTGGCAGCGACGGCTCATCAGACGGCGGTGCGTATAGCGGAGAATGTTTAAGTCCATCACGCGAACGCTCACCCCATGCAAGACTGGCCGTGTCAAATTTGCAACCAGCACCGCGCCTCGTCCCCCGCTCGCGGATCTGGTTTCAATTCCGACACCACCAGGACAAATCGCGCGCGTACAGCGTTACACTTGCAGAATATGTCTTGCCGCGATTGCCCCATGTTCGCCATGTTGTTAAATTGAAAGTCACGTGTGTATGAACGAACCGCAAAATGCTGGCGATACACCACCACCTAAACAAGACCCACCGTTAAAGGAGTCTCTGCAACCTCTGGTTGATGCGGTGCTGAGCCTGTCAACAAAAGAGGAAAAACCATCGAGACTTCATGTTTTTATTAAACGATATAGTGCGGTTTGCTCGCTTATCGTGAATACGATTGTAATCGCTGTTTTCCTAATGGCGGTCTTAGTGGGAATACATGCCTTCAACCAGCTCAAAACAGGCAGCGTGTTGATTAAGCCATTCGGAGTTTCTCCCGATATTGAAAAGCTCGGCTACCTTAATCGTGGTTCTATCAAAGACATCCTCAACGACAATACAGGAGCCCTTGCCGATGGAAACAAGGCTATCGAACTTGATCCGAATCTAGTGGAAGCCTACGTCATGCGTGGCACTGCTAAAATAAATCTTGAAGACTATAACGGGGCCATAGCTGACAACGACAAAGCCATCGAACTTAATCCGCATTACGCGGGAGCTTATGTCAATCGCGCCTGTGCTAAAGGGAACCTCAAGGATTATGCCGGAGCTATGGCCGATGCAAACAAAGCTATAGAATTAGACCCAAAATGTGCTGAGGCCTACGGGACTCGCGGCAGTTTAAAAGCGCACCTTAATGACTATTTTGGAGCCATAGCTGATGAAAACAGAGCCATAGAACTGGATCCGCATCTCACGGGAGCTTATACTATTCGCGACGCTATCATAGCTGCTCTAAAAAATGCCCCTGGAGCCAAAGTCGAATTAGACAAAGCCGCCGAACTTAAATTCCATTCGAATTAATTCACATTTACGAATTAGCCTTGGAGAGAAATGAAAAAGCAACGCACGGGCGATGCACTGGCCTATTGGCTTTAATATATCTAGGCAGAATTCATCTTCAAGCCACCCTCTAAAGCGGAACCCGTTAGAACTTCAAACGGCTGAAAGTGTAAAATTCGCTGCAAATTGCGGGTGGCGGTGATTCAAGAGTTTGACATTCCACCAAGAACCCTCCTTCGTGACATGCTTGGCGCAGTAGTCCGCCACATCATCCCGGCTGTTTACTGGCTCAATCCGGTTCCGGCCGTAACGCTCAAACCAGGTCCACCAAATGTCCCGTCTGGACTTATTCTTGCAGTCAACCCATAGCGCATGGACGTGATAACCGTCGTGGCCCGGATTCTGTTCCAATGCGTAAAAATACGACACGCCCCACATTTCCCGTTTCATGAACTTTTCGTAACACCGTTGCGCCGACCAAACGGACGCTTCCCAAGCAAACGTCATGTGTGAAACCTTGGAATTACTTTTTCACAGCCGCTCAAAAACGAGCCCCATTTTCAGCCATTCTTCCGGAATCACTGGGAAAATTCCTCGTGGAACTATTACACCTTCTTCCCCTGATCGTTCAAGTTTCTGAGCAAAGGCGTCCAAAATAATGTTAGGAGTTCGATGGGATTCAATCACAGAAGCCCATTGAGCGTAATAGGGTAACAAATTAGTTAAATCAAAACACCCTAGATACTTACCAATCGCTTCAAACCTCAAAATTGCATCCTGCAAATCTTGAAAAGCAATTTCGCCATCGCACCCTGGAGCCAAGGCCAAGTGAAGTTTTTCGCAACTAAACCCATGAAAAACCCGTAGTGTTTCTTTGTCCCGTCCTTCAGGACCACTAGCCGCCTTATCAACAATCGAGTCTGCACCTGTATCCACAGATAGAACCAGGTCAAAGTGATATTTTTCCTGTAATCTCGTGACGAGTTCAGCCTGCGCTTTTGGCTTCTTTGGAATGCATAGAATAAGTGGACAGCCGTCATCCCCTCTAGGCACACTCTGATCAATCAATGTCGAACCGTATAATTCAGATGTCCGTGACGCTAGATCAATCACCTTAGCAGGAACCCGGAACACATGAGGAGTCACTGGCTCAAGAGATTCTTTCACTCGGTGCTTCGTATTTGCGTAAATCACTAGTTCTGGCTTGCGGGGACGTAAAAGACTGGCAATCGCGTAAGCGGAGATAATATCACAACCACCACCTACACCAACAACTAACACCCGCCGGGCAGATAAATCCCTAAGATTAAATTTTTTATTCCAAAGACCGGCAACACGAATTTGTTTTTGCAAAGAAACTCTGCCCCTCTGGAACTCAAAAATATTTTTCATTAACCACTACTCTTTCTTTCTTCGAGGAAAGAGGGGCGTCCAATCTTTACCTCCATACTTGCCAAATGCCCAAAGGCAAGTAAGAGTGTGAGCCGGTGTGTTATATGGGAAAATTATTAAAAGTCCACGGTTCCCGTAACCAAGAGTTCGCTTTTTTATCCAAGCAGTGTCATGATCCCCAGAAGGATCAAAAAGCAGATCCTTCCCTATTGATTTACAATAACGACAGAAAGAAGACTTTTTGTCTGCAAGTTGGAAAATCGTTGGAAGTTCTTTCTCAGGCAGTCCGATGTTAACAGTGGCATTTAACTTTTGCTTCTTTATAAATTTCTTCAGTCTATTTACACCCTCATCAAGGCCCGCTGAAAAAACGAAAGCAAGTTGTTTGCTTTTAAACAACTCAATTTGACGGTTGGTTAACTTTAATCTGCGCGACTCACCCAATTTGTAACTCAATGGGAGTCCCAGCATAGACTCGATCATCGTAACGACTTGTTGCCCGCTCCCCAAAAAGTCATCAATTAAAATGATGTGCTTATCGCCTCCTATCGCGCGTTCTAAATCCGTTATTTCAAATCTGAATTTATCTTTAATATCCCCGGAATAATAAGTGACTATTTGACCACTATCTTTAGCTTCACCCAGCGCACATAAACATGCACTTTGAAGTTCAGCATCAGAACGAATCAACTTTTCCAAGGCCATCAGAGTTTCACTGCGCCCAATAAGTTTGATTTTGCAAAGTGCACGCAAAGCACCATCAATTGCCTCATCGTCTTCGAATTGCCTACACCAATCCAGTATGCGCTGACGGGAAAGGTGGGCCCCATGCACTGCTAACTTTTCTGAAACCACCCCTTCATATCCGGAGGCTTTATCTAATACGCTATCCAGTAATTGGTCGACATCGGCTTTTAGTAGCCGTTTGGGAATTGGTTTTAAATCGCTGGGACACTTGTTGTAAAACCCTTTTGCGTTGAGCTTATTGCGAAGAGAATCAATCGCTGTACTGTCTTGTTTAGCATAGGACAACATGGACGAAGGTATTCGAATCTTATATTGCAAACGTAGTAATTTTTCAGATGCTAAATAAACATAGGGCGCTAATTCTGCTAATGTGAATACATAACCAATGTCATTTGTAAGCAAATATGCGTCAGCCCAACCTCGAGTTTCTGCTGAATCGTCCTTGAACTTAACAACTCTGTTATCTGCCGCTATCAGATATGCTCGCATGATGTCGTTTCCACTAGCGGGCGATTCTGGTGGACTGATTGTAACATAAGGTATCAACGTCTTACCCGGTAACTTTTGCGAAAGCTGCTCCTTATTAAGAAGCTTCAATATGTTTTGCGTTTCTATCGCTATTTCTCTCGACAAAGATTCACGCGTGGGCGAGATTCTGGCGGTATCGCGTAAAAATCGTTCTAGACCTGTCTTTTGTTGCTGATCATGCCAATACGAGTCCACTGGCATGTATTGCGCGAAAGCGAAAGCTCGAACAAGCAACTTTCGTTCACGCAATCTCGCGCTCAAATCTAGAGCAATGTCTAGTGCAACCTTCCTTATCTTGTCATCGCTCTTCGTTACATCACCCCACAAAAGCTTATTAAGATTCAACAAATCATCATCATAAAACAAATACGGAAGAATCATGGGCGATATCTTTGATGCGTAACTCAGATTTTTTAAAAGCACTGTTACCATATGCTCGGCCGAACGAACCTTTTGGTGACGATAGATTTTATCGAATAGCAACGTCCGGCCGAGCATCAATTCGTCGAGAGACCGGCCTCCTGATAGCGCTATACCGGTCATAAAATAGGATGGGTGGTTCCCTTCGACTGTCCGGCCTATATCAACTGGCAAATTGCTTTTCGACAATTCCACAGCGCGCACTTTCTGCACTATTCTGGAAACATCCGTCACATTCGGGATGCCTGCCATTTTTGCATCTCGAAGCATATAATCCAACTTATCTGCATCAAATGGGCCAGAAATTAATTCGTGGAGCAAAGGAATTCGATCATGTATAGGTCGGCCGACAACCACTTTTTTTAAAGAGCCTATGACATCATCAGGTAATTTGTGTGTGGGATGAAGCTGTTTGGCAATCGCAACAAGTTTTTTAAATTCTGAACTTCCGAACATATAAACGGCAGCCATCTCACTTAGCTTCGCTAGTTCAAGTTCTTGTTCATCAGCAAAAGCGTCTGTTACATCAACAATTTCATCTTGATCAGCAAAGGCATTTTCAGACACATGAGACATTAAGCCGTGTCCGATATCGTGGCAAAGGGCAGCCAATCTCAAAAAATTTACCCACTCTTCTTCAACAATGGATTTTCCGCTATGACCACGAGCATTAAACGAAGCAAGCAAACAATTAACCTGATGCACACAACCGAGTGAGTGTTCAAATCGGGTGTGCATTGCACCAGGATAAACCCAATGAGCAACACCTAATTGCCTGATTCTCCTTAACCGCTGGATTAGTGGACTATCAAGGAAGACAACCTCAAATGGTGCAAGTGATATCGTTTGCCAAATAGGATCATTAATCTCCTTGCCTTGAAAACCACTACGCGGCTTGAGATTGCGAACGTATTCAGCGAGTAGCTCGTTTGTGAACTGCTCGATCCCTTTTTTGTATTCCCTTAGAAGATGTAGTTTCATGATGCTGTTGAGCAAAGGCGTAGAATTGCCGACAGAACTCATCAGCAAGCTTGAAAAAAAGCTCCGCCCCTCCAGGCAAGGTTGTTAAATAACTTTGTGCCTCCATTTTGCTCATTTTAAGCCGAATATCCTGAAACATAGGGTTGTCCAAACTTATCAAATTCCTTTTAATCGCACTAGTGACGGAATCGCGAACGGTTGAAGAATCTGAATGTAAGGGGTGTAAACGCACCCGAAAACGCAAATTATAATTTTCTTTCTTGGCGATCGTTTGCAGCAGAGAAAATACATCAGCAACAGCGGCATCGAATTGATCGTTCCGCAAAGAGATGACCGACCAGTTTTTCAATGCCAGTGCAGAAAACAACCCCGTGAAAAAGTCGTCAGCAGTCAACCGAAGTTCCATAATATTAAAATTTAAATATGTGAGAGGGAAAACAAGGTTTTTTCTCACAAAAATCTAATGTTCTGCAAGTTTTCAGTTTCAATAATACTTCTCGCTCGCTGAATTAGCTTAAAAGTCTACCACTCAATCCAATCGAAGCAAGCTTAATTTTCGATTCAAATCTCGCTATTATCAAGGCTTTTTCGATTTTATCTAGCATTAATTGTGCCTTTAATTACTCAGCCATGCCCATGTTCAACCACTTCTCCCACCCATCTTTCCCTTTAAAATTTGATGATGACACAAATGTTCTCCGATTTTTCCTATCCACCACCGAACAACTGTCATTTTTATTTAAAAGCCCACAAATGCAAGGTAAACTTGCCCGCCCCGATTCACATCCTGTTTACAAGCAATCAACAACTTGTTCACCATTCGACATTAAAACGGCGTTCGGGTACGGCATTTTCAAGGGGGTTCACAAGGACATAATTCATCTTCAAGCCACCCTGACGGGCGCGGCGCACGCTCCGCGTGCGCTCGCGCCCGCCAGGGGCCCTTGAATTTCACGTGCGCGTCAGTAACAGTCCGCTATTTTATCCGTGAAACAGCCAATCAAAACTGGTCTTCCTTTTCCTTGAACAGGATGTTGAACGTGGTCATGGAACCGTAGCTGCGGGTGATGTATTGCTGCATTTCCACCTTTTCGCCGTCGGTCAGCTTTTCGTGCGCGTTGATTTTCTGTTCCAGCACGCGCAGGTTGTTCCGCACCATCACGATTTTGTGAAAGAAGGCTTCGAGCGGCACTTCCTTGGCTTGCAATGCCGGGTCGGCGGGATGCATGACCACCTTGCCGCCATGCCAGCGGACGCCGAGTTTTTCAATCACGGCATCCGGTTTTTCCAGACCGAGCCTGACCACGGCGGCATCCACGGTTTGCTCGATAAATTGTCTGAGCGGAAGGTTCAGGCCGCTGACGGCGGTTTGCGGTTCGGCGAGTTCGAGGCCGGCGGCATCCGGCGCGACGGTGCGCTTTTCGCCGCCGTCAAATTGAATTTCCGCAGTGAGTTCGTTCAAAGCCTTGACAACGCCGGTGCCGTATTGCTGGTGCCGCACCCGCATGCCGATGTGGAGGGATTCGATTTTCATGCCGTCATTTTAGCCACAGACCCGTCCTCCGTAGCAACACTGCGCCCGTCCTCCGTAGCAGGTACTGCGGAGGGTGGAAAGGATGGATGAAACACGGCGTAAAGCCGCGTGGCCGCGTGGCGTAGCTTTACGCGGCTATACGCGGATGAACCACGGATTTTCGCATAAGGAGCGGATCGCGTTGCGTAGCGCCGTAGGCGCGGCATCTGTGTAGATTTGTCTGGTGATGGTTCCAAGCTCCGTCAGGAGCGGCATATTTCTTGATGTCGCTCCTAACGGAGCTGAATTATTTTTTGCGGTGATTTTCTACAAATATGCCGCGCCTACGGCGCTTAAAAAATCAAGGCTGACAACTCCGCAAAACGCGCTAGGCTCAGCGACAGCCATACAATTTAAAACCAAATAAACATCATGGCCCGCTTAAACCCGATCGACCGCTTTGAATTCGAGCGCGTGCTGTGGGCCCAGGGCGTGGCCCGGGTCGCGGGCGTGGATGAAGCGGGTCGCGGTCCGCTGGCCGGGCCAGTTGTCGCCGCCGCAGTCATTCTACCGGCCAAATGGGCGGAATCTGGCCTCCCGCATGAACTCGAGGACTTGAACGATTCCAAGCAGCTCACGGCCGTGCAACGCGAGAAATTCTTTGCCTTTCTTACCGCGTGCACCGAAGTGCAATTTGCCATCGCGCAGGTTGGCGCCGGACAAATTGACGCCATCAACATCCTGCGCGCCACGCATCGCGCCATGAACGACGCCCTCGCGCAATTGCAGCCCGCGCCTGAACACGCGCTCGTGGACGGCCGGCCCGTCAAGACCATGGCGATGCCGCAAACGGCGATTGTGCAAGGTGACGCGCGCAGCTATTCCATCGCCGCCGCGAGTGTGCTGGCCAAGGTCGCGCGTGACCGGCTCATGCTGGAGTTTGACCGGCAATGGCCAAAATACGGATTTGCCGAGCACAAAGGCTACGGCACGGCGCAACATCTGGCGGCGATCGCGGTGCACGGCCCGTGCCCCATCCATCGGCGCAGCTTCGCGCCGTTGAGGCCGGTTCAACGTGAACTTTTTTGACAACATAAAATTCCTCCTCGTCGTCCTCGTTCTCGTAATCGAAGGGATAAAATCGAGGACGAGAACGAGGACGATGGCATGAATCTTCTGGAAAAATTGAAAAGCCGACTTGCCGGCAAGGCCAAGCCGGAGCATTTGCGACGCGGTGAACTGGGCGAGCACGCGGCAAAACGTCATTTGCAGCAGCAGGGACTGAAGTTTCTCACGGCCAATTTTCGTTCGAAGCGCGGTGAAATTGATCTGGTCTTTCGTGACGATGATTGTCTGGCATTCGTCGAGGTCAAAACGCGGTCATCCGAGGATTGGACGCGCCCGGCGGCGGCGGTCAACGCGCGCAAGCGGCGATTGCTTTCACAAACCGCACTGGATTATTTGCGCCTGCTGAAAAATCCGGCGGTAAAAATCCGGTTCGATATTGTCGAGGTGCTGCTGGCGGACGGCAAAGTGCATGAAGTCCGGCATTTGCCGAACACGTTTACGATGGCCAAGCCGTATCGTTACGGGTGAAAGAGGGGCGCGGCTTGTCCCAAGCCGCAGCACTCGAAAAACGTCTTGCACGCTGGAATATCTTTGAGGCTCGCATGGCACCCTGGCCGCTGCGAGTTGGGACAACTCGCGCTCCAGCGACAGTGCCCGGTATGCGCCCCGCGCTCCTTTTTCCATGATGCCAGCGTGACATTGACAGGTAAGCATTGTCTAATTGGCAGTGAAGACACTCATGAACGAGCCGGCCGCAGGATGTGAGTTCGCGGAAGAGTCGCCAGCCGATTTGGCGTCTTCGGAATTTTCCAGTCTCTATGCTGAAAACAGCCGCGCGATTTATTATCTCGCCTTGCGTTATCTCGGCGACCCGCAAAAGGCCGAGGACGCCACGCACGACGTTTTTCTGAAGGCTTTCCGCAAGCTGGATCAATTCCGCGGCGAGGCGTCCCTGCGCACGTGGCTTTACCGCATCGCCATCAATCATTGCCAGAACCTCCGTCAGGCCTGGCATGACCGCCACGTGTTTTCCAACGCGGACGACGCCGTGTGGGAAAATGCCGCGGCTCGAACCGATTCGCCTTTGCGTGTCCTGGAAATCAAGGAGCTGGGCCAGCGAATTCAGAAAACGCTCGACGGCCTGCCGGATGAATACCGGCTCCTGTTGCTGCTCGTGGCCGACGAGGAATTGAGTTACGAGCAGGTGGGCGCGCTGGTCGGGCAATCCCCCGACGCGGTGCGCGGGAAACTGCATCGCGCCCGCAAATATTTTGCCGCTCTATTTGAGAAAACCGCCTGAGGAGGCCAAACATGAAACAACAGACCAAACTTTCCGAGGAACAACAGCAACAGTCCCGACAGGTCGGGACCGAGCAGCAGGCGCAACAGCAATCCGCGCGCGAATTTGCGAACGCCGAAGAGATGCTGCGCTACGACGCGGCACACACCACCGTGCCGCCGGCCATTGTCCAACGACTCCAAAAATCCACCGGCGGGGCACCCAGACCAAAAACGTCATGGTGGAAGCGCTTGTTTGGAGGAACCCATCCATGAAAAACCTTTTCCGAAACTTTTTCCTGTCGCTGCCGTGGGGAATGCGCCTTTTTCTGCTGGTCTTCGTGCTCGGTTTCCCGGTGGCCTGGATCGGCCTTCGCGCACAACTTTTTGACCTTTACGGCTGGCTCGCTTTGACGCCGGCACTAGTCTGGAAAGGGCAGGTCTGGCGCGTCATAACCTACGCCTTTCTGCCGGCCGGTCCTTTGGATTGGGCCATAAGCCTGTTCTGGCTCGCGACGCTTGTTTCCGTTTTGGGAAAGAACTGGTCCGCGCGCGGATTCTGGGGTTATTGCCTGTTGGGCGCCTTGGCGGGCGGGCTGTTCATTTCGCTGCTCAAGCCGGGAATGCCATGTGGCGTGGTGGGCAGCGCAGCAATGATTTTCGCCCTGCTGGTGGCGTGTGACTGGATGTATCGCAACGAACGCCTGATCCTGCTCGGCATCGGGGAAATCTCCGTGCGCCAGGCGGCGATTTTAATCGCCATCATCAACTCACTCATCCTGTTCTTCTGCTCAGGCTGGTTCCTGATGCTGGCAATGTGGTGTGGCGGCCTGGCCGGATGGCTCTGGCTGGCCGTGCGCACAAAACTTCTCATGGGGAAAACCCCTCAACAAATCCGGTCCGAACGCATGGCCCGGCTGGAATTATGATTTGCGCCGAACCCATCATCCAACGCCGGAACGCTTCGGGACGTTCGGCAATGGCGCGCGAGCGGGCAAGGACCGCCCGGGCGATGCTGGCCGATTGCCGGCTTTGCGCGCACGACTGCGGCGTCAACCGGCTGGCGGGTGAAAACGGCTTGTGCCATGCCGGCGCCGAGGCGCGTTTTTTCTGCGCGCAAACTGAAGTTTCCGATGAGTTGGAATTGATCCCGACGTTCGCCATCGCGTTGAGCGGATGCGATTTGCGCTGCGACTTTTGCATCACCGGCGCGTCCAGTTGGAATCCGCGGGCGGGCGCGGGCTTTGACGCGCGCGCGATGGCGGTAAAAGCCGAAGCCGCTTTGCAGAACGGCGCGCGAACCATCATGGTATTGGGCGGCGAACCGACCATTCATTTGCCGGCCGCGCTCGAATTTGTGTCGCTGCTGCCGGAAACGGCCAAACTGGTTTGGAAGACCAACGCGCACGGGTCGGCGCAGGCGCGCGAACTGCTCGACGGCATGTTTGATATCTGGCTGGCGGATTTCAAGTTTGGCAATGATGTTTGTGCCCAGCGGCTGGCAAAAGTTTCGGATTATGTCCGGGTGGTCGAAGAAAATCTGCGCTGGGCCAATGAACACAGTGAATTGATCGTCCGTCATCTGCTCATGCCGGGGCATGTCGAGTGTTGCTGGCGTCCAGTGGCGGAGTGGCTGGCCGCAAACCTGCCGGATGTCAAAGTGAACCTACGCTCCGGCTTCTGGCCGGCATGGCAGGCGGCGCGGCACGCTGAATTGCGACGGACGGTCTCAAGGCCGGAAAGTACGCGGGCAGTTGACCTGGCACTGCGCCTGGGTTTGAATTTGGTTCCATGAAAAAGCATCGCGCCAAAAAAGGTTGTGCATCACCCGGCAAAAACCAAGTGAGCGAACTCTTGATTTTGCCGGACGGACAGATTCTGGTCCACAACCTGACCCCGGCCTTCGCCGGGCTGTTACATAAATTGAATCCCGATGACGAGCACATCTCGTCACGTGTCACCCGCCCGCCTTTGCTTCGCTCCGGCGCGGCAAGTACCCCATCACCAAAATCATGAACTTTCAAACTGAACTCGAAACCCTCATCCGCGCGCGTTATCCCATTCTTTACGTCATTTCGAACGAGGAAATGCGCGTGCAAAACGTGGTCGTCGAAATTGCCCAGAAACGCCAGAAGAAGGTCTTCGAGTGGACCTTCAGCAACGGCATCGTCCCCGCCGGCACGTCCATCCAATCGCAAAAAAACCGCAACGCCTCCACCAAGGACCCGCTCGCGGCGCTGGATCAGGTGATCGAACAGGTTGAACCGGCGATTTTCATCTTCAAGGATTTTCATCCGTTCCTGACCAAAAACAATTTCGCCATCATCCGGAAGCTCAAGGACATCGCGCTGCACCTGAAGAACAGCTTCAAGACCATCGTGCTGATTTCGCCGGTGATGGAAATTCCAGCGGAACTGGACAAGGAAATCACGGTCATCAATTTCCCGCAGCCGACCAAGGAGGAACTTGGCGAAATGCTCGACAAAATCATTGCCGAGGTCAGCGACCGGAAACAGATCCAAGTTGATCTTGACGGCGAAGGTCGGGAGCGGCTGCTCCAGGCAGCGATGGGTCTGACGCTGGGAGAAGCGGAGAATGTGTTTGCCAAAATCATCGTCCAAGGCGGCCGGTTGAGCGGTGAGGATGTAAACGAGGTCTTTGCCGAAAAACAACAAATCATCCGCAAAAGCGGGCTGCTGGAGTATTACGCAGCGAACGAGGATTTCTCCAACGTCGGCGGCCTGGCGGTGCTCAAGGACTGGCTGAACAAGCGCGCGGTGGCGTTCACCGACGAGGCCCGCGCGTTCGGGCTGCCCGCGCCAAAGGGGATTTTGCTGCTCGGCGTGCAAGGCTGCGGCAAGAGCCTTTGCGCCAAGGCGGTTTCGCGGCTCTGGCAACTGCCACTGCTGCGATTCGACATGGGCCGGATGTTCGGCAGCCTCGTGGGGTCGTCGGAGGAAAACGTGCGCCAGGCCATCGCCGTGGCCGAATCGGTCGCCCCGGCGGTGCTGTGGGTGGACGAAATTGACAAGGCGTTTGTCGGTTCGCAAAGCTCCGGGGCGACCGACGGCGGCACGACCGCGCGCGTCTTTGGCACGTTTCTCACCTGGCTTTCGGAAAAAAGCGCGCCGGTGTTCGTGGTGACGACCGCCAACGACGTTTCGCAACTCCCGCCGGAACTGCTGCGCAAAGGACGCCTGGACGAAATTTTCTACGTGGATCTGCCGATTGGCGATGAGCGCGGGGAAATTTTCCGGATTCATCTGGCCAAGCGCGGCCGCGACCCGAAAAATTTCGACCTCCCCAAGCTGGTGGAGGCGAGCAGGGATTTCAGCGGCGCGGAAATCGAGGAGGCCATCATCAGCGCGCTCTATGACGCTTTTTACGCCAAACAGGAGCTGACGACGGAGCATGTGTTGACCGCGCTGGGCCAAACCGTGCCGATGGCCAAGACCATGATCGAAAAAGTCAGCGCCCAGCGCGCGTGGGCCGCCGGCCGGGCGCGCAACGCCAGCACCGCCCAGCCCGTCAAAATCGAGCAGGAAGTGCGGCGAATGGAATTATGACATTAGCGAAGACGTAAAATCCGAATTACAGACGAAATGAACTCTTTTTGGAACAATTTGTACGACAACTTCAAGGATCGCCGTTACGGGGCGCTTTTCCTGTCCACCATCCTGGCCTTCTTCGGCCTGTTGATTTCGGGGGTCATCATCAGTGCGATTCTGCGTGAGTTCGGGATGCAGGAGTATTTTCTGGAGGCGTTGCCGGGCATCGGCATTCTGGGTCTGGCGTGGGCCTTTTTGAAATTTCGCCGGGCGCAGGCGGAACGAAAAAAACGATTGTCGCATTCCCCCTTGTCGCGTGACGAATTGCGCGCAGCCCGGTCGAAACTTCGGAATGGAATGAAACCGATCAATCGTCCGGCACCACGAGCTCCGGACACGAACTTGAAATATTAAGGTTATGAGTTGCGTGTGCATATTGACTCCGGTGGTGATTGCCGCGTGGCCGGCGTTCAGCGCGGCCGTGACAGCGGCGGCGGCCTCGCTCGGCTATACCATCGTCGAAGAGGGCATCAAAGAACACCAGGCCGCCACGGTTTCTGAAACCGGGGAACGCCGGGTCTCGCTCGAGATCGAACAAAGTGAAATCGTCACCAATCAGTTAGGCCGTGATCAAAGCATCAAGGTCACGCGCGGCAGCGTGACCGTGACGTTCTCGCGGGACGCGCGCGGCAGGGCCTCGATTTGCGTGACCGGGCCGGGCCATTCGGACGAGGAATTGCGGGCCATCGGCGAGGAACTGAGCCAGCGCGTCGTGCAAAAATATGTCCACCGGCGCCTGCTGGATGAGATTCACGCCCGCCAGTTCCTAGTCGTGGAGGAGGAAGTGGACGAGAACAACGCCATCCGGCTCAAAGTCCGGCATTGGGACGGGTGAATTTAATGAAGAGAACATCCAACATCGAACGCTCAACATTCAACATCCAATGCCATTGCGCCCGCGCGATCAATTGGTTGTTGGTTGTTCGATGTTGGATGTTGGATGTTTTTGAAAAATCTTATGCCCCAACGCGAATTTGAAATCACGATAGCCCCCGACGGCAGCGTCGAGGTGCATGTCAAAGGCTACAAAGGCAAAAGCTGCCTGGAAGCGATGAAAATCTTCGAGCAGGTGGTCGGGGAAATCAAGTCGCAGCGCGAGACCAGCGAGTTTTATGAACCGGACGAGCAGGTGCAGTTCAAAATCGAGCAGCGGCATTAGCGGAAGATTGACGATTTACGATTTCGGATTTATGCGCGAACCGGGACTCGTAAATCGTAAATCGTAAATCGTAAATCGTAAATCGAAGTGGCCAGACCGAACATCGAAACCGTGCATCCGGAATACTACCCGCCCCGGGCGCGGTGGTTCAGCCCGGTCTTCTATTTCGCCAACGCCATCCGGCGGCGGTTCTGGCTGGATCGCATCCATTTGCCACGGGGCATGACCTTCGCCGGAGCGTCGGCCAGTTTTGTGGTGCCGGGCCTGGGCGTTTACATCCGGGGACCGAGACTCTGGGGCGTGGCCGCTTTGCTGGGCTGCGGGCTGTTGATGCTTTTCTACGTGGTGGGTTTCGGGTATTCGGCCGGCAATTTTGCTTTTGGGCTGCTGCTTTCGGCTCACACCATCAGCTTTGTATATTATTGCAGCCCGTTGTTGCAGCAGGAGAACCTGCGTTCCCGGGTGGTTTTAACTCTGCTGGCCTTGGTGGCCATCGGACTGCTCATCTATCTGCCAATCCGGAACGGCATGTTGCAACGCCGGTGGCTACCGCTCCGCGACGACGGACGGGTGTATGTCGTGCAGCGACAATTTCCGGTCGCCGCCATTCGGCGCGGCGACTGGATCGGCTACAAACTTGGAAGCGGCAGCAGTTCATGGGACACTGGCGGGGGGCATGGGACCGTCTATGTGCGGTCCGGCATGGGATTTGGCCCGGTGCTGGCCATGGCTGGAGACCGGGTGACGTTTTCCACCAATGTGTTCACCGTGAACGGCATTCAGCATCCCCTCCTGCCGCACATGCCACAATCCGGTGAAGTGGCCGTGCCCGAAAAAAATTGGTTCGTTTGGCCAAGTTATAGTATAAGCGGAGCCGGCAACGAAGATCGCATTTCATCCATAATGTTGCAGTTGGCATTGGTTCCCGAAAAAGATTTTGTCGGAAAACTTTCCCAACGGTGGCTGTGGCGGCGGCAAATGACACCATGAGCCGGTTTGTCAATCTCGAGTTCGGCGATGAGTCCGAAGACCAGTCGCAGCCAAAAGAAAAAGCACTGGTCAAGGACGAGGCGTATTATTTCAACGAGGCGCGAACGGCGTTTGAAAGCGGAAATTTCGAGCAGGCCCTGCGGTTTTATTCCAAGGTCCTAGAATTCAATCCGGAAAATGCCGCCGCATGGACCGGGCAGGTGTGCATGTTGATCGAGCTCGGCGAATTTCGCGAGGCGAAGCTCTGGGCCGACAAGGCCTTGGAACGGTTTCCCAACGAGCCCGAACTCCTCGCCGCCAAGGCCGTCGCGCTGGGCCGCAACGGCGATTTGCAGGGTGCGCTCGCGTTCTCAGACGCCTCCATTGAGGAACGCGGCGACACCCCCTACGTGTGGCTCGCGCGCGGCGACGTAATGCTCGCGCGCGCGGAGCATCGAGCGGATTATTGTTTTGAGAAGGCGTTGCTGCTCGCGCCCCGGGACTGGTTTATCGCCTGGCTGGCGGCCCGGATCCGGTTTTACTACCAACAATTCGTGCTCGCGCTGAAACTGCTGCAACAAGCCATCGAATGGAACCCCGGCCATTTTCTTTTATGGCTCGAACTGGGTCAATGCCAGCAGGCGCTCAACTTGATTGGTCCGGCCAAAAATTCGTTCTTGCAGGCGCAACAACTAAACCCGCATTCTCGCGAAGCAGATCTGGCACTTATCCGGCTTTCCCAAAAAGGGCTCTGGGCGCGCGTGCGCGGCTGGTGGTGGCAACTTTTCAACCAATGAAAATGGAAAACCTGAACCGGCTATTGTCCGCCGCCAATGAATTTGACGCGTCCGACCTGCATCTGGTGGCCGGGGTGCCGCCCGCGTATCGCGTGAACGGTGAAATCATCATCGCCGACGAGGACGCGCTGACCGAAGACGAAATCACCGCCATGACGAACGGCCTGCTGAACGAACAGCAGCAGAAAAAATTCGACCAGGAATGGGAACTTTGCATTTCCATTTTGCACAGCGTGGCGGGGCGCATCCGCGCCACGTTTTACCGGCGCAACGGACATCCGGAGATGAGCCTCCGTTTTTGCGGTGACAAGGTGGCCACGCGCGAGGAACTCGGCCTGCCTGGAAAAATTGACGATTTGGCGCGCAAACCGAATGGATTGGTCCTGATCACCGGCCCGACCGGGGCGGGCAAAACGACCACGCTTAATTATCTGGTTGACCTCATCAACGGCGAACGCCGCTGCAAGATCGTCACGATTGAAGACCCGATTGAATTTGTCCACGAAAACAAGCGGGCCATTGTCGTGCAGCAAGAAGTGTTGACGGACGTGCGTTCGTTCAATCGCGCGCTCATCCACGTGTTGCGGCAGGACCCGGACGTGATTGTCGTGGGCGAGATGCGCGATCACGAGGCGATTGCCACGGCCCTGACGGCGGCGGAAACCGGCCACCTGGTGCTGGCCACCATGCATTCGCCAAACGTTTCGCACGCGCTCGAACGCATTGTCGGTGTTTTCGAAGGCAGCGCGCAGCGGCAGATCGTGCTGCAGCTGGCCAATGCGTTGCAGGGCATCATTGCCCAAGACCTGCTGCCGGCGGCGGATCGCCGGCGCCGGGTGCTCGCATACGAGCTGCTCGTGGCGAACGGTGCCGTGCGGAATTTGATCCGTGAAAACCAGCTGCACCATCTCGAAAACACCATCCAAACCGGCCGCAAGGAGGGAATGGTGCTGATGGACAACTGCCTTTACGACCTGTACTGCAAGTGTGCCATCACGTATGACACCGCCGTCAGCCGGGCCAGTCACCCCGACCACATCATCCAAGAAAAGTCCCGGGCCGTTTAAATTTTACCGCCAGCCCGTCGCAAAAAACGCCGGGCATGAAACCCGGCGTTTAAGAACAAAATATCGGTTCGAAATACGGCTCACCGCCCCAGTTGTAACGCGACTTCCTTTTCCAGCTCGTGCGCGAGGTCAATGTTCTTGTTGCCCCATTTCGTGCGGGCTTCCACGATGACCGACGTGATAGGTCTGGGATCCACCGCTTCGACGCGCACCCAGACATCACACTGATCCACCTTGCCCTTAAACGAGCGCACCACATTGGTGGTATCGTGCGGTATGTATTCCGTGACGACCGCGCCATCAGTATTCACCACCTTAACCGCCGCCTGATAGACTTGATCCATGGTGCGCTCATAACGCCCCTCCACACTGTCCCTGCCAAAGGGAACCATCGTCGGCGTGTGCGTGTCGCTCACCGTCTTGACACAACCGGCGGTAATAATGGTAATTCCGACCAACGCCGCAAAAATTTTCGTCTTCATATGGGCGACAATCCAATCAAAAAAGCCGCCCGCGTCAAGCACGATTGCATTTTTGCGCGGCTCGACAAGCGCGTCAAAAAATGCGAGCTTGGGAACGTGTCAGCCAACAAGCTGGAAAAACTTCGCGCCGCGCTGCGCGCCCATGGCTCGTGCCTCGTGGCGTATTCCGGCGGCGTGGACTCGGTTTTCCTCGCGCGCGTGGCGCATGAAGTCCTGGGCAACCGCGCGCTGGCGGTGATTGCCGATTCACCGAGCCTGCCGCGGCGCGAATTGCAGGAGGCGCTCGAAATCGCCGGCAAATTTCAATTCCCAGTCCGCGTCGTGCAGACGGCGGAATTTGAAAATCCCAATTACCTCTCGAATCCGGCCAACCGCTGCTATTTCTGCAAGCACGAATTGTTCGAGCAACTGGCGCCGATTGCGCGCGCGGAAAAATTCGCGGTGATTGCCTACGGCGAAAACGCCAGCGACAACGGCGATTTCCGTCCGGGCGCACAAGCGGCGGCGGAATTTCAGGTGCGCGCGCCGCTCAAGGAAGTTGGCTTGACGAAATCAGAAATACGCGAGTTGTCGGCACAGCTAGGTTTGCCGACGGCGGACAAACCGCAAATGGCCTGTCTTAGTTCGCGCGTTCCCCAGGGCGAACCGGTGACACCGGAAAAACTGGCGATGATTGAAGCGGCGGAAAATGTGCTGCGTGATCTGGGATTTCATAATGTTCGGGTGAGGCACCATGAATTGAGGGTGACGGGTGACGCGTGGCGTGTGACGGGAAAAGACTCCCTCGACACTCGTCACTCGTCACTCGTCACTCATTTGGCCCGCATTGAGCTTGGGCCAACGGAAATTCCGCGGTTTTTGGAGGACGGCGTCATGATGAAAGTGGTCGAAGCGTTGAAAAAAATCGGTTACGCACACGTGACGCTGGATTTGCAGGGCTACCGGCGCGGCAGTGTCAACCAGGCGCCGGCCAAAGGCGCGTGAAACTTTTGGCCTTCAACGGTTTTAGATAAAGGGATTATGCCGCAGTTTTCCTACAAGGCGCGCCGCCGCAGTGGCGAATTGGTGGAGGGCGTTTTAGACGTGGCCGACCGCTCGGCGGCGGTCGCGCAAATCGAGCGCCTCGGACTTTTCCCCGTCGCGGTGGACACGGCCAAGGCCGGCGCAGTGAGCAGCACTCAACGCACGGGAAAAGGTGTGGATTTGATGGCGTTCCTGCCGCCAGCGCTGCGTACTGCGCTTCAACAAAAACGCAAACCGAAGTTGCAGGAACTGGCCACGTTCACGCAACAACTGGCCAACCTGATCCAATCCGGCATGCCGCTGACGGTGGCGTTGAACAGCATGACGCATCTGGAGTCGAAGGGCATTTCCGCCGACGTAAGCCGCGAATTAAAGCAGGAAGTGACGGAGGGCAAGGGTTTGTCCGATGCAATGGCAAAACAGCCGCGGGTGTTTTCAGACCTTTATGTCAACATGGTGCGCGCAGGCGAGCAGAGCGGTTCGCTGGTGGCGGTGTTGCAGCGCATGGCGAATCACTTCCAGCAATTTGCCGAGGTGCAGGCAAAATTCTCCTCGGCGCTGATTTATCCGGCGATGGTGTGTTGCGTCGGCGGGGGCATCGTCGCGTTCTTCATGTTCTTCATGATGCCGCGGTTCATGGTGATTTTCAACGGGTTCGGTGTCGAACTGCCATTGCCGACGCGCATACTGATGGGGTTCAGCAATTTTCTTCGCTCTTATTGGTTGCTGCTCGTCTTCCTCATCATCGTGGCAATAATTTTATTCAAACGCTTCCAGGCGAGTGCGGAAGGCGCGCGGATGCTGGATGAATGGAAATTGAACGCGCCGGTGTTCGGCAAGGTGATGAAATTAAATCTGTTCGGGCAATTCGCGCGGACGCTGGGGACGCTGCTCCAAAACGGCGTGCCGGTGCTCACCGCATTGAAAATCACCGAGCAGGTCATTGCCAACCGCATCGTCAAGGAAGCCATTGCCAAAACGCGCGACGCGGTGACAGACGGCAAGACGCTCGCGCAACCGCTGGAGCAGGGGAAAGTTTTTCCCCAATTGATGGTGGACCTGGTGCGCATCGGCGAGGAAACGGGCGACGTGCCCGGGGCGCTGAACAATCTCGCCGGCACGTACGAAAATGAACTGTCCATCGCCCTGCGCGTGGTGACGAATCTCATTGAGCCAATCCTGATCATCGTAATGGCGCTCATCGTGGGCTTCCTGCTGATAAGCATTTTGCTGCCGCTGTTCCGGCTGATTTCACAAATTCACTCTTGAGCCTTGCGATGAAAACGGCGGTCGCCAGAAAAAAATTTCCGCGGCGCGCGTTCACGTTGATCGAAGTCATGATCGTCGTGGCCATCATCGGCCTCATTGCAGCCATGGGCGTTCCCTCCATCCTCCAGACCTTTCGCAAGGAAGGCATGCGCAAGGCGGTGAGTGACATCATGGATTTGTGCAACGACGCCCGCGCACAGGCAATTTTCAGCGGCCAGCCCGCCCAAATCGTTTTTTATCCGGCTGACAAGCGGATGGAACTGGCCGGTGCGTCATCGGGGGAATCGCCGGCGCCGCCCACAAAGGCCGCTCGGTCGGTGACATTGCCAGCCAACGTGGACATCGCCATGCTCGACATCGAAATGATTGACTGGGGCGGGCAGGAGAAGGCGTGGGTGACCTTTTTCCCGAACGGCACATGCGACGAACTGACGCTGGTGCTGCATTGCGGCGACGAGTGGCAAAAAATCACGCTGGAATATTCCACCGCCCTGACCTCAGTCGGCCCGGTGACAAGATGAAAACGGAATTGAAAATCGGCAGGCGGCGCGGGCGCGAACAACGGGCGTTTTCATTGCTGGAGGTGATGATCGCCATCGGCATTTTTTTTATGGCTGTCTTTGCGATTTTGGGACTGGTGTCCAGTTCGCTCGAAAACGCGCGCCGGCTGCAGCGTCCGATCGTGGATGCCGGCCCGGTCGTCGGCTATCTGTTGCACACCAACCAGGTCGAAGGCATTCAGGTATTCGACCTTGGCGATTTCCTAGGCAATGCTTACAGAGGTTACCAGGTAACGTGTGACACGCGTGAAATCGATACGAACCATTGGTACCAGGTGAACTTTATTGTGCAAAGCCCCGACCCGGGCCGGCCGGTCGTCTCAAAAATGACCATGAAGTATTACAGCCCCCACTCACGAGCGGGCAGCCTCGATGGAGCAACGGTTGCAAGATGAAATTGGAAAAAAAATCCCGGCGTGGCGCATTCACGCTGATCGAAATCATGATTGCCATCGCGATCTTCGGCATGATTGTGGCGGCGATTTATTCGACGTGGGTGCTGATTTTGAAGTCGTCGCGAGTTGGGCAGGAAGCCGCCGCGCAAATCCAGCGCGAGCGCATCACCGTGCGGACAATTGAAGATGCGCTCACGTGCATCCAGTCATTTCAATCCTCCATGCAATATTATTATTTCCTTGTCCAAAACGGCGACCAGCCGATGTTGAGTTTTACGGCGCGGCTACCGGGAAATTTTCCGCGCAATGGCCGCTTTGGTGATTTTAATCTGCGGCGGCTGACGTTCACCGTCGAAGCCGGGCCGGATTCGGAAAGAAACCTGGTGCTGCGGCAGAACCCGATTCTCATGGATATGGATCTGGACGAACAAAGTTATCCGCTCGTGCTCGCGCGCGACGTGAAAAAATTTGCCGTCGAATGCCTGGACACCAACAGCGGATGGGTGACCGAATGGAATGATACCAATTCCATCCCACTGCAGGTACGCTACACCCTCGTGGCGGGCGGCAACGGGCCGGGCTGGGCCATAACGAACGTCGTAACGATGCAGTCCAGCACGCTGCCGGGCGTTGTGCAAATGCCTAGGGGCAGTAGCAGTGGACCAGGAGGTCATCCTTGATGAAAGCGACCCCTCGCCACAACTCCGACGGGATTGCGCTGATCATGGTGATGTGTGCGATTGTGGTGTTGTCTGCCTTGGCAGCGGGTTTTGCGCTGTCAATGAAAGTGGAAACCCGCCTCGCGCAAAACGCGAATTCCGAGGAACAACTCCTTTGGCAGGGCGTCTCCGGCGTGCAATATGCGTGCTGGATTTTGTCGCAGCATCCGCTGGGCGAACCCTTCGATTCGCTGAACCAAAAATGGGCGGGGGGAGCAGGCAGCCTGGCCGAATCCAACAGTGTGTTGTCGTCCATCTCGCTCGACAATATTCCGGTCGGAGACGGGACGGTTTCGATTAAAATCATTGACCTCGAACGTTTCGCCAACATCAACACGGCGACCGAAACGGAATTGCAACAGGTGTTGACAGTCATGGGCGTGGATGCGAACGACATTTCCGTGGTCTCCGATTCGATTCTGGACTGGATTGATTCGGATGATCTTCCGCGGGTTGCCGGTGCGGAAAGCGATTATTATCAGGGACTCAATCCGCCCTATTACGCCAAAAACGCGCCGATTGATGACTTGTCCGAGCTGCAATATATCAAAGGTGTAACACAGGAAATTTATACCGGCCACTCGACAAATCAGCCATCCGGCGTCTTCCATTACAAGCTCGGTTTTGGCGCGTCGCCGGGTCAGCCGCACGATTATCTGTTTGGTTTGACGAACGTTTTCACTCCGTTTTCCAACGGAAAAATCAACATCAACACCGCTGACAAAAACGTCCTGCAAACGATTCCTGGCGTGGATGCCGCCGTGGCCGACGCCATCATCAAACAACGTGCCGGGCCTGACGGCGTGGACGGCACGGAAGACGACATGCCCTTCAGCGACCCCGGACAATTGGGAAGCTTTGGAATCAAGGATACGTCAGCTTGCGGCATACGGAGTTCCACATATAAAGTTCTCGTCACGGCGCAACTCGGCGACGTCAAACGCGTATACGTCGCCATCCTGGCCCGCACTTCAGGAACGGACTTTCGAGTCGTGAGCTTTTACTGGCAGTGATTTTTGTAGCGGCGGTCCATGACCGTCGCCAAACCAGCTGTCGCTCACAGAGCGCTGCCATAAATCGGTGTTGAATTTGCCGAGCCGCCCGTTATTGTTTCGCCATGCGCCGGCTTTTGGTGGTTTGGCTTTTGCTCGGTTCGCTTTCGGCAACGTTCGCGGCCGACGCCGTAAGCGGCCGTGTCGTCAAGGTCCTGCCGCTGCTCCTCGACCTCAAGAACCGCGACGCGGTTTCGCCGAGTCTTTACGACCGCGACGCCTACCAGGTTTATCTACGCCACCACACCAACGAAATTTCCGCCATTCGCCTCGACGTTTTGTGGAAAGCGTCGAACGCCAAAGGCGCAAAATTGAAATTGCGCGTTGAACTCCGTGGTATTGGCACTGGCGGTTTGCCGCGCCAAACCACGCTGGAAAAATCCGTCACGCCCGGATTTTTCCGCCGCTGGACTTCTTTGACTTTGGGTGGCGCGGACCATAAAAATTTCGGCGAACTTGTCGCGTGGCGCGCCACGCTGTGGTCGGATGACCAGCTGCTCGGCGAGCAAAAATCATTTTTATGGTGAACGCCGCACTGCCTTTGGCCGTGATGTTTCAGTTCGCCCCGCCCGACGCGGTGGCGGCAACCCGGCAGGCATATTCATGGTAGCCATCAAAATAATTTGCGGTTGCGGTCAGAAATACGCCTTCAACGTTTATCCGTTGAACGGCCGGATGCCGGCGCTGGTTCAATGTCCCGTTTGCGGCCTGGACGGCACCGCAGCGGCCAATGAAGCCATTGCGCGCACGCTCAATCAACCGGCGAAAGGCGAGGACAAAAGGGGCGGCTGGAAATGGTGGCAACAACTCCTGGCCGGCTGGCGCAACACACAATCAAACACATTCACCGGCGCTGCCGGAAACGAACTGGTGGCTCCCGATGACGTCTGGAAGCAACGGGCGCTTATGGCGGAATTGCGGGCGGAGCAGGCCCAGGCCACCGTCACCGCCAGCCTCGCACCCCATCTCGCCCAAGTGCTCAAGGAAGCGCTGGTCCAGGAACTGGCCGTCCAACGCAAGGAATTGCTGCAAGCCCAACAAATCGCCGCCACGGAAATCGCGCAATTGACGCACCACCTGGACGAACTACGGGCGCCCATTCAGGAACGGTTGCGCTCCTACGAAACGCGCATTCAAGAACTCGAAAAAGAACTCGCCGCCCGCAACGAGGAAAATCGCGAATTGCTGAAGCTTAAAATTGAAATGTTGCGCCAGCAGGTTGCGATCGAGCGCACGCGCAGCCGGATTGAATTCAACTGAGACTACGCGGCGACCTTTTCCTCCGGCGCTTTTTTCTCCTGCGTGCGCAGGGCCTGTTCGTAACAGTGCAAGGCTTCGTCATACCGCGCCATGCGGTTGAACAATCCTCCCTTGTGCAGATAGGCGATGGTCATTCCGCCATCCGCCTCAATCGCATGGTCGTAACAGGCAATAGCCTCGTCGAACTGGCCCAGCTTTTCGAGCGCTCCGCCCTTTTTGACCAGCGCGTCGGCGTGTTTCGGCTGCAACCCGAGCGCCACATCAAAACATTCCAGCGCCTTCTGCGGCTCGTTGGCGACCAGCAGCGACTGGCCTTCGGCGAGCAGGTTGGCGACGCACTCATCGCGGTCGCCCGAAACCTTCGGCGCTCCATTTGGTTCGTGAACGGGGGATGAAGTGGCTTCATTCAGCGGGGCGAGTGTGGCCTGTTTCAACTCCAGGATGCGCTTCTCCAGCTGATCCACCATGTTGAACAGCCGCGCGTTCGATTGCTCCACGCTGGCGCTGGTCACCAACGAAGGGGAAATGCGGCCGTTGCCCATGGCAAACTCCGGCGGGCGCAGCGAGGACAATTCAACGAGTCGCGCGACGGTGCGCCACTGCAAATAAGCCATCAACAACACGACCAGCAGGCCAATCGTTCCAAAAGCGCCCGCCAGAATCAGCATGAACTGCTGCATTTTCTGCATCGTCTCAACCTCACTCACGCGCTGGGCGGCGATGACCTGTTGTAACGCTTCGATGCGCGCGGCCATGTCGTCGGCGTTGCGCTTGGCGGCAGCCTCGGCTTGTTGACGGTTGCGCTCAATGGCCAGTTGTGTGTCGTGAAGCTGTTCCTGAATCTGAAGATAACCGTTTATCTGGGTTTGCACCGTGATGACCGCCGCTTCTGATGAAGAAAGGGCGTTCGTTTCGGCGGCAAAAACTCCCGCGCTGAAGGCGGAGCAGACAAAAACAATTAGAAAATTCCGGCGCAGCCTTGCATTCATAGCATCTTGTGGGAGCCTGAGCCGTCGGCCTGCCGATGTCAAGCATGCGGCCGGCTGACTTGTTCGCAATTTATCACCAAGCTATCCACTGGGGCGGCCGCACCCTGTCACTCCTTCTTAAAATCAAACTCCAGCCGCGTGCGCGAGCCGGTCTGGACGTTGCGAATTTCCATTTCCTGAAGCTCCCACTGACCGTTCACCTTCTTGAACGATTTCGGTGCAAATTCCTTGAGCAGCTTGCCTTTCGCGTCGTAAGCCTCGGCCTCCAGGATGCCGCCGGTTTCCTTGTCAATCCACGACAACACCCGCGAATAGCCGTTGGTGGAAGGATTGGGATTTGTGCTTTCCAACAGCGTGTAGGCCCGGCCGCGCTTCAACGAGGTCGTGTTCGGCAATACCTTCTGCTCCGGCCAGTGAAAAAATTCCAAGCCAAAGTCGGCGGCACAGAAATCTGAATTGACAAATGGCATGTTTTTTTCAACTGGAAATAAACCTGTCGCTTGGTCTGGATTACAATAGAACTGTTTCAAATAGCGGTTTACTGACGAGCCATCATGAACAACCGTAAATGTTTCTGTGCAAACCCAAATGCCATTGGGGCCATATTTCAGATAAGCTATGTAATTATTTACCCAATTTGTCGCAGTAATTATGAGCTCACATTTTACAGAAATGTTTGTACGCCTGCCTTTGCCGTCACGTATTTTTAAAACGCCAATGTTGGTAAAATTTTCAGCGGGGCGTTGTTCCAAAAGTTGCTGGGCAAGCTGGCAGCCTTGAATCTCCGCGTTGGACAAATCATTCGTGGTGGCCGCCGCCGCACCAAGGGCAAAAAATAAAATCGCTGCCATCAATGGTCGGGCGGCGCTGCCGCGCCGCCCAAAATCAAGGCCGCGCAGCAGCGCGGCCCTGCCGATTTGGAATTTATCGCGTACTTTCATTTCGCCTCCAACGCCAGCCGGAGAACGTCGGCAATGTGTTGGACGAAATGGACTTTGAGTCTGGCGCGGACCTCCGCCGGCACGTCGAGCCAGTCGGATTTGTTTTGTTCCGGCAAAATGATTTCCTTGATGCCAAAACGCGACGCGGCCAGCACCTTTTCCTTGATGCCGCCCACGCGCAATACCCGGCCGCGCAGGCTGATTTCGCCGGTCATCGCCATCCGGAAACGCACGCGCCGCTTCGTCAGCAGTGACGCCAGCGCCGCGACAATCGTCACGCCCGCGCTCGGGCCGTCCTTCGGCGTCGCACCGGCGGGCACGTGAATGTGAATGTCGAATTTGTTGTAATCGCTCAAATCCAGATCGAGCGATCTGGACTGGCTCCGCAAATAACTCATGGCTGTCTGCGCGCTTTCCTTCATCACTTCGCCCAACGATCCGGTCAGCAACAGATTGCCTCGCCCGCGCATCCGCGTCGCTTCGATGAACAAAACGTCGCCGCCGAACGGCGTCCACGCCAGCCCGGTGGCGATGCCGTATTCGGTGATTTTCTCCGCCGTCTCGGCAATGAACGGCGCGTGGCCTAAAAAGTCCTTCAAGTTTTCGGCTTCCAGCTTGACCGTTGCCGCCTTGCCGTTTTGGGAAATGATCTTGCGCGTGGCTTTGCGCGACAGCGCGGCGATCTCGCGTTCCAGCTGCCGGACCCCGGCTTCGCGGGTGTATTCCCGGATGAGTTTGCGCAACGCGGAGTCGGCAAACTTTACATCCCGCCGCGTGAGCCCATGCTCCTCGATCTGGCGCGGGACGAGATAGCGTTTGGCGATTTGCAGTTTCTCGGACTCGGTGTAGCTGGGCAGTTCAATCACCTCGAGCCGGTCACGCAACGCGGGATGAATCGGCTCCAGCCAGTTCGCGGTGGTGATGAAAAGCACCCGTGAGAGATCGAATGGCAGGTCGAGGTAATGGTCGGTAAACGTGTGGTTTTGCGCCGGGTCGAGCACTTCCAGCAGCGCTGCCGCCGGATCGCCTCGAAAATCCGCGCCGACCTTGTCCAATTCGTCCAGCAAAATGACCGGGTTGCGGCTTTCGATGCGGCGCAGCGTCTGGATGATCCGTCCGGGCATCGCGCCGACATACGTGCGCCGGTGACCGCGAATCTCGGCTTCATCGCGCATGCCGCCGAGTGAAATACGCGCAAATTTGCGTCCTAGCGCGTCCGCCACACTTTTGCCGAGGGAGGTTTTGCCGACGCCGGGCGGGCCGACCAGGCAAAGAATCGGTCCTTTGATCTGCTTGCGGCGTTTGATGACGGCGATGAATTCGAGCAACCGGTCCTTGACCTTGGCCAGGCCGAAATGTTGCTCGTTCAAAATCCGCCCGGCGGCCTTCAAATCCAGCTTGTCCTCGGTGGACTTTTCCCACGGCAAACTCAAAATCCAGTCGAGATAATTTCGCCCGACGGCGTATTCGGCGGCGGCGGGCGGCGTCTGTTGCAGGCGTTCGAGTTCCTGTTCGGCGGCTTTGCGCGCCTCGCCGGGCATGGGCGTCTGCTCGATTTTTTCGCGCAACGATTTGGTTTCGCCCGAACCGGATTCGCCCTCGCCGAGTTCGCGCTGAATGGCGCGCAATTGTTCGCGCAGAAAAAAATCGCGCTGCGTCTTGGCAATGGAAGACGCGACGTCGTTTTGAATTTTTGAACTGAGCGTCAGCACCTCCTGCTCGCGATTGAGCAGGGGCAGCAGTTTTTGCAGCCGTTCGCGGACGGAGATGGTTTCGAGCAGCTTCTGCCGGTCTTCGAGGCTGAGATTCAGATTCGCGGCGATGAGGTCGGCGAAATGGCCGGGATGCTCGGTGTTCAGCGCGGCGACCTTGACCTGGTCCGAAAGTGCGCTGGACATCCTGGCGATTTCCTCGAATTGCTTGTGCGCGTTGCGCAGCATGGCCTGCAACTCAATGGAATCCTCCGTTTCATCCCGCAATAATTCGTAACTCGCGCGCAAATACGGGGCCGGCAGCGCGTATTTACATATGCGAATGCGCCACAAACCCTCGACCAGCACACGCGCGGTGCCGTCGGGAAATTTCACCATTTTGGACAGGCGCGAAACGCAGCCGACTTCATGCAAATCCTCCGGCATGGGTTCGGCGATTTCGGGTTTGCGCTGCAGCACCGCGGCAAACAAACGGTCGCCCGCGACAATGTCATCAATCAATTTCAGGCTTGGCCCGGTTTCGACAAGCAGCGGCACCACCGCGCCGGGAAAAATCACGATGTCCGACAGGCCGAGGATGGGCAGGTTTTCCGGCAATGAACGCGACGATATCCGGGGCAAAGCGTCCGATTTTTCGGCGCCGCCCAGAATGCTGACAAATTCTGTCTCCGGCGAAGTCATCGTCGTTTCCATCTATAAATATAAAATTAAATGCCGCCGCACGGGAAAAGATTCATGCGCGGCCAGGCTAATTCCCTTCGGCAATTGGAACTTTCGTGCTTTTGGTGTGCAATTGGTGTGCCACCGGCACGTCAATTCGCAGAAAACCATTCACATAAATCGCCTTGGCCTGGCTAAGATCGTAATCCTGAGGCAGCTCGAGCACGCTTTCAAACGGCCCATAGCTGATTTCCATGACCAGAAAATTGCATTTGTGCGCCCGGCAAACGTCCGGGCGGCTGCCACTGATGCGCAGCCGACGGCCTTCGACGGTGATTTCGAGATTTTCGCTTTTCATCCCGGCCAGTTCCACCTTGATGACCAGGCCGGTGTCGGTGGTATAAACATCCGTGTTCGGAATCCAACGGCCGCTGGCCGCCCCCCCGCGCCCGCCCACCGCCGAGCTGCGGGGAATAAAATGCATTGTGGAGCTAACTTTGGTAACAGCCATGTTAAAAGATAATAACTGAAAAAGCCTGCATTGGCAAGTTCGCAAAACTTATTTCATTTTGACCACCACTTCGGACCGTTCGCCTTTGCGCGCGTGAAAAACAATGGAGCTTTTCGTCTCCGCTTGCCCGCTCGCCGAACAACCGCAATGCGTGTCGCGCTCAAAACTGAATTTGCGCCGGCGAAAGTGTCCCCACAAAAACAGTCCGGCGACCGCAATCACAATCGCCAGCGAAACGGCCTGTTGCCAATTCATGCGGGGAACATACGCGCAAAAACGGTTCGCGCAACCGATTTTCGGCGTTGAACTTTCAGCGCGCGCCTTTACGCTGCGCCCATGTCCGCTCCGTTCCGCCACCCGCACCGCGTCAGCTACGCCGAATGCACCGTCGGCAACCACGTTTATCACTCGCGCTATCTCGACTGGCTCGAAGCCGCGCGCGGCGAATTCATCCGTTCGCTCGGCGCAACGGTTTTGCAATGGCAGGAACGCGACGTTATTTTTCCCGTCATTGAAGCCCGTCTGTGTTACAAATCACCCGCTCGTTACGACGACCTGCTGGCGATTGAAGTCTGGCCGATGCTCATCAAGCGCGTGCGATTGAATTTCGCCCACCGCGTCGTCAACCAGGACGGCAAACTCATTCTCGAAGCTGAAACGTTCCACGCCTGCGCCGACGTGAACGGAAAACCCAAACGCCTGCCGGAGGAACTGGCTGAAAAACTGAAGCCGTATTTGAATCCGGCGATGGAATTTGATTAGGCTGCCGGCCCGTGTTTGGTTCCGGCTTGCGCACGCGGTTCGCGTCTGCGAGAATTCAGCGGCGGGCGCGAGCGAGCGATGCAAAATTATCCCAAACATTATTGTGGTGTGTTCGGCATTTTTGGACATCCCAATGCCGCCGAACTCACCTATTACGGTCTCTACGCGCTGCAACATCGCGGACAGGAAAGCGCCGGCATCGTCACCTGCCACGAGGGGAAATTTTTCAAGCACCATGGCATGGGTCTCGTGCCGCAGGTTTTTAATTCCAAACTGTTGCACGACCTGGTCGGCAACATGGCCGTCGGCCACACGCGCTATTCCACCACCGGCTCGTCGCACCTCCGCAACGCGCAGCCGCTTACGGTGGATTGCATGCGCGGGCAGATCGCCGTCGCCCACAACGGCAACCTGACGAACGCCGCCCAGCTCCGCGATGACCTCGAAAGCCGCGGCTTGGTTTTTCAAACCACCGTGGACAGCGAGATCATCATCATGATGCTCGCGCAGCCGTCCATCGGCGGCGTTCGAAACACGCTGGTGCAGACTTTCCGCCGTCTCGAAGGCGCCTACTCGCTCGTCATCATGACCGAGAAGGAATTGATTGGCGCCCGCGACCCGTTTGGTTTTCGCCCGCTTTCCATCGGCCGCCTGAACGGCGCGTATGTGCTGGCCAGCGAATCAGTCGCGTTTGACCAGATTCAGGCCCAGTTCGTCCGTGATGTCGAGCCGGGCGAAATCGTCATCATCAACGAAAAAGGGTTGATCAGCGTTCAGGCGTTTCCCGAACACCAGCGCCGGGCGTTTTGCATTTTTGAATACGTCTATTTCGCACGGCCGGACAGCGTGATCGGCGGCCGCAGCGTTTATGAAGTCCGCAAGGAAATGGGCCGCCAGCTCGCGCGCGAACACCGCGTCAAGGCGGACCTCATCGTTCCGTTGCCCGACAGCGGCGTCTGCGCGGCGCTGGGTTATTCCGAGGAGTCCGGCATTCCGTTCGAGATGGCCTTCATCCGCAATCACTACGTCGGGCGCAGTTTTCTCCAGCCGTCGCAATTGATCCGCGATTTCGACGTGCGCATGAAGTTGAACCTGATCGCCCCGCTCGTGAAAAACAAGCGCGTCGTGATCGTGGACGATTCCATCGTGCGCGGCACCACGTGCAAGGCGCGCGTCAAAACCCTCAAGGAAGCCGGCGCCCGGGAGGTTCACGTCGCCGTCAGTTGTCCGCCGCACATGAACCCGTGCGTGTATGGTATTGATTTTCCCGACCGCAGCAAGCTCATGGCGGTAAACCACAGTGTGGACGAAATCCGCAAATACCTGAACGCTGACTCGCTGCACTATCTTTCGGAGGAAGGCATGGTCAAGGCCACCGGCCGCGCCAAGGAATTATTCTGCCTGGCCTGCTATGACGGCCATTATCCCGTGCCCTACGATCCCGTGCTCGACAAGCACATCATCGAACGACGCCGCCGTCAGGCGCAGACGCTCGGTGAAGCCGTCGCCAAGGACAGCGAACAAATCAAATTGCTGCAAATTTAGCCTGTGCGTTGCATATTTCACCCCGGTCATGAACAAACAAACGCTCTCGCCCGCGCAACTGGCCGCCTACATTGACCACACACTGCTGAAGGCGGATGCCACCGCCAAAGACATCGAGAAACTTTGTGCCGAGGCTCGCGAAAACCATTTTTACAGCGTTTGCGTCAATGGGTCATGGGTCAGACAGGCCCGCCATTTTCTGGAAGGCACCGGCGTCAAGGTTGCCTGCGTGGTGGGCTTTCCGCTGGGCGCCATGTCCGGCGATGCGAAACGTTTCGAAACCGAGGCTGCCATTGACGATGGCGCGCAAGAGATTGATGTCGTTCTCAATATCGGACGGCTCAAGGCCGGCGACGACAAATATGTCCTGCGCGAATTGCGTGACGTGGTGGAGGCGGCTGATGAATGGCCGGTGAAAGTCATTCTCGAAACCTGTTTGCTCACCCAGGAGGAAAAAATTCGCGCCTGCAAACTCGTGGTTGAAAGCGGAGCGCGCTTCGTCAAAACCTCCACCGGATTCAGCACGGGCGGGGCCACCGTGGAAGATGTAAAACTGATGCGTGAAACCGTCGGCCCGAAATTCGGCGTCAAGGCTTCCGGCGGCATCCGTGATGCCAAAACCGCGCTGGCGATGATTGAAGCGGGCGCGACGCGCCTTGGCACCTCGGCCAGCGTGGCGATTGTCAACGGTCTTGCGGCCAGTGGAACAAGTTCATATTGAAACGAGGGATTTTATGCAAAAAGGCATCGGCGTCATTTGTCTGGTCATCGGCGTGCTGCTGCTTGTGTGGGGACACGACGTTGCAAACTCCATCGGATCACAAGTCGAAAAGGCGTTCACGGGCGCGCCGGCGGACAAGGCAACGTACTTTTTCCTTGCGGGCGTGGGATTGGGACTGTTCGGCCTGCTCCTGATTTTTGGGAAACGGAAATGAGCTGTTTTAATTCCCCGTCACTTCCTGCGGCCCTTTGCCGCCGTTGACCAAAAATAAAACGGCCATGCGCACGGCGAGCCCGTTGGTCACCTGCTCCAGAATCAGCGAACGGGCCGAATCGGCAATTTCACTGTCAATTTCCACGCCGCGATTGATCGGGCCGGGATGCATGATGAGCGCGTCAGGCCTGGTTTTGGCCAGGCGGGCCTTGTTGAGTCCGAAAAGCTGCGTGTATTCGTTGATGCTCGGAAACATCGTCTTGCGCTGGCGCTCGTGTTGGATGCGCAACAGGTTGATGATGTCGGCGTCGCGAATGGCTTCGTCCATGTTGTGAACCACGCGGCAACCCATCTGCTCGAACGTCCGGGGCACGAGCGTGGACGGCCCGCAAAGCGTGACGCGCGCGCCCAGTTTTGTCAGCGCCCAGATGTCCGAGCGCGCCACGCGGCTGTAAAGGATGTCGCCCAGAATTGTCACGTTCAGCCCGGCAATCTTTCCCTTGCGTTCGCGGATGGTGAAGGCGTCGAGCAATGCCTGGGTGGGATGTTCGTGCGCGCCGTCGCCGGCGTTGATGACGCTGGCGTTGAGCACGCGTGCCAGAAAATGCGGCGCGCCCGACGCGCTGTGGCGCATGACGATGAAATCGGCGTTGAGCGCCTCGAGATTGCGCGCAGTGTCCTTGAGCGTCTCGCCCTTTTTCAACGACGAGGCTTCGGCGGTGAAATTGATGATGTCCGCCGACAGCCGTTGCTCGGCCAGCTCAAAACTGATGCGCGTGCGCGTGGACGGCTCGACGAACAAATTCACGACGGTCCGCCCGCGCAATGCCGGGACTTTTTTGATGGCGCGTTCGCCGACCGCCTTGAACGCCCGCGCTGTGTCGAGCACGGTGACAATTTCGTCCGCCGTAAGTGATTCGATGTCGAGCAAATGTTTGCGGTTCCAGCTCATGGCTTTTTCAAAACCACCTCGTCCCGTTCCGCTCCGGTCTCGGTCAGATCCAGGGAAACTTTCTCTTCCAGGGCGGTGGGCACATTTTTGCCGACGAAATCCGCCTTGATGGGCAGTTCGCGATGCCCGCGGTCAATCAGCACCGCAAGCTGGATTTTCCGTGGCCGGCCAAAATCGTTCAGCGCGTCCATCGCCGCACGCGTGGTGCGGCCGCTGAACAGCACGTCGTCCACGAGCACAACGGTTTTGCCGGTGACATCGAAGGGGATGACCGTGGGATAAACCTTGGGTGCAGCGCGCTGATCGAGATCGTCACGGTGCATCGAAACATCCAGCGTGCCCACGGGCACCGGCTGGTTCCAAATGCCGGCAAGAATCGCGCTGAGCCGCTGCGAGAGTGGCACCCCGCCTTGGGGAATGCCAATCAGCACGACTTCCGCGCCGACCTCGTTGCGCTCAGCGATTTCATGCGCGATGCGCGTCAGCGCGCGCTGGATCGCGGCGGCATCGAGGATGACGGTGGATTCAGGCATGGAAGCAGGTTGAGAGTTGAGGGCGTAAAGCCCCGTGGGGGCCACGCCCTTTTACGGGGTTGAGAGTTGAAAGCCCCCTCGAAAGGCAAAAGAACGGGAACGATGGTCGGAAAAAGAAAATCGCAAACCCGCTCCGTTTGTGGGCGGAGCCGATTCGCGTTGCGCGTTTGGCGTTCATGGTTTCCTTCGCCGCCTCACCGGGCAGCGTTAAAGGAACATTTAATTTATTTTCAGTGACCGGCGACCTGGCGGGTTTTGCGCCAGCTTGAGCGGTGATTGATGATCCAATCCGTCAACGCCTGCTCGAAGCCGATGTCATGCCCCGCCTTCTCCGACTCAATCCACTTGTGCCTGAGAATTTCCTCGCGCTCGGCCTGAAACTCGCGGTAAAGCGAGGAGTTTTTTAACAAATCGTTCGCCGTTGATGCGTCTTTCATAGCGTCCGACATAAATGAAATACAAAATTCGTACCCTAACTTTAAATCCGGCCCGAACAATTAGCAATCGAAATCTTTATTGCTAACAACTTTCAAATAAACACCTTACAAATCATTCAAGCCTGTTTTCCCCGCAGCATTTCGGCAATTTGAACGAACGAACGCCCGGCCGGCTTGTTCGGCACGGACACCACAATCGGCACGCCGCGGTCGCCGCCCTCGCGGATTTCAGACGGTATTATGTCGGTGATCCCGCGAGTGATGGGGTGCTGTTTTGGCGTGGGCAAATTCACCATTATGGCCCTGATCACCAGATGGCAAAAAGAGTGCAAAACGACCCCTTCCGTCAGTTCGCTGGTCACGAAATTCGACAAAGCTTCCTGCCCGCGATAAAATTCTGTCATGACGTATCTGCAAATCAGCGGCATGAGCTGCAACAATTGCGCGCGGCATGTCACCGAGGCGATTCAAGGCGTGCCCGGCGTGCGCAGCGCAACAGTGCTGCTGGATGCCGGACGCGCTTCTGTGCGCTGGAATTCCGGCGCAGAACAAAACGTTTCCGCTGTCATCGAGGCCGTGCAGAAAGCCGGTTACACGGCGAAGGAAATTCAGGCCGACACATCCGCTTGCCGCGAAACCAGACACGCAAGCTGGCAAATCAATCTCTGGCTTGGCGTCGCCGTTACCACCGTGTTGATGGCTGGTGAATGGGGTTTCGGCTTCGGCATGGAGCCGTGGTTTCAATGGCTTTCCTTTGCGCTGGCGGGCACGGTCCAGGTCTTTGCCGGGGGGAAATTTTACCGCGGCGCGTGGAACCAGCTCAAAATCGGCAGCTCGAACATGGACACGCTCGTCGCGCTCGGTTCGACAACCACGTTTGGCTACAGCGCGTGGGCGTTGCTCGGTGGCATGGGCGGCCATGTTTATTTCATGGAAGCCGCCGCCATCATCACGCTCATCAGCTTCGGCCACTGGCTGGAAGCCCGTGTGAGTGCACGCGCGTCGGGCGCATTGGAAAAATTGCTGAATCTCGCGCCACAAACCGCCAGAAGATTGGTTGGTAGGGCCGACCTGCCGGTCGGCCAGGACGCGCGGCAGCGCGTCCCTACCGTGCCTGACAAGGAAGTTGAAGTCCCTGTCGCCGAATTGAAAATCGGCGATTTCATCGCGCTCCGCCCCGGGGACCGCGTGCCGGTGGACGGCGTGGTGACCGACGGAGATTCCGCCGTGGACGAGGCGATGCTCACTGGCGAATCCGTTCCGGTGGACAAAAAAAACGGCGGTGAACTTTACGCTGGCACGGTGAATTTGAACGGCCGGCTCGTCATGCGCGTGACCGCCACCGGCGAAAGCACGGCCTTGGCGCACATCATCGCCGCCGTGCAACGCGCCCAAACCAGCCGCGCCGACATCCAGCGCCTCGGCGACCGCGTGAGCAGCGTCTTCGTGCCGGTTGTCGTCGCCATTGCCATCGCCGCCGCACTTTGGTGGGGGCTCGCGCCGGAATCGGCCAAACACGTTCACGATTTGCTCGCGCCATTTCTTTGGCCGGCAATGATTCCGACCGGCGCGGCCACGGCGTTCATCATCGCGGCGGCGGTTTTAATTGTTGCGTGTCCGTGCGCGATGGGTTTGGCGACCCCGGCGGCCATCATGGCCGGTGCTAACACCGCCGCGCGACGCGGCATTCTGATTCGGGACGGCGTAGCGCTGGAAAAAGCGGGAAAAGTCACCGCTGTGATTTTTGACAAAACCGGCACGCTCACCATTGGGAAGCCGGAAGTGGCGGAAATTTGGGGAGTCCGAAGTCCAAAGTCCAAAGTCCAAAGTCTGGCAGCGGGGCTTGCCCGTTCTTCAACACATCCGATCAGCCAGGCGATTGCGAAATTGTCGCCGAGTGCAATTGATTTGAAAAATTGGCAGGAAATTCGCGGCGCCGGCGTGGGGGCAAACATCGAACATCCAACATCGAACATCCAACATCCAATGGGCAAAGCCCGACTGGGTTCGTTGTGCTGGCTCAAGGAGTCAGGCGTGGATTTGGCGTCGGGCGAAAAATTCATTGCCGAATGGTCCGGGCAGGGCGCAACGATTGTCGGGTTGGCCGTTGACCAATCACTTGCCGGTTTATTTGCCATAAAAGACATGGTCAAACCGGGCGCGCACGACGTGGTTGAAAAACTGCACCGGCAGAATTTGAAAACGTTTTTGCTGACAGGTGACAACGCGCTGACGGCAGCCAGCATCGCGCGGGAAGTTGGCGTCGAAAGTAAAAATGTGTTTGCCGAAGTGCGACCGGAGCAAAAGGCGGACTTCGTGAAAAAACTTCAGGCACAGGGCGAGCGCGTGGCATTTGTCGGCGACGGCATCAACGACGCCCCGGCGCTGGAACAGGCCGACCTTGGTGTTGCCGTGAGCCGCGCCAGCGACTTGGCGCGCGAGGCGGCGGACATCATTTTATTGAAATCGGAGATCGAGGCCGTGCCGGAGGCGCTCGGCCTGGCACGGGCGACGTTGTGGACGATCAAACAGAATTTGTTTTGGGCGTTTTTTTACAACGCGCTCGGCGTGCCACTGGCGGCGATGGGATTCATCAGTCCGATTTTGTGCGCGGCGGCAATGGGCGCGTCGGACTTGATTGTGATTGGCAACGCGCTGCGGTTGCTGCGCTGGCGTTAAGCGCAACAGCGCGGTCAATGAATTGGAAGAAGTGCCCGTTCTCCGTTAATTTCCAGCACCACCCAGTCCTCGCCCAGATCTTTGAAACGCACCGGGATTGGGCCGTCGGGCGTTTGCGTCAAGGCCGTTTCGCCAAGGAAAATAGTATAGATTTTCGTTCCGGCTTGAATGGTCACCGCTGATTTGGCGGCGTTTCTGGTGACGCCTTTCACGGCAAAATATTTGGCAATTACTTCAACTGGTTTTGCCGGACTTTGTGATGCTGAGTTGGTGGGCGTGCTTTTCGCCGGTTGATTGGTTTTGGGTGCAGCCTCTTCCAGCGGTTTTACCGAGTTGGTGGACACGCCTGGGGCGGGCAGGTTTGTCATGGCAGCAGCACCTTGGGCTGGGTTGATTGAGTTGGTGGGCGCGCTGGGAGCGGGCGGGTTGGTTTTGGGGGCGGCCTTTTCCGCCGGTTTAATTGATTTGGCAGGCGCGCTGGTAGCAGGCGGGTTTACCTTTGGGGCCGGCAAGTTTGTTTTAATGGCAGTTTGATATTCTTTTTTTAATTCCTGCTGCTGCGTGGCGATTTCAAATTCATCGGGGTTTCTGGCCGAAGGCCGCAAATCGCCCATCAGCGATTCCAGGATGAAGAGGTTCACGCCGAACAGGAGCGCGTAGGAGATTGCGACGGTGAAAAGGACGTCAACATAAGGTGCATGGGTGACTTTTTTAAGGCACAGCAACAGTACAGTAACAACGATCGGAGTGGAAATGTAAGAGGCAAAGTAAATTCCGATGAAATGGCCAAGGGTCATTTGCAGGATCTGGTCCAAGCCGGTCGCGAGCGCTGCCGACCCCAGCAACCACAGAAAATTGTATTCGAATTTTTGGTCGAGTTTTTGAATCTTGATCATGCCCCAAAGCAGACCGAAAAGGATCGCCGTTTGAACGGCGAACTTGATGAGCATGTGCAGAAGGGCGCCAGACATTGGGTTATTCTTCGTCAGGGCCGTCCCAAATGACAATGTTTTTCTTGTCGCAAATCACGTTGCCCAGGTTCGCGTGAAACCCAGGGGCGAAGTCGTGGCGGATATTATGCGGCAATCAAAGGGCGGCGGGCGTGGTTATTCCTCGCCGTTGCCGGATTCAGCTTTACGTTCCCAGCGGCGGGGTGAGCGTTCGGGCAGACTCGTGTCCACCCTGGCGTAATAAGTTTCCTCGCCGAAGCGCGCGTCGGCTTCCTGCTGCAATTTCTGCGACGGCGTGACGCTGAATCGTTCGTTCGTGTCCATGAAGATGACATCGCCGCCCGGGCGCATGAAACAGAGCAGCAACGGGCATTTGCCGGGGTGCGCCGCCACCAGTTCGCGCACGGATTCCAGTTGCTCCAGTTTCAGGTGCGCGGTGTGCAACCGCAGATGGACCTGCCTGGTGAACCGCCGGGGCGCGTCCTCCAGCGGCATGATTTCTTGCGGAAAAATTTTCGGGCGGTCATCGCCGGTGTTCACCTCCCCGATGACGAGGATGGCTTTGTTTGGTGTGAGCAATTCGCGATATTTGTCGTAGTTCTCGTTCATGCAAAGAATCTGCACCGAGCCTTCGAGGTCTTCGAGCGTGACCATCGAGTAAGGCTTGCCGCTCTTCTTCGACACGCCGTTTTGCACCGCTGCGATCAATCCGCCGATGCGCGTCAGGCTGCGATTCGGCAGCTCCGCGAGCTTCGCCGTGTTCGTGAGCGCGTATTTCTCCAGAATCGGCGCGAAGGGCGTCAGCGGATGTCCGGTGACGTAAAATCCAAGCAACTCTTTTTCGTGCGCGAGCAGTTCGTGCTGCGGCCATTCGGGCAGGTTGCTGATGGATTCCGGCATCGGCGGCGCTTTTTCCTCCAGCGCGCCGAAGAGCGAACTTTGTCCGCGCTGGCGATCGGCGGCGATGCTTGCGGCGCGGCTCAAAGTGCGTTCGATTTGGGCGCAAAGCGTGGCGCGCGTCTGCCCAAAACCGTCGCATGCGCCGGATTTGATGAGCGCTTCAAGAATTTTGCGGTTCACCGTGCGTCCGTCCACGCGCTCACACAGGTCCGAAAGCGAAGTGAATTTTCCGCGGTCATTCCGGGCTTTCAAAATGGTTTGCACCGCGACTTCACCCACACCTTTGATCGCGGCGAGGCCGAAGCGGATTCCTTGTCGTTGTGGCACAGGCCTCTGGCCTGTGTCTCTGTCCGCAGAATTCACAGGCTGGAAGCCTGTGCCACGTTTCGCCGGCGCAAAATGAACCTGGCTTTCGTTGACGTCCGGCTGCAAAACCTCGATGCCAAACTCTCTCGCTTCGTTGATGTACTGGCTCAACTTGGCGGTGTCCGCCATGTCGTTCGTCATCATCGCGCAGAAAAATTCGACCGGATAATTGGCCTTCAGGTACGCGGTTTGATACGCGACTATGGCGTAGGCGGCGGCGTGCGATTTGTTGAAACCGTAGCCGGCGAACTTTTCCAGCAAATTGAAAATCTCGTTCGCCTTTTTTTCGGGGATCTGATTTTGCTCCTTGCAACCCTTGACAAAAATGGCGCGTTGTTTGGCCATTTCCTCCCGCTTCTTTTTGCCCATGGCGCGCCGGAGCAAATCCGCGCTCCCGAGCGTGAAACCGGCCAGCACCTGCGCGGCCTGCATCACCTGCTCCTGATAGATCAAAATCCCGTAGGTCTCGCGCGCAATCGGTTCGAGCAACGGATGCTCGTATTCGATCTTCATCTCGCCGTGTCGGCGTTTGATGAATTCAGGAATCAACTCCATCGGGCCGGGGCGATAAAGCGCGACCAGCGCCGTGATGTGTTCGACGGAACTGATTTGAAATTTGCGGCACAAATCGCGCATCCCGCCGGATTCCAATTGGAATATGCCGAGCGTTTCCGCGCGATTGAGCAGGTCGTAGGTTTTTTGGTCATCGAGAGGCAGGTTGTCGATCGGCACTTCAATGCCGAGTGTACGCCTGACCATTTCACACGTGTTGCGGATGACGGTGAGCGTCTTCAGCCCGAGAAAATCCATCTTCAGCAGGCCGAGGTCGCCGACAGGATTCATCGCGTATTGCGTGACGAGCGTGCCGCTTTCGTCCCGCTTGAGCGGCAGCAAATTCACCAACGGCTGGTCGCCGATGACGACGCCGGCAGCGTGGACGGAGGCGTTGCGCGTGATGTCTTCCAGAATGAGCGCGGTGTCAATCAACTCGCGCGTGACCTCCTCGTTTTCATAGGCCTCCTTGAATTCCGGCGATTGCTTGAGTGCCTTTGTCAAATCCATTTTCAGATCGAATGGAATCATCTTTGCCAGCCGGTCGCACTCGCCGTAGCTCAAACCCATCACCCGACCCACATCGCGCACGACGGATTTCGCGCCCATCGTGCCGAACGTGATGATTTGCGCGACGGAATCGCGGCCGTATTTCTCGCGGACATACTCGATCACATCGGCGCGCCGGTCGTCGGCGAAATCAATGTCAATATCGGGCGGGTTGATACGCTCGGGATTAAGGAACCGCTCGAACAGCAGGCCGTAGCGGATCGGGTCCACGTTGGAAATCTCCAGCAGATAGGTGACAATCGAACCGGCGGCGGAACCGCGCGCCACACAGGCAATGCCGTGTTCGTGACCGTAGCGGATGAAATCGCCGACGATGAGAAAGTAACTGATGAAACCGGTTTTCTCGATGACCGTGAGTTCAAGTTTCAACCGGTCCATCACGGCTTTGATGGCAGCAGCGACGGCGGGATTGTTCAACGTAGCGCAGGCGTCTCGCCTGCCCTCCGTCTCGGAAAGATTTTCTTTCGCGCCTTCTGCGCTGGGCCGCCGGGACGGCTGCACTACATAAGTCGGCAACCGCTTCGGATCGTCAATCCCCTCAACGACAAATTCCTTCCCCTCGGCCTTGGCGTGAATCGTATAGCGCCGGAACAATCCTTCTGCGATCAACTTGCGCAGATAACCTTCGCGCGTGAAATGTTCCGGCGGCGCAAAAACCGGGAAATGCAATTTGCCAAACTCGATCTCCAGGTTGCACTTTCCGGCAACTTCAAGCGTGTTCTTGATGGCCTCGGGCGTGTCGGCAAAGCGCGCCTTCATTTCCTCCGCCGTGCGCAGGTAAAACTGCTCCGGCTCGTAGCGCATCCGTTTCGTGTCAGCCAGTTGCGTCTGCGTGCCGATGCAAATCAGGCAATCGTGTGCGTGCGAATGGCTTTTCTCGATGTAATGAACGTCATTCGTCGCGACGAGTTTGAGGCCGAATTCCTTTGCCCACGCGATGAGGTGCTTGTTGACCTTCGCCTGCTCCGCGACGCCGTGGTTTTGCAGTTCGAGGTAAAAATTCTCCGGGCCGAGCGTCTGCTTGAACCAATCCACCGCGTCGCGCGCCTTTTCCAACTGGTCTTTGAGGATCCAATCCGGGATTTCGCTCGCGAGGCAGCCCGACATGGCGATCAAGCCTTCCTTGTGCGCGGCCAGGATTTCCTTGTCAATGCGGGGCTTGTAATAATAGCCCTCCAGATGCGCGGCGGTCGTGAGCCGGATGAGATTTTTGTAGCCGGTTTCGTCCTTCGCCAGCAATCCGAGATGATGATACACGTCGCGTCCGCCATTGCTGGTTTTCTTGTCCAGCCGGCTGCCCGGGGCGACGTAAACCTCGCAGCCAATGATGGGCTTGATGCCCTTTTCGCGCGCCGCCTTGTAAAAATCAATGACGCCGTACATGGCGCCGTGGTCGGTGATGGCGAGTGCAGGGAATTTCAGTTCATGCGCCTTGTCCACCAGCCGGTCCAGACGGCAGGCACCATCGAGCAGGGAATACTCGGTGTGCAAATGCAAATGGACAAAATCGGCGTGCGGCATGGAGAGAGTTTAACTTTTCACCGCCAAGACACCAAGACACAAAGTTTCGGAATTGGTTACCCGATCATCCGAACGGAACGATGTAATGCGCGGCTGGCCGCTTATTTCTTAAAAAATTCCTTGATGACTGCGACCACGCGCTGGATTTGCGGGTCGGTCAATTCAGGGAAAATCGGCAGGCTGAGACACTCGCGCGCGGCTTTTTCGGCGACGGGGAAATCGCCGGGCTTGTGGCCGAGACTGGCATAGCACTTTTGCAGGTGCAGCGGCAGCGGGTAATGCAGCGCGCAACCGATGCCGTTGGCTTCGAGGCGCGCTTTGAGTTCATCGCGGCGCGGATGGCGCACGACGTAGAGATGATACACGCTTTCGCCCCAGGCGGCTTCGCGCGGCAGTTGCAGCGGCGTGTCCGCCAGCAGTTCATGGTAGTGATGTGCCACGCGGCGGCGTTCCGCCGTCCATTTTAGCAGATGTTTCAGCTTCACGCCCAGCACTGCCCCCTGGATGCCTTCCATGCGGTAGTTGTAGCCGACTTCGTCGTGATAATAACGCGCGGTGGAGCCGTGCTCGCGTAATGCGCGGGCACGTTTGTCAAAAGCCGGGTTGTTGGTCAATAGCGCGCCACCCTCGCCGCAGGCGCCGAGGTTTTTGCCCGGGTAAAAACTGAAGCAGGAAATTTCACCGAACGTGCCAACGGTTTTGCCCTTGTATTTCGCGCCGTGCGCCTGCGCAGTGTCCTCGACCAGCGAGAGCTTGTGTTTGCGGCAAATTGCCAGAATCGGGTCCACGTCAAACGGATGGCCGTAGAGATGCACCGGCAAGACGGCCTTGGTGCGCGGCGTGATGGCGCGTTCGACGCACTTCGGGTCGAGATTGAAGGTGGCGTCGTCAACGTCCACAAAGACCGGCTTCGCGCCGACGTAGGAAATCGCCCAGCTCGTGGCGACAAACGTGAACGGCGTGGTGATGACTTCATCGCCGGGGCCGACACCGAGTAGCAGCATCGCTACGTGTAACGCCGAGGTGCCGCTGTTGAACCCGACGCAGTGTTCCGCGCCGATGAATTTGGCGAAGTCCTTTTCAAACTGCGCCACGTCGGGGCCGAGGCAAAAAGAGCAATGGTCAATCGTGCGCGCAATGACGGCGTCCAGTTCTTTGCGGAGTGGACGCAGTTGCGCCGCGAGGTCGAGATAAGGAATTTTGTCGTCCATTTTGCCGGTAAAAATAATCCGGCTGCGCGGCAATAAACAATCCAAATATTCCGTGGTTTGTTGTAGTAGCGGTCTGCGACCGTCGTAATATAACCACCGGAAGTGGCGACGCTACCATTGAGGGTTTTCACCCCGGCGTTAAAATGCTTTGCAGGCTGGCCAAAACCTGCGCCGGCGAAATCACTGCCAGGCAATGATTCGGGCTTTGACAAACAGCCTCGTTGCCATCACAAGCACATAAATTTCCGACCAAAACCCGATGCTGCCGGCCGGCTGGCGCCCATCGCACCGGCGAGCTGGGGCCAAACAGCGAAATGGTCGGCACGCCCAGACCGGCGGCGAAATGCAATGGCCCCGTGTCGCCGGAAATAAAAACTACCGCCCGTTTCAACAATGCGAGAAACAAAGCAAGCTCAGTCACAGGCGGCAATATCGGCGCGGATGGGGCGAGTTTTTTTAATTCATCCATCAATGATTGTTCACGCGCGCCAGTGGCGGTGGTAAAGACGGGCCGCTGCCCGGCGGCAACGGCCATTTCATAAAACGCCGCCCAATGCCGGAGCGGCCATTCTTTTTTCGGCTGGCTCGACGCGATGTGGCAAAGCACGGCGCGTTCCGGCAACAATTTCGCCGCCGCCGCGGCCAGCGCCGGGTCGCTCTGAATTTCCGGTTCGAGCGAGCGGGGCGTGATGTCCCACGCGGAAAGCAGATTGGCCAGCCGGGCGGATTCATGTTCGCCGGGTTTGGGTTCGTCCTCCAGCACGACTCGCTGGTTGTAGCAAAACCGGCGGCCCAAAAATCCGCCGCGCTGCGCCCAGCCGAGCCGCCGGCGCGCGCCGATCAGAAAACCCAGGATGGCGCCGCGATCATTGCTGGCGAAATCCACCGAGCGGTCAAAGCGTTCGCGGCGCAGCGCACGGACGACCGGCCAGGTTTGGCCCAAGCTCGCGCTTCCGCGCCGGCGCGGCATCGGCCAGACGCGGTTGAGCCACGGCAGATGCTGGAACAGCGGTGCGATTTCCTCCGGCACCAGCACGTGCAATTCGCCGTTCGGAAAGTGGTCGTGAATCGCCCGCAGCGCCGGGGTCATCAGCACCGCGTCGCCGAAGTATTTGAACTGGAGGGCGAGAATTTTTTCGGGCCGTGTGCTCACGAGGCGAATTGCAATTCGTAAAGTTTTTGATAAACGCCGCTGCGCTGAACCAGTTCCGTGTGCGTGCCGGTTTCCACGATGCGGCCCTGGTCGAGCACGACAATGAGATCGGCTTTTTGGATGGTGGAAAGGCGGTGTGCGATGCAAATGGTCGTGCGGCCTTGCATGAGTTTTTCCAGCGCCGCCTGCACTGCCCGTTCGGATTCCGTGTCCAGCGCGCTGGTGGCCTCGTCGAGAATAAGAATCGGCGCATTTCGCAAAACGGCACGGGCGATGGCGAGACGCTGGCGCTGGCCGCCGGAAAACATCACGCCTTTTTCGCCGATGACGGTGTCGTAGCCCTTTGGGTTTTCGGTGATGAAATCGTGCGCGTTCGCGTGCCGTGCGGCGGCGATAATTTCCTCCTTCGTTGCGCCGGGCCGGCCGAGTTCAATGTTCCGGCTGACGGTGTCGTTGAAGAGGATGATTTCCTGTGTGACAACGGCGATTTGGCTGCGAAGATCGCGGGTGGTCACTTCGCGAATGTCCACATCGCCGATGCGAATCGCGCCGCGCGTGGGGTCGTAAAAGCGGAGCAGCAAATTGGAAAGCGTCGTTTTACCGGAGCCGCTGGCGCCGACGAGCGCCACCATGCGGCCGGCTGGAACCGTTAGTTGAATGTCCTTCAACACTTCCTTGTCGCCGTAGGAGAAACAGACATGGTCGAAACAAACCGCCGCGCCCGTCGCGCGCAGGGGCACGGGCTGTGCCGGTTCGCACACGGAGTTTTGCATGGCCAGCAAATCGAAGACCCGCTGGCTGGCGGCGCGCGCCTGTTGAAGCTGGCTCTGAAGGCGGATGACATTTTTGATGGGGCGATACATGAGAAACACCCCGATCGCAAATTGGACGAATTTGACGGCGTGAGAACTCGATTGAAAAGCGAAGTAGATGAACAACAGGGCGACCCCGACAGAGGCAAAAAACTCAATCAACGGCCCGGGAATCTCCTCCGAACGGATGACCCGCATGCGGTGGCTGATAAAGCGCTGGGAGACCTCCTTGAATTGTTGAACCGCTTTTTCTTCGAGGTTGTAGGCCTTGATGATGCGGTTGCCGGTGAAGGATTCGTGCATCACCGTTGACAGTTCGGAGTAACTGTCTTGAATAACGGCGCTGGATTTGCGCACTTTACGGCTGTAGATGATGATGGGAATGAGACAAACGGGAAAAATCAGCGCTATGACCAGCATGAGTTTGGCGTCTAAAATCAACAGGTAAATCACCATGCCTATCACCGTCACCGGGTCCTTTACAATAACCGCCAGCGGCGCGGTGATGGCGCTCTGCAATGCGCTGGTGTCCGAGTTGATGCGCGACATTAAATCGCCGGTGCTGGATTGAACAAAAAAGCCGACGGAAAGATTTTGGAGATGGGCAAACAGCCGGGTGCGCAAGTCGGTGATGGCGCGGATGGCGACCCATTGCAGGCAATACACATTCAGGTAGCCGAACAGGCCGCGCAGGATAAACATGAACGGCACCAGCAAGATCACTAGAATTTTTACCACGGTGGCGGGTGAGGATTCGGATTGTGAAAACCAGGAAGCGATTGTATTCGCGATGGTTTGCAGCCGGGGCGACAGATTTTTCAGCACGGCTGTGGCGCTGTCCGCGCCCGCGCCGGTAAAGACCACGAGGCCCACCAGTGGAATGATCAGCACCAGCAGCGGTTCGACCAAGCCACTAAGGAATCCAAATGCGATGCCCAAGGCCAGGCGCAGCCTGTACGGTTTGGCCAGACTCAATAACCGGCGGAGAAAATCAGTCATTCAGCAGTCATTTTTTGGCAGACGGCGGCAGAAAGCGAGTGTTTTGTTGTGTGGCATGACCGGGAATTGAAACCCATTCTTAACGTCAGCCGCAGAAATTCAATGCTGTTTTTTGATTGTTTGGAGGCAGTGGACGGCGCTCTCCCAGATGGCTTTATATCTTCGCAATCAGTCATCAAACATTTTCATATTTGCCTTTGTAAAAACTCCAGTGGCCGCCGCTCCTTCAAAGCGTTGAGATACCAGTTCACCCAAACAGTGTTGACCGTGGTGCCGGCTGGATAGCAACCCAATCCTTGCGCGACGTTTGCGGCGGAAAGTTTCAGTTCAGCCGCCTTGCGTTTCACATAATCCAACGATAGCCATTTGTAATGCAGCAGCTTCACGGGCCTTTCACCCGCGGCCCATACGAGGAAACGCAAGCATGAGGCGATGGAGGACGGCGAGCGGAGAAGCCTTTCACACCCGGCCCATAGGAGGAAACGCAGACACAGGGAGAAACGCAGGTTTTCACCGCTACAAGAATGGCAGCCTGGCGTGTAAACAAGCTTCGTTTCTGGTTTGAAAATCAGCACCTTGTCGTAATACTTGATGGTATGTTCGTCACGCACGCCCGTCGTGATTTGTTCGGTCAGCAAACCATCGGTTGGAGTTGCGTCGCCCACCATCTGCCAGCATTCACTCGGCACCACGTTTATTTTCCGCCGGTCGCAATCTGTTAGAAAAGCACGCATGTTTGCCAGACCGCGGTTCGGCGGATAAAAAAGAAATTCATCCGCGTCCACCACCATCACCCAATCTGCGCCGCAATCCTTCCAGGCCGTGTTTTTGATCCGGACATTTTCCCGGTCGTCAATCTCACCGTGCGTCGGCGGACGATCGCGCAGCTCCACCAATGGATGCCCTCGCGCAATTTCCAGTGTCCGATCCGTGCTGCCGCTGTCGTAAATGATGATGCGATCCGCGAAGCGCTCATAGTGGCGTAGGAAGAAAGGCAGGATGATTTCCTCGTTGTAAGTGAGCGTGATGATGACGATTTTCATGCGACCCCTTCCAGCACCAGTCAAGCCTCCGGCTTTGCCGGAGGTTGCTGACATAAAATGGTTTTTTCGCCACGATGACTGTCAATCAGATTTTTCATTTCAATGCGCAACCCATTTATAAATCCTTCGAAACCATTTCGTTTTGCGCAAACGACGATAGAGCCGGGCGTGAGGTGGCAACGGCCAATTCTTATGGATGTAATGGGCGTGTTTGTATATGGCTGCGAGATGGCCGTTGTTTCGCAACCAAGAGTCAACCCTCTTCTCAAAAAGTTCGCCCCCATATCGCGGATAACGCGCGGAGGCTGGATGGGACTCGTTGTATATGCGCTGGCGAAAATTTTCTGTGCGGACAAGGTAACATTGATCAGAGAACCCCTGTCCTATGTAGAAGTCATCCGTTTCATCCACCAAGCCATGTTTTTCTCCGCCGGGGTCTTCGCCCGGATGGAGATTGCAGACTTTGATGCGCGAGTCCTGCGACATCAAACGCACCGAGCGGGACACCCAATCAGAAGTGGCTGCCGGCATGCAATCGCCGGCGTAGTGCAAAAGAAAATCGGAGCGGCACAAAAAAATACCCACCAGTTCGGCGATGGAATAGCGATAGCCGAGCCCTAACGATCCCCGACTGATCGAAAAGAAGTCGAGCGCTTCAGCGGCATGTTCCTCCACAATGATATATTTGGATATCCACCCTTGCTGAATGGCACGTTCTGCGTGTCGGGATACAACGGAGTAGTTCTTCACGTTGTTTATCATCAGGATTTTTTCACTGAAGGGATAGGCATTGCGTTCCACCAACAGGCGCAATCGTTCGCCATCAAGAATGCGCTTCCAATCATGTTTCCAACATTTTGTTTCGAGGGTTACCGTAGGTGTCATAAAAAGCGTGAATGTCTAATTCCTTACCACCCGAAGATGGCAGCGCGTATCGCGACTGCACGCCCGAAAAAGTGCAGCGAATATTAAAACAGGTATCATGGAGTAACGGCAAAATCAATCTGTCTGAAAATCGAACCTTCCTTTACAAAGAAGACATCAGCTTGAAGCAATGTGTTGTCTTTCCACCTCGGTAAAGGGGACACATCATACACCAGAAAGCCGCGCTCTTTCATGAAGGCAACCACTTCATGAAATAATGGAGCTGAACGATTGCAGCGTATAAACGATACTTCCAACAAGATCACTTCGGCGTTTTTTAAAGCCTCTTTCGCGCCTTTAAGAACTTCCAATTCGTAACCTTGCACATCCAGTTTTAAAAATGTGCATTCTTTAACTTTTTTCTCGCGTAGAATGTCATCCAGCGTTGTCATCTTAAGCGTGACAACCTTTCCTGGACGAATGGTCACATCTTCAAGCACCGAAGAGTTGGTTTCGGTTCCTTCCACTTCAAAAAACGTCACCTTTTCTTTCTGCTCGGATCCCAAAAGGCATCTCACATAATCCACAGTTCCTGAAAATTCATTGCAAACTTGAACAAGTAATGGCTCCTTGCTCGCTTGCGGCTCAATCATAAGAATGTTTGCATTTGGAAAAACTTTCTTGACCATTTTGGTCCAGCTACCGATGTAGGCTCCACAATCAACAATAACCTCGGGACTAAAACCTTTCTCTTTTAGCTTCTGTAAGCAGAACTCCATGACATTAGTAGTGCAGTAACGTTTGCGGAGACTTTTCTCCAATCTTTTAAGATGCTTCTGAAAGAAATTCATTGGGGGTGAATTGTTAGATGCTCAATCCGATTAATGTTCGTGGAATAAAAGAAATTGTTATGCCGTCAACTTTTTTTGATGTCATTTTGTGTTTCCACCGGCTTGAGTACCCAACCCGGTGAACGGCAGCGCGCCGTGGATGCCAGTTTAAAATCCACTTTGCCGTCCCAGTAATCCCGAAGGAATCGTTTCATCTCGTCGCGCAGCCAATCAGCGTCAAACACGGCGTCCATTTTGACGGTCTGCCCATAAACCTGGCCGCTATACCATTGGTGATAAGCCAGAGGACAGCCATTGAAGAGGTATATCTGTCCAAGCCCGTAGCCAGTGTGGGCCGAGTCCAAAGTCAATAGGCCATCCGGCTGATTTTGCCGGACCAATTGAGTTACTCCAAAGTAGCGCTCCAATGGATGCGTTCCCCATTCGGCGCGCCAGATAAAAGGTTTGGCAGACCAAGCGCGAACACGTGGTGCGTCCATCACCATCAGGCTGGCATGGATAAATTCCGGCCGCGTGCGAAACGCTTGCCCGGTCATCTGTGGGTAACGCTCGCAAAGGTTCGGGTGGGTGGTAAAAAATTCATCGCGCGGACCTATGAGGATTTTCCCTGATTCAATCAGTCGAATGACCGGATCAAGGGAGGCCAGCAACACACAGTCCTGGTCGAGAAATATTCCAACGTGGCTTAGAATCCGGCAAAACATGTAATTCAACAACCCTGTATGTCGGTGCCGTCCTGCCAACGGGTGCAACTCCGCCCCGTGTCGCGCGCACACCTTTTTTGCCGCGAGGAACTCGCACCAAACAGAGCTCGCATCCGCCACCATCACCCGCGCAGCGGGATGGAACCGGCGGACGGCGTGCAGGGTGGCGTCAAGAAATTCCGGCGAATTGAAATGGGCGATGCAAAAGGTGATGGAAGCCTTCGACGCTGGGCGCAGGAGTTGTTGGCTGCGGGACAGCATGGCCGCACCCAGCCGGCGGCAGAACGTGAAGCGCGCAACGCGTTGATGTGAAGTCACCATCTTCCTCGGATTTTACGATAAACGATTTCCGCCCACGGCGAGTTTGGCCATAACGTTGCAAAATGCCAGAGCAGCCATTTGAAACGAGTCGGACAACACAACCAGGCGCGCAGCGCCGCTGGAGGCACGGCCTTGGGTTGTGTTTCAATCAGCGGACGGACCTGGGCAAATTCCAAGTTGCCACGGGCGATTTGCAAGGAGCGTTTGTAGGTGCGTCGCCGGAAAGCGCTTTGCGGCCTTGTCAATGCTTTCTCCAAGATCCCCACAATTTCCAACGTCATATCGAGTGTTCTTCTGCTCTCGTTACCGGACCAAATTCGGTAACGCACCTGGGGTTCCCATACTCCTTTGGCTAGTAGGCCTTTTTCGGCAAGACGCAACCATAGATCCCAATCTCCACTTAAGTGAAATTTCAGATCAAATCCGCCCAGCTCTTCGGCCGCCGCACGCCGGATCATCACTGTGGAAGCGCCAAATAAACACCAGCGCGTCAGATTTGCTCCCACGTCACCGTCGGGAAACTTATGGCGTTTCGTGTAACGCGGGCCAAGGTCGCGCAACCCGTCCCAACTAAAGTAATTGGTGAAAAGCAAGTTGGCACACGGGAACGCCTTGAGCAGTGCGATCTGACTTTCCAATTTTTTCGGCAGCCAGACATCGTCCTGATCAAGCAATGCAATCCATTCCCCTGCGGCATGATGCAAAGCGGTATTGCGCGCCGCTTGAGTGCCGCCGTTGGGCTGACGCAATGCCTTGATGCGGCAATCCTCGCCCGCAATTTTTTGTGCAAGTGCATGGCTGCCGTCGCTTGAACCGTCATCAACGACGACAATTTCGAAATTTTGGTAAGTCTGTTGTAGAACCGAAGTCAGGGCGTCCGACAAAAAGGTTACTCCGTTGTAAACTGGAATTATAACAGAAACAAGCGGGGCGTCATTCATGTGTCGGATTGATTCGCTGACAATAGCGCAAGGTAATGGCCATAACAAGCGTTCAGGCAATTGTTATACAGCGCCAAATTCCGAAGCGGGCAAAAATCCTTCGACTCATGTCTCCTTGCCAATGGTGATTCAATGATTGTTGTTTGATGTCGGGGCTCTCCAGTTCACCAGCATTCCCCAGGCAATTCCGCAATTGCGGCAGGCTTGCAACAAATGTTCGGCGGCTTTTGAATACCTTCGTGGCAGCGTGATCAATGCGGCCAGTAAATGGGCCAGCGCATGAAACGGTGCGCCAACGATGCGCGCAATCCTGTAAAATCCACGATCCAAGCCGCCGCGTCGTGATTTTAATCTTTGAATTGCGATGGAACGTCCATCGTTAAATCGCCCGCGCATCATCCCGCGGAATTTCATGCGGCTGGCTGGCACGAAATGCCGGATGGCCGCGCCGGGCAGCCACCAGATTTCATAGCCTGCGTCCTGCATACGGAGCATCAAATCGCTGTCTTCACCGCGCCCCAATTGCGTGTCAAACATCCCGACCGCCAGCGCTGCTTCACGACGGTAAGCTGCGTTGCCGCCATACAGACTGCCGCGGTAGGGAAGACAATTCGGGGCATCGCCGCGATTAAAAGTTGCGCTGGCGTTGGCCCATTTCGGTAGAGGGATTTCACATTCATTAAACACGGCTCCGCCAACCGCCGCAATTTTTTCCGAAGGCGGCGCGGACAGAAAACGCTGATACGCCGCCAGCCAGTCCAGTTCCGCCGTCTCATCGTCATCCAAAAAAAGCACATACTGTCCGTGGGCTTTTTTTAGTGCTGTGTTGCGGGCGGCGCTGATTCCGATTTCATTTTCGCGGCAAACAGTCAGGCGCGAATTGCCTGCGGCTAGGCGTGCCGCAGTTTCCGGCGTGCCGTCCGTTGAAGCGTTGTCCACGATCAAAAGCTCGGCGTCATCGGTCATTTGCGGCAAAACACTTTCGACGGCGCGCTGCAAAAAGTTCGCGCGATTGTGTGTGCAAATGGCCACAGTAATGAGTGGACCGGATGCTTGAGGATTCGTTTTGGGATTGTCAGTGGTTCCGCCAGTATTCGGCATTTTAAAATATTTAGGTTGCGGACATTAAAAGCAAAAAATTCTCCACCAACAAGGCTAATTTGAGGCGTCCAATGAAACAAATCAGATTAGGGACTTCACCTTGACACTGCCATACCGGCGTCCAAGACTGGCCACATGAACTTGCGGCAATTTGTGAAATACTGGCTGTGGCGCGACACCACCCATCACGGGGAATTTGCCGCACTGCGCCAGTTGATGACGCCGGATTTCCCCCGCATCGTGGTGGATGTCGGGGCAAATGACGGCTTTTACGGCTCAAATTCATTCCCGTTCGTCGCTCGCGGCTGGCGGTCAGTCCTCGTGGAACCACACCCGAAAGTTTTTGCCAAGCTGCAAAAACTTCACCACGCCAGACCCAACGCGACTTGCCTGAATCTCGCGTGCGCTGAAAAATCCGGGACTTTTCCTTTGCATGTTGGCAATGATGGTGAGGCGCCCAGCACTTCGACGTTGTCGGGCGACCCGGAACTTTTGAAAATGCGCACCAAGGGCATGATCATGGTGCAAGTTGAGCGTTTGACTGATGTTCTAGCCACGCAACAAATTCCGCCGGATTTTGGCCTGCTAACCGTGGATGCAGAGGGCATGGACCTGGAAGTCCTGCAAGGGCTGGATTTCTCCCGCTGGCGTCCGCGCCTTATCATCACCGAGGATTATTTGCCAAAATTTCCGGCCAAGTCGGAATTACTCAAAAAGAACGGCTACCAGTTTCAAACGCAGATAGCTGCGAATTCGATCTGGACCGCAAGTGAAATCATGCCGTTAGCCTAATGGACATCAGCGTCATCAGTGTGACCTACAATTCGGAAACGTGCATCGCCGATTGTATCAAGTCAGTTCTGTCCCAACGCGGGGTGGAGTTTGAAGTCGTCGTAGTTGACAATGCCAGCACGGACAACACACTGTCCCGACTCAAGGAATTGAAAAGTCGTGTGATTGCCAGCACGGAGAACGTCGGCTTTGGGCGTGGCAACAATCTGGGATTTGCAGCAACTTGCGGGCGTTATGTGTTTTTGTTGAACCCCGATGCACGGTTGGTTGAAGCCGATGCGCTGGCAAACTTGTGCCGCTTGATGGATGCCAATCCTCGCTGGGGGATGGCAGGAACAATGGTGCGTTTTCCGGATGGAAAACCCGAAAGTCCTCCGGCCACTATTTATTCTGGTCAACGTCATGTCCAACGGGATTTTTCAAAATTACCAGGCAAAATTGCCTGGGTGTTGGGGGCCAGCATGATTATCCGGCGCGAACTCTACGAAAAACTGGATGGCTTTGATCCCGGTTTTTTTCTTTTCAGTGAGGAGATGGATTTTTGCCTGCGCATGAGGGAAATCGGCTTTGAAATCGGCTACATTCCTGAAGTAGTCGTCGAGCATATCGGTGGCGCCAGTAAAGACGCGCGCGATCCTTATGAAGTCTCGGGGCGGAAGCTGAAAGGCCTGCTGCACTTCCGGCAGAAACATTATTCGCTGGACGATTGCGTATGGCTGGCAAAACGCGACTTGAGACGCGCGCGGTTTCGGATGATTTTGAACGGTCTTCTTGCTCGTTTGCAACCGCCTTACTCAAAGGCCTGGCAAAAACATCGCCTCTATCGCGCCATTTGGGAGGTCTCGCGTGACTATCTTGAATCCAGAAAGACGCCACAAGTTTAAGACAACCCCTCATTGATTTTTCGCCGGTTTTTCCCCAAGCAAAATAATTTCTTCCCCGCAACCGGGATCAATTTGCGTCGCACGGTTTGCCTGCGCGGCCTGCCATTCAATCAACACGCGGGTGGCCAACGGCAAATTCGAACGCCGCGCCACCAAGTTGCCGCCTCGTCGGATGATGATGCTCTGCTTGAAATGCTCTCGTGCTTTGAGGCTCGGCCGCGGTGGTCGCATGACCGTAAAACCGCAAGATTCCAGCATCCAACGCAACGAATTTTCCGTGAACAAAACAAGATGGCGCGGGGGATCCAGCGCCACCCAGTCAGATCCGTAAAGTTCATGGCCGCGCGAACCGAAATTTGGCGTGATCACTGTGATATGCCCGTCCGGCTTGAGAAGCTTCCAGCACTGTTGCAACGTATCCATGGGGTTGTGCAGGTGCTCAATTACATGGTTCATTGTGATGGCGTCAAAATGCGCTTCCGGCAGCGACTGCTGCTGGAGCAACCCCTCCCGCACATCCAGCCCGGCCTCCCGTGACTGCGCTGCCGACTTCGGATCGGGTTCCACCCCGGAAACGTCCCAGCCTAGCGAGCGCATTTGCCAGAGAAAGCCGCCGTTGCCGCAACCGATGTCCAGCACACGCGCGCCGGGGCCGGGAAAACGCAGATAGCCCGTGAAAGTGTCAAACCGGCGACGGCGTGAGTTGCTCAAAAAAAGCGGATACCATGCCGCCGGTTTCAAATCGTAACCATAATGAGAATTCAAATAACTGTTCCGCTGCGCAATCCGAAACCGTCGCCACCACGAAGCCGTGGCATAATTTACACCACCGGTCCGGGTGTGCGTCCAATAACTGGAATACGCCGACGCAATCGTCGCCAGCAACGGACGCGGATCAAGGTAGGCGGAACCGCAGCCTTCGCAACGCTGCAAAGCCCACTCGCCGGGCGCGCAACCAATCACACGATCACGCAATCCCGAATGAACAAGTCGCCGGCGCCCACTGCCACACACTGGACATAGGGGAACATTCTCCAATCCTTCAGCCGGCCAGCGATCTGAGTAGCGATGATTGCCATCGGTGGTTGACATCGCCGGAGCATCAGTTTTTCGCGCTAATTTTGTCAAACAGATTCACAGCGGCTCGGGGTGCAAACTTGTTAATCACTGCCGTTCGACCTAGACTTTTTCCAATGGCAGCTTCCGACCTGACAAATTTTCTCCAGCGCACGCGCGGTGCGAAGAAAGTCATGGTTCTCGACCTCGGCTTTCTCGGCGACACTGTTCATTTGCTGCCGGCGCTGTGGATGATTCGTCAATCGTATCCGCAGGCGGAACTACACGTCGCCGTCGCTGCGCACATCACGTCATTCATGGACTGCGTGCCGTGGGTGGACCGCGTCTGGGGTTACATGCGTTATCCGCGCCACGCCACGCTCAAGGAAAATTGGCAGATGGTCGCGCGCCTGCGCCGCGAAAAATTTGACGCGGTCATCAATTTGAACGGCTCCGACCGCTCAAGCTGGCTGACGTTTTTCAGCGGCGCGCACGAACGGCTCGGACGGATCCCCGACGACGGTGGTCCGCCGTTCTGGCGACAGATGTTCACCGCGCACGTCGAATGTCCGCGCACACAAGAGCCGGTTTATCTTCGAAAATGCCGCTGTCTAGCGCAGGCTGGTTTCCCTTTCACACAACCGGAATTTCACATCAAAATAGATCCGGCCAATCTGCGTGCTGCCGAAATTTCCGAGGATGACGCCGGAACTTATTTTCATGTCAGCCCGTTCACGACCGCCGATTACAAGGAGCTCCCGCCAGAGCAACTCGCAGAGCTTATGGCCGCACTCGGGAAAAATTTCCCCGGAAAAAAGCTGGCGTTGTCCTGCGCGCCCACCAAACGCGAGCGGGGGAAAATGGAGGAACTGCTCGCGTTGCTTCCACAAAAACCGTGGCGTGTTTTCGCCGGGAATTTGAACCTCACGCAAGTCGCTGCCGTCATCCGGCACAGCGCGCTGCACTTCTGCGGCGACACCGGCACGCTCCACCTTGCACTGATGACGCAAACGCCGGTCGTCGCGTGGTTCTGGCCCAACCCCGGCCTGCGCGAATGGGTTTCCGTCGGTGATAAATACCGCATCATTGTCGGGGACAACGAACCCCATACGGATTTTCTCTGTAAGATACAGACGGGGGAGCTTGTTCATGATGCACAGTCAATTCTTGCTTCATCAAGCTGAATTCGATTTGCTTTGCGGCTGAAAAATGCCCGCGGGCCGGTTTTGCAGCAGGGAAGGCGGAAAATGAATTGTATTTGCGGCGCCCAGCCTCTCGGTTAACTTTTACCTATCATGATGACGGACAACTGCGGGCTTTATCTCGATTTGATGAAAAAGAGCCTAACCTGCACCCAATATGAGGACTTGGATGGGGCACCTTGGCTTCCCCACAAGCGGGTGCATCGGTGGGCGTTGCGGCTTGTCGTTCCGAAAAAAATCCGCCTATCCAAAATCGTTAAACCCGAGGAACGCTTGGAAGGCAAGGATTGCCCAATGCTAGCACAAACGATGGTGGGGATAGAGCGCTTGAAAAACCTGCAATACTGCGTTGAAACCGTTCTAACCGACGGAGTGCCAGGCGATTTAATTGAGACGGGAGTCTGGCGGGGGGGGTGCAGCATTTTTATGCGGGCAATTCTAAAGGCGCATGGCGCCAGCGATCGAATTGTGTGGGTGGCCGATTCGTTTGCCGGCCTGCCGCGACCCAACCCACAAAAATATCCCGCCGATGCGGGTGACATATTTTACACGCGAGCGGACTTGGCTGTCTCACTGGAAACAGTCAAGGGCAATTTCGAGCGTTACGGATTACTGGATGACCAGGTGAGATTTCTAAACGGCTGGTTCAAAGATACATTACCCACCATGCCAGCTGAGAAACTTGCTGTCATCCGGCTGGACGGCGACATGTATGAATCCACGATGGATGGTTTGACAAATTTATATCCCAAACTGCAACCCGGCGGTTTTATTATTCTTGACGACTATCGCTTTTTGGCGGGTTGCCGGCAGGCCGTTCAAGATTATCGCCAGAAGCACACCATCACTGAACCGATTCAAACCATTGACTGGTGTGCAGTTTTCTGGCGACGAAACAAATGAAATCGTCCCCGGCCCCCTTAAATACCTTCCGCATCCTGTCCACACCCATTAGATAAATCAGTTTCAGGACGAAAAACAACTCTGCATGGCAGCGATAATGAACGAAAGCTTCAAAGCCAGTTGCTGTCAGCCAAACGTCAGCCTCGGTGCCCGGGACTATTACTGGAAAAAGAATGGTAGACGTGGATTCGGCGAAAAGTAAACCAGTTAAAACAAGCGAACCGGAATGCTTGGTGGACAAAAACCGAACGACTGCGTTTTGGGGATACGCTTCTCAAGAAACGGGGGACATGGCGGTATTGTTAATTTGCGGTGTGCCTTGGGATGGGCTGCCAGAAGCGCAAAGCCAATTCGCGCCTTGCGAAACCGGAAACCTTCAATCTACAATGGTGCGTGGATTCTAAAAAATGAAAATCTTCAAGGGCATCGAGCAGGGGATCAAAGAGTGGTATCAGCCTTTGATGGTTCCATTAGCCAACCGCGTCCTTCATGCCGCCGCCACGAATCTCGTCGGGGTTGAGGACACGGTTGAATTTGCTTTCCGGCGCCATTGTGGAATTCGCTTCATGCCCACCCAAGTCCGCAGCGAAATCACCCAGTTTTTGGGGCTGCTGTCCCAGAGACCGCCCGCCACGGTTTTGGAAATCGGCACATACAAAGGCGGAACCTTTTTCCTGTTTGCCCGTGTAGCGACCGCCGACGCGCTGGTGGTGAGCCTAGATTTGCCCTGCGGCCAGAACGACGGGTATCCGGCGTGGCGGGAACGACTTTACCGTGGTTTCGCACGCGACCGGCAGCGTCTTGAAATTGTCCGGGACAATTCGCACGACCCCCGAACGATGGAGAAAATCCGCCAACTGCTTGATGGACGCCCGCTGGAACTGCTTTTCATTGACGGCGACCACAGTTACCAAGGGGTCAGAGCCGATTTTGAATTGTATTCACCGTTGGTCTCGCCAGAAGGGGTTATTGCATTTCATGACATTGTTCCAGGTCCCAGCAGTGGCGGCGTGCCGCAATTCTGGCAAGAACTGAAGCAGACCCGGCTGGCCACCGAATTTGTGGCTGACTGGAAACAAGGAGGATTCGGGATTGGCATGATCCAAAACGATGCAAGGACGCCCGCCCGTGTTAGTCATTTCAGTGTGACTTTGACTTGTTGAAATTTCTGTGTCAGGCTGATCATCCTTTATATGCCGCAGTCATTTGTTGTGGATGTCGTTGTGGCAGCAGTCAAAGAGCTGCCGAGTTTACCCCATTTGCGAGTTGACGTCGTGGTTCCGGCGTGGCGTCGTTAGGCCACATATCCAATGCTGATTAAACGCCTCATTCGAAAGGTCTTCCCGAGAACCACCACTAAACCGTGGACCGAACGGTTTGTCGTAGGTCGTGGAACATACGGTGAACCAGTTGTCCTGCATTGGGGCGAATCCACGACGCTCAAAGTAGGATCGTTCTGCTCCATCGGTGGAGGCGTCACGATTTTCCTCGGCGGAAACCATCGCACCGATTGGATTACTACATATCCGTTCTGCATGTTCAGAGATAGTGCCAAGACTATCGTAGGACATCCCTCCACCAGGGGTGATGTTATTATCGGACACGACGTTTGGATCGGAAATGGTGCAACTATTTTGTCGGGAGTCCACATCGGGAATGGCGCTGTGATCGGAGCCTGTTCAGTAGTCACAAGAGACGTTCCGTCCTATGGCATAGTCGCTGGAAACCCAGCGAAACTGATTCGTTTGCGCTTCAAGGAAGACGAGATTAAGTGCCTTGAAGAGCTTGCTTGGTGGAATTGGGCGGACTCTAAGCTCGATGCCGCCATGCCTTACTTATTGGCCGGCGATGTATCTGCGCTTCGCACTTTCGCACTTGCCAACGCCTCAAAGGCCTAAGTCACTGAAGCCAACCAGCAACAATTTGTAAGCACGCGACCAAAAGGCTCGTCTGCATTATTCATCTAGGTATGACTTTGACTTGGTGAAGTTTCTGTGTCAGGCTGACCTTCCTTTTATGCCGCAGCCATTTGTCGTGGATGCCATTGTGGCAGCAATCAAAGAGCTGCCGAACTTTCCCCGTTTGCGGGTGTTGGATCTGAGCTGCGGCGAGGCGGAGATACTCAACCGTCTCAAATCACTGGGATGCGAAGTTCAAGGCACGCATTATCGGACAGACGATTACATTGTGAAAGATCGGCAGGGACTTTCAAATTTGACGATTGTCCCGGGGGTTGATCTCCACAAGCCGCTTCCTTTTAAAGATGCAAGTTTCCAAGTGGTCATTCTCTCGGAAGTTTTGGAGCACTTGGAATGGCATGGAACCGTGATTCGTGAGGCGGGACGAATTCTGGAGAAGGGAGGACATCTGCTTTTCACCACACCGAATATTTTCCGGCTTCATTCCCGATTCCAGTTTTTTTTCACTGGAAAGCACAAGCTGATCGAGCGAAGACTGGGATGGGATTTGGGCTACGACGAACGATACGCCTATCACATTAACCCGGTTGACTTCCCGCTCGTTCACACGCTGTTGTACCAAGCGGGACTTCGCGTTCGGGAACTACGCTCTACACGGATTAAGCCCGTCAAAACCGCGTTTTTGGGAATATTATATCCCTTGATTTGGTTAAGCTGCCGGTTGACTTTGGACCGGAACTTGAACGGGGCGGGGGCATTTCTAAACGGAGAAAAGGAATTAAACCATTGGTTGTCGCACCCGGCACTCCTTTTCAGTGAACAACTGTTTGTAATGGCCCAAAAACATAATCCATAAATGACCCAACCCGTTACACTCTACATTATTGGCTATAACGAGGAATACAACTTGCGCGAGTTGTTGCCTACAGTCACATGGGCGGACGAGATCCTTTACGTGGATTCTTTTAGCACCGACGGAACGGCTGCATTTTGCGCGGAACACGGTGTGCGCCACGTCAATGTGCCGTTTACCAGATTTGGCAGGATTCGCAACCAAGCTCTTGAATTCGCCTCACACGATTGGATCGTGAGCATAGACACAGACGAGCGCGCCACCCCCGAATTTGCCGCCGAGGTGCGTGAAACTCTCGGCCAGCCCAAACATGATGCCTATTTTGTCCCGCGCCGGAATACGTTCTTGGGCAAACCGGTCCGCTTTGGCGGGATGTATCCCGACTACCGGCAACCACAGGTTTTTGACCGCCGCAAGTTCCGCTACGGGGACGATTTGGTACACGAAGGGTTTGAATGTTCCGGCAGCATCGGTTACTTCAAAAACGCCATTTGGCAACACCCCTGGCCCACGCTGGCGGTGGCCGCCAGAAAGACCGACCGCTACACCGCCCTGATGGCCAGAAGAAAATTTGACGCCGGTCAGCGTGCCTCATTGTTGAAGCTGGTGGGCGCTCCCGCAGTTGGCCTGTTCAGGAAATACATTGCGCAGCAGGGATTTCGTGACGGAATGCCCGGTCTCATTCTCGCCGGTCTTCATGCCTACTATACGTTTCTTAAATATGCCAATCTTTGGGAATTGCAGAACCAGCCGCCATCAGAACAACCGGATCGCCAGCAACAGCCTTGACGTATGGGTGGCACTTTCACACTTGCGCTCATCATCAACACTTTCAACCAGCCGGATTATCTCGATCGGGTCCTCCGGGCGGTGTCGCGGCAGAGTGTGTTGCCGGATGAAGTTCTGCTCGCCGATGATGGCTCGGCGAATGAAACCAAAACTGTGTTTGACCGATGGCGCGCCGGGCGATCATTTCGCTGCGAACACGCCTGGCAGGAACATCAAGGCTTTCGCCGCGCCCGTATTTTGAATCAGGCAATTGGCCTGGCGCGCGGCGATTATTTGATTTTTCTCGATGGCGACACCATTCCGCATCCTCATTTCATTGCGGATCACCGGGCCCTTGCCCGTCAGTCACAATTTGTTCAAGGCCATCGGGCGCTTATCGAACGCAAGGCGGTGGCGTGGTTTGGCTTGCATGAATTTGGGCGCGACCGCTGGCGCACTCTCTGCCGGTTCCAACTGCGTGGGTTAAAACATGCCTATCGCTGGCCGTGGCCATTGCAGCGCGTCCGACGGGATCTTCAGGGTGTGCGCGGATGTAATCTGGCAATCTGGCGTTCCGATCTCACCCGCGTGAACGGTTACAATGAGGCGTTTGTCGGGTGGGGCAAGGAAGATTCAGAACTGGCCCTCCGCCTCATGAATTCCGGCGTGCGCCGGCTTGATGTGCGCGGTTGGACGTTGTGTTACCACCTCTGGCACCCGCGCGTAAGCCGGGACGAACTTGCCGTCAATAACGAACTATTGGCCAGAGCCATTCGTAAAAAATCTGTCCATTGCAAACAGGGTTTAGACCGGCATCTGACGGCAGTTTAATGAGTTCTAGCGCACCAGCCGGTAATGCTTTTTGTCAAACCGGATTCCCAGCCACTGTTCCAATTGCAACATGATGCGATGCTTTTTTTCACGGAAAGTGGGCTGGTGATTCGGGTCGGCTTGAAACAAACCCTCGGCTTTCGGCAGCCAGTCCTGCACAACTTTCGGGTGCGTGCCGGTGAAAAGTTTCAACGTGGCCGGATCAATTTTTGAATAATCCACCCCGGCCGCCGGTTTTTCATCCCAATACTTGTGAACCGCCGCCGCTTTGAGGTTCATCTGCGCTTCACTGCGCACCCAGCCGTAATGATAAATCGTCGCGCCTGTGTGCGCCGCGCGCGGATAGCGACCACGTTTGTGCGAGTCCAACACGATAAAAAACAGACCTTCCGGCCCCCAAGCCGGAATCGTGTTGCGGATGATCCGCGCCTCCGAACGATACCAGCCCGGTGACCATGCCTGGGTGTTCGCATTGCCATAAAAATGCAGGTAGTCAAAGGCCAGCGCCTCGACCCGCTCGTCGCCCAGATGTTTTTCCATCGCGGCGCGGATTTTGGGCAGATCGTCTTCATGCACCACCTCATCGGCTTCGAGGTAAAACGCCCAGTCGCCGGTGCTGTTGAACATCGCGATGGATTTCTGCTGGCCGTAAACGAAACCTTTCACGCTGTAATCCGGTTGGAGGCGTTCGTTCCATTGCGTCGGGATGATGCGGATTTTGGGATCGCCGATGTCGTGCAACCATTTCCCCGTGTCATCGTCGCACGGACCAAGCGCCACGACGAATTCATCCACGATCGGCAAAATGGAACGGATGGACTCGACGAACGGATAGCCGAGCTTCTGCCCGTTGCGCAAAAAGGTGAACCCGCTGACTTTCATGCACCAATGCTAACCCGTACTGTGCTTCAGTCGCCAAACAATTTTTTCAATTGCTCGCGCGCAGCGGCTTCGCGCTGGTTGCCCCCGATTTTCGACGTCCAGACCCGGCGGGCAAACTCAAAATACTCGCAGAAGGTGCCCACGTGTTTTTCCAGCACCGGCTCAGCCTGCCGCTCACTGCATTGCTGGGCCGCGCGCGGGTCGTAGTGCGCGCAGTTCAGGCAGACGCGCAAATCCGCGCCGCAGCGCAGGCAGCTTTCGCCGCGCCCTGGCTGGCCGGTCAATGTCCATTCCTCGCCGCAGTTGTGGCAGTGACGGGTCATTCAGATTTTGAATTTACGACTTTCGATATGCGCATACCCGAATTTTACACTCGTAAATCTTAAATCGTAAATCGTAAATTGGCTGCAAACCATCCGGCATGAAAAAGGTTTTGGCTTCACTTTTCTGGCTCCTGCTCGCCCTGGCCGGCGCGGCCGCGTATGCCACACTGGCGTTTCGCCGGAGCGAACCGGTCAATTCCGCTTACATTCTCATCGCGGCGGTCTGCACCTACGCCATCGGTTACCGGTTTTATTCCAAATGGATTGCCGCGCGCCTGCTGGCACTCAACGACCGCCGCGCCACACCCTGCGAGGTCCACGACGATGGCAAGGATTTTGTGAGGACGAACAAATGGGTGGTCTTCGGCCATCACTTCGCGGCCATTGCCGGGCCGGGCCCGCTCGTCGGGCCGGTGCTCGCCTCCCAATTCGGTTATCTGCCGGGGACACTGTGGATTCTCATCGGCGTTGTGCTCGGCGGCGCGGTACAGGACTTCGTCATTTTGTTTTGCTCGATGCGGCGCGACGGCAAATCACTCGGCCAGATGGTCAAGGAGGAATTGAATTCGCCGGCGGGCTTCATCGCGGTGCTGGCGATTCTGGCCATTCTGGTGATTTTGCTCGCGGTACTCGCGCTCGTCGTGGTCAAGGCCCTCGCCGAAAGTCCCTGGGGCATTTTCACCGTGGGCGCAACGATTCCCATCGCGCTGTTCATGGGCGGTTACATGCGTTTCTGGCGGGTGGGCAAAGTGCTCGAAGCCTCGGCCATCGGCGCCGCGCTGCTGTTGCTGGCGGTGTGGGGCGGCAAACTGGTTTACGAAAATCCGCACTGGTCACAGGTCTTCGGCCTGCGCGACATCACGCTGGCCTGGGCAATCATTGTCTATGGTCTGGCGGCGAGTGTGCTGCCGGTCTGGCTGCTGCTCGCGCCGCGCGATTACCTCAGCACCTTCATGAAACTCGGCACGATCTTCGCGCTCGCGTTCGGCATTCTGCTGGTGCTGCCTGATTTGAAAATGCCCGCGCTGACGCAGTTCCTCGACGGTTCCGGTCTGGTCGTCGCCGGAAAAATCTTTCCGTTCTGCTTCATTACCATCGCTTGCGGCTCTATTTCCGGCTTCCACACGCTCATCGCCAGCGGCACGACGCCCAAGCTCATCACGCGTGAAAGCTACGCACGATCCATCGGCTATGGCGCGATGTGCCTCGAATCGCTCGTGGCCATCATGGCCATCATCGCCGCGTGCGCGCTGGACCCGGGCATCTATCTCAGCATGAACGTGAAAGGCGAGGCGGCAGCGACCGTCGCGAAGGTGACGGCGCTCGGTTTTCCCGTGACGGTCGAGCAAATGAACGCCCTCGCTGGCCAGATCGGCGAGAAATCATTGTTTGGCCGCACCGGCGGCGCGGCCACGCTCGCCGTCGGCATGGCGCAAATTTTCTCCAAAGTCGTCAACGGCTGCTGGCTCGATCTGTGGTACCACTTCGCCATCATGTTCGAGGCGTTGTTCATCCTGACCACGGTGGATGCCGGCACTCGCGTGGGCCGCTATATTCTTCAGGATTTTCTCGGCCACATCTGGCAGCCGCTGGGCGACACGCGCCGTCTCCGCGCCAATTTGGTGGCCAGCGGATTGATGGTGGGGGGGTGGGGTTATTTTCTGATTCAGGGCGTGCGCGATCCGCTCGGCGGCATCAATTCGCTCTGGCCGCTGTTCGGCATCGCCAACCAGATGCTCGCCGCCATCGCGCTGTGCCTGGCAACGACGATTATTTTAAAAATGCAGTTGGCCGGAGCGCCGAGCACCTGCTCGGCACGAATTGAAAGCGAACCGCACGCCGAGACGGTGCTCGGCGCTCCAAAGCGTTCACCTTGGCTAGCGCTCATCACACTGTTTCCCCTCACCTGGCTGGTGGCGGTGACCTTCACTGCCGGCGTGGAAAAAATCTTCCATCCCGACCCGCGCATCGGATTTCTGGCGCAGGCGCAAATGCTTAAGGAGAAAGAACCCGAACTTCAACGCACCCATACAAAGGCCAATTTGGATTCAATGAAGTTCGCAGCCGAGTATTATGCAAAACCTCACGACGCAGAATTTTCCGCCAAGCTGGCAACGCAACAAAAAGTTTGTGATGACACTTGGAAGCTGGTTGCTGTCAACCGCACGCTCCGGTTCAACAACCTTCTCGACGCTACCGTCGCCGGAATTTTTCTGGCTCTCGTCATCGCGATTGTTTTGTTAAGCTTGCGCGAGTGGTTATTGCTGCTGTCGCGCCGCAAGCCAGCGGTGTTGCATGAGACGGAACCGGTCTGGCTGCCGGATTACGCGGTGGTGGAAGGCGGACGCAAGTTTAGTGGCGTGGCTGGCACTGCTGCCTTGGCGCTGGCGCTGGCAAAGGAATGGTCCGGCGAATCGCATCTGGAACGCGCGCACCAGCAGGCGCAGGCGGTTTGCGAATATCATCCCGCAACCGCGCAGCAGATTTACGTTGAAACCACCGAACAGCGGTTCAACGGCGTGCGGCGTTGTTGTTAAAGTAGGACAGGCATCTTGCCTGTCTCCAATTTTTTTGAAAAAGTGAATGGAAAAACAGGCTGGAAGCCTGTCCTGCGTTGATATGAAACTCGGATTATTTGGCGGTTCGTTTGACCCGGTTCACTTGGGCCATCTGCTCGTCGCGCAGGCGGCGGTGGAGGAACTGGGCTTGGACCGGCTGTTTTTCATTCCGGCGGCGCAATCGCCGTTCAAGCCGGAAAGCCGGCCCGCGCCGGCACCCGCCCGCCTGCAATGGCTGCGGCTCGCGCTCGCGGGCAAAACGAATTATGAAGTGGACGACCAAGAAATTCGCTGGGGCGGGATTTCCTACACCATCGAAACCCTGCGCGACTTCGTAAAACGATTCCCGAAGGCGCAATTGTTTTATCTCATCGGCGCCGACAATGCGGCGAAACTCAACGAATGGCGCGAAGCCGGCGAACTGGCGAAGCTCTCGGAATTTGTCGCGATTCCGCGCCCGGGCGGCGCAGCGGCGAATTTTCCGCCACCGTTTCGCGGACGAATGCTCAAGGGTTTTCCGCTGGGCGTGTCATCGTCGGAAATCCGCGCCCGGGTGAAGGCGGGTTTGCCGGTTGACCATCTCGTGCCGTCGCCCGTGGCGGAAGCAATCCGCAATAGCCGGCTTTATCTTTGACCGGTCGTCTTCTTCCTCGTCTTCATTCTCGTACTCGAACAATCGAGGACGATGGACGAGGACGAGAACGAGGAGGACTTCAGACTCAAAAATTTATTCGTGTCCATCCGTGTCCATTCGTGGTTAAATTCTCCCGGCAAATATGGATTCAAAAAAACTCGCCCGGCTCTGCCGCGAATTCGCGGACAACAAAAAGGCGGAAAACATTATCATCCTCGACGTGCGCGACCTGTCGTCGGTGACGGATTATTTCGTGATTGCGTCCGGCACGAGCGAACCGCACCTGCGCGCCATCGTGGACGAAATTACCGACCAACTGCGCGAGGAACACGGCGTGCGGCCGCGTGCGGTGGACGGCACGGTGCATGGCGCATGGGTGGTGCTGGATTTTTTTGATGTGATTATGCACATCATGCGGCAGGACGCGCGCGAGCGATACGATTTGGAAAGTCTCTGGGGCGACGCGGCGCGGGTGAAATCGAGGAGGAAAACCGCCCGAAAAAATTTGTGAGAGCCGGCATCAGGAGGCCCGCTTTTGCAAGATCAACAAATCGGAGACTTTTCACGTCGTCTCCGGCGGGCTGCTTTTCTGCGGGATTTCGTTCGACGCTTTCACCATTTCGTCGAGGAGTTTTTTGAAATCTTCCAGGCCGGTGGATGGGATGATGATGGTATCGCGCCGCCCGCCGACGTCTTCGGTGATGCGCAAGAACCGGCCGCGCGGATTTTCCTTGAGCGTGAGGACGAAAGTCTTGCGCTCAATCTGAATCCGCTCGGATTTTAACGTGTCCTCGTTGACCGGCGGTTTGGGCTGCCCGTAAGGAGCCCGTCCGTAAGGCGATGGTCGCTCGTTTGAGATCATAATTGCCCGCTGAAGACGCCCTAAGCGCCCAGTCCAGCTCTAACAGGAATTTCGACCGTAATAGCCATTTGTCAACTGACAAAAATTACAAAATATTCGCTGCCAGTTCGGCGAGTTCAGAGCGTTCGCCCTTTTGCAATTCGATGTGCGCGGCGATGGTTTCGGAGCGGAAACGGCTGACGATGTAATTAAAACCATTCGATGACGAGTCAACATACGGATTGTCAATTTGATACGGGTCGCCGGTAAAAACAATCTTCGTACCATTGCCGACACGCGTGATGATGGTTTTGGCTTCGAGCGGCGTGAGGTTCTGCGCCTCGTCAATGATCATGAACTGGTTCGCAATGCTGCGTCCGCGAATGTAACTCAGCGCCTCAACGACGATGCTGCCGGAGCGCATGAGATCGCCGCTGCGGCGATGGTCGTGCCCCATGTTCAGGTCGCTCAACATTTCGAGCGCGTCGTGAATCGGCTGCATCCACGGCGCGAGTTTTTCCTCAAGCGATCCGGGCAAAAAGCCCAGTTCCTTGCCCATCGAAATCGTCGGGCGCGCGACAACGAGCCGGCGGAATTCGCGGTCGTTGACGACCCGCTTGAGTCCGGCCGCCATTGCCAGCAGGGTTTTTCCGGTGCCGGCCTTGCCCATGAGCGTGACGAGCTTGACACGGTCGTCGAGCAGCGCGTCAAAGGCGAAGTGCTGTTCGCGGTTGCGCGGCTTGATGCCCCAGACCCCTTCGCGGCAGTCAATGATCGGGATCAGCTTCGTGCCGGTGGCGTCCACCTTGGTCAGCGCGGTGCGTTTGGGATTCGTTTCGTCGGTGAGTGTGCAATATTCGTTCGGAAAATATTGTTTGCCGGATTCCAGGTCCAATTCGCCTTTGGCTCGGAACGCGGCTATTTTGTTCGTGGCAACGGACATTTCCGCCATGCCCGTGTAAAGGTCGGTGATGAACACGCGGTCGGTTTCGTAATCCTCGGCCTGCAAACCCAGCGCGTCGGCCTTGATGCGCAGGTTGATGTCCTTGCTGACGAGGATGGTTGGATTTTTCGGCTGCGCTTTTTGAATGCTCGCGGCGAGCGAAAGAATCCGGTTGTCCACGCTGTTGCCATTGGCGTGGGCGTCGCCATTGATGTAGCCATTCTTTTGAAAGGCGATTTGTAATTTGCCGCCGTTGGGCAACTTCACGCCCTCGCTCAGGCTGCCCTCGCCGCGGAAACCATCGAGCATCCGCGACACGCTGCGCGCATTCTGGCCCAGTTCGCTGGACTCACGCTTGAAGCGGTCAATTTCTTCGATGACTTCAATGGGAATCAGGACGTGGTTGTCCGCAAAGCTCAGCAGGGAATTGGGGTCGTGAAGGAGGACGTTGGTGTCGATGATGTAATTTTTCACGCGCTGAAATCTGTGCGTTTGACGTTCTTCATCCGGCGATGCCAGGCCTGGATTTGCTTGTGCCGCTCGGGCAGTTCGTAATGGCCGGAGTAGAGAAAATTTTCGAGCATGCCGAACAAATCGAAGTCCACAAAACGCGGGCGGTTTTCAAGAATGAACGGCAGATGTGTCAGCATCATCTCGAACGGCAACAGGCGTTCTTCGAGTTGCTGGAGCCAGACCTTCTGGTCCCGGCGCCACTGGTCCAGGCAGCCGCGGCCAAATTTGCGTTCCTTGAACCGGAGAAAATCGAGTTGTTCCGGCGCAGGCACAATTTCCTTCCAGTAAATGTCGTTGAGCCGGAACGTCACGCCCTCGATTTCATTTTCGATGCAGCGCCAGAGGATGGACTGGACGTCGCACCATTTGTTGGGGAACAGGCCGAGTTTGAGTTCCTCGTCGAGATATTTGGCCACGACCTGGGAATCGTCGCTGATTTCGAAAATGACGTTTTTGTCATCCTTGATGATGGGAACGCCGTAATAACGCTGTTTGGTCAGTTTCCAAACGAGCGCGCGGTCCTGCGAAGGGATGTTGATGACTTTGAAGCGGACTCCGGCAAATTCCAGGATGCGCCGTTGAACGATGCAGAACGGACTCCACGGAAACTGAATCAACTCAATCATGTCAAAAGTTCCTCGCGTCAGTGACAGGGGGAATTTAGGATGTGAACGGTGCGGTGACAAGTGGAAATGCTCGCGATGCTCACTCGTAACGATTGGGATTCCCATCGTTCCCGCTGAAGGACATAGATAAAAGAAGAATGAAAACATAATCTCGATTACGACTATTGTGTAAACGACACACCGGCGCTGTGAATCCTGACAATAACCATTCCTCGATTAGCGCGACCGAGCAAGAAACACGGTCGTTCCGTTCACCGCCCAACAAGAGACAATCCCCCAAGTTGCCGCCGCTCTTCATAATTCCTTCTGCCCTTCTGGTCTTTGCCTTCCTGCCACCGCTTTACCCTTTTGCAGGGATATTTGCGGCTCCGCTGATTGTCGTCTTGGCCGTATCCGCCTGTATACTGGTCTTCGCGCCTGGATTTGCGCTTCTCGAACTTGCCGGAGAACGTGTCCCCGCGAGTCTGGCACCGGGACTTATCGTTGTCGGCTCGGCTGCTGGCGGCTGGTTGCTCTTCTGGGCTTGGTTCGCGGACTCCTTTATTGGCATGTGTGCATCGATTGCTTTGTCAGCAGCGGCAATGATCACCCTCAGCTTCAAACCTGTTCTCTTTTCACATAAACGGACTTTGGTTCCTGTTCTGGCCTCGGTCATTGTTTGCATCGGCTACCTGTCTGTGGCAGGAGATCGTGGAGGGATGCACTATGGCAACCAACTCATCGGGGGCCGCTATTGGGCGATCATGGATAATGACATACCCCGCATGTTTGCCGATTGCCTCACGAAAGACAGGATCGGTCTGAAGCCCTTTCTGCTTGAGGACTGGCATTCCAGCGACCGGCCTCCTCTACAAACCGGAATGATCATGGTCGCCTACCCGCTTGTGAAGAAAGCGGGAAGTGACCTTGCTTATCTGCTCCTGGGAGTAGCTGTCAATATATTCTGGATTTTGGGGTTATGGGGGTTTTTGCGCGCCGCGGGCATCACCGAGCGTAGGATTTTGCTGGTTGTGATATTGGTAGCATTAGTCGGGGCAGTTTTTATCAATACTGTTTACACTTGGCCAAAAATGCTGTCCGCAGCCCTGTCGCTAACCGTGGGCGCAGCGATTCTAGATCAAAACTGCCCGAAAAGAATCAGGACGCTGGTCGTTGGAAGCGCCAGCGCCTTTAGTTTGCTGTCTCATGGTTCAGCCGCGTTTGCCCTGCTTGGCCTCGCCCCGCTGTTCTGGGTTCGAAGAAAGGAATGGCGAATGCGCGATGTTGTCGCAACGTTTGCCGTCGCGGCGTTGATTTACTGTCCGTGGGTTGCTTACCAAAGCTTCTATGACCCGCCGGGAAATCGGCTGATCAAATGGCACCTGGCGGGGGTGATTCCGCTGGATGAAAGTCACTCCTCGGTCAAAACCATTGTCGAGGAGTATAACAAGATAGGCTTCCACGGCTTTGCGGTTAACAAGCTGCATAATCTTCGGATGTTGCTGGGGGATCCCACCGACTGGAATGGAGCGTATGCCCAGGGGAATGCTCAACCTGGATGGGATTCAACATTCGCAGGACACCTGCGCCATTTTTTTCTTCTTCGTTTAGGACCAGCCCCGGCGCTCCTGCTTATCGGCATGCCATTGCTGTTTACCCGCAGAGTCCGACAGGCCGCCTGGTTGAAACCCCTTGCTGAAGTGCTGATCACCACTTCTCTGGTATATCTGCTGCTTGAGTTCGGCTCAACCCCACAAACTGCAACCTGGCTGTGTCATGCGCCTTACACTTTGCTTCTCCTTTGGTGCGCGCTGGGGGCTCTCGCTATCGGAGAGATGAGTGACAAATGGGTCGTTGTATTCCTGACACTCCATTTGGCTCTGTTTGTTGCCCTGTGGGATCACGATGTTTCCGTGTGGTCTGCCGTGCAACCGCCGCCCGATCCAGGGAAGCCAGACCTGGTGGCGATGTTCATTTCCGGTTTTGCGGCTTTAGCGCTGGTGGTATTGCTTTTGAGTTTAAACCAGAGAGCTGCACAAACTGATGAGGTCGTTGTGCCCTAGATTGGAAAATTTCGCCGCCAACGCTCTTTACACTTCCCCTTCCCGGGACTAAAGTCGCCACATGGCTTCTGATTACGATGCAACGGAGTTTGTGGACACGGATTTTCAAGCGCAAAAATCGCCTTACGGCGCGCCTGCACCCAACGACCCGCTCCGCGCGCCGACGCGCGACGAGGTGGATCGCAAGGTCGTCGAGGCGCAGCAAAAACTCGCCGAGTTGAAACGCGCGCAGGATGATTTGGAGCGCGAACGCGCTGCGCTCGAGGAATTGCGCCGGCGTCAGACGGAATTTCAAACCGGCCGCCAGGAAATGATTCACCATCTCACACGCGGCCTCGGCCTGCTCGAAGAGGCCGAGTTCAATGCCCGCCGTGACGCCGAGCAGATGGTCAAGACCGTCGCCGATTTCCGCGACGCGCTCGATAAAATCCAGGCCATCCACGACGAAGCGTGGACGAAGGACAATTTCAGCATCGAACTCACCCGGGCGCTTACCACCATCGAAAACGCGCGCATGGAATGGAACGCCGCGCGGCTCAAATTTTCCGTCCTGGACGGCGAGGCGAAGGCGGAAGCCGGGGCGGGAGAGGCTCCCGCTTCCGCCGTCTCTCCGTTCGCCAGTATGAGTTTTGGCGAGTTGTGCCGATTTGGTCTGGCGATGACCTGGCCGCTGGTGCTGATTGCCTTGGCCGCGCTGGGCGTGCTGGTCGCCGTTTTGATGCGGCGCTGAAATTCTCGTATGGCGTCCGCGAAGAAAAAAAACGACCCGCTTTCCGACCGTTCGCGCGCCCTCACCAACCAGATTGCCGCGCTCGAATCCGAAATCCAAAAGCTTGATGCGCAACTTCAGCGCACGCCAACTCCGCGTCTGCGTTCCACCGCCATTCCGCACGGCGCGACCATCGCTCGCGCGCACAAACCCGCCCCGCCTCCTCCGCCACCGGTGCATGAGCCGGTTTTCGAAGAGGTAAAACCTTTGTCCGACCCCGAGGAGCCCGCCGCGCCCGACCAATTCAACGAACTGGGCGTCCGCAAATACGATTTGCCCGCGCTCTTCAACCGCATCCGGAACCATTTCCGCCGGCCCACCACGAACAATCCTCGGCTCGTCGCCTATCTGGCCACCGGTGGCGTGCATGGCCTTCGTCCGATGCGCTACGAGAAGCGCGTCGCGCGCAACCGCTTCATCTTTTTTGCCATCATATTGTTCGTTATTCTGTTCGGAACCATCTGTGTTTTCATGCGCAGCCACTGAATGAACCCTCCATGAAATCCCGGCCGATTGAGGCGGTTTCAACTTTCCGTAGCAGCCGAGGTAACGAGGCCCATACTTTAAAGAAATCAGAGCCTCCTCACGTCGGCTGCTGCGGTTTTGAAAAAGGTTCGATTAAACTGTCCATTGCCACCAACACCGGTCAATTTGTCGCACGTTATTCGGAAAAAGGACTGGCGGAACTGGATTTTCCATCGGTGGGGCGAGCGTCCCCGCGAGCCGTCAAGTCCATTGGCGTCCCCACCAAAGTCCGCCGCTGGCATCGCGCAACCGCTGCCGCGTTGAAAAATGTCCTCGCTGGACGTTCGCCCGGGAAATTTCCGCCACTTGATTTATCCAACGGCACAACGTTTCAAAGGAAGGTTTGGAACGCGTTGCGGAAAATCGCCCGTGGCCAAACCAAAAGTTACGGTGAAATCGCCCGCGCCATTGGCAGACCGAGGGCCGTTCGTGCCGTGGGCGGCGTGTGCGGGGCAAATCCAATTCCGGTTTTGATTCCGTGCCACCGCGTGCTCGCCGCGAACAAAAAACTCGGCGGCTTCTCCGGCGGATTAAATCGGAAGCGCGACCTGCTCGCGCGTGAAGGCGTTTCCCTGTAGCAGCCGACGTTAGTCGGCTTAAATATTATTTAGAGCGGACTTGCGTCCGCTACTACTTCGATTTGAAATATGCCGCCCCGATGGGGCTTGAGATGGATTTGGTTTTGGTGCTACAAAGATATCGCACCTGTGGTGCTGGACAGAAACTTAAATGAACAATGAAGTCGCTGCCTGCGCAGTGGGTGAATTGGAGCGAGCGAAGGGATTCGAACCCTCGACATTCACGTTGGCAACGTGACGCTCTACCAGACTGAGCTACGCTCGCTTCCAGAAGAAAGAAGACAGGCTATGCGAACTTGCCGGATTTACAAGCCCGATTTCAGGCTGGCTTGTCCGAACCACCCAACGTCGCACGAATCACCTTGAGCAAGTCGTCGTGGTTGATGGGCTTGTGGAAAAACGCCACCGCGCCGCTGGAAGTGGCCCGTTCCTTGTTTTTCATATCTTCAAGGCCGGTGATGATGATGATGGGAACTCTCTTCGACGGATCCAGGCGGCGAAACCAATCCATGATGCGAAAACCGTCCCACGGAACGCCGTCCACGTCTGGCGGAAAGTTAATGTCCAGCAGAATCAAATCGGGGGTTTCCTTGCGCGCGGCGGCAACGGCTTCGGAGCCGTCCAGCGCGGTAATGACTTGATAACCGCAGCCTTGCAGCTTCAAGGAAATCGTCTTGAGGATGACTTCGTTGTCATCCACCACCAAAATTTTCTTTTTCGGCGCTGCCGAAGTTTCGGCGTTCATAATTCCATGATTAAACAATAATTGACCCGCTTTTTATAGCCAATTTTGTGCCAACCTAACAGACGCTGCTTCTGACACAAAGCAATTTGACGCTTTTTTGGCTTTTGCGCCCTCTCCTGTGCTAAACTGGCCGCGTGAGCAACGTTTTCTATACACCCGGCGAACAGCGCGCGGCCAGGGTCAACGACCTTTTTGCCGCCATCGCCCGGCGCTACGATTTGCTCAACGACCTGCAAAGCTTCGGCTTGCACCGGCGCTGGAAACGGCGCGTCGCCGAACTTGCCGCCGTTCAACCCGGCCAGCGCGCGCTGGATTTGTGCTGCGGCACCGGCGATATCGCATTTGCGCTCGCGCGGCGCGGCGCGGCGGTCATCGGCCTCGATTTCAGCGCCGCCATGCTCGACGTGGCTGAGTCCCGAAATACTGTCCGGGACTCGAAAACCGGGGCGCGAAATCCGACCTTCATCCAGGATGACGCGCAGCAGACTCCGTTTCCCGATGGGACATTCGACGCGGTCACCGTCGGTTACGGTTTGCGGAATCTGGCGAGTTGGGAAAAAGGGCTGGAAGAAATGCGCCGCGTGGCCAAACCGGGCGGGCGGCTGGTGGTGCTGGATTTCGGCAAGCCGGCCAATGAGCTGTGGCGTAAATTTTATTTCGGTCATTTGCGCCGCTCCGTGCCGCTTATTGGTCGGCTGTTCTGCGGCAACGCGGATGCCTACACCTACATCCTTGAATCGCTCAAGCATTATCCGGCGCAAGAGGGCGTTGCGGAAAAGATGCGGGAACTAAAGCTCGTGAATGTGCGTGTCATCAATTTCCTTGGCGGCGCGATGACCATCAACTACGGCGAGAAACCAAAATAATTTCACACGCTTATCCCGCCGTAACCGAAGGAAATTTGCCGTCTATCCTCACATTTGACCCCTTTCATTTGCCATCTAATTCGTTTCGGATTCATCCAAAGCAAGCTTGAGATAAGGCATGCCCTTATGAGTGTTATGGTCATATACCAAGCGGACTCCTTTCTGCTTGGCCTTGTCGATGAGGGCCAATATCTGCTCGCGAGAGAACTCCACGTTACCTTTTTCGCCCATAGCAAACCCGACGCGAACCGTAAAAGAGTGATCATGCTTCGTGGCTGAGTAAATGCCTGCTGAACGGCGCACAGCGTCGAAATTCAAGCCCGAGGCTTTAGCCCAGATGAGTTTCACTTCGTCTGTAATGTCAATCACCGGCCCGGAACCATGAACGGCAAATAGCTCGCCGTTATCGCCATCGAACAGCGCGATGTCTTTATCATCCACTAACCAGTAGTGCCGGCTGTACCAAACCCGCGTCCGATGGCCTTTATCGTCCCAGTAATATACGTGACTCGTCATGCCCCAGTGGATTAGGTCGGTCGTCTTTGAGAAGGTGATAAGTCCGTATCCTTCACCCTGCGGCTTTGTCACCGAACGCGTCACGCAACCAGCCACGCTTGCAGCATAAATAATCGTCACGACCGCAATGACTTTGCGTTGCAGATTGAGTATACGAACGGGGTCTAACATTTAATGGACGGCGTAATTTGCAGCCTATTTTGATTTAAGGCAGCAAAAAAAATCAGCGACCGGATTTTGCCGGCAGTTTGATGGTGGCGCCTTCGCGCGCGGCGTCCACGCACAATTTCGCCCGTTTATTGGCCACGAGCCGGCGCGCGTGCTGGACCATTTTGTCAATCCGCTTGTCGTCGTGGTCTGGGTCATGATGGAACAGGGAAAGTTGTTTGACTCCGGCCTGCAGGGCGAGCGCGACCGAATCGTCCACGCAACCGTGTCCCCAACCGACGTGCTTTTGATATTCCCTAGCGTCGTATTGCGAATCGAGAATCAACAAATCCGCGTCGCGCAGGAATTCAATCATTTCCCGGTCCCGGCCGCCGGTGCGCGGTTCGGCGTCGGGGAAAAAGGCAATCAAGCTGTCGGGCGAGAGCAACCGGTAGCCGACACACAGGCCGGGATGATTGGCACGCATGGCCCGCACGCACACCGGGCCGAGGTTGAAGTTGAAGTCCTTGAGTTCCTCGATTTCGATGTTGCTCGGCAGTTTGTGGAACGGAATGGGAAAGTAGGTGCTTTCCATCTGGCCTGTCAGGGCATTGACCAGGCCTTTGCGCGTGCCTTCGCAGCCCAAAATCCGCAGCTGGCAGCGTGGATTGTAAATCGGTCCAAAGAACGGCAGGCCCTGGATGTGATCCCAATGCGTGTGCGTCAGCAGCATGGTCAGATGGAGCGGCCGATCCTTGAATTCCGTCAGCAGCGAATGGCCCAGCGCACGCAGCCCCGTGCCCGCGTCGAGCAGGATGATTTCTCCGCCGGCGCGCACTTCAACGCACGACGTGTTGCCGCCGTAGCGCACGGTCGTCGGTCCCGGTGTCGAAATCGAGCCGCGCACGCCCCAGAATTTTACGCAAGTGGCCGTTTTGATGGAATCACTTTAACCCGTGCGGTCAAAAAGACAAATCGCAAAAACTGAATGGTCTGGAAATCAGGATGTGGCTGGCAGCCTTTTTGGCCTTGATTCATCGCGAAAAACCTTGCGTGGCACGGCGACTGTTTTAGGATAATAACCTTTGGCATCTTGGCGGATTGGTGGCTTAGTTGGCAGAGCGGCCCCGAAGGTATCCGGGGTTGTTATGGGGATTAAGCCCCAGTTTTGATGGATGAATAATTTTGTGGGTTGGTAGCTCAGTCGGTAGAGCAGCGGCCTTTTAAGCCGTTGGTCCCGGGTTCGAGTCCCGGCCAACCCACCAGCCTTCACTCTCCGCTTCGCTACGAGCTACGGCTCGGCGAGCCAGAACGGAGAGCGAAGGCTGCCGCGCCGTAGCAAGAAGCGCGTAGGCGGGCGAAAACCAGCGACATGCTTTGAACTTCGTCCGGCGGATTAGTTTTGCGCTGACGACAAAACTTGCTCCATACGACTCGCCCCGCTTACTCTGACCACACAATGCGGTTGCTCGACCGATATCTGTTCCGCGAACTGCTTACGCCTTTGGCGTATTGCCTCGGCGGTTTTCTGATTTTCTGGATTTCTTACGACCTGTTCACCGAGTTGCAGGAAATGCAGGAACGCAAACTGCATTTGCTCGATGTCATCGAGTATTCCGTTGCGATGACGCCGGAATTTTTGGTGACGATACTGCCGGTCGTGCTGCTGCTCGCGTTGCTTTACACACTCACGAATCACGCGCGCCACAACGAAATCACCGCCATGCGCGCGGCGGGCGTGAGTTTGTGGCGCCTGTGCGTGCCCTATTTGGTCGTGGGTTTGGTTGCGAGCGTGGTTTTGTTCTGGCTGAATGAATGGTGCGTGCCGCGCAGCACGAATTGGGCGGAACGAATATTGAATCGTCATGTGCAAAAGCCGGGCGATGTTGAAACACAAAACGATTTCCGCAACTTCGGCTTCACCAATGCACGCGATCATCGCACATGGTTTATTGCCGAATACCGCGTAAAAACCGCCGAAATGCTGAAGCCGCAGGTGAACTGGACGTTGCCCGACGGTTCGAGCCACCGCTTGTATGCCGACCGCGCGATACGCATCACCGGCGTCTGGATTTTTTTTAACGCGGCGGAATACTCGCAGACGGACGCCAGCGCGCCGCTGTTGCCGTCATTTCAAACAAACGTGCTGGCGATGCCGGAATTCACCGAAAAACCGGCGGAAATTGAGGACGAGATCAAAATCAGCAGCTATCAGGGCCTCCGCAATTCCCGCCGGGCGGATATTCCACTCAGGGTCATTTTGGATCATTTGCGGCTAAATCCGAATTTGCCGCGCGCTGATTCAAGGTGGCTGTTCACGAAATTTTATGGGCGGCTTGCCGCGCCTTGGACGTGTCTGGTTGTGGTGCTCATCGCCATTCCGTTTGGCGCGGCTTCGGGGCGCCGAAATCTTTTTGTCGGCGTGGCGGGCAGCATCTTTATTTGCTTCGGTTATTTTGTGATCCAGTCCGTCAGCCTTGCGCTCGGCTCGGCTCCTAACGGTCATTTGCCTGTGTGGCTGGCAGCTTGGCTGCCCAATATGATCTTTGGCGCAACGGGCCTGGTGCTGACGGCGCGGGTGCGATGAATTTGAGTTTCGATTGTGAGTGACAAGCATTTCAGGCCGATGTCGCGTTACGAGCGGCTGCAATTGCTCTATCAAGTGAGCAATGTCATTCATTCCACGCTTGAACCCCAGGAAGCACTGCAATTGATCGTAAGCGAAGCGGTGCGGCTGATACACGCGTCAAGCGGCTCGGTGGTCTTGATCAATCCCACGTCGGGCTTTCTGGAAATCCACGCGTCGCAAAACCTGCCGTCTGCGGCAACGCGGCTCAAATTGCGCGTTGGTGAAGGCATCACCGGCTGGGTTGCGCGCACCGGCAAACCCGCGCGCGTCGGCGACGTGACGCAGGATCCGCGCTACGTGATGGCACGCCGCAGTGTGCGGTCGGAACTGGCGGTGCCGCTGGAAGTGAACGGTGAAACGCGCGGCGTCCTCAACATGGATTCGGATCGCGCGGATGCCTTCACCGCGGAAGACCAAGAATTGCTCCGGGAATTGGCGGTGCAAGCGGCCAAGGTGATTCAAAACACCTGGCTCTACGAACAATTGCGGCTGAAGGCGCATTTGTTCGAATCCCTTGCCAGTGTGAGCCGGACGATCAACTCCACGTTGAATCTCGACGAAGCGTTACAGGCCATCACCCGCGAAGCGGGCGTGTTGATGCGCGCGCGGATGTGCTCGCTGATGATGCTGGATGAAAGCCGCGAATGGCTCGATTTGCGCGCCAGCCACGGTGCGGGCGAAGCTTACATCAACAAACCGCGATTGGCCGTCGCCGACAGCCTGCTCGGTGTCGTGGTACGTCGTAAAAAACCGTTACAGGTCGCCAACGTCCAGGAGTCGAGCCGTTATCAGCATGTCGAAGTCGCGCGGTGCGAAGGATTGATTTCGTTGCTGAGCGTGCCGCTGATCTTTGCCGGCCGGGCGATCGGGACTTTGAGCATTTACACGGGCCGTCCGCATAGTTTTTCCAACGAGGAAATCAGCATTTTGAGCGCTTTGGCCGAGTTGTCAGCGATTGCGATTGAAAAAGCGCGGCTTTATGAACGCGTCGTGGACGTCGAGGAACAGTTGCGGCAGAACGAAAAACTTTCCGCGCTCGGCCTTCTGGCCGCCGAGGTTGCACACGAAATCCGCAATCCGCTTACGGTGATGAAGCTGTTGTATCATTCGCTGGATTTGAAGTTTCCGGAAGGCGACCCGCGCGCGAAGGACGCCCGGATCATTGACGCGAAAATCGAGCACCTGAACAAGATTGTCGAGCAGATTCTCGCGTTTGCACGCACGACCGAGCCCAAGCTCGCGCCGGTGAATTTGAATGAATTGGTGGACGAGCTTGGATTACTTGTGCGGCACAAACTGGCGAATCAAAAAATCCGGCTGGTCCGTCAATTGCGGCCGGATTTGCCGGCCGTGATGGGCGACGCACCGCAACTGGAACAGGCGTTTTTGAATTTGATCCTCAACGCCGCCGGGGCCATGCCAGGTGGCGGGACACTCACGGTCGCGTCCAAAGCCATTCGTTTGCCGCGGAGCAATCCGCGGGCAACGCACGTTACGGTGGAATTCAAGGACACTGGTGGCGGCATGAGCAAGGAAGTTCAAAAACGCGCCTTCACAGCAGTTTTGGGCACAACGAAGGCCAAGGGAACAGGATTGGGGTTGGCCATCGTTGGCCGCATTATCGAAACACACCACGGAAATGTCCGAATCAAGTCACAAATTGGCTCCGGTACGACCATTCGCATCACTTTGCCGGTGAAATAAGGAGGGTGCGAGGCTGACGGACCTCCTGTTGGTTGTCTGAAACTCCGGGTGTAATTCAGCCTTCAAATTTTCCAGACTCCGCTCATTGCGAATTCGGCCGCACACGCTATTTTCTTGCCAGACGTTACCGTCGAGTTTATTCGACATGTTTCCAATTTTATGAATTACTCAAAGCTGGAATGGTGGGAGCGATTTCAAAAATATTACACTGAGTTTCCCAAACTTGGGCTGAGCGTGGATTTGAGCCGGATGAATGTGAATGACACATTCTTCGCGGCGATGGAACCGCAAATTCAAAAGGCGTTCACCAACATGGCAGCGCTCGAATCTGGGGCCATTGCTAATCCGGATGAAAATCGCATGGTTGGACATTATTGGCTGCGGAACCCATTGCTCGCGCCATCGCCGGAAATTCGCAAGGAAATTGAAGATACCGTTGCTCGAATCAAGGATTTCTCAGCTAAAATTCACGCGGGTAAAATTCGCGGTGCCGGTGGGGTGTTCAAGAATTACCTTTTGATTGGTATTGGCGGGTCGGCACTGGGGCCGCAATTCGTCGCCCACGCTCTGGGTGATCCGCGTACCGACAAACTCAAGCCCTTTTTCTTTGACAACACCGACCCAGACGGCATGGACAGGGTTCTTGCCACAATTGGATCCGATCTGGACAAAACCCTTTGCATTATCATTTCCAAGTCCGGCGGCACCAAGGAAACCCGCAACGGAATGCTGATAGCGGAAAATGCCTTCAAGCACGCAGGCCTTCATTTCGGACAACACGCCGTTGCCATTACCACGTACGGCAGTGAACTTGATAAGCACGCCATGAATAACAAATGGTTAACACAATTTCCAATGTGGGATTGGGTTGGTGGCCGGACCAGCGAGTTATCAGCAGTCGGGCTATTACCAGCCGCCCTACAAGGAATTGACATAACTAATTTAACTTTAGGAGCTTGTGAATGTGACATGTCAACAAGGCTGTCTAACGTTAAAGTAAACCCAGCAGCACAGCTTGCACTGGCTTGGTACGAGTCAGGTAACGGTAAAGGAACCAAAAACATGGTCGTTTTACCCTACAAAGACCGTTTGGAGCTGTTTTCAAAGTATCTTCAGCAACTGGTGATGGAATCACTCGGCAAAGGACAAGATTTGAATCGGAATGTGGTCAATCAGGGAATTGTGGTTCTCGGAAATAAAGGTGCAACAGATCAACATTCATATGTTCAACAGCTCAGGGATGGGCTGAACAATTTTTTTGTCGTCTTTATAGAGGTTTTGAAGGATGGGAATAAACAAAGCTTGGAGGTTGAATCCAAAGTGACATCCGGAGATTATCTTCACGGATTTTATCTGGGAACCCGCCAAGCACTCGCTGATAAGGACAGGGAATCTGTCACCATCACAGTCAAAGAAGTTTCTCCCTTTGTGGTTGGAATGCTCATCGCATTGTTTGAACGGGCTGTCGGCCTTTACGCCTCATTAATCAACATCAATGCCTACCACCAACCTGGCGTCGAAGCTGGCAAGAAGGCTGCCGGCAGGGTGATTGAAACACAGCGCAAGGTGCTGGATTTTCTCTCCAAACAACCTGGCGCGCTGTTTAGTGTTGAAGAAATCTCCAAAGGAATTGGTGCGGAAGATGAAGTTGAACACATCTTTAAAATATGCGAATATCTATCCACGAATCAAAGCGGAATAATATGTAAGTTGTTTGGTAAGAGCATATTAAAACGGAAATATGCTATAATTTAATTTCTAATGTTTGTTTATCCAAAACAATACGACGTCATTGTTGTCGGTGCTGGTCATGCCGGGATTGAAGCCGCATTGGCTGCTGCCAGAATGGGCTGTCAAACTTTGCTGCTCACCATGAATGCAGACACCATCGGACAGATGTCCTGCAACCCTGCCATCGGCGGACTCGCCAAAGGGCACCTAGCGCGCGAAATTGATGCCTTTGGGGGAGAGATGGGCAAGGCCACAGACATGACCGGATTGCAATTCAGAATGCTGAACACAAAAAAAGGTCCGGCTGTTTGGGCACCACGAGCACAGTGCGACAAAAAGGCTTATCAATTTCGGCTTAAATGGGTCTGTGAATCAGAACCCAATTTAGATTTAAAGCAGGGACAAGCGTCAAAAATACTTCACAAGGACGGAGTAGCCTTTGGAGTCGAAACCACCCTTGAAGTCCAATACCTCGGAAAGACAATCGTAATAACGACGGGGACATTTCTTCGGGGATTGATGCATGTTGGATTAAACCAGCAACTTGGCGGACGAGCTGGCGATTTAGCCGCGTTAGGCCTGTCAATGTCGCTTAAAGAAATCGGCGTTAAGCTTGGCCGGCTAAAAACCGGGACTCCCCCACGACTTTTGAGACGATCAATTGACTTCTCCAAAACAGAAGCTCAATCGGGAGACGAACCGGTTCCTTATTTCACATTCTGGAAGGATGATTTGTTCCACATGGAACAATCGGCCCAAAATTCGTTTGGCAGCGGCCGTTCCGCCGTGAAATACCCGCCAGGTTCAATCCTAGATAAAATCAATGGCCAATTGAGTTGCTTTATAACATTTACCACACAAAAGACCGCAGAAATAATTCGCTCAAATCTACACAAATCTCCTTTGTATTCAGGCACTATTGAAGGAATCGGCCCAAGATATTGCCCGTCAATTGAAGATAAAATCGTGAAGTTTCCAGAAAAGGAGCGGCATCAAATTTTTCTTGAGCCGGAGGGGGTTGAAACTGACGAATTCTACGTCAATGGCTTCTCTACAAGTCTGCCGTTTGAAGTCCAAGTGGAATTGGTCAGGACAATCATAGGCTGCGAAAACGCTGAAATCATGCGTCCAGCCTATGCTGTGGAATATGATTTTGCCTACCCAACACAATTACTGCCATCTTTGGAAACAAAGGCCTGTAGGAATCTGTTTTTAGCCGGACAAATCAACGGAACATCCGGATATGAAGAGGCTGGTGCCCAAGGAATTATCGCTGGGATTAATGCAGCCAGAAGAATCAATTCCCTCGACCCAATCATCCTTCGGCGCGATCAGGCGTATATCGGAGTCCTGATTGATGATTTAATTACCAAAGGTACGACTGAGCCCTACCGCATGTTCACATCGCGCGCTGAATATCGACTTTTGCTCCGTCAAGACAATGCCGACTTGCGGCTTTCAGACATTGGACATGAAATCGGTCTTTTACCTGAACGTAAGTATTCAATATTTTGCTCCAAACAGAAAGCTATATTAGAAGAACTGAATCGTTTATATTCAACATATTATGTAAGTAATTCTTTGGCAAAAATTCTCTCCAGACCTGAAGTCGGCTACAAAGATTTGCCGAATCGCAACGACGCTCTGTCCGGGGAGGAAATCCAGCAAGTTGAGATTGCCATCAAATATGCCGGGTACATCGAACGACAGGAGACAGAAGTTGAGAAGTTCAAGAACTTGGAGGACAAGCAGATTCCCGAATCTTTTGAATTTTCATCGGTGCCAAGCTTGCGACTTGAAGCACGCCAGAAACTTTCAAAAATTCGTCCAACGACCATCGGTCAGGCGGCCCGAATTTCCGGCGTGTCGCCTGCGGACATCAGCATCCTCATGGTCTGGTTGAAGCGTTGTGGCGGAGCTGGCGAAGGAAACGATATGTCAACCGATGCCGAAACTTGCAGTGCTTGCGAATCGGAACTCGATGGGTAATGTGAAGTGATTTTTTGGCTGTCCGACATGGATTCGAACCATGAATAACGCCTCCAAAGGGCGCTGTGTTACCGTTACACCATCGGACAAGCCGGAAAAAACATTAAACTTTACGTGCCACTCACGCAAAGGGAAAATCATCAATAACAATTTTTGCAAAGAAAGAAGGTTTGCCCGCAACATTTCCTGCCCGCAAGATGTCGTAATTCGTAATGAACAACGTTTCAGATGAAACAACTCCACGTGTTGTCACAGCCGTTACTCCGGCTGCGCCGACATCGGACTTTTCCAAGCCGGTCGTGCGACCAAAGAAAGGCGTGCTAAAGATTGCCGCCGAAGTGCTTAATCATGGCGGACCAAGCTATCTCCAGTTTGCCATCACGAACATTTGCAATGCGGACTGCGATTTCTGCGGTTTTGCCCGCTCCAAGTTTGATCCCAAAGCCCGGCACAGCGTGACGCTGCAGGAAACGCGTGACGTCATTGACATCGCCGTCAAAAATCACGTCGGCTATCTGTTGTTCGTTGGTGGCGAACCGATGGTGCATCGCGATTTGCGTGCCATGACGCGCTACGCGGCGGAGCGCGGGATTCATCCGATGATTTGCACCAACGGGGGGCTTTGGACTGAGGAAAACATGCGCGGCCTCGCCAGCGACGGCCTGAGCAGCGTGATCATGTCCATTGACGCGCACGATGTTTCCAAACACGAGAAGAACCGCGGCCTGCCGGATGTCTGCAGGAAAATCAAACGCGCCAACGAATTCTTCCATTCGATCGGCATCCAGACCACCGCCAGCATCACGGCGAGCCGGTTGATTGACGATTATGATCGGCTCCCGGAATTTCTCGAAACCCTGGGATTCAAAAGTTGCACGTTCAGTTATCCGCTGACTTCGCTGGCCAGCAGCTATCTCAGCTTCAGCGACAGCGGGCTGGTCAATTACTCGAAGGATGAATTGATTGAGCTGTTTGAGAAAATTAAACGGATGAAACAGCGCAGCAGTTTCCAAGTTGTCAATCCGGCGGAATCGCTGACCGAAATGCAGCGGCATTTGCATGGCGAAAAGGAGAAGTTCGGCTGCCTCGGCGGGCACAAATATTTTTACCTCGACTGGAAACTGGACCTTTACCGCTGTCATTTCTGGGAGAAACCCGTGTGCAAGGTGTACGAGTGGGACGACTCAAAACTCATTCGCGACGGTTGCACCCGCTGCATGATTGACTGTTACCGTGACCCGAGCGTGCTCCAGTTCGTTGCCATCAGCACCAGCGACGCCTTCAACAATTTGAAAAAAGGCAGGCTGATTTCGGCGGCAAAAAACGTTTTCGATTCGCGCAATCTGGCGTCGATCAAAGCCGTTTGGGAAGACCGCAAGTGGATTAGCGGTGTGTAATTCATGCAAATTCCCTCTTGTTATCCGGCTCGTTCATGGTAAGTTTGTGGCCCTTTTTATGAAGACGGACATTCATCCGAAATATGTGGACGCGGAAATCCGTTGCGCCTGCGGCAATGAGATCAAGACCCGCTCCACCAAGCCCGTGATCATCGTGGGCATTTGCAACGTGTGCCACCCGTTCTACACCGGTCAGCAGAAGTTTGTGGACACCGCCGGCCGCGTGGACAAATTCCAGCAACGCGCCGCCAAGACCCTGGCCGCCCAAGCGGCGGCGGCAACCCGCAAGAAAAAGAAGTAGCTTCCCGATATTGATCCGCCTGTGCTCTGTTTCGGCAGAATGCAGGCGGTTTCTTTTTCCAAAGCAAATGCCCGTGAAATTTACGATTTACGATTGCCGATGGACGCGTATTTCGCGCAGCCATTCGTCAATCGTAAATCGCATATCGTAAATCGAAAATGGACCTGCGACCGCACATCGAAAAATTCTCCAGGCGCCTTGCCGAGGTCGAGGCCGCGCTAAGCGACCCAAAAGTTTTCGACAACCCGCAACGCGCGCAGGAATTGTCCAGGGAATACGCCCGGCTCAAGGAGCTGGTCGCGTACGGCGGGAGCTATTTGAAAACCCTCGCCCATTTGGACGAGAACCGCGCGCTGTTGAAAAGCGAACCGCCTGATTCCGAACTTGCACAACTCGCCAAAGACGAGGCTGCCCGGCTTGAAATCGAGGGGAAACGTCTCGCGCAGCAAATCCAGTTCGGCATTCTGCCGCCCAACCCGACCGATTCGCGCAACACCATCATCGAAATTCGCGCCGGCGCAGGCGGCCAGGAATCCGCGCTGTTCGCCGCCGATCTTCACCGGATGTATTGTCGCTACGCTGAAACACGCGGCTGGAAGGTGGAAACGATGGATTCCAACCCGTCCGATCTTGGCGGTTTCAAGGAAATCATTTTTTCCATCATTGGCACGGACGTTTTCAAGCGGCTCAAATACGAGAGCGGTGTCCACCGGGTCCAGCGCGTGCCCGCGACCGAGGCACAGGGCCGCATCCACACGAGCACCTGCACCGTCGCCGTTTTGCCCGAGGCGCAGGAAGTGGACATCGAAATCAAACCGGAGGAATTGGAAATCAACGTCTGCCGCGCTTCCGGCAAGGGCGGGCAAGGTGTCAACACCACCGACTCGGCTGTGCAGATCATCCACAAGCCCAGCGGCCTCATTGTCCGGTGCGCCGATGAGCGTTCGCAGCAAAAGAACCGGGTGAAAGCGTTGAAAGTCCTGCGCTCGCGCCTGCTGGAACGCAAAATTAACGAGGAAAACGCGAAATACGCCGCGCAGCGCAAAGACCAGATCGGCAGCGGCGAACGCAGCGAAAAAATCCGCACCTACAATTTCCCGCAAAACCGCGTCACCGACCACCGCGTTGAACTGACGCTGTACAACTTGGCGAACTTCATTGAAGGCGACCTCGACCCGCTGCTCGAGCCGCTGATGACACATGATTTGGAGGAAAAATTGGAGGCATTGAAGACGTGATACGTGGTGCGGGTTGCGTCAAGCAGCGATTGGCCGTCGGTGAATACTTGACGCAATACGCAACACGGCGATCGGGCCAGCCCATTTCATTTGATTTATGACGACGAAACATCAATCACAACCGCACGGGCTCATTTTTGACTGCGACGGCACGCTGGCGGACACGATGCCGTTGCACTGGCGCGCTTGGAACATGGTCACGCAGCGCCATGGACTTCATTTTCCCGAAGACCGTTTTTATTCGCTCGGTGGGGTCCCGGCGCGCGACATTCTCAAGCTGCTGTCGCAGGAACAGGGCCGTTCGCTCGACCACATCGCCATCGCGCACGAAAAAGAAGAAACCTACCTGACAACTCTTTCGCAAATCGAACCCATCCACGCCGTCGTGGAGATTGCGAAGGCGCATCATGGTAAAATCCCGATGGCCGTTGCGTCCGGCGGCACAGAAAAAATCATCACCTTGGTGCTGGAACGCCTGAACATCCGATATTTGTTCGATGCCATCGTCACGAGTGAAATGGTGAAAAACCAGAAACCCGCCCCGGATATTTTTCTCGAAGCCGCGAAACGGATTGGCGTCGAGCCGAAATTTTGCCGCGCCTACGAAGACACGGACCTCGGCATGGCCGCAATTCGTTCAGCCGGAATGGAAGCGGTGGATGTGCGGGAACTGATCGCCAAGCGTTAAAGCCTGTCCGGCTTGCAAGCTAGACATCATGGTTTCGTCGCTGAGTTCGTGGAAAGCACTTCGATGGAATCGAGAATCTTTCGCACTTCAATTGCGAGCTTTTCTTCGTCTCCATCTAGTTGGTGGACATCTTTCGGTTTCAAGTTCGCGTCTCGTTTGATGCTCCCTTCGCAAAAGTAAGCGAATCCGTTGGAGCCGAAGACATCTCTCCGGGAGTAAATCCAAAAGGCATTTGTCATTTGACTCGTCTGCAAGTGCTGTGAATTCATCCAGTCAGTAGAATTTGTGCCGGGCTTCGGATAAATCCTCAGGTGCTCTTCCTCGGGAAGCTTGATCGCTGAGATCACAATTCTATACTGAACATCCGTAATAGGACTTTCCACAAGCGGATATGCCAACAAGGACCACCTGCGCCCCTGGTCTTCAATATCTGTTTTCCAATTGGGAAGCTTTATCTTCAGTCCGATTCGAGGGTAGGTATGAGCCTGCCATTCCTCGTTAGTCTTCTGCACAGAAACTGCGTCTTCGGCTGAGCCAGTAAGGAATAAACTCAACGTCAGAAAAGCAATTAGAAAAAGAGACTTCGCGTTCATACTCAACCCTGTCCGAGCTTCTTCGATTTTTCTGTCGCGGCGCGGACGGCGCTCATCACCACGGCGCGCAACCGGCCCTTTTCCAGTTCGTGCAAGCCTTCAATCGTCGTACCGCCGGGGCTGGTGACCTGGTCTTTGAGCGCGCCGGGATGCTGGCCGGTTTCCAAAACCATTTTGGCCGCGCCCAAAACGGTTTGCGCCGCTAGCTTCGTCGCGATGTCGCGCGGTAAACCGGCCGCCACCCCGCCATCACTCAACGCCTCGATGAATTGATAAACATAAGCCGGGCCGCTGCCGCTCAGGCCGGTCACGGCGTCGAGCAGCGTTTCCTTCACCTGAAACGCGATCCCGACGGCGGAAAGAAGTTTCTTCGCCATTTCCCCGTCCGCTGCCGTCGCGGATTTGCCGAGCGCAAAGGCCGCCGCCGCTTCGCCCACCAGCGCGGGCGTGTTGGGCATGACGCGAATGACCCGTGCGCCGGCGGGCAACGCCGCTTCCATTTTGGCAAGCGTCACCCCGGCGGCGATGGAAATCAGCAGATGTTCATTGGTGAAATTGCCGCGCTGCTCGGCCAGAACCCCGGCGACCTGGTCGGGTTTCACGGCCAGAATCAGGACGCTGGCGAATTTCAAAACGTCGGAATTGGACGCGGCGGCCTTAGCCCCGGTTTCCTTGGTGAAAGAGGTGCGGGCCGCGGCGGACACGTCGCCGGCGATGATTTCCTTGGGGAAGACAATTTCCGCGCGGACGAAGCCACGCGCCAGCGCCGTGGCCATTTTGCCCGCGCCGAGAAAGCCGATGGTGAGTTTGGTTGCCATGGAAATTGTGTAGCAGGCCATTTTGCCCAGCGAAAGCGAAAACGCGCCGATGAATTCGCGGCTTGAATTTACGCGGACACAATCTATTTTAAGTCCGGCACGAAAAGTTGTTGAAATTATAATTTTTACGTCATGTCAAACCGTCAAACATGGGACACGTTTGAGGCAATGCGCCACGCCGCCGAAGAGGGCAACGCGCAGGCGCAGTGTTATCTCGGCGTCTGTTTTCAAAACGGCCAGGGCGTGACCCAGGATTATCACGAGGCGGTGAAATGGTTCCGTCGCGCGGCCGAACAGGGCGATCCCGTCGCGCAGTGTTATCTGGGCGTGTGTTATTTGAACGGCGCCGGTGTGCCGCAGGAATTCGGCGAGGCGGCCAAGTGGTTGCGCGAAGCGGCGGAACAAAACGACCCCGCCGCGCAATTTAACCTCGGCATGCTTTACGAAACCGGCCAGGGCGTGACACAGAATTACGCCGAAGCGGTGAAATGGTATCGCGAATCAGCGGAGCGCGGCTACCCGGCGGCGCAATTCAATCTGGGAGTCTTTTACGAGACGGGCCAGGTCGTGCCGCAAAATTTCCAACTGGCCGTCAAATGGTATCGCGACGCCGCCGAACAGGAATGCGCGCCCGCGCAGTGCAATCTTGGCCTTTGTTACCAAACCGGACGCGGCGTGGAGCAAAATCAGCAGGAGGCCGTGAAATGGTTCATCCGCGCCGCGCGGCAAGGCGACAAGACCGCCCAGCACAACCTCGGTCTGCACTACGCCTCGCAGGAAATTACTGAAACCACTGAAGCCGCCGAAGATTCGCCGTGAACATCAGTGTGCGAGTTCCGCCAGTTTCGCGTTTGCACGCCCGTCATCAATAATTTCAGCGGCCAAATCCCAGCCTTCAACCAGCGACTCCGTTTTGCCCGCGACGAACAGGGCGGCGGCGGCGTTGAGCAGGACTGCGTCGAGTTTCGGTCCGCGTTCCCCGCCTCGCAGAATGCGCCGCACGATTTCCGCGTTGGTTCTGCTGTCGCCGCCGATTAAATCCGCCAGCTTCGCAGACTGGACCGGGAATTGTTCCGGTGACAAAACGGACGTGGCAAAACCGCGTTCCTGATAAAATTCAGCAACCGTGTTCCGGCCAAGGGTCGAAAGTTCATCGAGATGACTCGCAGCCGAGACCGATCCGCATACAACCATTGCGCGCCGCACGCCGAGCGATTGCAACACACGGGCGAGCGGCTCGCATAATTCCGGTCGCGGCACACCGACGAGCATCGCCGAAGGCCGCGCGGGATTCAGCAGCGGGCCGAGAAAATTGAAGATCGTCCGCTGGCCGCGTTCGGCGCAGAGTTTGCGTGCCGGGGCAATGTGCTTGAATGCGGGATGATAATTGGGCGCAAAGAAGAACGCGAAGTGATGTTTGCGCAATGAGCGCGCAGCTTCCGCCGGGGTCAGATTAATCCGCACGCCGAGGGCTTCGAGCACGTCCGCGCTGCCGGCTTGTGAAGTAATCGCCCGGTTGCCATGCTTGGCGACCGTCACGCCGGCGGCGGCGCAGACAATGGCGGTGGTGGTTGAAATGTTGAATGTGCCAAGCCGGTCGCCGCCGGTGCCGACAACGTCAAGGATTTCCCGCGCACGGGTTTCGGCATCGAGCGGCAGTTGAATTGATTTGTCACGCAGGGCGCGGGCGAACGCGGCGATTTCGCCGGGGGTTTCGCCTTTTTGCGCAAGCGCGCTCAGGAAAGCGGCTTTGCCGGCTGCCGGAACTTTCTCGTCAGTCAATTGTTCAACCGCCAGGCGGACTTGTTCGTCCGCGAGCGGACGCGCAGCGGCAAGTTGCAGAATGAGCTTTTCAAGCACGGGACAATTCTAAGCCGCGGCGCGCCCGGCTCAAACCGAAAGTGCGCGCGGATGAAAGCGTGGACAGTTGCACAAAATCCAGTAACTTGTCTGTCGGTGGCGCTGTCTAAATCGGCAACAGCGGACGAATTGCAATTATATGGCAGAAAATCAGAGCAATCATTGGATAAAGTGGGCTGTCGTCATCGTGGCCGCCGGCGCGGTCATTGCAGGCGGCATCTGGTATTTTAAGGGCGATCACTCCGGCGCTCCGCAATATCAAACCCTGCCGGTTGCCCGGGGCGACCTCACGCAAGTGGTTACCGCCACCGGCACGTTGAACCCCGTCACCAACGTCACGGTCGGCAGCCAGATTTCGGGAATCATCCAGACGCTGTATGCGGATTGGAATTCGCCGGTGAAGGCGAACCAAGTGGTCGCACAGCTTGACCCGGCCACCTACAAAGCTGCGGTGGCGCAGGCCGAAGGCGATCTCGCCAATTCGAAAGCAAACCTCGAACTGAATGAAATCCAGGCAAAACGTTCCACGGAGTTGTTCAAAGACAAACTGATTTCCGATTCCGACTACGATACCGCCATGGCTAATCTGCATCAGGCCCAGGCAATGGTTCAGATCAAGCAGGCTTCGCTGGACAATGCGAAGGTCAATTTATCGCGCTGCACCATTTATTCGCCGGTGGATGGCACCGTCATTTCACGCAACGTGGATGTCGGCCAAACCGTTGCCGCGAGCCTGTCGGCGCCGACGCTGTTTGTCATCGCCAACGATCTCACCCAGATGCAGATTGACGCCAACGTCTCCGAGGCGGACATCGGCAACATTGAGGAAGGGCAGCCGGTAACCTTCACGGTGGATGCCTTTCCGGACCGCAAGTTCAACGGTCGGGTCATGCAAATCCGCAACTCGCCCACCACGGTGCAAAATGTTGTTACTTACGACACGGTCATTGAAGTCAGCAATCCTGATTTAAAACTCAGACCGGGCATGACCGCAAACGCTTCCATCGTCACCGCCCTGCATACCGGAGTGTTGAAAATTCCCAATGCTGCCCTGCGTTTCCGACTGCCGGAGCCGCCCACCAACAAGACGTTCACCGCGCGGCTGCTGGCAAAAATCGGCGTGGGAAAGGAAATGAAACCCGCTGCCACCAATACCGCGCCCGTCGTGAAGAGCAGAGACACAAACAAGACTGAAGTTGCCGCAAGCGCCGGGGTGCCGCTCACGGGTAATGAACCGCCGCAGGAATTGTTTCGTCGCGTCCAGGAAATGCGTGAGCGCGGCGAGGAAGTGCCGGCGGAGATTCGCGCGAAACTCCGCGAATTATTCCAGAGTGGCGTGTTGCAACGGCCCGGCGGTGGTGGCGGTGCAGGTTCACGCGGGTCACAACCTGCGGCACGCACCGTTTACATGCTTGTCACCAACACGCCATCCGGAGAACCGGCGCCCCAAGCCGTTCGCGTCAAGACCGGCATCACCGACGGTGCCAACACGGAAATCACCGACGGCCTGAAAGAAGGCGACGCCGTCATTGTCGGCATCAAGTCCCTACAGGCTGCCGCTGCCAATTCTGCTCCCGGCGGGGCGAGTCCATTTGGCGGCGGTGGTTTTCGCCCCGGTGGAAGGTAGGCGTAGAGATGTTTGCATGAAGCCTGTCATCAATCTGGCGGACATTCACAAGACCTACCAGACCGGCGAGGTCGAGGTGAAGGCGGTGCGCGGCGTGTCGCTGGAAGTATTTCAAAGTGAGTTCGTTGCGCTTATGGGCGCGAGTGGTTCGGGGAAATCCACGTTGATGAACATCATCGGCTGTCTCGACCGGCCTACGCAGGGCCGTTACCTGCTCGACGACATTGACGTTTCGCAACTCAACCGTGACGAACTGGCCGACATCCGCAATCAAAAAATCGGATTTGTTTTTCAAGGCTTCAACCTGCTCTCGCGCACGTCGGCCTTGGAAAATGTTGAATTGCCGATGCTCTACACCCGCCATCACTTGTCCAGCGCCAGCCAGCGGGAGCGGGCTTTGCAGGCGTTGGCGATAGTCGGCCTTAATGAGCGCGCCGACCACACGCCCAACCAGCTTTCCGGCGGCCAGCAACAGCGCGTGGCCATCGCCCGTGCGCTCGCCAATCAGCCCGCGCTCCTGCTCGCCGACGAACCGACCGGCAATCTCGACAGCCGTACGAGCATCGAAATCATGGGTGTGTTTCAAAAGCTCAACGACCAGGGTATCACCATCGTCATGGTCACCCACGAGCTGGACATCGCCCATTACACGAAACGGATGGTCGTGATGCGCGACGGCAAAGTAGTTGGTGATTCGTCGGTGACCAATCGCCTCAGCGCGGAGACAGAACTGAATCGCCTGCAACAGGAGCAAAAGGCGGCGCAACTCGCCCATTGACCATGCGTTATTTGGCGGTCATCAAAATTGCTTTTCGCGCGCTGCGCCGGAACAAAATGCGGACGGTGCTCACAATGCTCGGTATCATCATCGGTGTCGGCGCGGTCATCGCCATGGTCGCCCTCGGCAAGGCGGCGAAAGTCCAGGTGGAGGCGCGCATTGCCGCGCTGGGCCAGAATGTCATCCAGGTTTTTTCAGGCAGCATCAACCGCGGCGGTGTTTTCACCGGTTTCGGCGGCGCGGGCACGCTGACGGTTGATGACGCCCTGGCGATCCAGAATGAAGTTCCCGGCGTGCTGGCCGTCAGCCCCGAAGTCCGTAACGGCGCCCAGATCACGGCGGGAGAAAACAATTGGAGCACAACCGTCATGGGCGAGGGCGTGGATTATCTGACCATCCGCCAATGGGACCTCGCGCACGGGACGATGTTCTCCGAGGCCGACGTGCGGTCCGCCGCCAAGGTCTGCGTGCTCGGGAAAACCACGGCGGACCGGTTGTTTCCTGACGAAGATCCGATAGGCAAAATCATCCGGATAAGCATGCGCGGCGGGAGCGCCAGCGCCCCCATGAAGGTTCTTGGCGTGCTCGTGCCCAAGGGCGCTTCCATGTTTGGACAGGACCAGGATGATACCATCATCGTGCCTTACACCACCGCCATGAAGCGCTTTTCCGGCGCCACCACGCTCCGCATGATGCAGGTGTCCGCAACCAGCGCCGAACAAATGGCCCGTGTCCAAGACGGCATTGCCACGCTGCTGCGCCAACGTCACCGCATTCAGCCGGGCCGCGATGATGACTTCATCCTGCGCAACCAGCAGGAAATTGCCGAGGCGCAAACCGCCACCACCGATGTGATGACAGCGTTGCTTGCCGGCGTCGCCACCATTTCGCTGCTCGTCGGCGGCATCGGCATCATGAACATCATGCTCGTCAGCGTCACCGAGCGGACGCGTGAAATCGGCATCCGCATGGCTGTCGGCGCGCGCGGGCATGACATCCTCCTGCAATTTCTCATCGAAGCCGTCACGCTCAGTTCCATCGGCGGCATCCTTGGCATTGCCCTCGGCATCGGCGGCGCAAAAATGCTCACGGTCATCAAACATTGGCCCACGTTGGTTTCCACCAATTCCATCATCATCGCCTTCGTGTTCAGCGCGGCGGTGGGAATTTTCTTCGGCTTCTATCCGGCGCGCAAAGCTTCGCAACTCGACCCCATCGAGGCGTTGCGCTATGAATAGCGTGTGACTGCTGAAATCCTGTCCACGCACACGCCCGCGTTGTTCGACGCCGCCGTGCGGCGCGCCACGGAATTGTTGCGTGCAGGGGAAGTTGTGGCACTGCCAACGGAAACGGTCTATGGCCTGGCCGCGAACGCGCTGGACGAAAAGGCCGTCGCCAAAATTTTTCAAATCAAGGGGCGTCCGGCGAATAATCCGATTATTGTCCATATCGCGAGCGTCGAAATGGCAAAACGCTGCGTAACGGCGTGGCCGAACCCGGCGGAAAAATTGGCGTGGGCATTTTGGCCCGGGCCACTGACACTCGTACTGCCGTGCGCAAAGGAAATTCCCGGCATGGTCACCGCGGACGGCAAGACGGTCGGTGTGCGCTGGCCGGGTCATCCGTTTATTCAAGCGGTGATTCGCGAATGCGGATTCCCGCTCGCTGCCCCGAGCGCGAATTTGTCCGGGCGTGTTTCACCGACGAACGCCGAACATGTGCGCAAACAGCTCGGCGACAAAATTTCTTTGATCGTGGACGGCGGCCAATCGCAAGTCGGCATCGAATCCACCGTGCTCGATTTGACGATGTCGCCGCCACAAGTTTTGCGTCCGGGAATGATTCACGCTGAATCGCTGGCCGCCGCGATTGGAGAATTTAGGATTTTGAATTCAGAAGCCAACAGCGAGCATGACAAAACGCTCCGGAGTCCGGGAAGGTTACGGAGACATTATTCACCAAAAGCAAGGTTGTTGGTTCTGAGCTGGCGTGACGATGCCGATTTGAACTCTCAACTCTCAACTCTCAACGCTCAACTTTTGGATTGCCACGTCATTGCCCATACGCACATTCCATCGGCGGAACATTTTGCGCGGGTGAGCGTGATTCCGCATGATGCAGGGGCGTTTGCGCGGGCGATTTACGCGGAGTTACATCGTTGTGACGAGGCGGGTGCGGGATTGATTGTAATCGAAACACCGCCGGCATCGCCGGAGTGGTTGGGCATTGCCGACCGGCTGCGGCGGGCATCGGCGTAGATCTATTGAGCTGTTTTCCAGCGTTCCCGATCCGTGAGGAACAGGCGTTCGGGCAAAAAGCCGGTTGGCGCGTTGCGAAGCGGGAAACCCTGAGGAATTTGATTTTGCAGCACTCCCGAGGTGATGAAATTGCCCCAACTGTGTTCGCCGGCGCGTATCAAGTCGGAGGCGAATTTGCCATTCATCGTTTCGGGCGTGAGGTAGAGCGCCTGCACCGGCTTCAAGTAATCGTTGATGGCGAAGAAATCGTCCTGCGCGTTCAGCGTCAGCCAAACGCATTGATGCCGCCCATACCACGCGACCGCCCACGGCACGTCGCTCATCATCAGTTCATTTTCGTTCATCCAGCCTGCAGTTTGCTGGATGTCTGGTGGATAATACGGCGGATAAACCACCGGCGACGCTTTGGGCGACAAGAGCATGAAAATCATCGGCAAACACGACAGCGCCGCGAACACCGTAATGACGGCGTAGTGCAATTGCATCGCCGGCAGTTTCATTTGTCTCAGGAACGTGAAGAAAAAACTCACGCCGTAGCAAAAAACCAACGGGACAAGCAGTACGAGCAGGTTTTCGGAATTCACTTCCGGCGATTCATTCGAAAGCTGTGTCTGCCCCAGCGCCTGGACAACAATGAACGTGCCCAGGCACATGAGCAAAAAATAACGCATTCGCCGCGTCGCTGTACCACGAAAACCCAACAGCAAACCCGCCAGGAACAGCAGACTCGCCCAGCTGCCGCCCAGCTTGGGCAGGTCGTTCACCAAAATGCCGCGCGCATTCCCCAGAAATTTCAACACATACAGCTTGAGCAAAAACACGTGCGTCAAGTCGGGATGCACCGACCGTTCCAGCTGGAATCGTGGAAATAAAACGGTTCCCTCCACGATTGCAAAACCCGCCGTGCCGAACGGCGCGCCGCTGACCACGAAATTGCGGATCACCCACGGAGTCAATACAACCACAAAGGCGCCCAAAGCCGTCAGCGTGTGCAACGCCCGCCGTTGCCCGCTGAAGAAAAACAGGAACAACGCGACGGGAATAATTGTCCAGCCGAACGCATACCGGGTCAACGCACCCACGCCCGTTAACACGCCTGACGCCAAGGCCAGCCCCAGCAGCCAGTTCAGGCGCGGCTGCGGTTCGCGCGCCACTTCTTCGATCCGCAACACGCACCACGTCAGCCCCAGAAAAATCACCATCAGCAACAGCGTGGACAGGCCCGATACGCTGAATCGCCACAGCAATTCACAACCGATGGTTAAAAGCGCCGACAGCCAGGCCACGTTCACGTCAAACAATTTTCGCGCGAGAAAAAATGTCAGCCCCACCACCACCAGCAAAAGAACCTCATTGAACACTGCAATTTGAAAATCCGGCTGATAACGCCAGAAACGGCTGTTCTCGCCCCAGAAAGGTTTCATGAGTTCAACCGGGTACCGAAACGTCCGCACGGTCATCAGTCCGGCCAATACAACCGGATACACCGGCGGATTTGCCAAGTCCGGGTGGGGGTGGTATTTGATTTGTGCGAAATCCAGGTTGGTGGTTGCCGGCGCCGCGGCCTGTTTGGCCTCGTTGTGGCTTTGCACGAGGTAAAGACTGAACGGGCGGATAAACAACGTGGTGTAACCTTTGCCACCCGCGATGTTGCGCGCCAGTTGCGCCGAGTCCATCGCTTCTTGTGTGGCGAGATTCCGATACGCGCGCAAATTGTAAACCAGCGCCAAGCCCACAACCGCCAGGCTCAACACGAGGAACCGCAGATAACGCGACCCCGCGCCGACCTCCGACATGTGAATCAGTTTCTGAAGCAGTTCCCTCAATGGCATAGATCAAAATCCTTCCAAATGGTATAGGTGCAATTTGCGATGAAACGTTCGCCGGCTCATGCCAATTTTTTTCGCCGCCAGTGTGCGATTGCCATCCGTTTCTTTCAAGGCGCGAATGATTAATTGTTTCTCCGCTTCCCTCACCGTCAAATCATTTCGCGCCAGGGATGGTGTCAGATTGCCGGATTGACCGCCCGCCCGCACCGGCATGGGCAAATCGCGCGCCGAGATTTTTTCTCCGCGGCACAACACCACCGCATGTTCGATGGCCGCGCGCAACTCACGCACGTTGCCCGGCCAGGAATAATTCATCAGCCATTCGAGCGCGTCCGCCGTGAAAGCGTTCAATGACTTGCCGTTCTCGTGCGCAAACTCGCGCAAAAATCTTTGTGCCAGCAGCGGAATGTCGCCCGCCCGCTCGCGCAACGGAGGTATTTGAATTTCCACCACGCGCAATCGGAAAAACAAATCCTCGCGAAACGCGCCGCCCTTGACCCGTTCCTCTAGATTTTTGTTGGTGGCGGCAATCAGCCGGACATCGGCGGTCAAGGTCTTGTTTGAGCCGACGCGTTCAAACGTCCGTTCGCCGAGAAAACGGAGCAGCTTCACTTGAATCGTCGCGTCAATTTCGCTGATTTCATCGAGAAACAGGGTTCCGCCCTGCGCCTGCTCGAAGCGGCCGATGCGGCGCTCGTGCGCACCGGTGAACGCGCCCTTTTCGTGGCCGAATAACTCGCTTTCCAGCAGCGTCGGCGCGAGCGCGGCGCAATGCACCGTGACCAGCGGCTGTTTCGCGCGCGGGCTGAGTTGGTGAATTGCCTTCGCCACTAGTTCCTTGCCCGTGCCGCTTTCGCCCGCCAGCAACACCGTCGCGCGCGTGGGCGCGACTTGCCGGACAATTTCAAAAACCTCCTGCATCATGGGCGATTCGCCAACGATGTTTTCCAGGCCGAACTTCGAATCGAGTTGTTGACGCAGTGAAACATTTTCGACTTCTAGATTTTGCTGGCGCAATGCGCGCGCGATGCGCATTTCCAATTCGTCAATTTGCAGCCGCCCTTTGGCGATGTAATCGTCCGCGCCTCGCTTCATTGCGTCCACTGCGAGTTCCTCCGAACCGTAAGCCGTCATCAAAATGCAGATGGGCGGCCGGGCCAGCGACTTGGCGCGCGCGATGAGCTTCAAGCCGTCTTCGTTCGGCAGGCGAAAATCCGTGAGCAACACATCAAATTTTTCACGTTCGAGCAACTCTGTGGCCGCTTTGGCATCTTCAGCCACATAAACGTCGTAACGATCCTCAAACGCCGCGCGCAAGCCGTCGCGCGTCGGTTTCTCGTCATCCACAATCAATAATGTCGGTTTCTCAGTCATAATTTTTTCAGCGGTGAGTGTCGACGGTTTTTTCCTCGAGCAAACGCGGTTTGCGTTCATGCAATGGCAACCAGACGCGGAAAGTCGTGCCGCGACCGACATGGCTTTCGAGTTCAATTCTGCCGCCGTGCGCGCGAACGATGCGCTGCACAATCATCAAGCCAAGGCCGGTGCCTTTTTTCTTTGTTGTGTAAAACGGCTCGAAGATGCGGTTGATTTGTTCCTGCGGAATGCCGCCGCCCGTGTCCTCAACGCTCATCCAAACGCCATCCGCGCCTTCACCAGTCTGCAACGTGAGCGTGCCGCCTTGGGTCATCGCGTGCATCGAATTCTTGACGAGGTTCACCAAAACCTGCTGCATTTGTGTGGGATCAATCGGCGTGGCGGTCAATTGGCGCGCCAGTTTGAGCTTCACGGTGAGGCCGCGATTGTCGAGTTCAGGCCGCAGCAATTCGAGCGTTTTTTCCACCACGGCATTAAGCGAAGTCACTTTCAATTGCAGCGGCGCGGGGCGGATGGCCTGCAAAAATTGCGTGATGATGTAATCCAGCCGGTTGATTTCACCTTTGGCCACACCAAGGTATTGCTCCAGTTTGCGGGAAATATCCGCCGTGTCAGCCTCGACCGACAAGATTTGCGAGCGCGGTCGCGAACTCAATTTCGGATTCGCGGGGTTCGGCTTGAGTTTTTTCAACGCGCGCTCCATGAGTTGCAAATGAATGTGCAGTGCGTTGAGCGGATTGCCGATTTCGTGCGCGACGCTGGCGGCGAGCAGCGTGAGCGCCTGCACCCGTTCGCTCTCAATGGCTTCAAAGGTTTTCTGCCGCGCCTCGGTCGCGTCGTGCAAAATGAGCGCGACGCCAGAACTGCCGGCGGCTTCGCCGTCCAGCGGCGCGGCGTAGAGCCGCAAAAAACGTGGACGTGGATAATGCACTTCAAATTCGTGGCGGGTGATGCGTTCACCACCGGTGCCATCCGCCCGCGAAATCTTTTCCCAATCCACCTCGGGCAGCAAAGTTGTGATGTGCTGTCCTTCGACGCTGGGTTGCAAACCAATCAACCGGGTGACGGCCTGGTTGAAATAAATGACGTGACCCTGTTCGTCCACGACCAGCACGCCGTCTTCAATCGTGTTGAACAGCGTTTCGAGAAAACTGCGCTCCCGCGCCAGCCGCTGGACGACAGTTTGCAGACCTTCCGCGTCCAGCCGCCCGATGCGGCCAAGCACTTTGTCGAGAAAACTGGATTTGGGCGCTGGCATTGAGTGAAATCAAGATTTCAGCGTGACAATTTGGCACAACCAGGGGATTTGTCAAATCAAAAAAGGGCTTTGGTGGCACAACGGAAATTTAACCCGGGAGGGACGCCGTGTCGGCGTCCCAAGCTCACGTTTAAGAAAATGGGGCTTGATTCTAGGTTAAACCACTCGCAGATATGCTCATATGAAACCGTGGATTAAGAAGCAGTTGGTCACTTTGGTGGTGCTTCTCTCTATCTTCGTTGCTGGCAGGCTCGTGTGGCCTTTGCTTCCTGTTTCGATCAGAGTAAAGGCTATTCGCGCAGAATATTCAGTAACAGACGATTGGTATCCGACTTATAACCAATTGGGAAACATGTTGAAGTTGGGCATGACCACAGAAGAAGTGGGTGCCATCTTGGGTGCGCCAGATATTCAGGAGGCCGTGGCTGGAGGGAAGCGATGGAATTATTGCGAAGTGGGGCCTACATCTGGTGGCGGTTGCGTCGTGGATTTCTCACCGGATGGAAATGCCTTTCGCCTATGTTATTTCGTCAACTATGAGCATCTCGTTTTCCGTGACAGCTCTCACCGCGAGTTCGGAAATCCCGTGGATGGAGGCAGATTTGAAGGTAACCCAGGTCTCAAGATGCGTTGGAATGAGTGGTATGGAAAGAAGCGGCCTACTCCGTAATTAAGTTTTGTTTTCACCCGTCGTCAGTGCCAGGAAAATATCTTCCAGCGGACCGGACGCTCCGCTCTGACGGCGCAGTTCGTCGCGTGTGCCAACAGCAATCAGTTTTCCAACGTGGATGATGCCGATGCGGTTGGCCATTTCCTCGGCCACGCTCAACTGATGCGTGGAGACGAGCACGGTCATGCCTTTGACTGAGCGTTCCTTCAGCACGTCCTTCACCACGCGGGCGTGTTGCGGGTCAAGACCCACCATCGGCTCGTCAATCACAAACACCTCCGGGTCGTGTAATAGCGCGGACACGATGGCCACACGTTGGCGTGTCCCGTGCGAAAGACCTTCGAGCGGGAGATTCACGAATTCATCCAGATGAAAACGCGTGACCAATTCCTGCCCGTTCGCCTCGATTCTTGCGTCATCCATCTGGAACAACTGGCCGGTGAAGCGGAAAAATTCCCAGGCCGTCAACTTGTCGTAGAGAAACGGAAAATCGGGGACGTAAGCAATGCGCCGCCGCGCTTCCAGCGGTTGCAATTGCATGTCAAAACCGCACACCCGCGCGCAACCGGAGGTGGGTTTCATCAGGCCGGCGAGAATTTTCAGCGTGGTTGTTTTTCCCGCGGCGTTCGGCCCCAGCATTGCGAAAAATTCGCCCCGCGGCACGGTGAGTGTAACGTCGTTGACCGCCACGAGGTCGCCGAATTTCTTGACCAGATTGATGAACTCGATCATGTCATGCATTTCAGGAACCGCCAAGCTGGTCGAGCACCGCGGTCATGCCACCCGGCAATTCAACGCGCAAAATTTCGCCCAGGGTGCTGACGTAAATGACGATCGGATGGTCGAGCACGCGCGTTTCCAGACGGTAGGCCGACACCGGCTCGTGGCTCACCATCAGCCGGTCGTGATGAGCTTCCCAACGGAGACTGCTGGCGAGTGCAGTCGGTGTTTGCGGAATGGCAGGCAAATCCAACTCGCTCAACAGGCCGCCGCCGAAATCCCCCGCGAACGTGTGCAACAGCGTGTTGGGATTCTGCAAATCGGCAAAGGTGAAATCCCGTTCGATGACTGCGCCGTCGCCGGTGATTTTCAAATGAACGGTTTGGTTGGTGGCTGCAGAATGGATCTCCACCGCAGCACCATGCGCTGATAATTTCAGATTCAATTCGCGCCAGGCGCGGCGGGACGAAAATTGAATGCGGCCATTGAAGTTGAGCCGGTTTGCGTATTCGCCGCCGACACTCACGTTGCCATCAAACCGGATCTGGTAGCCGGCGCGCGCGACGATGCCTTCCGGCGGTGGTTTGTCCTCATCAAGCACGGCCATGGCTTGTTCAACGCTGGTGGAAAATTGGCAGAAGCCGGTCCTTTGCCCGTCTTGATAAACCGTGAGTGACGAGGTGTCCGGCGCGGTCAAAACTTTCCGCCACACCAAATCCACCGGCACGGGAATGCCACTGCCGCGCGAACCATATTCCGACCGCCATAACAGCAGGTTCATCGCGACCCAAAATGCCGCAATCGAAAGAAATGTGACGCGCGGAATCATGCGGGCCAATCACGGTGACGGAAGGTTCAAGACCTGGCCGGTGCGAATCCGGGCCAGATTCACACCCGGATTTGCTGCCTGCAAGGCACTGAGTTTCACGCCAAATTTGCGGGTGATGCCCATCGCTGTTTCGCCCGCGACGACCGTGTGCGTGCGCGGCACGGCCCCGGCTGGCTTCGGATTTGCGGGAAGGCCCGTGTTCGCACCGGCTGGCGTGGTGGAAACATTTTGCGCCGGTTGAACCGGCGTTGGACTTATGGTTGGCTGCGGCGTTTTGTAACCCGGGGTTGGCGTCGAATTGGTTTTGGCCGCCGCCAGTTGACTGGCGTAATACGCGCGCCATTTGGCGGCTTCGTCCTGCAATTGCCGGTTTTGCTCGGAAAGTCTTTCCAATTGCTGCTGCGCGGCGGGTACGCTCGGCAGCGGCAACACGTCCGCGGCCAGTTGCTGTTTGCAGCGGTAAATGCGTTGTTTGATGACGTCCGCGTTATCGGCGTTAGGGTTTAACTTCAAATACGCCTGGTAATGATAAATTGCCGCGGCGGGATCGGATGTCTTTTCGTCGTAAAGCCAGCCGAGTTCAAAATGCGCCGTCGCTGAATGGGGATTCGCCTCCAGCGATTGCTCGAACGCTTCAATCGCGCCTTGAAAATCCATGGCGTTGACGCGGCTTTTGCCTAGAACAAAATGCGGCTCTTTTTCCTCGCTCAACTGGCTTCGCCCCGACGGCGTGCAACCACTCAACGCGACGGCGAGCCACACCACGCAGGCACCGCCCACCAACCTGAACCAAAATGACATGACATGAACCTAAACAAACCCTCCGGCTTGCGCAATCGCGCGCTGCAAAACCGGGCTTGAGATTCTGCGGCGCACGGCGCAAGTTGATGCCGGTTGCGCGCGTGGCGGAATGGCAGACGCGCCAGACTTAGGATCTGGTCCCGAAGGGGTTGGAGGTTCAAGTCCTCTCGCGCGCACCAACCTTCGCTCGCTGTGCGAGCTACGGTTGGCAGGCCAGCTTTATTCTATGTGTGGCAAGAGTGGAGGCTGCCGCGCCGGAACGAAGTGAAGGCGGGCCATGCGGCGGTAACGCTTCAAGCTTCGACCCGGCAGGCAAGCCGCCAACACCTAATGGTTGGCTGGGTGCCGGATTTGCTCCTTTTTCTCCTCCAACTCGGCTTGAAGCGATTTGCGCTCCTTGATCAGTTGCTGCTGGAGCGCTTCGACTTTCTCGGAATCACCCGTCATCGCCACCTTGGCGATTTCGTCCCGCAACGCGATTTCGCGTTCGGCAATTTTCGCGGCGTATCTGGCATCCAGCTCCGCGAGCTGTTTTTTCTGCGCGCCGGTGAGTTTGGTGGCCGGAGCGGCTTTGCTGAGCCGTTCCATCGCGAGTTCGTAGGCCGTCTTCATTCGATTTATGATTTCAGGTTGCAGATTGTGAATTAATCGCGCCTTCGCCTGGCTCGTGTTGCGTCAGGTTAATTTCTGTTCCCGCAACACTACGCACACGGCTTGGTTTGTGCAAGCGGCGACAATATCAGCCAAAAGAAAATTTCCCCTGGCCGCTGGCGTTAATCAGAGTCACTAATTAAAATTCTAAGGACTTGGAATAGGCTTTACTTGCATGGTGTAAATCGCTTGTTTTCAATGAGATAAATCCATCATTAGAATTTGACACGTTCGCATCAAGTGACTTACTGTGACGTGGCAACGGTGTCGCGCTGATTTGGCTTCAGCAGTCATCTCGCCTTGCGTCGTAGAAATTTTTAACCGCGGAGTTCCATGAGTGACACAATGACAGCCGCGTCGCCGGGTGGCGCGCCGAAAGTTGCGAGGATTAACGAGGCGGTGATCCGCATCGCCGGCAATTCGCAGGATGGCATTCAGGCCATCGGCGGATTCCTCGCGCGGCTGGCCGGCCGTAGCGAGCAGGAAGTCATGACCTTCATGACGATTCCGGCCACGATTTCCGGCGGCCCCTCGATTTTCCAGGTGCGCATCGGCTCGGGCGAGGTGTTGAGCGCGGGTGACGAGGCCGACGTGCTGCTGGCGTTTTACCAACATTCCTACGAAGACCACATCGGCTCGCTCAAAAAAGGCGGCATCGTGCTTTTTGACGCCGACCACGTCGAACCCCAGTCTGAATGGCAGAAGGATTACCGCCACGTCGGCATTCCCATTTCCACGCTGGCTGTCGAGGCCATTGGCGGCACGGCCAAGGACAAGGGCAAAAACATATACGCGCTTGGCCTGATCGCGCGGACATTCGATCTCAACGTGCCGAAACTGGAAAAACTGATTGCCGAACGCTTTGGCGGCAGGGATGAAAGCATCGTGAAAAATGCGCTGGTGGCATTTCACGCGGGTTATGCCTACGACACCGGCAATTTGCTGGAAACTTTCAAATTCACCGAAGGCCCGGGCAAAGGCGGCCATCAGGTCGTCATGAATGGGAATGAAGCGCTGGGTTACGGTCTCATTGCCGCAGGCGTGCGGTTCGGCGCGGGTTATCCCATTACGCCATGGACGGACGTCATGGAATTGCTCCGGCGCGAACTGCCCAAATACGGCGGTTCGTTCATCCAGTGCGAGGACGAAATCGCTTCGGTTTCGATGGCCATGGGCGCGGGTTATGCCGGGCGTGTCGCGGTCACGGGTTCCAGCGGTCCGGGTATTTCTCTCAAAATGGAATCGGTCGGCTGGGGCGTGATGGCCGAGGTGCCGGTGGTGGTTGTGGATGTCCAGCGCGGCGGGCCTTCCACCGGCTTGCCGACGAGCGTCGAGCAATCCGATCTGAACATTGCCCGCTTCGGCAGCCACGGCGACTCGCCCCGGGTCGTGCTGGCGCCGGCCAACGTCGAGGATTGTTTCCACACCGCCATCGAGGCCGTCAACATTGCGCGCAAATACAACGTCCCGGTTTTCATTTTGAGCGACCAGGCCATCGCCACGCGCATTGAGGCGTTTCCGGAGCCGGACCTCGAAAAAGTCTGCCAGGACATTTCGCCTGACCTGACGATGGTTCCCGATTTCACGCCGTATGATTTGTCCGCGCCGGACGGGGTTGTTCCGCGGGTCGTGCCGGGCACGCGCATTGCCAGCGGCAAATATCCCGTTGCGACCGGTCTCGAGCACGATGAAGCCGGCCACCCGACCAGTGCGCCAAAGGTGCACCAGGCCATGGTCGCCAAGCGGCGCAGGAAACTGCTGGCCCTCCAGGCGACACTGCCCGCGCCGAAGGTTTACGGTCCGCCGGAGGGCAACGTTCTGCTCGTCGGCTGGGGTTCGACGCAAGGCCCGATTCGCGAAGCCGTGGACCGTGCCCGCGCCGCCGGCGACAGCATCTCATCGCTGCACATCAAACATCTCCATCCGCTGCCGAACGGGTTGGAAAACATTTTCTCCGGCTTCCACCACGTGTTCGTTGTGGAGATGAACGATGAAGGGTTTTACGGGTACGGCCAGCTTGCCGGGATGCTGCGCGCCCGTTATTGCGATCCCCGGATCCGGGGCATCAACAAGACCGACGGCCTGACGTGGAAGGTGAAGGAGATTCTCGCGGCGGTGAAAATGAAACTGTCCTCGAACGGTCACGCCGCCAAAACCATCTAATTTTCAAAGCCGAAAAATTTTATGGGCGAAACGATTACTGAAAGTCCCTCGCGGGTGGCGGTTGCTGTCGCAGCGCCGCCCCCTGATTCTGAACGCAGGGGGCTGACCAAAAAGGAACTCGCCGCCGACCACCCGACGTGGTGTCCCGGTTGCGGCGATTTCTCGGTGCTCGCGCTGTATTTCAAGCTCATTGAGAAACGGAAGTTGGGCCACGAGGATTTCGTCAGCGTCGCGGGCATCGGCTGTTCGAGCCGGTTTCCGTATTTCGTGCAGGCGCACGGCGCGCACTACATCCACGGGCGCGCGCTGCCGTTCGCCGCGGGCATTTCACTCTCCCGGCCGGATTTGCATGTGTTTGTTTTCGGCGGCGACGGCGACGCGTTTTCGATTGGCGGCAATCATTTCAGTCACACCGCGCGCAAAAACGTGAAGCTCACCTATGTCGTCATGGACAACTGGGTTTATGGCCTGACGAAAAAGCAGACTTCGCCCACGTCGCCGCTCGGCTTCAAGAGCAAGACCGACCAATGGGGCGCGGTGGATTATCCCATCAACCCGATGAAACAGGCCATCGCCGCCGGCGCCACGTTCGTTGCGCGCACCACGTCCACAAACCCCAATCACGTGCTGGCGATGATGGAGGCCGCGATGGACCACGACGGTTTCAGCTTCATCGAATGTCTGAGCGAATGCGTGGAATTTTACGAAGGCGCGTTTGACGCCGCCAATCCACGCAAAGGCGGCATGTTCAAGGAAGTTCCGAAAAACCACGACGTGACCGACGAAACGGCCGCCTACCAGCTCGCCGGCACGGATTTCCCCGGTTACTTCGGAATCTTTTACAAAATCAACAAGCCGACCAAAAACGCCAAGGAGGCCGAAATCAATCGCGGCATGATGGAAAAAGTCAAAGGCTTGAAAGACTGGCAGATTCTCCAGAAGACCTTCGACCGGATGAAATAGCCTCATTTACGATGTGCGATTTGCAATGGACGCGATCAATGTTGCCTTGCGCGCAAATCGTAAATCGTAAATCGTAAATCCCGATGCCCATTTACGAATTTGCCTGTCCGAAGTGCCGAAGGATTTTCAGCTTCCTGTCGAAGCGCGTGAATCCCGGCCGCCTGCCGGTCTGCCCCAAATGCGGCAACAAGAAAATGTCCAAGCAAATCAGCCGCTTCACCATGAGCAAGGGATTAAAGGAACCGGCGGCAAAAGGTGAGATGGCCGGTGGTGAACCGCTGATGCCCGACTTCGACGATCCGCGCGTCGAGCGCGCCATGATGGAAATGGAACGCGACATGGAGCATCTGGACGAGAACAATCCGCGGCACATGGCGCACATGATGAAAAAGATGAAAAACCTCATGCCGCCGGGCTCGGTGCCGAAGGAACTCGACACGGCCATCAAGCGCCTCGAAGCCGGCGAAGACCTGGAAAAAATCGAGGCTGACATGGGTGATGTGCTGGGCGATTTTATGGGCGGCGAAGGAAGCGGTGGCGGCGGTTATACAAAGGACAGCGGGCTTTATGACTATTAGTCCACGGTCCACAGTCCACGGTCCATCCGCCGGGAGCGTTGACGACGGACTGGGAACTGTGGACTCCGGACTGTGAACTTTTTATGGCCCACCTCCACGAAAAAATTGACTTCACCGTCGCGATTTTTGTCGTTCACGGCGGCAAAATTTTACTCATCCACCATCGCCAGTTGAATCACTGGCTGCCGCTAGGTGGGCACATCGAACTGAACGAAGACCCGGAGCAGGCCGCGTTGCGCGAGGCGAAGGAAGAAAGCGGTTTCGACGTGGAATTGCTCGGCGAACGTCCGCCCACGACCGGTCCCGGCACCCGCGCGCTCCTCGCGCCGCGCTTTTTGGACATCCACCGCATCAACAAAACCCATGAGCACATCGGCATGATCTATTGGGCGCGGCCAAAACGTGGCAGCGGCGCCCACGCCGCCGCTCCCAAACTCGCCGCCGGCGAGCATCACGACATTCGCTGGTGTTCCGCCGATGAATTGGACAAGCTGGAACCGCCAATGTCGGACGCGGTGAAATGGTATTGCCGCACCGCCATCAGCGAGATTTCCAGCCGGACATGATCACAAAAAAAGGACGCCAGTTTAAGGCCGTTTGCTTCACGATCCAGGGGACGAGTTCCTTCGCGGTGTCGTTATATTTCTATTACCTCTATTTTTTGATGCAGCAGCAGTTTGGCTTTGGCGACAAAAACAATCTCGCCCTCGCCGCGTCGCTCGGTTTCGTTTATGTCTTCGCCTCGTGGCAGGCCGGGCGCTTTGCCCAGCGGTGCGGCTATTTCACCGCCCTGAAAACCGGCTTCGGCATCATGCTGCTGGCCCTGGCCGCCGGCTCGCAACTTCACACCGCGCCCGGCTTGATCCTGGCCACCCTGGCGCTGACCGTCGGAATGTGTTTTTTGTGGCCGACGATCGAAGCGCTTGTGAGCGAGGGCGAAGATGCGGAAGGCCTGCCGCGCGCCGTCGGGACTTACAACGTTGTCTGGGCGGGAACGAATGCGCTGGCCCTGTTCAGCGGCGGCACGCTCGTGGAAAAGTTCGGGTTCAATTGCATTTTTTACATCCCCTTCGTGATTCTTGGCACGCAACTGGCGCTGATAATCTGGCTGGAAAAGCAGGTAAACGAAACCACTCGAAATGCCGGCCATGAACCTGCGCTACGGCTGCCGCCCGACCCGCACCGCCCTTCGCCGGCGAAAACCAGGGCGTTCCTGCGCATGGCGTGGTTGTCCAATCCCTTTGCTTACATCGCCATCAACACGCTCATCGCCGTGCTGCCCGGCATCGCCGCGCGCTTCCAGCTCACGCCGATGTTCGCCGGGTTTGCCTGCTCGCTCTGGGGCTTCGCGCGGCTCGGCACTTTTTTCGCGCTGTGGTTTTGGCCGGGCTGGCATTACCGGTTTCGCTGGCTGGTGGGGGCGTTCGCCATGCTCATTGTCTCGTTCGCGGCGATCTTGATTGTGCCCAGCCTCGTTGCGATGCTGGCGGCGCAAATCTTTTTCGGCGTTGCGATTGGCCTGATTTACTACTCGTCGCTGTTTTACTCGATGGACGCGGGCGAGGCGAAAGGCGAACAGGGCGGCATCCACGAAGCAGCCATCGGGGTCGGCAATTTTATCGGCCCGGGCGTGGGCGCAGCGTCGCTGCAATTTTTCCCGCAATCCCCCCACAACGGCGTGATTGCCGTCAGCGTGTTGCTGCTGTTCGGACTGGGCGGGCTGGTGGCGATTTGGAAGACCGCCCGGTGAAACAGAATTGAAAACATCGAACAACCAACATCCAACACCGAACATCCAATGTGAACCCCCGACGGTCACTTTGATTGGATGTTGGATGTTGAGCGTTCGATGTTGGATGTTTTCCAGTTCTCTTCTGCTTGGTTTCTTTGTCTCTTTGTTGTTAATCTAATTCCCATGTCCGCCGAACAACAAGAGCCGAAAGAACGCAAGAACCTTGACGACCGCGCGAAGATGACCGAGCTGGAGCGCATCCGCCACTCCGCCGCCCACGTCATGGCTACCGCCATCGCCAAGCTCTGGCCCGACGCCCAGTTCGCCTCCGGCCCGGCGGTGGAAAACGGCTTTTACTACGATGTCGAACTTTCTCACCGCATTTCGCCGGAAGATTTCCCGGCCATCGAGGCCGAGATGAAAAAGGAAATCAAGGCCAACCACGTCTTCGAGAAAATCACCGTCACGCGCGAGCAGGCCCTGGAAGATTCCAAGAAAGGCCGGCTCGGCGCGCTCGGCGAGCGTCCGGGCAACCCGAGTAAATTCAAGATTGGCAACCTGCAGGACATTCCCGAAGGCGAGCCGATTATCTACTACAAGAGCGGCGATTTCATTGACCTGTGCGCCGGGCCGCACGTGATGCGCACCGGCAACATCGGCGCGTTCCGGCTCACCACTGTGGCCAGCGCGTATTACAAGGGCAACGAACGCAACCCGCAGCTCCAGCGCATCTACGGCACCGCGTTCAAGAACAAGACCCAGCTCGACGAGTATTTCAAAATGATCGAGGAGGCCAAACGCCGCGACCATCGCAAGATCGGCCAGGAAATGGGGCTATACGCCATTGACACGGAATATGTTGGCCCCGGCCTGCCGATGTGGCTGCCCAAAGGCGCGGCCATCGTTGAGGAACTGGAAAAGTTGGCGAAGGAAACTGAATTTCAGGCCGGTTACGTGCGCGTCAAGACGCCGCACATCGCCAAGGAGAAAATGTACCTCACCAGCGGACACCTGCCGGTGCTTTATGCGGAGTCGATGTTTCCGCCGATGCAGATGAAGCTAGAAGTAGAACAAGAGGCTGAACTGCTGAAATTGCAGCGGATTCGTAACGAGATTGAGGAGACAGCCAAATCAAACAAAGAGCGTGCCGAGGCGCTATTAAAACGTCCAGAGTTGGCTCAATACGCGGGTGAACTTGAGGCGATGAAGAAGCGGGCCACGGAAAGTGAAGGCCGTTACGTAGAAATAATTGAGAAGACCAACGCTTTGTTGAGCAGTCATCGGTATTACCTCAAAGCCATGAACTGCCCGCATCATCACCGCATTTTTGCGGCGGAGCCGCGCAGTTATCGGGATTTACCGTTGCGGTTGGCGGAATACGGCACCTGCTATCGCTACGAGCAGTCCGGTGAATTGTTCGGCCTCATGCGCGTTCGCTCGCTCAACATGAACGACGCGCACATTTATTGCACGCCGGAGCAGTTTGCCGCCGAGTTCAACGCGGTGAACGATTTGTACCTGAAATATTTCAAGATATTTGCTATCGACAAATATGTCATGCGCTTCAGCACGTCCGCACCGGAGGGCATGGGCAAGAAATATGTCAACGAACCGGAACTGTGGAAGAAAACCGAGGACATGGTCCGCAAGACGCTCATTGAGTCGAAGATCCCGTACGTGGAGGTGCCGAACGAGGCGGCGTTTTACGGGCCGAAGATTGACGTGCAGGTCTGGAGCGTCATCGGCCGCGAATTCACGCTGGCGACCAACCAAGTGGACTTCGCCGTGCCCAAACGCTTCGGGCTTACCTACCGCGACAAGGACAACACGGACAAAACGCCGTTGTGCATCCACCGCGCGCCGCTGGGCACGCACGAGCGCTTCATCGGCTTTTTGATCGAACATTACGCCGGCAACTTCCCGCTCTGGCTCGCGCCCGACCAAGTGCGCGTGCTGACGTTGAACGACGACGCGGCGTTGCTGGATTACGCCAAACCCATCGTGAACGAATTGCGCGCGAACTTCGTCCGCGTGAGCGCCGACTTCGGCACCGACCCCATCAAGGCGAAGATTGCCGAAGCCGAGAAGGCGAAAGTCCACACCATGCTCGTCATCGGCGGCCGCGACGTGGAAGCCGGGAACGTTTCGGTGCGTTTGCACGGCAAAGGCAACGTCGGTGCGAAGCCGAAGGCAGAAGTCGTAGCCGACATTTTTACGGCGATTAAGGAACGGCGGGCGTGAAAGGATTCTGGCGATGAACCCGATTTTTCTGGCAACGCTCACCGTGACCAAACCCGGCGCCGTCGGCATTGGCATCGTAGCGCTGGTCGTGCTTTACCTGGCATTCAAAGTCACCAAGTTCGTCATTAAAATGCTGCTGCTGCTCGCCGCCCTGGCCGCGCTGGGTCTGGCTGCGTGGTGGTATTATGCTGCACACCATGGCTCATTCTGAAACAAAGCTCGCCAACTTCTTCCACTGCAAAACCGACTTCGGCACCGACCAGATCAACTCCGATAAATCGCGAGCAGGCGCGAAGATTGTCGAAGCCGAAAGGCGAAGTCATCGCGGACATCCTGGCGGCGATCAAGGAACGTCGGGCCTAAATAGGCCCGGCGGCTGACCCATGGGCGATTCCAAGACAGCCGGGAAGTTTTTCATTGGCGGCGGGTACGGGTTGTTTCTGGCCTTCGCCGGCTTTCTCCTCTTTTATCATTTGGACAATCACCTGTTGTGGGGTGATGAAGCGGAGACGGCGGTTCTGGCCAAAAACATCATGCAGTTTGGCGTGCCGAAGACTTTTGACGGGACCAATTACATTCTCCTTCACGGCCAAAAGGACGAAAACTGCGATCATGTATGGGTCTGGTCGCCGTGGTTGCAGGAATATTTCGCGGCGGGTTCATTTGTCCTTTTGGGTCCGACGACTTGGGCAGCACGCGCGCCGTTTGCCTTGATTGGCTGGTGCAGCCTGGTGGCGCTGGCCCTGGTCGCTTACAAAATCTACCGCAGCCATTGGGTGGCCCTGGCCAGCGTGGTGCTGCTGGGCACTTCGGAAGTTTTTCTGCTGCATGCGCGGCAATGCCGTTACTACTCAATTTCAGTTTTTGGGGAAATCCTGCTGGTTTACGGAATCCATCAACTGTTTACCCGGAATCGGCGGGGCATCTGGTTGACGGCGTTTGCCTTGGTCCTGCAATTTTACAGCAATTACATCATCACGGCGGCGAACCTGCCGGGGTTGTTTGTTCTGGCGTGGATGCTCCGCTGGCAGGGAAAGCCCGCCGTGCTGCGCGTAGTCGCGGTCCCGGTTGTTTTGATGGTTGCCGCCCTGCCCTGGCTGGTTTATGCGCATCCATGGGGACAAATGGGCGTGGCCGGGGGGGTAAATTATTTCCGGAAAGCGTGGGAGTATCTGGTGGAGTTTCATTTCCATTTTATTCCGTTGTGTTTCCTGCTCCTGCCGTTCTTCGGTTTGATCCCGCGGCGCCAAGACCGGCAAACAACCGGGCCGGAAATTCCGTGGCGATGGGAGCGGCTTTTGTTGCTCTGGCTGCTGCTGTATTTAGTCATGATCTTAATCCCCCCCGATTCTTATCTGCGTTATCTGCTGCCCATTTCGCCGGTCGCGTGTCTGCTGGCCGCCGCGTGGATTTTTCGCCACGTCAAATGGCGCGCGCTGGCGGTGCTGGTGGTGGCGATCCAATCTGCGAGCAATGTTTTTTCAATCATGACGGCTTATCCTTTTCGGGAAACGCATACGCTGCGGTTTCCCCTGGTGGAATATGTGGGCGGCATGGCGGCGCCTTACACCAACCGCTTTGCCGACGCGCTCGCCTTCTTCAAAATGCATGCGCATCCGGGTGAAAGGGTTCTGTCCTTTGACCCTGAATTCCCGCTGGTTTTTTACACGCAATTGAGAATCATTGACGTGCGCATGATGGCGCCAGCTGCCGAACAGTTGCCGGAGTGGATTCTGCCCAGCAGCGCTTCGGGTGTCGTGGTGCAGGATGGGGGTGCGCTGCCGAAATTTCTGAAGCCCCGCTATGAGATGATAACCATCCCGGTGCATGATTCGCCCCGGTGTGACAGCGTTCCCGAACCGGATTTATATCAATACCAAAGCGTCCAAGCCCGCGCGCCTTTCATCATTTACAAGTTGAAGGCCGGCGCAAATGACCACAGGTCGCGGTGATGGGTGCTGTGTCCATTTGCACAGCAAAGGCGACCTCGGGGCAAAGCCGATGGCGGAAATGGTTGCAGATGTTTTACATGTCATTAAGAATCACCGACCGTGAACTTCTTTTTCCAACGCCTCTCCGCCGCAGTGCCTGGCGTCTTCGGCGGCAGAACGGGTGACGGCCCCTGGCGCGCCAAGACGGTTCTCGCTGCCGCAGCCGTCGCGCTGATAGGTCTGGGTTTGTGGTTTTCCGACGCGGTGAAAGGCCGCCCTGCCGCCGGGCCGGGCATCACGGCATCTGACACCGGCAGCCCGGGGACCTCCGGCGCGCCGTCAAATTGGAGCAGGCCGGTGCCGGGCTACGTGCGTATTTGCGTCAGTTATGTGGGCGGCTTCTTTATCGGTTGGGCGTTTCGGCGGTTTCTTAAGGCGGCGGTCGCTGGCACAGCCCTTATCATCGCGCTCCTCGCCCTTGGGCGACATGTCGGTTGTGACACTACGCGCGCAGGAGCAGGTCAAACGCGGCAGCGCCTGGGTCCAGCGGGAAGCGACCGAAACGAGGGATTATCTCCAGGGATGGCTGCCCTCCGCTGCTGCCGGTGGCACCGGGGTGTTCTTCGGTTTCCGTCGCAACCGCAAAACAACCGCTTCCGGACCCCCCAAGCCTCCGGTTGACGAGCCTACGCCGGTCCAGTGATTTCATTCCACAATGTTGTTCGACAAATTCCCACTGATGCGCATCCGCGTTTGACTATTTTCAGGTGATTCACTACTGTCGCCTTCCGTAAAACCAACAACGAAAGTCCGGGAAACTTATGCCGCCGAAAATTGCCGAAAAGCCCGCCGCTGAAACCAAAGCCGCCGCGTCGCACCAGCGCGAACTCGACGCCGCCATTTCCACCATCACCAAAAGTTACGGCGAAGGCAGCATCATGCGCCTCGGCGACGCGCGGGCGCTGGTCAAAATTGACGTGATTCCGACCGGCGCGCTGGCGATGGATCTGGCGCTCGGCGTCGGCGGGATTCCGCGCGGCCGCGTCGTGGAAATTTTCGGGCCGGAATCGTCGGGCAAGACCACGTTGATGCTCCATGTCATCGCCAGCGCGCAAAAAACCGGCGGCCTGGCGGCGTTCATTGACGCCGAGCACGCGCTCGATCCAGGCTACGCAAAAAAACTCGGCGTGAACCTCGACGATTTGCTCGTGTCGCAGCCGGACAGCGGCGAGGAAGCGCTGACCATTTGCGAAACGCTCGCCCGCTCGAATGCGCTCGATGTCATCGTGATTGATTCCGTCGCCGCGCTGGTGCCGAAGGCCGAGCTCGAAGGCGAGATGGGCATGGCGACGATGGGGATGCAGGCGCGGCTCATGAGCCAGGCATTGCGCAAGCTCACCGCCATCCTCGCCAAGTCCAAGACGACGTGCATTTTCACAAACCAGTTGCGCGAAAAAGTCGGCGTGATGTTCGGCAATCCCGAAACCACGCCCGGCGGCAAGGCGCTGAAATTTTACGCGAGCGTGCGCATTGACATCCGCCGCAAGGACACGCTCAAGGACGACGCGGGCAACGCCATCGGCAATCACGTGCGGGTGAAAATCGTGAAGAACAAGGTCGCGCCGCCGTTTGCCGAGGCGGAGTTCGACATCATTTACAACCACGGCATCAACAAGGAAGGCTGCATTCTCGACGTGGGCATTGAAAATGGCGTGGTGGACAAAAAAGGCGCGTGGCTGCAATTCGAGGGCGAGCTGATCGGCCAGGGCAAGGAGGCCGCGCAGAAGGCGATGGCCGAAAAACCCGCACTGGCCAAAAAGATTGTAGATGCCATACTTGCCAAACGCGCAGCGGCTTGATGGCCGCAAGTCATTCGAAGCATGAGCAGTATTTCTGACGTCGAAATTGATCTGGAAAAGCTTTTCCTGCCTGCCTGGGCGCAGGAGGCGCCGTCGGCCAATCGCTATGCGAAATTCGCCGGCGAACCCTCCGGACGCGACGATCGCCAGCGCGAAGGCCGCCGGGGCGGTCCGCGGCCCGAGCCATTCGGAGAACGCCGCGGCCCCCGCCCGCCACGTTCCGGGCCCAGGTTCGGCGACCGCAAGAAAGGATTTTCCCAGCGCGATGACCGGGGTGAGCGTCGTCCCGCAAAGCGGGATTTCGAGCCACCCGCACCGTTGCCGGAAATCGCCGTTACATTTTTACCGGACGAAAACGGTGTCGAATCACTCGCTCGCCAGATCAAGGTGACCGGCCGCGCGTATCCGCTGTTCCAGATTGCGCAAATCGTTTTGCAAAAGCCGGAGCGTTACGCCGTGCAGCTCGGGGTGAAGAAAAACGCCGATGGCACGGTCAAACAGCCGCTGTTCGTCTGCGCGCTGGACGACACGCCGTGGTTGAGCGAGGACGAGGCGGTCGCGCACGCGCTTAAAAATCATTTCGCCACGTTTTACCAGGCCGAACGCACGGCCACCGAACCGCCGAAGGGCACCTACACTTTTGTGGCGCAATGCGGCTTGAGCGGTAAGATTCTCGGCCCGCCGAACTACCACGATTACCAGAACCAGCTCCGCAAGCTGCACGCCGAGCGGTTCTCCCGGATGCCGTTCGATGCCTTCAAATCGCGCGTCAAAATTGTGCGGGACGAGGAAGTCGTAAAAAAATGGATCGAGGAGCAAAGTTTCACCACCGAGTACACCTGCCTCAACGTGCCGGAACCGCTCAAGCTCGCAAGCCTCGAAGACGTGGAGAAACATTTCCGCGCCGTTCACAAGGATACCATCATCAAGCCGGTGGAATCGCACACGCTCGGCGGCGTGGCGAGCCGCAAGCTACGCAGCCGTGAATTGCAACGGCTCGTGCGAAACGATTGGGAACGACAGAAATATTTCCCGCTGCAACTGGCCACGGGTCTCAGCCGGCAATTCGCCACGCACGGCCTGCATTTCTTCAAGGTCAACAGGACCTTCACGCACGTCAGCGTCGCGCGTCCGCAGTTCCTCGACCTCGAAATCACACCGGTTTCGGAAAGCATCAAACGCATCGTCGGTCACATCAACGCGCACCCGAAGTGCACACGGCGGCAATTGATCGAAGCCCTCGCGCCGACGCCGCAACCGGCGGTCATTGAGATCAAGCCGGAGGTGCAGCCGGCTGCCACTGCGTCCGCTGAGCCGACGCCGGAACAGACCGCCATCATTGCCGATTTGCACTGGCTGGTGCATCAGGGGCATGTCCTTGAATTTGCCGACGGCCGGATGGACACGGCCAAAAAGCCCGCGCCCAAGCCGCCGACCCAGGCTGCGCCGGAGGCTTCGCCGAGGCGAGAGCCGGAAGCAAGGCCGACGGAGGCGAAGCCGGCTACAGAAGGCGAGGCCGCTCCAAACACGGTTGAGCCGGCGGGTGAAGGTCCCATTTTAACCGAAGCTGAAATTCCCGCGAACGAACCGAAGCCGGCCGTTGAGCCGGAACCAGCCGCGGAAGCAACGGCTGAAACTTCCAGTCCGATTGAAACCGCGCCGACCGAACCCGCCGCCGATGCGCCCGCGAGCGAACCGGCGATCGATGCCTCCGCGGATGAGCCGGCGCCCGGCGAAAACCAGCCGACTGCGTGACCAAAGGTAGGGCGCTTTCTCCGAAAGCGCCGATTTGGTTGCGGCGCGCTCGGAGAGCACGCCCTACCGGTAAAATCCTTGCTTTCCTTAATTTGCCGCACTGTTAGCTTTCGCTTATGCCTTTCATCAAATTAGGGCTTTCTCCGGCGGTTCTCGAAGGTGTGCGCGCGGCGGGTTACATCACTCCCACACCGATTCAGCTCCGCGGCATCCCGCTCGTGCTCGCCGGCCGCGACATCATCGGCAGCGCGCAGACCGGCACCGGCAAGACCGCCGCGTTTGCGCTGCCCATTCTCACGAAACTGGACCGGCACGCGCCCGGTCCGCGCGCGCTTATTCTCGAACCGACGCGCGAACTCGCCGCGCAGGTTGAAACGGCCATCCGCGATTTCGCGCGCTTCACCAATTTGAAAGTCACCGTCGTCTATGGCGGCGTTGGTTACGGCCGGCAATTGGACGACTTGCGCGCGGGCGTGGACGTGCTGGCCGCCACGCCGGGACGTTTGCTCGATCATCTAGAACGCGGCACGGTCCGGCTGGACAAGGTCCAATTTCTCGTGCTCGACGAGGCCGACCGGATGCTGGACATGGGATTTCTGCCCGACGTGCGCCGCATCGTCGAACGCTGTCCGCGCCAGCGCCACACCTCGCTGTTTTCCGCCACCATTCCGCCGCAAATCGAAACGCTCATTCAATGGGCGATGCGCAGTCCCGAAACGATTGAAATCGGCGCGCGCCGGACCCCGGCCGAAACGGTGAAACATGTCATTTATCCCGTGGCCGATTCGCAGAAATCCGACCTGCTGCTCGAACTGCTGAAACGCGTGGATTACAATTCGGTGCTGATTTTTTGCCGTACTAAGCACGGAGCCGACCGCGTCGTGGGATTGCTCAAGCGCAACAATCACGCCGTGGCCGTGCTGCACTCGAACCGCACGCAGAAGGAACGCGAGCAGGCGTTGCGCGGTTTTCGCGACGGCCGCTACGAAGTGCTCGTGGCGACGGACATTGCCGCGCGCGGGCTGGACATAGCGGACGTGAGCCACGTCATCAACTACGACGTGCCGCAGCATCCGGAGGATTACGTCCATCGCATTGGCCGCACGGGCCGCGCGGAAGCGCACGGCGACGCCTTCACCATCATGACCGCCGAGGATGGCAGCCACGTCTTCGCCATCGAACGTTTCATCAGCCAGAAAATCCCGCGCGTGAAACTGGAGAATTTCAATTACAAATTCACCATGCTGTTTGAGGGGGGAAAGCCCGGCCAGCCCAAAGGCGGCTACGCCGGCAAAGCGCGCGGCGTGCGCGTCCACGGCGGCTACCACTTCGGCCCGGCGCGGCGGAGAAGGTAGATTCCGCAACGGAATTCAAGGGACGGTGTTTCTTAGATTAGATGCGAACCATCAAATTTATTGCCGGACTTGGTTGTTTCGTTGCGGCTCTTAGGCCGCTCAGTCTCACGTTATTTGCATTTTCGAGTTTAGGCGGCGCAGAGAAATTGCAGATGTTTTGCGGCGCCTCGATTATGGCAGTCTTGACAATAGGTTTGATTTGGGCCGGTTGTTTTTTGATTGCCCGGCGAGGTCTGCCACTGTCGCAAAAAGCTAAAGTTCTGATTACCCTCCCTTTCATGGGAATTATGGTAGTGGTCGCCCTCCCCAATTTCATCAAGGCAAGAAGCACAAGCGCTTCAAATGCCTGTGTCAACAACCTGCGCCAAATCGACGCCGCTGCGAATGAATTTGCTTTGGAACACGGGAAGACAAATGGTGGAGCCATCAACTATCCCGATGACCTAACGCCTTACATCAAACTCAACAGTCAGGGAAAAATTCCACCGTGTCCACAAGGTGGTATTTATTCCATCAAGAAAGTCGGCGATGCTCCGACCTGTTCGCTCGCCACAAACGGTTTTCCTTGGCACGCGCTACCATGAGCCAAACCTCAAGCGCAAGAGGCGCGGAATCTTTGTAGCACCCACACCACCTGACATCGCAAGCTCCGTAGGAGCGGCATATTCCCCAAATATTCGCTCCTACGGAGCTTGGTTTATTTATAATTTCAATTCTACAAATATGCCGCGCCTCCGGTGCTCCCAAATGTCATCGCCGCCCAATTCAGCCGCCAATATTTAATTTGCGACACGTTTTTACTGTGGTTTAAAATGCACTTGTTAGATGAAAGAACCCAAGTTAGTGGAGTCGTGTTCGCCGGAAGTTAGAACACCCATTTTACATCTGGGCTCTGCGGCGGTTCCAATTCCAAATTTCCTCTCTGACTTCTGGTGTAAAAAGAAAACAACTCTGATCTGTCTGCTTCTTTTTGGTTTTGTGGTTTGGGTATTCTGGCCGTCCCTACGTTGTGGTTTTTTGTTTTGGGATGACACGGCTGATGTAACTAGCGAACCCCATGTAAATAGTGGTCTTTCACTGGGAAATATCACTTGGGCTTTTTTCACTCTGGAACATTGCAATTGGTATCCCTTGAATTGGCTGTCGCACATGCTGGACTGCAAGGTTTATGGATTGGAGCCGTGGGGGCATCATTTAACCAGCGTTTTAATTCACGCGCTGAACAGCGTTTTGGTATTTGTAACCTTCAGGAAGATGACCGGGGCGGCCTGGCGAAGTTTGGCTGTGGCACTTTTATTCGGCTTGCATCCCTTGCGCGTGCAGTCGGTGACCTGGATTTGTGAGCGCAAGGATGTTTTAAGTTTGTTTTTCTGGATGCTGACGCTGTTGGCCTATGCGCAATATGCGCAGGAATGCAAAAAGGAAAATGGAAAGGTCATAAAATTCTACAGTTTGGCATTATTGTTTTTTAGCCTGGGTTTAATGAGCAAGGCCATGCTGGTGACTTTGCCGTTTATTTTGTTGCTGTTTGATTACTGGCCGTTGGAACTTTATCGAAAAAAAGGTGGGGCGCGAATGTTGATGGAAAAACTTCCGTTTCTTGTGCTCGCGACTGCAGACAGCTGGATTACGTTAAAGGCTCAACAGACTGCCGGTATTACAGATGAAATGAAGAGTCTTCCCATGGGTGATAAAATAGGAAACGCTTTGATTTCCTATGTCCGATACCTGGGCAAGTTTTTTTGGCCTGAAAATCTCAGCGTTTATTATCCACATCCGGGGCATTGGCCGCTGTTCAAAGTTATTTGTGCCGGTCTTTTTGTGCTGGGGGTCTCAGTGATGGCAGTTGGGTTGCGGCGACGAATGCCGTATATGCTGGTTGGCTGGTTTTGGTATCTCGGGACTTTGGTTCCGGTGATAGGCCTGGTGCAACTTTTGTCTCAGTCAATGGCAGATCGTTACACGTATATTCCCATGATCGGTTTCACGCTGCTTTTGGTCTGGTTTGTCGCAGACTTGACCGGGCAGTGGCGGTACAAGCCGGTGATGATGCTTGTGATTGGCACATCAATGATTATCGCGTGTGTAGTAAGAACACGCTACGAAATTAGCTTCTTCAAGGATGACATCACTCTTTGGCGGCGCGCTGTGGCTGTTACGAAGAATGAATATAATTGGTGTCCACATTATGCTCTGGGAACGGTGCTCTGCGCAACCCCGCAACGTGATGACGCGCTTAATGAATTCCAGGAATCCGTTCGAATCAACCCCAATTATGCTAAATCACAGCTTTTTCTCGGTAATGCATTAGAACGAAAAAATCATTTCGACGAGGCCATATTTCATTACCAAAGGGCATTAGAGCTTAATCCTGACTGGGGTGTTGCTTGGTATAATTGCGGATTTGTGTTTTTTGAAAAGGGTGAGGTGGATAAAGCAATCGGTCATTTAAAAAGGGCTGTTCAATATGAACCAAATAATACCAATTTTCATAATGCTCTCGCCGCTGCTTTGGGCTTTGAGCAACAAGGTTTGGAGGCGAACATCGGGCTTCGAGAGTTTGTAAAACAAAATCCCGATCGTCCGGACTTGCTCAACAATTTGGCATGGCGTCTTGCCACATATCCGGATCCCAAGATAAGAAATGGAGCTGAAGCGGTGCAGTTGGCCGAGCGCGCGTGTCAATTGACTCACTATCAAATAACCGCAACTGTCGTCACCTTGGCGGCAGCGTATGCGGAAGCAGGGCGTTTTGAAGAAGCCGTCACTAATGCTCAACTTGCCAGTTCGATGGCTTTGAAATCAGGAGAAGAAGTTCTTTTGCAAAAAAACGAAATGATGCTGGGCCTTTTCCGCACTCATCAACCCTATTACGAGGGAGTGCCGCCCCAGTTTTCCAGCCCATCAAATCATCAATAGACGGGGGGCTTTTCGATGTCCATCAGTCACGGCTTTATCGGCGGCCCAAAGGCGGCTACGCCGGCAAAGCGCGTGTCGTATGCCGCGCCTCCGGCGCTCCGAAGTGGCACAACCGGATTTGAAAAACGTCCGTTGATTCCCACTCAAAACAGAACCGCCCTCCGGCTGCGGGCCGGAGGGTAGCGGGGAAAACTCAGCATTACTTTCCAACCGATTCTTCCTCCGGAATCCGCATGCAGTAGAACGAGCGATAGACGAAGACCAGCGCGACGAGGAAGAAGACCGCGCCGATGGCCACCTTGGCTACCGCATGGTCCTTCTGCATGGTCACCGCGATCTGGGTCGCCAGCAGGCCGAACAACGTGGTGAATTTGATCACCGGATTCATCGCCACGGACGAGGTGTCCTTGAACGGATCGCCCACGGTGTCGCCCACGACGGTCGCGGCATGCAGGTCGGTGCCCTTCTCGCGGAGGTCCACTTCCACGATTTTCTTCGCGTTGTCCCACGCGCCGCCGGCGTTGGCCATGAAGATGGCCTGGAACAAACCGAAGAACGCGATGCCGATGAGGTAGCCGATGAAAAAATACGAGTTGAAGAACGCCAGCGCGAGCGCGAAGCAGAACACCACGATGAAGATGTTCCACATGCCCTTCTGCGCATAAACGGTGCAGATGCGGACGACTTCCTTGCTGTCCTTCTCCGAGGCCGTCTTGGAGTCGAGCTTCATGTGTTCCTTGATATAGACCACTGCGCGATAGGCGCCGGTGACGACCGCCTGGGTGGACGCGCCGGTGAACCAGTAAATCACCGCGCCGCCCATGAGGAGGCCGAGGATGATTTCCGGCTGCACGACACTCAAGGCGTCAATAACCGGCTTGAAGGCTCCCGCAATCCCGGAAGCCACCTGGGCCTCGTACATTTTCTGCAACAGGATGATGATGCCGAATACCATGGTTGTGGCGCCGACGACGGCGGTGCCGATGAGCACGGGTTTGGCGGTGGCCTTGAAGGTGTTGCCCGCGCCGTCGCCCTTTTCCAGTTGATACTTGGCGTTCTCAAAGTCCGCGTCGAAACCGAAATCCTTCTTGATTTCCTCCTTGATGCCCGGGCGGCCTTCGATCTGGCTCAGTTCATACACCGACTGGGCGTTGTCGGTGACGGGGCCGTAGCTGTCCACGGCGATGGTCACCGGTCCCATGCCGAGGAAACCGAAGGCCACGAGGCCGAACGCGAAGATCGGCGCGGCGAACTTGACTTCCGGCATCAACGTCAGGATCGGCGAGCCGGTGTAGGTGGCGAGCAGGACGCTGATGAACATCAGCGTCAGGATGCACAACCCCATCCAGAACGCGCAGAAATTGCCGGCCACAAAACCGGACAAAATGTTCAGCGAGGCGCCGCCGTGTCTGGAGCAGTTGGTGACTTCGCGGACGTGCCGGGAAGTGGTGCTGACGAACACCTTGGTGAATTCCGGAATCAGCGCGCCCGCCACGGTGCCGCAGGAGATGATGGCCGAGAGCACCCACCAAAGGCTGGCATCGAAGCCGGGCTGTTTCGCCAACAGAAAGTAACTGGCGGCAAACGTGATGGCGATGGACACCACCGACGTGATCCACACGAGATGAGTCAGTGGCGCTTCAAAGTCGAAATCCTTTTGGTGGCCGTATTTGGCCTTGCTGAAGACTTCATTCACAAAGTAGGACACCAGTGAGGTCACGATCATCAATGCGCGCATGACGAACAGCCAGATGATGAGCGTGGCGCAAATGGGTGCGTTGCTCTCCAGGGCCAGCGCTAGGAACGCAATCAGCGCCACACCCGTCACTCCGTAGGTTTCAAAACCGTCCGCCGTCGGGCCGACCGAGTCGCCGGCGTTGTCACCGGTGCAGTCCGCAATCACACCCGGGTTCTTCGGGTCGTCCTCGGGCAGCTTGAAGACGATCTTCATCAGGTCGGAGCCGATGTCGGCAATCTTGGTGAAGATGCCGCCGCAGATGCGGAGGGCGGAGGCGCCGAGGGATTCGCCGATGGCGAAGCCGATGAAGCATGGGCCCGCGAGGTCCTTGAGGAAGACCAGGATGCAGATCATGAAGAACAATTCCACGCAGACGAGCAGCAGCCCCACGCTCATGCCGGAGCGGAGCGGAATGCCCAGCGTGGCGAACGGGTTGCCCTTGAGGGCCGAGAACGACGTGCGGGAATTGGCGACGGTGTTGATGCGGATGCCGAACCAGGCGACGCCGTAGGAGCCGAGGATGCCGAGAATGGAGGCGGCCAGGATGACCGCCACATCCCGGATGCTTTTTTCCTCCAGCACCTTGAAATAGAAAAGCATGCAGGCGGCGATCAGCACCCAGAGAATGACGAGGAACTTGCCTTGCTGGAACAGGTAGGTTTTGCAGGTTTCCCAGATGGTATGGGAGACGTTGCTCATGCATGAATGCACCGGCAGGGCCTTGGTTTGCTTGTATTGCACCAGCCCAAACAAGGCGCCGACAAAGCAAAGGAAAATGCCCACGTACATCAGCGTCACGCCGCTGACTCCGCCCAAACCGTCGAACTTCACCTGCGTCAGGTCGGGAATTTTGATGTCCGCCTCACCGGCAAACACGTTGGTTGCAAGGCCGAACAAGCAAAATGCCGCAAGTGCCCACAATAAAATTTTAGTTTTTTTCATAAAAAGGTGTTGGGGGCGGAGGCTAACAAAGCTCCCTGTCGTCGCCAACCATTTTTGGCAAAGAACTCTCCAAAAATTGAACTGAATTGAACAAAAACCTGACGATTTCACCCTTTTCCTGGCTTGTGACTCGGTCATAAGCAAGCCCATTGAAATTCGAGAACGAGGACGAGAACGAGGACGATCAATAACAGTGGAGTCGCCGGTGCACGCATTTGACCTTGTCGCTCACGGTGCGTTTCCTCATCTTTCCGGTGATGGACGAACGCGCGGTTTCCACTTTGAACAAATCGGACGCGGCGTTGGAACTGACGCTGCGCCCGTCGCTCTTTTCCGAATTCACCGGCCAGCTCAAGGTCAAGGAGCGCCTCGGAATCGCCGTGCAAGCGGCGAAACAGCGGAGCGAAGCGCTCGACCACATCCTGCTCAGCGGTCCGCCCGGCCTTGGCAAAACCACGCTCGCTTACATCCTCGCCAAGGCCATGGGCGCGAACCTCAAAAGCACCAGCGGCCCGACCATCGAGAAAGCCGGCGACCTCGCCGGTCTGCTGACGAACCTCGAGGAAGGCGACGTGCTGTTCATTGACGAAATCCACCTATTGCCGAAGACCGTCGCAGAGTATCTGTGTCCAGCGATGGCCGACTTCAAGCTCGACATCATCATTGACCAAGGGCCGAACGCCCGCAGCGTCCGCCTGAATCTCCCGCGCTTCACGCTCATTGGCACGACGACGCGGAAGGAGCGGATGATACATACGCTTTTGTCATCTTTTCCAATTGTTGAACAATTTGTCGATTATACTGCTGAAGAACTGGCGACCATCGTCGTCCGTTTTGCCAGGCTGATGAACTTTGAAATTGACGCTAACGCAGCAGATCGAATTGTGCGTTCGGCAAGCGGCACTCCATTAGGGGTCTTGCATCGGTTTAGGCGCGTTCGCGATTATGCGCAGGTCAAACATGACAGACGTATCACCGTCGCCGTTGCTGACGAAGCTTTGCAAATGCTGGGTTCAGCGGAGCAAGTGCCTAAGTCCATCCCCGGACGCGAGAATATCCCTTCAGATGTACGCAGGGAAGTTTGGCGCAGGGATGGCGGCAAATGCGTGAAATGTGGGAGCAGAGAAAACTTGGAATACGACCATATTATTCCCATCTCGCGAGGAGGAAGCAATACGGCGAGAAATATCGAACTCCTTTGCGAGAGTTGTAATCGCTCGAAGGGAGTTTCTATCGAATAAGGCAGAGAGAATGACTAAACCAAAAACAGAAAAGATGTCCACACAAGCTCGCGCTCCGAAGTTGATGCCAAAAAAAGAACGGCCAATCTCCACGCTGAATGAGCCCGACGTGGTGCTCGAAATGACGCTACGTCCGTCGTTGTTTTCCGAATTCACCGGCCAGCTCAAGGTCAAGGAGCGTCTCGAAATTGCTGTGGCCGCCGCCCGAAAGCGCAAGGAGGCGCTCGACCACATTCTGCTAAGCGGTCCGCCCGGTCTCGGCAAAACGACGCTCGCCTACATCCTCGCGAAGGCGATGGGCGCGAACATCCATGTTGCCAGCGGTCCTGCAATCGAACAGGCGCGCGACCTCGTCGGACTACTCATGCAGCTTGAGCCTGGCGACGTGCTGTTCATTGACGAAATCCATCGCCTGCAAAAAACCATCGAGGAATATCTCTACCCGGCGATGGAGGATTTCAAAATTGAAGTGGTGATTGACAGCGGTCCAAACGCGCGCACCGTGCCGTTCACGCTGAAGCGCTTCACACTCATCGGCGCGACGACGCGCAGCGGATTGCTCACCGCGCCGTTGCTCACGCGCTTCGCCGTCCGCGAGCGGCTGGATTACTATGTCGCCGAAGACCTCGAAAAAATCATCGTCCGTTCGGCGCGTTTGTTAAAGGTGGAGATCGAGCCCGCCGGCGCGCACGAAATCGCCCGGCGCAGCCGTGGCACGCCGCGCATCGCGAACAACCTGCTCCGCCGCGTGCGCGATTACGCGCAGGTCCGGCACGACGGCCGCATCACCGCCGACGTGGCGGACAAGGCGCTGGCCATGCTGGAAATTGACCAGAACGGCCTCGACGAAATGGACAAGCGCATCCTCGAAGCCGTCATCGTGAAATTCGGCGGCGGGCCGGTGGGCGTGAATTCGCTGGCCGTGGCCGTGGGCGAGGAGCCGGACACGATTGAAGAAGTCTATGAGCCGTATCTCATCATGGAAGGCTACCTCAACCGCACGTCGCAAGGGCGCGTCGCGACGGAGTTGAGTTACAAGAAACTCGGGTTGAAACCGGCGGCGGGAAACCAGTCAAAATTGTTTTGAGCCAGCTTTTAGAGTCCGTGCCGATCGTGACACATAACGCGACGACCGCTCTGGTTAAAATTTGATTTTGAGGGCGAAGATTGTTTCTTTTTGCCATGTTGGGCGTTCTCTTGTGGCTTGGCAGCTTGGCGTTGAAGCAATTCGGCCCATTCGCGCCATTCGTGTAAAACCGTCATTCGCCAGACACGGTTACCACAATGATGCGGCGGCGGGGTTTGATGTCGCATTCCAAGTGGAAGATCTGTTGCCATGTGCCCAGCACCGGTTTCCGGTCGGCCACCGGCACGGTCAGGGACGGGCCGAGCAGCGTGGCCTGCAAATGCGAATGGCCGTTGCCATCGTGCCAGGCCTGTTCGTGTCCGTAGTCGCGGCCCGGCGGAATGAGTTTGTCCAGAAGATCGGGGAGGTCTTCCAACAGGCCCGGCTCGTATTCGATGGCGCCCAGCGCGCCGGTGCTGCCGACGTTGAACACGTGCGCCGTACCCGTGCGCACGCCGGAGTCATGGACAATCCGCGCCACGTCCGCCGTGAGGTCGTGCAGGTGCCGGTGGCCCCGGGTTTCCAGCAGGATTTGTTTTTGATAAATCATGCCTTTCTCTTGCGCGGAATGGAACCGGAACGCAATGCTATTTCCGGCCTCCCATTTCCTAAATCGTCCGAACTGCCGCCAGGTTTTGGAGTGCGGTGGTAAGCGAAGCGCGACACCGCTTTGGGAGAAGGCTCTCAAAAATTCGCACGCCCGCCAAACCCTGAAAGCGCCGTCGCCATTACGCTCTGCCGGCGCAGTCCAAGACGCTGCCGCGCCGGCCTCTTCATTCGCCGACGGATGACAAATCCAGGAGCCGCGTCTGCGGGAGGCGTTCGGCGATGATCAGCCGCGTAAAATTTACCCAGCGTTGACAGCAGTCGAGCACGATGCCGTCGGAGGTCGCGATGATTTCGCCGGTGTGCGACAGGACGTGGTCGGGACTGAAAGTCAGTTCCACTTCCATGTTCCAGCCGGCCTCGGCGGCGGCCTCGCGGATGAGGGTCTTAAGGCGGCCGCTGTTGGAGACCGGCTGATCCAGCCACCAGCGGCAGCAACTCACGCCCAAGGCCGCGGCGGTTTCGCCGACCAGGCGCAGGGCGGGCAGGGTCTCTGCCAGCTTGCGATAGCGGCGATGTATGCCGGCGATGTCCCGGCAACAGCCGTCGCGGCACAGCAGGACAATTCCGCCGGCCAGCGCGCTTTCGAGGATGGTCAGCACGTTGTAGCCGTCGAGCCAGAGTTCGCGGCCCTGCAATCGGCCGGGTTCGACGCGGAGTTTCTGACGGCGTTGGACGTCTTCGCGCGAACAGGCGTAACGGGAGACGGCCATGCGCTGGCGGCTGGTGAGGTTATGCCGGTTGCCTACCAGTTCGACGGCCGAGCGCGGGGCGTAGCCGCGGTCGAGCAGCCAGCAGAGGTCGGCGGCGGCGGCGCGCAGGGCGGGCAGTTGCCGGGCGGCAAAGAGCCGCTCGTCCTGGGGAGCGAGGCCCCGGTGTGTTTGATGCCGTGCCATGGGGAAAAGATTGGCTTGCCGAGTCGTAGCTCCCAGCGTCTCTATCTGCGGGATCCAGCCCGCCTCCGCGCGCTACGGCGCGGCAGTCTTCGCTCTCCGCTGCGCTGCAAGCGAAGACTGGTGCGCATAGCAGGACTTGAACCTGCACGGGTTGCCCCACTACCACCTCAAAGTAGCGTGTCTGCCAATTCCACCATATGCGCACCCGCCCACATAATGAACCAAGCGACGGCATTTTGTGCAAGTTGAATCGAATCCTGTGCGCAAGGCGCGGGCACGCGCAAAATTTTTCGCGCGTTCTTTTTAGTCGCCCAAAAACCATTGCCAGCCGCGCCAGCGATTGGGGTGCGCGGGGTGGAACCCTTCGCCATGCGTCGGCCTCAAATCCCATTGCATCAGCAGGCCGATGCTATGCGCGCCGCGACCGTGCGACCGGATGGCATCCACACCGTAGGCGTAAGCGGCCATGATTTTGAAACGGTCGGACGGCGAGCGATATAAAATGCCGCCGCCCACGCCGCTAAGCCAGTTGCCGGGCTGCCCCTCCCCGGGCAAATAATCCACGACCGCGCTGGACGCGTTTACGTTGAGATTCCAACGCTGGCTCTTGTCAAGCGGCAGGAGATAATTTGCGTTGAGCAGCACGAATTGCCGCGCGCTGATTTCCTGGAAATAATAACCGGGCAGCAACAGCGGGAATTCCGACACGAGCGGCAAATATCCACCAAGGCGGTAGGTGCTGAAACGGTCGGCGTCCATGCTTGTGCCAGCCATCAGTCGCACGTCAAAATTTTGCTGGCTCTTGGGCAGCGTGTAGGACAGCGCCGCTTCGGCCCAAAATAAATGTGAATGCGATTCGACTTTGCGGTCGTCGTTGAATCCATACGTGCCCGACGCGGTGCGGAACTGCCCTTCATACCAGACGGTCAATTCCATCGCGAGCGCCGGGAACAGCGTCGGTTCGATGCCGCCCCAACGCAGCCCGGTGCGCACGTTGAACTCGCCACGATCTTCCGGCAATTGGAACGTGGGCGACGTGCTGTCGTCGCGGGCAAAAGTGGAATAATGCGCCGTCCCGCGCAGAATCAAATTCAACGGAATCTGGTCGGCGGGATTGAACAAATGATAAACGCTGGCTGAAATTTCGCCGCCGTGACCGATGAACGATTCACCCGGGAGAAAAGCGCCGCCGTGGATTTCGTTGTAACTGTCCGCAAAACCGCCGCCCGCCAGACCGATGGCGAAGTCCGTGTTCGGCCCCAGCCCGCCGACAAAGCCGAATTCGGAATCGAGATACACCGGCGCCAACGCCAGCCGCAGCGTCAGGTTCGTGCGCAGGAAATCCGGCTGGTTGTGATAATAAAACGCGTAACCGGCGAACGGCGCGTGGCCCTCGAATGCCTGATTGTAGCCGAGCTGGATCAGGTCGCGCTTGACCGGATCAATTTGCGCGCACGCGAAAATCGGGGTGAACAACGTCAGCCACAGCAGCGCGCGCCCGATTGGTTTCATCGCCGTTTTCGTAACGCAAAGCCGCGCCGCCAGCAAGTGGATTTGGTTTGGAGTTCCGCCTTCAGGCGGTCCGGGCAACACAGATTTTTCTCTACCGCCTGAAGGCGGAACTCCGAACGAACGGTTGCCTGGTTCACTCCCCGCTGGACACGCGGAAAATTTTCCGGCCTACTGTTGCACCAATGCCGCCACTCAACACTGAATTGCTGGCCAAAGCCAAGTCGCTCGGTTTCTCCGACCGGCAAATTGCACATTTGACCGACACGACAGAGGACAAAATCCGCGCGTTGCGGAAAAAACTCGGCCTCGTGCCCAGCTACCGGCTGGTGGACACCTGCGCCGCCGAGTTCGAGGCTTACACGCCGTATTATTATTCGACCTACGACCGCGGCGATGATGAGGTGAAGGGCAACACCGCGAAGAAGGTGATGATTCTCGGCGGCGGGCCGAATCGTATCGGCCAGGGGATTGAATTTGATTATTGCTGTGTCCATGCTGCGTTCGCGCTCAAGGAGGACGGCTTTGAAACCATCATGGTCAATTCAAATCCCGAAACTGTTTCCACCGATTACGACACCAGCGACAAACTTTTCTTCGAGCCGCTCACGCTCGAGGACGTGCTTCACATTTACGAGCGGGAAGGTTGTTGGGGAGCGATTGCGCAGTTCGGCGGGCAGACGCCGTTGAACCTGGCGCTCGGCCTCCAGAAAAACGGCGTCAATATCATCGGCACCTCGCCACAGAGCATTGAGATTGCCGAGGATCGCAAGTTCTTCGCCGCGATGCTCGACAAGTTGAAAATTCCGCAGCCACCCAACGGCATCGCCACCAACGAAAGCGGGGCACTGGCTGTCGCCAAGGGCCTGGGTTATCCGATCCTGGTGCGCCCGTCCTTTGTGCTTGGCGGGCGCGCAATGCAGATCGTCTATTCCGATGCCGAGCTTCAGCATTACATGCGCTTTGCGGTCGAGGCGTCGCCGGAACGTCCGGTGCTCGTGGACAAATTTCTGGAAGATGCGACCGAAGTGGACGTGGATTGCATCGCGGACGTCGGCCGCTTCAAAAACCCTGACGACGGCCACATTGTCATTGGCGGAATGCTAGAGCACATTGAATTCGCCGGCGTTCATTCCGGCGACGCCGCAATGGTTTTGCCGCCGCACACGCTTTCCAAAAAGGTCATCGAGACGATTCGCGACCACACGCACGCGATGGCGCGCGAGTTGAAAGTCATCGGCTTGATGAACGTTCAATATGCGGTGAAAGGCGAAAAGGTTTACGTGCTCGAAGTCAACCCGCGCGCATCGCGCACCGTGCCGTTCGTGAGCAAGGCGATTGGTTTTCCGCTGGCCAAACTCGCCGCGAAAGTCATGGCCGGCAAAACCTTGAAGGAACTTGGCTTCACGAAGGAAATCTGGCCGAAGTATTGGGCGGTGAAGGAATCCGTTTTCCCGTTCAATCGCTTTCACGGGCAGGACATCCTGCTCTCGCCGGAAATGCGCTCGACCGGCGAGGTCATGGGACTCGACGCGGACCGCGGCATCGCCTACGCAAAGTCGCAAATGGCCGCCGGCTCACCGCTGCCGCTCGGCGGAAAAGTTTTCATCAGTGTCAGCGACGCACACAAAAAGGAAGTCGCGGCGGTGGCAAAACAGTTCGCCGATTTGGGTTTTGAACTGGTCGCCACCGACGGCACAGCGGCCGTTCTGGAAAAGGCGGGGCTGAACGTTCAACGTGTTTTCAAGCTCACCGAAGGCCGGCCGAACGCGATAGACCTGCTCAAAAACAAGGAGATCCATCTGGTCATCAACACGCCTGCCGGTGAGTCGCCGCGCGCCGACGAAGTAAAAATCCGCACCACTGCCGTCTATACCGGCACGCCGATCATGACGACGCTCAGCGGCGCCAAAGCCGCCGCCCGCGGCATCGCCGCGTTAAAAAAGAGCGGTTACGGTGTGCAGACGTTGCAGGAATATCATTAGTAGGACAGGCGTCCGGCCTGTCTCCATATTCGCAGCAAGAACCGGACTGGTCATCTCACCTAGGGCAGGAAAACTGCCGCTGCAAAATCAAATAAGTTTGGGTTGGACGGATTGGCGGAAGGAATGTTGTTTTGACGCTGCCCTCACTTTTTATCCTCTCCCCCAGGAGAGGAAATCACCATTAGCCAATTCTGATTTTGCGGATGCCCGTCCGGCCAATCCCGCCGCTGGATTTTTCACAGACGCGGCGAATGTTTCTCCCTCTCCGCCAACGGAGTTGGGGGAGAGGGCCGGGGTGAGGTGGCGCGTGAAACATTTTCCCCCGGAGCGCGAGTTGTTCCAACTCGCAGCGGCTGCGCCAAACCTGACCGCGTGGGATTTTTCGAGTGCGCTTAACTGGCCACGCGCTGCGGATTGAGACAATCCGCGCTCCGAAGACAAGCGCTCTCCGACGGTCGGGGGAAAACTTCCGCGCCGGGCGAGAAAAACCGCCGCTGCCAAAATCATTTTGCGATGGACGCCCGGGGAAAGTGGCGTTTGAATTTGTGTCATATGAATAATCTAACCCATTCTGTAACCTACGAAGACCGCTCTGCGCATGTTCAGTATCACATTCGTCCCACAGGAAGTTGAGCGCGCGGGCGGCACTGGACGCCACGGGAGCGTTGCCAGAGAATGTGAATTACGCGGTGAAGAGCCGGGAGGGACGGCATGTTGCCGTCCCCAATTTTAGGGACGCCGGCACGGCGTCCCTCCCAATCCTCGAATCCGTTCCCGCCGTTTCCGCCAAGCTCAAAGAACCAATCACGGCTGACCGGAAGTTTGAAGATGTCGTCAAGTCGGCGCAGGACGCGGCGGTGCTGGTTCTCGTTTATTGAAAGGTAGGGCGGTTTCTCCGAAACCGTCGTGCGGCCGGCTCGGAGAGCCAGCCCTACCACGGTGCCGGATGCCAATTTTCTCGACAGGCGCGATGCCTGTCCTACTTTGACGGCGGTGAAATCTGGAACAACAAATCTGCTCCCGTTGCTCAAGCAATATTTCGGGTTCACCTCGTTCCGTCCGTTGCAGGAGGAAATCATCCGCGATTCGCTGGCCGGGAAGGATGTTTTCGCGTTGCTGCCCACCGGCGGCGGCAAATCGCTCTGCTTTCAACTGCCCGCGATGGCACAACCCGGACTGACGGTCGTGGTGTCGCCGCTGATTGCATTGATGAAGGACCAGGTGGACGCGATGCAGGCCGGCGGCATTCCGGCTACATTTCTCAACTCCTCACTCGCCCAGAATGAATCGCGGGCGCGGCTGCGCGGTCTGCATAACGGTGAATTCCGCCTGCTTTACCTCGCGCCGGAGCGGCTGATGTTGTCGGGGGTTCTTTTGGATTTGCAACGTTGGAACGTGCGTTTGCTGGCCGTGGACGAGGCGCATTGCATCAGCGAATGGGGACACGATTTCCGTCCGGAATACCGCCAGCTCGCGGAGTTGCGGCAGCTTTTTCCCGAAACGCCGATGATGGCGCTCACCGCCACCGCCACCGAACGCGTGCGCGCCGACATCATCAAGTTGCTCAAGCTGCGCGAGCCGCGTTGCTATGTCGCCAGCTTCAACCGTCCCAACCTCACCTACCGCGTGCTGGCCAAAAACAAACCATACGACCAGGTGTTGGAATTCGTCCGCGCGCGACCGAGGGAAAGCGGCATCGTTTATTGCCAGTCGCGCAAATCCGCCGAGAGCGTGGCGAAACGGCTGAACGAGGACAGCGTGAAAGCCCGTCCCTATCACGCCGGGTTGACTCCGAAGGAACGCACCGAGCATCAGGAACTATTTCTGCGCGACGACGTGCGCGTGATTTGCGCGACCATCGCCTTCGGCATGGGCATCAACAAGCCGAACGTCCGCTTCGTCATCCATTACGATCTGCCGAAAAACATCGAGGGTTATTACCAGGAAACCGGCCGCGCGGGCCGCGATGGTCTGCCGGGTGATTGCGTGCTGCTCTTCAGTGCGGGTGACGTGATCAAACAAATGCAGTTCATTGATGAAAAGCCGGACCTGAAGGAACAACAGATTGCGCGCGAACAATTGCAGAAGATGGTGCATTACGCGGAATGCGCGGGCTGCCGGAGACGGGAACTGCTGGCGTATTTTGGCGAGAAGTTTGGCGGATTTCCCCCTGAATCCGGTAGGGACGCGTTGCCGCGCGTCCAAGCCGACCGGCAGGTCGGCCCTACCGAATCCATCAATTGCGGCGCGTGCGACAACTGCCTTTCACCACGCGCCACTTTCGACGGTACGCTCGCCGCGCAAAAGTTTCTCTCCTGCGTTTATCGCATCCGCGAGAAAACCCGGTTTAGTGTCGGGCTGAACCACGTCATCGAGGTGCTGACCGGCGCGGACACGGAGAAGATTCGCAAGTGGAATCACGAGCAACTCTCAACCTACGGCATCGGCAGGGAACACAGCCGGCCGGAGTGGGCGGCCATTGGCCGGGAGTTGATCCGGCTTGGCCATTTACGGCAAACGTCTGGGAAATTCAGCGTGCTGGAGTTAACCAATGACGGGCTGGCCGCGCTGAAGCAACGCCGGAAAGTGACCCTCACCAAACCCATGACGGTGCCGGAATCGAAAGTGCATCGCGTGGGCGAAATCGCGTGCGACGAGGTGTTGTTCGACCGGCTGCGCAGGCTCCGCAAGCAATTGGCCGACGAGCGCAGCGTGCCGGCTTACATCGTTTTCTCCGACGTAGCGCTGCGGCAGATGGCCCGTGATTATCCGGCGAGCGAGCGCGAGTTTGCGCGCATCACCGGCGTTGGCGAAAAGAAACTGCGTGAGTTTGGCAGCGTGTTTCTCGCCGAAATCGCCGCGCATGTGGAAAACAACCCGCGCCAGTTTTTCGCCGATGATTCATTCGCCACACCGCCGGGTCGCAGGTGAGCGTAGCAATGTGACTGTCTTGTCCTCGTTTCTCAAGCTGGTAGGGCGGTTTCTCCGAAACCGCCGTGCGGCCGGCTTGGAGAGCCAGCCCTACCAATGCGCCGATTTCCACCGGGATTCGGTTTGCTTTATTTTTTCTCCTCCGGTTTCGATTCCAGCGGATTGGTTTTTTCAAAATTAAGCGCTGCTGAATTGATACAATAGCGCAAGCCGGTCGGTTTCGGGCCGTCGTCGAAAAGGTGGCCGAGGTGGCTGCCGCAATGCGCGCATAACACTTCCGTGCGGTGCATGCCGTAACTGTTGTCCTCGCGCAGAATGACTTTTTTCTCCGTGGCCTGATCATAAAAGCTTGGCCAGCCACAGCCGGAGTCGAATTTGGTATCCGAGGTAAAAATGATCTCCCCGCATGCCGCGCAGCGGTAAACCCCCGGTTCCCTGGTGTTCCAATACTTTCCGGTGAACGGCGGCTCCGTGTCGGCCTGGCGCAGCACGCGATATTGTTCCGGCGTCAATTCCTGGCGCCATTCCGCGTCGGTTTTGGTGACTGGAAATTTCATGGTTCGATTCGTGGTTGAGTTGGCGGTTTGCGGCGCGGCAGCGACGTTGTTGGTCGGCGAGGCATTGCAGAGCACAGTCAAAATCAGCACGCCGGGCGCAAACAAGTCAAACCTCATTTTCATGATTCGAACAAACAGTGCTTCGCGCCGAAAATGGTCGAATAACAATTATCCGTTGTCGGGACCGGTTTCTTTGCGGCGGCGAAGGTCAGCCCGCCGGAGATTGGGGGGCGGGGACGGCGCAGCTGATGGGACTGACTGATAGTGATACTCTGGATTCCACATCCGGCCACGCAGCGCGTTCACGAAGCCGTGTGGCCACTGAGACGAGGCGCTGCCGGATGCCCCGACCCCCAAAGCCTCCAAGGCCGCGGGATCGAATAGTTTCTCGAAGAGCGGGAAAATCGTTTCCTCCTCCCGACGAAAATGCTCGCGGGAAGCCTTAAGCCCCGCCCTCAGGAACCGCACCGCCTCGACGAACTCCGCCGCCAACGTGGCGTGTTGCAGGCACGCATCAATCTCTTGATGGTCCTGGTACAATTGATTCATCTCGCCCTTTTCCGCCAGGGCGTGGTCCAGCGCCGCAAAGGCCAGGTTCTGCTCCACGTCGGCATGGCGGGAAAGCACCCCTTCAACCAGCCGGGCGAGCAGTTGCACCTCGGCCACCGTCCGCACGTCAGGCAGGAGGCGGTCAATCTCGTCAAACAACTCGCAAAACAGGGCATGTTCCGTGGTCAGAAAATTCGTAATGATATTATTTTGATTGATGGTATTCATGTGAACAGTTTATCTCAGCCAGGTGGAAAACGCAAGGGATAAAATTGCGACCGTTGTGTTATTTGAGCGGGTGGCGGAATCGGTGGCCTGGTGACTGGCGACACGGTGCCTTGTCCATATTATGAAACGCATGAATTATCGAAAGCTTTCTCCGCCGACAGACGCAACACGCGATAACGGTGCGTCCACGGATCAATCCGGCACACGGGGCGATAATCACAAAATTTACACGGTGTTTCATGGCCTTTGCGATACGGATCCACCTGCGCCGCGCCGGAAAAAATCGCCCGCCCCATTCCCTTCAACTGCGCTTCAACGCGGTCGAACAACTTTTCAAATTCCGCCTGCGGCAGCGCTTCAGTGGACCCTTTGCGCAGTGAGCCGTCGTGGTTGCGGTTGTAATTAAACTGGTCGCCGCACGGCACCTTCGGGCGGTTGTCAAACTTGCCCAAAAAACTTGCATCAAAACGCCCGGTGTGACGATAGGCAAGTTTGCGCGCGTCAGCTGCGTCCGCCAACGCTTCGTCGCGCGTGCCGCCGCTTTCATATTGCCCGCGCAGGTTCACGTAAAAAACGCCCGCGGGAATCAATTGTTGCACGCCCAAAAGCGCGCGCGGATCCGGCCAATGACGCACCGCCGCCAGATACGCCAGCAATTGCAATTGCACGCCGTGCTCGACCAGAATTTTGTCGAGTTTTCGCTGGCCGGATTTGTAATCCATCACCACGCATAACGCGCGGTCACCGGGTTCACGGCACAAATCAATGCGGTCAATCCGGCCCCGGAGCGCGAGTCGGTGTCCTGCGCCCAAATCAATTTCCCACGTGGGCGCGCCGCCGGCGCCGAAACCAAATTCGAGTTCGGACACCGCCGGGTCGAATTCATATTGCCCGCGCATCCAAGTCACCAGCGTTTCGACAAAATCCTGCAACGATTCCGCCAGCACGCGCGCGGTGAACCGGCTTTGCTCGCCGGTGCACAACAGGCCGTCGCGGTAATTCGGCGCGAGAACCGCGGCGATTTTGCCCACGTGTTCACGGGCGTCCGGCGGCGTGATGTCGCGCCAGCGTTTGCCTTCGGCGCTCAATTGCTCGTGGAACATTTTTAACACCTCGTGCTGAAAACTGCCCTGCTCGCGCGCATCCAGCTCAAAAACCTTCCGCTCCTCGGCGCGCAGCCCGGAATGAACGAAAAACCGGAACGGACACGCGGCAAACTCCTCCAACCGGCTCACTGAGGAGTGCAGGGTCGGGCCAAAAAGTTTTTCCGCGAGTGCGGGGGACAAACTTTCCGTCGAATCCGGCTCGCGCAGGGCGCGCAAGCTTTCGGCCAATGAAGCAACGATGGGAAGTTTTAACAATTCGCCCCAGTTTTCAACGCGCCCCTCGCCCCGTCCCTCTCCCCGACCAGCGGGGAGAGGGTGGTCACCGCTTTCTGTGACCGGGAGAGGGGTTTTGATTCGATTCTCACTAGTTGCCTGAATTTCCACCAGCATCGGCGCGATTTCGCTCACGTGTTCCGCATCGGCCAATTTGATTTCTCCACTGGATTCTTCGATGTCGAGTCCGGGGAAAATCCGGCGCAGATGTGCGATGAACGGCGACGGATTCAGCGTTTTGCCGTCTGCGTCGTGACGTGAAAAAGTCACGACGAGTTTTTCGCTGGCGCGCGTGCAGGCGATGTAACCGAGATAACGCTCGCGCGCCAGGCGTTCGCGCAAATCGGGACCGGGCGCGCCGGCGCGTTGACCCAATTCATCACGGTCGGCGTCCGTCAAAATCGTTGGCGCGGCCGGCGCGGCGGGAAAAACCGATTCGTTCACGCCGAGCACGAGCGCCAGTTTCAAATCGGGATTGCGGGCGCGGTCAATCGCGCCGACGAGCACTTGATCGAGCGCGGGCGGAATCACGCCGACGGTCAGGTTCGCGAGGCCGGCTTCCAAAATCGGCAGCCATTCGCGCAACGGCAGCGCCTCGTCCGAAAACGCGAGGGCGACGTTGTCGAGCCACGTGTTCATTTGCTCCCAAACCGTCTGGTGGGGTGACGGGTGACGGGTGACGGGTGACGATTTTCCCGGGTCGGCCAGGCTCCAGCGTTCCAAGGTTTGTTCGACTTTCATCTCTGACCAAAATTCACGCAGGGCATTGGTCAATTGCCCGCCGTTCGGCCTGTTTTTCCAACGCGCGAGTTGCCCGGCAAATTTTTGAAAGGGCGGAAAAATGATTTCGCGCAAACGTTCGAGGGACTTGGACAATTCGGGGTTTTCTGCGATTTGAATGGGTTCCCGCCATTTTGCGCCGTGCCAGCCGCGGGCGAGCGCTTCATTTTCAAGCCGGTCAACTCCGCAGGCGCGGAGCGGTGTTTCCGCTTCGTCCGCGAACGAAAAACCGGCCTTGAGCGCGGCGAACCAGTCATCGTGCGGCCAGTCGAACGCGACTGTGCGGAGCGAGCTGCGGGTCAGTTCCGCCAGGGGGTGATGCGCCACAGATTCCCGCCGGTCGAGAAAGAACGGAATCCCGTAGCGACGAAACACGCGCGCCAACGGCTTGTGATAGCCGTCGAGATCCCGCACGAGCACGGCGGCATCGCGAAAACGCCCGCCGTGGCGGACGAAGCGCCGGATTTCGCGCGCTGCGCGCGTTGCTTCGGCGTCGGGGTTTGAACAAACTGCGATGCGGACGGAATGTAGCGCAGCCGTCTCGGCTGCACGGGTCTTTGCCGGCGGGACGCCGGCGCTACTTTGCCAGCGCTTTTCCAAATTTTGTAAAACCGGATCTCTGGCGAAACGATTCTTGTTCGAACCGCGCTTGAGAATTCCGACACTGACTTCGCAATCCGGCAAATTTGCGATTCGCTGGCGGCACTGTTGAAATGTTTTACCGACGGGCGACCAGATTGAGAGCCAAGAAGTTTCGGCTTCGGGTTCATTTTCTAGGCAAAACGCCAGTGTCGCGCGACAGCAAAATGGGACGACAGCGGCGAGCAAATCCAGTTCCTGCGGCGTCATTTCCGCAAAGCCGTCGAGCCATAGTGCGTCAATCTGAAACGAGGATGGAAAATAGAAGATGGAAGATGGCGAGGCGCTGGGATCGCTGCCCGACTTTGGGCTTTGGATTTTGGACTTTAGACTATCGGTGGCCACGTCGAGCAGGCGATTCCCGTCCTGCAATTCGTGTTCGGTGAGCCAGTGCGTGTAGGTGTCGAGCAGCAGCGCAAGGTCGAGGAGTTTATCCTGAAGTTCACGGTGCAAATCGTGGCGGGCGGACAGCACCCGGAGTTTGGCGGGCGTGAATTGATGCTGTTGCAGTTCGCCGAGCAACTGGCTGAGTTGTTGGGCAAAACCGGGGCGGCGTGTGCTTTGGCGAAACAATTTCAATTCGCTTTCGTGCCGCATCAACAGGGCGCGCAAGACCATCACCCGGCCTTCCTCGGCGAGCAATCCCGATGGCATCGGGGCGCCGCGCGCGTCCAGGACAAACCGTGCGAGCCGCTCGAACGAAAAAATGTTCAAGCGCGTGTACCCTTGTGGAGCGCCATCGGCGAGCAACTGGCGTTCGAGTTGAAACGTCGCCTGCTTGGGCGCGAGCAGAACCAGCGGCGGGCCTTCCGGCGACTTGTGCAATGCCTGGCGGATTTCCGCAAGACAACGAAACGTCTTGCCGCTGCCGGCTGGCCCAAGGAGAAAATGCGCTTGCACAGACTTCTTTTCGCGCAAAGACGCCCAATCGCAAAGCAATTTATTGCCAAAAATTGCCAAAGGCTGACTGGTCGGCGGCCATATTTTTTGTTTCCTTTCCTAAAAGTTAATTTATCATTCTCTCTGTTTGAAAATTCGGGGTTTTGTCGAGAGGAACAATTAAATTCGAAAACTTATGCCACTGACACATACCAAAGAGCTGTTTGCAAAGGCGTTGAAGGGCAAATACGCGCTCGGGGCGTTCAACGTCAACAATATGGAGCTAATCCAAGCCATCGTTGAGGCCTGCGAAGAGGAAAAAGCGCCGTTGATCCTCCAAATCTCGAAAGGCGCCCGCCAGTACGCCAACCCGGTCTATCTCAAAAAACTCATCGAGGCGGCGGTCAGCCTGTCCAACATCCCCATCACCGTCCACTTGGACCACGGCGACACCTTTGAACTGTGCAAACAGTGCATTGATGAAGGTTTCACCAGCGTGATGATTGACGCCAGCCACGAGCCGTTCGAGAAAAATGCCGAGATTACCCGCAAGGTCGTGGAATACGCCCATAAAAACAATTGCTCCGTCGAATCCGAGCTCGGTCATCTTGTCGGAGCGCAGTTCGATGAAGGTGAAGAAGGCGGCGCACGTTCCACCAGCGGCCACTACACCAACCCGGAGGAAGCCGTCAAATTCGTCAAGGAAACCGGCTGTGATTCGCTCGCCGTCGCCATCGGCAACTCTCATGGCGCTTACAAGTTCAAGGGGGAACAGCACTTGGATTTGGAACGTTTGAAATTGATCAAGAAAGCGCTCATGGACGCCGGCATGGGTGATTATCCGCTGGTGCTGCATGGCGCTTCCAGCGTTCCGAAATATCTCGTGGAGGAGATCAATAAATACGGAGGCAAGATGCCCGATGCCCAAGGTGTGCCGGAAGCCGACATCGAAGTCGCGCGGCGCGTGGGTTGCACGAAAGTCAACATTGACACCGACCTGCGGCTGGCCATGACCGCCGCCATCCGCAAGGTGTTCGTGGAAAATCCAAAGGAATTCGATCCGCGCAAATACCTCGGCCCGGCACGCGCCTATGTCAAGGATTTGGTTCGGCACAAAGTCAAAGATGTTCTGTGCTGTGCCGGTCATGCCTTCGATTGAAATCCGAATTTTTCACCACGCCCCAAGCCAAACGGCTTGGGGCTTTTTTGTTTTCAAAACCAGAAGCAACTCGAACGAAAATCGTGCGCCAAATTTGGGTAATGTCCCACTAGATTGTTGCTGTAAGGATTTCATCAATGCTCCATGCTTTATCGGTTAATCCTGCCGCTTGGCCGGGTGTTTGGCCATGTGCTCCATGCTTCCGCACGAAATTGAAATGACAGACAAACAGTGCAACGGCGTGCCGCAGGTTTTCCAATTTCTTTGAAAAGCCTAATGTCGCGCGGGTGAACCGGCGTGTGAATGTCCGCACAGAAAGATTTGTTCGCTCGGCGTGGCAGGTGGTTGCCATCGCCATATCAGGGGTGCCAATTCGACACTGACGCTTTATTGCTGTCACAATCATGGGATTTTTCCAGCGGGAAATGTCGTTTGGGAATTTCAGTCCAAAAATCTTTTTTTCAGTCGCATAATTAATGCCAGCTCCAAACACACTCACCACGGCACCATTCCCCCGCCAGTAACCCCAATATTCATCCGTTGTAAGTTGAAATCGTCCCTGCATTCGGCGTTCAAGGTCTTTCATAAAAACCAGCGTGTTTTCTTTGTCGCGTTTTGAAGTATGCCAATTAATGATTAACTTACTGGCGCGATCCACGCTCAAAAAAGTAAAGAAATCCCCCCGCTCCATATCATCCCGCGTTGTCTGTTTCGCTTTGCAGCCGACGAATGTGTGAATCTCATCCACTTGGACATTTTCGGCCTTTACATCGTGGATTTTTACATCAAGAAATTCGGCACACTTTTCCCCCGCAGATTCCAGAATCGAAAGCACGGTGTCACGATGCAGACTGGTGAACCGAGACACGGCCCGGACGCCCATTCCCTCACAGAGCAGATGGACAACCTGACAGGCTTGTGCGAAGTCCACGCGCAAGCTGTCCAATGGCTGGAATTCACTCATTGTTTTACCACATCGAACACAACAATAGCGTTGCACGGTGCGGTTCTTATTCTGAAAACGTCCGAATTTCTTAACTTCTCCGTTACAGCAATGACAGTTCACTTGACCTTTCGCGGCCAAGACTTAAATTTTGCGTGTATCTTCACGATACGCAACTTTAGGTCTATGGCCTTTGGTTGCGAAGCCGCTGTGTTAGTCGCACGGCGGCTTCTTTGTTTATTCTCGTTTAATTATTTGTTTCCGACACTTTCTTTGCCAGTTTTTGCATGAAATCTCGTGCCCGGTCAAACACCCCCAAAGCTTCGGATGCCCCATAATTACTCTGCGTGTGCATGACATGATTCCGGTCATCTTTAAGAATATTAAGATGGTTCGCCAAAATTTCGTAATCTCGAAAATGGCTTCTTATTACCCTTCTTTTTGCTTTGGGCTTTTGCCTCTCGGATTCAATTTTCAGATTGATTCCTCTGATTAATTCGCTCCAAGTTGAATCCTTGATTGTAATTTTTTCTTTGCCTCTATAAACCACCACGCGCAAACGGTCGGCAAGTATTCGCATCCCAATTTCTGTGGCGCGGATCAGGTGAAATACTGCCGCCGTGTTCAAATCCACCGCCAAACAATTCGCAGCATTCTTAATGTCATCTCGCGCCGAAGGAAACCCATTCACAACGTTTTTCCCAAAAAGATTTTCTCCATCCCTAAAAAATCCCACTTTTCCGGGATCAACAGAGATGAAATGTCTTTCCATGAGCGCGCTATCAAATGCATTCCTCAATTCATAGAGTTCATGCAGTATTGTTTGTGCGGTTAATTTGAAATTTCGTTGACCGACCAAAGTCCGAAGCATGACCGTACGCACATGCACATTGGTCCACCCCAATCCTGAAAATTGATTGCCAATACAAACATTGAGAAGATGGTCGAAAGATTTCTTGTCCGCCTTGCTCAAAATATATCCGGCTGGTTTGGATTGAAGATATTTGGCCCGTTCTTCGATGAATCGGGGAATCTCACAAATTTGCCAGACAACAAATTCTTTCATAATGTCAAACAAGGTGATTGTTTGAGCGAAAAACTGTTTCTAAGTCGCACCGATGACAAGTCTATTGTTTGAAGGTGTTTTCATGGTTTTAATTCCTTTCATTCTTTCCAGCAACAATCTGGCAGGACACCGCCCAAATTTGCCGTGTTTGACACAAGGTTTGTGCCAATATGGCGCTTATTAACAAGCTGCGGTTTTTGTTTCCGGTTTTGTAAGTGACTCAATATAAACGAAATACCGCTTTTTATGCCGACTGGCATTGAGGAAGCTAAAATCAACTCGAACAATTAACGAAAGGATAACTGTATGAATCTGACACGATATCAAAGACCTGATTTGGGTTGGGCGGGTTTCGGGCGGCTGTCGAGTTTGCGTGATGAACTGGACCGGCTGTTCGAATCGCCCTGGACCGAGCTGGCCCGCACTTCGCAACTGTTGAGCGGCTGGACTCCGGCACTCGACGTTCATGAGGACAAGGACAACTTTGTTGTCCAGGCCGAATTGCCCGGCATGAAGCGGGAGGAGATTGACGTTTCGTTGCACGATGGGGCGTTGAGCATCTCCGGTGAACGCAAGACGGAAAAGAAATACGAGGAAGCTGAGGTCTATCGGACGGAGCGCTTCTTCGGCAAATTTCAGCGCACGGTGACATTGCCCGCGCCCGTGGCGGCGGACAAGGTCAAGGCGCAATACAAGGACGGCGTCCTGACCATCACCCTGCCAAAAACCGAAGCGGCGAAGCCGAAACAAATTGACGTGAGCGTGAACTAAAAGATTCGGGCGCGATGTCCCCATTGCGCCCGGCCTAAATTTCAACCAAAGGGAAAAAACATGAAAGCAATTGTACAGGCAGAACCAAAGGCGGCGGCCGAACGGACGGAGTCCCGGGAATTCGTAGTGCCGGTGGTGAACATTTTTGAGACCCAGGGCGGTTACGCCCTCGAGGCGGAAATGCCGGGCGTGAACAAGGACGGCCTGGAAATCACGCTGGAAGGCAATGAAATCACCATCCTGGGGCGGCGCGCAGCGGAGCTGGTCAACGGCGAGTTTTTGCTCCGTGAACGTTCCGCGGCGGATTACCGGCGCGTGTTCGAGCTGGACCCAGCGATTGATACGAACAAAATTTCGGCGAAGATGGAGCAGGGTATGCTGACGCTGGCCCTGCTGAAATCCGAGCAGGTCAAGCCGCGCAAGATCGCCGTCAGTGATTAGGCGGCTGGTTTTTCAAAACAGCTCCCACGGCCAACCGGCCGTGGGATTTTGTTTTGTCATTACGCCCGGCGGGTGGATTCGAGCCTTCCGCCCGAAGGTGGATCAAAAAACGGGCGGGTGCGGCGATCACACACGATTTAACATCGCCCACACCCGCCACGCGCCCAGTTCTCATCGGGCAAGGCCAACCTAACCCATCGCGGCAGTCTGGCAAGTAATTTTGGAAAAATAATTTCCATCTTCAGTATTGGGTTCGTATCTTTTTTCAAACATCCTTACATCCGGTTCGGTTCGCCCGAACCATCAACAATGCCGAAGAAACACAGGAAGCTGAAATTCGCATGGCTGTTGCTGTGCGTTGGGTCCTTTATTTTTCCCGCGCCGGCGGGCGCGGCTGACCAGTCCGGGTTACCGTTCATTGTGGATGTCTGGACCAGCAAGGAAGGGTTGCCGCAAAACTCGGTCATTTCGGTGATTCAAACCAAAGACGGGTATCTTTGGCTTGGAACGCTCAACGGTCTGGTGCGTTTTGATGGAAACCGCTTCACCGTTTTCAATCAAAACAACACGCCGGGTTTGAACAGCGACCGGATTGTTTACCTGTTTGAAGACAGTCACACAAATCTTTGGATCGGAACGGATACGGCCGGGTTGGTATTGGTGAAGGATGGAAACGTTAAAAGTTTTGACATCGGGCGCGCCGGCCATGAGGGAAGAATTGTGTATGCGTATGAAGATTTGACCGGCTGCGTCTGGTTCTATACGGCGGACGGACGCACCAGCCGGTATCAAGATGGCAAGATGATCCCCGATCCATCCCTGATTTCCAGGGAGTTGGTGCTTCGCGCTGCGAAAGTATGGATCCCCGGCCAATCAAACAGTTTTTGGAGCATACAAAATGGCCGCGTGCAAAAGTGGAAAGGCAATCAAAGGAAACGCGACCTCGGAGGTTATCCGTGGAGAATAAATACGATAGTTGCCTCCGCCTGTGAGGATAGCGACGGCAACTTGATTGTTGGCACGCTGGGCGAGGGCGTTTTCTGGCTGGGCGCGGATGGAAACTGGCGACGCATCTCGACGGAGCAGGGATTGTCGTCGGCCTTTGTGCTTTCACTCTGCATGGACCGTGAAGGGACCCTGTGGGTGGGAACCGATGGCGAAGGCCTGGATCGAATCAAAAGAAAAACTTTCAGTGCGCCGACCGAACATCATTCGTGGGTTGTCCAATCGATATCCGGGGACGAGTCCGGTGGTTTGTGGACGGCTTTCAACGCCCATGGTGTGTCTTATTGGATTACAAATTCTGTGCAAGATTTTGGCGTCAGCCGGCATCAAAGTGCCTGGACCGTACTGGTAGATCGCCGGCAACGAGTCTGGATTGGAACCATGGACGAAGGACTGTTCCAATTTCAAACCAACCATTTTCAACCCGCGCCCGGCGCGGAAATCCTTGGCCAGCAAATCTTCGCTTTGTTAGAAGATCGCGCCGGACAATTATGGGCGGGCGCCCAAAATGGCCTGGCGCGCTGGAACGGACAGGACTGGAAAATTTACACGACGCACGACGGTCTGTCGGGAAATATCGTTCGCGCCATTGCGGAAGATGCGGAGGGAAACCTTTGGATTGGAACGGAGAGCCAGGGCCTGAACTTTTTCAAGGCCGGAAAGTTTATTTCCATTCAGGCGGCGGGAAACGGACTGCCCGGCAATGATATTTCCTGTCTTTACCTGGATCAGGACGGCGTCTTGTGGGTGGGAACCTCCGGTCACGGCCTGGCCCGCTTTTTGAAAGGGAAGTGGACCCGTTATTCGACAGACAACGGCCTCGCCAGCAACAGCATTGATTACATCATCGAAGACGACGCGGGCTGTTTATGGATCGGCTCCAATGCGGGATTGATGCGAATTCAAAAACAGTCGCTGAACGATTTTGCCAATGGAACGGTGGCTTTCCTTTCGTGCCGGACTTATGTAGAAACCGACGGACTGCCGACGCGCGAATGTTCGGCCGGTTCACAACCCGCTGCGTGCCGTACCCGTGATGGCCGATTATGGTTCCCCACCACCAAAGGTTTGGTGTCGGTGAACCCTGCGGACCTCAAGCCCAATCGCCAGCCCCCCCTGGTCATGATTGAATCCGTACGTGTCAGGGGGCGGGAGCAAAAAACCAATCGCTTTAGTTCGGCCTGGCAACCGTCTGTCATGGTTCCACCCGGTCACGAACAATTGGAAATTCATTATACCGCCCTGAATTTTCCCGCACCCAGGGAAGTGCAATTCAAATATCGTTTGGAAGGCCGCGAGACCGCCTGGACTGAAGCCGGTGATACGCGCGTGGCTTATTACAACAAGGTGCCACCGGGGAATTATCGTTTCCATGTCATTGCCTGCAATGAAGACGGTGTGTGGAACGAAACCGGCGATGCACTTGCTGTGACGGTGCAGCCTCAATTCTGGCAGACGTGGTGGTTTCGCGCCGCCGTCATCCTGTGCCTGGTCGGAACCATCGTTGCCGTGGTGCGTTATCTTTCCACACAAAAGCTGCGGCGCCAGTTGCAGCAACAGGCCTCACTGGAAAAGGAACGCTCCCGCATCGCCCGCGACTTGCACGATCAACTCGGGGCGAATCTCACGCAAGTGGCACTGTTGAGCGAAATGGCGGAAGCTGACAAAAATTCCCCGGCGGAAATTGAATCACACGTGCAACAAATTTCCCAAACCGCGCGCGAAACGACCCGTTCCCTCGACGAAATCGTCTGGGCGGTCGATCCTTCCAACGACACGCTGGAAGGCCTGGTCAATTACGTCTGCAAATACGCTCAGGAATATCTTGCGCTGGCCGGATTGCGTTACCGCGCCGAGATGCCGGTCCAACTGCCAGCGGTTAACATTCCGCCGGAAGTCCGCCATAACGTTTTCCTCGCCTTCAAGGAAGCCGTCCACAACGTGGTCAAACACGCGCAGGCGTCCGAAGTCCGGGTGCGATTGCAATTGCAGCCCGGCAATTTTACGCTGAGCATCGAAGACAACGGGCGCGGCCTGGGTGGCCGGGACGCAAATGCGGCACCGGCGAGAAATGGACTTCGCAACATGCGCAAACGAATGGAAGACATTCACGGAGAATTTTCAATCAGCCCCGGAGCGGGGGGCGGAACGATAGTGTGCCTCGCCATTCCTTTTGGTAAAGCAGTTTAGAAATCAGCGATATGCCCATCACCGTTTCCATCGTCGAAGACAATGACAAGCTGCGTGGAACGCTGGCCCGTCTCCTCGACCGGTCGGATGGTTTCCGCTGCCTGAGCCAGTACGCCACCGCCGAGGACGCGCTGAAAGACCTGCCCCAGGCCCGACCCAATGTCGTGCTGATGGACATCAACCTGCCCGGCATGAACGGCGTCGAATGTGTGCGGCAATTGAAGGCGCTGGCGCCGGAAATCCAGGTCATGATGCTCACGGTTTATGAAGACACGGAAAATATTTTCAACGCGCTGACGGCGGGCGCCAACGGTTACATGCTCAAACGCACCTCCAGCAAGGAACTGCTGGAGGCCATCCGGGAAGTCCACCGGGGCGGTTCGCCGATGACGATGCACATCGCGCGCAAAGTCGTGCAATCGTTTCAACAAACGGCGGCCACGGCGCAGCCCACGGAACATCTTTCCCCACGCGAACAGGAAGTGCTTGATTTCCTGAGCCAGGGGCTTCTCTACAAGGAAATCTCGGAGAAGCTGGGGATCAGCTATGAAACCGTGCATACCTACATTCGCCGCATCTACGAAAAGCTGCAGGTCCGCACCCGCACCGAAGCCGTGGCCAAATTTCTCCGCCGCTGACAGGATTTTGGCGTTTCCACTTTATTTTCAATGGTTTATGCGTTTTGATGCATGTAACCAGAACTGGTGACTGGCAGGGGACATGGCCTCTGGTATCTTAATTCCATCGTTGGTGTGCAGAAACGCAGGGTTCCGTGTGTGAAGTAAGGCGTATAAATGCGGCGCCGCAGCCAACAAAAAGTTCGTAGCCGCGCAGCTACGAGACGTTAATTTAAGCGCTTAGTTCTCATTGAGAGGCCGGAGTAGTGTCCGGCCTCCTTCTTTTTGGGGCCCCTGCCGGGATTCTCCCTGAAGCCCGGCCCGGCGTGCAGAAACCGGCAATTCCATCAGCCCAACCGAACTTTGCGCTTGAGACCGGCAGCCGGCTTTGGCTCAATCTGTGTCCCTTAGTGGTAGGTTACCCAAGCGGTCAACGGGGGCAGACTGTAAATCTGCTGGCTTTGCCTTCGATGGTTCGAATCCATCACCTACCACCAGCCTTCGCTTGGAGCGCAGCGTAAAGTGAAGGCTGCCGCGCCAAAGCACGAAGGTGCGTCGACGGGCTAACGAGCTGAAAAGGAGCCATGCGCTCCGAGCTTCGGCTCGGCGAGCCACCCCGCATTTTCGATTTGGAATAATTCAGGAAAAATTTTCTCTGCGTCTCTGCGTCTCTGCGTTAAAATGTAAGAATGTTCGATTCGTTAAGCGGCAAGCTCCAGAACGCCTTCCGAAATTTGCGCGGGCTCGGAAAAATCTCCGAGGCTAACGTCGCCGAGTCCCTCCGTGAGGTCCGCATGGCGCTGCTGGAAGCCGACGTGAATTTCAAGGTCGCCCGCGATTTCATCGAGCGCGTCAAAACCAAGGCCATCGGCGCGGAAGTCATTCAAAGTGTCCAGCCCGGCCAGCAAATCATCAAAATCATATACGACGAACTCGTGGACCTGCTCGGCTCGACCAACGCCGGGCTGAATCTTGGTGGCAGCCCTAGTTGCATCCTGATGGTTGGTTTGCACGGTTCGGGCAAAACCACTTCGAGCGGCAAACTCGCGCGGTTGCTCCAAAAACAGGGACGCCAGCCGCTGCTCGTGGCTGCGGACGCGAACCGCCCGGCGGCGATGGATCAATTGGAAACGCTGGGCAAGCAATTGGAAATTCCCGTCTTCGTCAAACGCGGCGAAACGGACGTTCTGAAAATCGCCCGCGAAGCCCTCGATTTTGCGAAGGTCAACAGCCGCAACGTTTTGATATTCGACACCGCCGGGCGATTGCAAATTGATGAGCCGCTGGTGCAGGAACTCGTCCGGTTGCGCGACCTCTTGAGGCCGCAGGAAATTTTGCTAGTCCTCGACGCTGCCACTGGCCAGGAAGCCGTGAACGTCGCCACGCATTTCGACCAGGCCCTGCAAATCACCGGCTCCATCCTGACGAAGCTCGATGGCGACGCGCGCGGCGGCGCGGCGTTGAGCATGAAGGCCGTCACCGGCAAGCCCATCAAGTTCGGCGGCGTGGGTGAAAAACTCGACGAGTTTGAGCCGTTTCATCCGGAACGCATGGCCTCGCGCATTCTCGGCATGGGCGATGTCGTCAGCCTCGTCGAGAGGGCTGCCGAAACCGTGGACCTGGACGATGCGAAGCGCATGGAAGAAAAGATGCGCAAGGGCCAGTTCACGCTGGAGGATTTTCTCGAGCAATTGCGCCAGATGAAAAAACTCGGCTCGCTGGAATCCATCGTTGGCATGTTGCCCGGCGGCGCGGAGGCATTGAAGCAGACCGATATTTCAAAGCAGGAAAAGGAATTCAAGCACATGGAAGCGATGATTTGCGGCATGACGCCCAAGGAACGCCTGAATCCCGCCATCCTCAACGCCAAGCGCCGCGTGCGCATCGCCAAAGGCAGCGGCGTGAGCGTGACGGAACTGAACACGATGCTGAACAAATTCGGCCAGATGCAGCAAATGATGAAGAAAATGGGCAAGTTCCAGAAGATGATGGCGAAGATGGGCGGCGGCCTGCCGGGGATGCTGCGGAGGTGATTTTAACCGCCAAGACGCCAAGGCGCAAAGCCACAAAGTCTTGCTGATGCCCTGAAAGGGCAAAAGAAATTAACCCAGGGTTGGAGCGTAGCGACTACCCTGGGGAATCGTCCCACAAAAATAATTCTCCCTCTCCTCGCCAAACGAGGAGAGGGCCGGGGTGAGGAGTCGAATTAAAATTCACCAATGACCACCGCAGTTTTGGCGATGTAAACGCCCGGGCCGAGCTTCGGTTTTTTGCGCAGAAACTTGTCGAACCGCTTTTCCATCTTGCTCAGGCACGAGTTTAATAAGGTTCCTGTTCTTCGCGCGAAGAAAATAAACGAACCCCTCTCCCGGCGCTGTGCGCCGCCCTCTCCCCGCCTGGCGGGGCGAGGGCATGAATGGCAGATTGATTTTCTATTTCACTCGGCGCGCGCAAGGGTTAAAATACAGATGTCGTATGACCAAACCGGTTTCTCATCGTCCCGCACCGCCACGCCGGAGATTGCCGCGCTCTTTCAAGGATTTAACGCCGTCCAAACATTTCAATCCGCGCACGTTTTTCCGCGAACTCGTCTGGAAAACGCTGCTCACCCGGCGCATCGGCCAGCACCGGCGTCCGGTTTTCCCCAAGCTCAGCCACGGCCAAGTCGCGATTACCTGGATTGGCCACGCATCGTTTTTGATCCAGTTCACAAACTTGAATGTTTTGATTGATCCGAATTTTGCGAACTGGCTGTTTCTTTTGAAGCGCATCAGACGCGCCGGGTTGAAAATCAAGGATTTGCCGCGAATTGATCTGGTGCTGCTCACGCACGCGCATTTCGATCACTTTCACAAGCCGACGTTGCGCCGGCTGCCGCAACCGAAAATCGGCGTGATGCCGTACGGCGTGGGTGATCTGGCGCAAGACCTCGGCTTCGCGCGCATCATCGAGCTGGATTGGTGGGAGAGTTTTGGGCAACGCGACTGGAAGGTGACGTTCACACCGAGCCGGCATTGGGGCGCGCGCACGTTGCACGATCATCATCGCGGTTATGGCGGATTTGTCCTGGAACATCAGGGCCGGAAGATCTATCACGCGGGCGACAGCGCCTATTTCGACGGCTTCAAGGAAATCAGCCGGCGGCTGGAGCCGGAAATCGCGCTGCTGCCGATTGGGGCGTATCATCCGGAATCGTTCCGCCACGTTCACATGGGGCCGGACGAGGCGATAAAGGCGTTCATGGATTTGCGGGCGCACTGGCTGGTGCCGATGCACTATGGGACATTTAAATTGTCGTTCGAGGATCTCAACGAGCCGCCGCGGTGGCTGATCGAGATTGCAATAAAGAAAAACCTCATGCAAAAAGTGCGAATGCTTGACGAAGGCGTGCCGGTGGTGTTTTGATCTTGACCATTGCGCCGCCCCAATATGACCGACGACAACGGTAATTCCGACTCTTCGCTCCTCGACGCGGTTCGGCGTTACGTGCCACTCGCGGTTTGGGCCATCGTCATTCTGGTCGTTCTTGCCATTCCGCTGAAAATCATCAGCTACGGTTTTCTACCGGGTGACGATGCGCTGCGTCACGCGGCCAAGGCGGTGAGCGGCAAACCGTGGCCGGACATTCTGGTGCTGGGTCCCGCTTTCAGGATGGATACCAACTTCGGCTGGCATTTGCTACTGCGGCAAATTTATCTCCAGAGCAAATGTGACCCCCAAAATGAGGCACGCGACACCGAAAAGCTGGTCTTGTTTGCCGTCGTGGCATTGTTTGCGCTGGTCAACTGGTCGGCGTTGCCGTGGTTGAAACGGCCCGAAGCCTGGTTGATTGCGTTATTGGCCGTGGCGCTAGCGTCAGATCTATGGATGCGATTTTCGCTCGGCCGGCCGTTTATACTGACCATTGCCGGGCTGCTGACCATTCTTTTTGCCTGGCACGCTCACGGTTCATCTCCGCCCAAATGGTGGACGGTGTTGTGGATGGCGCCGTTGATTGCCGCCTGCACGTTCGTGCATGGGGTATGGTATCTCTGGATGCTGCCGGTGGCGGCGTTTTTCCTCGCCGGCCAATTTCGCTGGGGATTGATGCTGATTGCGGGATGGGCGGCGGGAGTATTCCTAGGCGCTTCATTCACCGGGCATCCGTTGGCGTCCCTTTACCAGGCACTCGTAATGGCCTATCGGGCTTTTGGAATGCACATAACCCAGCGCACGCTGGTCGGTGAATTCCAGCCGTCAACGGGTGATGTTTTGGGGTTGGTCCTCCTGGGCGGCTTGTTGATTCTGCGCCAACTGGCCGGCCTGAAGGCGCGACCGCTGACCTCCAATCCGGCATTCTGGCTGGTCTGCCTGGCCTGGGTGCTCGGCTTCAAGGCGACCCGTTTCATGGAAGACTGGGGGTGGCCGGCGTTGATGATGCTGATTGCCTGCGATTTGCAACTGCTGCTGCAGGCGCGATTCGCAGCGGACTCTTTCAAGCGGCTGGCCCTGACCTGTGGGCTGGCGGTGGCGGTATTTCTGGCCATCACCAATGATGGCGGCAGCCGCTGGACGTCCAATCTCACCCAGCAATATCTAACCACGGCGGAACATCCCGAACTTAAAGGCTGGATGCCGGAAAAAGGCGGGATCCTTTATTCCGCGGACATGACGATTTTTTATCAGACATTTTTCAAGAATCCCAATGCAGACTGGCGATATATTATTGGCTTTGAGCCCGCCCTGATGCCCGATGAAGATTTCCAGGTGTTTCACAAAATCATGTGGAATTATGGCGACGCCAAAGCCTACGAGCCGTGGTTGAAAAAAATGCGCCCGCAAGATCGCCTCGTCATCCGCGGCGGCAGGGGCAGCTTGCCGAGCGGTTCGCAATTGGAATGGGAGTATGGTGTCAGCGGCATCTGGATTGGACGCCTGCCGCGCGTCCCGCAAAGCGGGACACCGCCAGAAGAGCTGCCGCCCACCATTCCCGCAACGGTGCCGCACGAAGCTTCAACCCATGCGGTGAATTCGGCGAAGTGACAGCGCGTCGAACTTTCGCGCCAGAACAAAATCTCTTTTCGTCAAACCACCGGCGTCATGCGTTGTGAGCACGAGCGTTACCTTGTTCCAGCGGATGTCAATGTCCGGATGGTGCCACGCCTGCTCGGCGAGTTCGGCGACCGCGTTGACAAATTTTATCGCGGCGGGGAAATCCTTGAACTGATACGTCCGCGCAATCGTCGCGCCTTTCTTTTTCCAATCCGGCACGGCGGCAAGTGCGGTTTTGATTTTTTCTATGCTCAATTTTTCCATGCTAACAGTTCGCACAGCTTTGGTTCCCCGTCACAAAGGATTACAGAATGGAGAATGAAAGAAATCCGGCCCGGGCTTGCCCGTTGTCCGTTTCCACCTTCTGCTTTCCTAAACCGGAACTATTCGATCGGAGTGCGCCCGTCCCCGGGCGCAGCAACGTCCAAAGTTCGCTGCGCGCGGAAATGCGAGCAGTCGTTGCTGCGGAAGAAGGCTTCCCCTTGGTGGCCGGATACGTCGTCGCCGAAACTTCGACCGGAAGTGTTCTTGCGCCGCTGCGCCCGGGGACGGGCGCACTCCGGACTGCATGGTTGGCTAAAACCATTCCTTGCGTCCGTCCACGTAGGTTCGCACGAACTCTTCATCGGACTTGCACAGATAAATGATGCCTTCGATGAGGCCGATGATGTGGGTCACCACTCCCGCAATGCCGCAGGTCAGGATCGTCGCCAGCAGCATGACCAAACCTGCGCCGGTGTAGCCGAGGATGAATTTGTGAATGCCAAGCGAGCCGAGCAGAATCCCGCAAACGCCCGCCGGAATTTTGTTTGACGCCCGTGAGGCAATGGTGGACGGAGGCGGCGCGATCGGCGGCGGAACCGCTTTTAGTTCGGATGCAAATTCAGAAAATGAACCCAGCGGTTTCCATTCCTGGGCACCTTCCATTTGAACCGAGGTTTGGGCGTTGACGCGGTTCTCGGCAATCCAGCGCCGTATTTCCTCCGCGCTTACCGGGCCGTATGGCCGTCCGTCCGTTCCGATGATTTTATACATAATGCGCCTTTCTTGTTTCAGTTACCGTCACAAAAAATTCACGGCTGCTTCGGCGGTTGGCCGGGCAAATCTGTCATCCGTGGCGGAATGGGTTTTGATTCAACCTGCCCGTCCGCTTTTGCCTGACGCAACAAACTTAAACTCGTGACCAGCGACCACAACCAGCCTGCGCTGAATAATAACAGCCCCCACTTCCACATCCAGCCGGATGAATCCGGCGGAACCGTCTCGCCGAGTTGTTGTAGAAAAACGCGATAGCACAATTCAAATATCCAGCCAACGATCAAAACAAAACCCGCGAGGGCGAGCAGCAATTGACCGGTTCCGGCAAAAACCCGGCGCGCTATCAGCGAACCCAGGCCCGGGGTGGCGGCCAGATTGATCAGGGCACAGCTTGCGGCTCGAGCGCGGCTTAATGGTCGGGGCGGCTGGCGGGGCATGGGACATCAGGTGAATTGCGATTTTACTTCCGGCCTGTTCAAAACCACCAATGCCCAGATGCCAAACGGAAGCCCAAACACACAGCAGCACTGGCACGGCAACATCGCGGCAACAGAAGCGACCGTGGCCAAGGTGTGGTTTTGCAACCGCAACAATTTAATCGCGCCGAACAGCACAAATCCGTTTAGCGCTGCGATCACAAGGTTGATCACTCCTGCCAATGGCCCGCGCATTCCTTCCAGGAACGCCTGCATTTGGGGCGGGATGTTTGCCGGCATTTCGTGGTGGAACAGCATGCCGCCGGTGAATAAAGTAAAAAGGCCGCTGAAACCATAATACGCGGCCCCCAAGCCAGCCGTTACAATAAGAGCGATTGCCGGACCTTTGACCGCTTGCAGCGCCGCTTCGCGTCCGCCGCCCGCCCCGACCGCAGAGGGTGCGAATGGTGGCGGTGACGGCGGGGCGGATCCGGCGGCCAGCGCATCGGCGAATTCAGGAAACGCCGAGAGCGGACGCCATTCGGCGTCGCTTTCCTCCTTCGCAAAAGATTGTGCATTGAGCCGGCCGTCGGCAATCCACCGGCGCACGTCGTCCGGCGTGACCGAGCTGTATGGTTTTTGATCGCCGCCGATGACGGTGTAGGTTGCCATAATTTTGTCCCGTGTTCGCCGACTTCTAGTTCATCGCACGCAACGACGCAAGCCGTTTTACTGTAGCGGCGGTCTATGACCGTCGCCAATTCCCGGCGCTCACAGAGCGCCGCTACAATGTTCACGTATTCTTCACAAACAACTTCCCCGGCAGTTGCTTGACCACGTGCTTCATCTCCAGACCCAACAGCGCCACGCTGACCGCCGAACTCGGCAAACTGCTGCGCCGGATGATTTCGTCAATGCTCGATTCCTCGTTGTTCAACGCGTCATAGACGAGTTTTTCGTTTTCGGACAGGGTAAGGGCCGGGAGAACGCCGGTCTCGCCCGGCGACGGCGGACGGTTGCTACCCGGGAACAAATATTCGAACTCGCTCAAAATGTCCTCCGCGCCTTCGCACAGCTTCGCGCCTTTTTTGATCAGGTCGTGGCAGCCCTTGCTGCGCGGCGAATCAATCCGCCCGGGCACGGCGAAAACCTGCCGTCCATATTCCGTCGCAAAATTCGATGTGATGAGCGCGCCGCTGTGCAGGTCCGCCTCCACGACCACCGTGCCGAGTGTCATGCCGGCCACGATGCGGTTGCGGATGGCGAAGGATTGCTTGTCCGCGTTGCGGTTGAATGGATATTGCGTGATGACGGCGCCGGATTCGGCAATGCGCTCGAACAAATCCCGGTTCTCCGGCGGGAACACGATGTTGATGCCCGTGCCGAGCACGCAAACCGTCCGCCCTTTCGCCGACAGCGCGCCCTGATGCGCCGCCGTGTCAATCCCGCGCGCGCCGCCACTCACGACCGTTACGCCCACATAGGCCAGTTGATAAGCCAGTTTGCGCGCGGTCTCGATGCCATAGTGCGTCGTCATGCGCGAGCCGACCATGGCCACCGCGTTTTTGTCCTTCGCGGTCAGCGCTCCCCTGACGTAAAGCACCAGCGGCGGGTCGTAGATTTGCCGGAGCGACTCAGGATAATCCCCGTCGCTTTGAATCAAAACGTGGCAGCCGAAATCCGAGATGCGTTTCAATTCGCCGGCGAGGTCAACCGTTTTCTCCCACCCGGCAATCGCCGCCGCAGTTTCGTCGCCGATGTTGCGGACGCGGCGCAGTTCGCTCTGGGACGCCTGAAGAATTTGGGGCGCGTCGCCAAAATGTTCCAGCAACAGGCGCGCCCGCACCGGGCCGACGTGCTCGATGAGATTAAGCGCAATGAGCGCTTCCCTTGAGTCCATGCGGTTTGAATAACGGTTGCGAATAAAAGCCGCAAGAATTGTTTGGCGCTGGACACAAACTTGCGCCAGGAATAGTGTTTCAACGCGAAACGAGATAGGCTGCAAACCAAGCCGCCCAATAACTGTTAAGCGACTTCGCACCATGCATCACCCTATTAATATCGGATTCCTGTGTCTGATGCTTGTCGGATGCGGTCGTGCGCCGACGGTGCAACAGCATGCATCGCTCCCCGAGCGTTACTACGTCATGGAGGCGGCACTTCGCTACATGTTCGACCAGTCCGCTTCTTTTGGAAAGGAGCGCGAAGTTGAGTCTGCTTACGTCATTGAGCGCGGAGAGTTTTCTTCAGAGTTCGTCTCTGCTTTCAGGGGTTATAAACCGACTGTTACAGATTCGATTGACGTATCTACTGAGCGAGGTATGGCCTTGGACAAGGCCACCGATAAGCCAATCAAACTTTGGTCGGTTAAGATTGGAGAGATGAACGGTGATCGTGCCACTGCATATGTAGAGTGGTATTCAGGTCGTCTAGCTGCTGCTGGTTACAGAATTCAGCTTCTCAAAAAAGGCGGGAGATGGATTGTTGTCTCAGAGACGATGGTTTTCGTTTCATGATGCCTCCTACCAACCAGACAGGCTGCAAATTTCCTTCGCCCGTTTCCCAAGATTGATTGCGCGGCAACTTCCTGCTATTGAATCTGCGTGCCTGATCCCAGTCTGTTGCTCCTCATTCCGGCTTACAACGAGGAGCGCCGCATCGAACCGGTGCTGCGCGACTACGCGCGCTTTTTTCAGGAAAACTATTCCGGCAAATTCCAGATCGTCGTCGTGCTCAACGGCTGCACCGATGACACGCTCGGGGTCGTCCGGCGCGTCGCGGCGGAATTTCCGGCGGTTCTCCGGGTGCTGGAATTCAAGGAACCGATTGGCAAGGGCGGCGCGCTCATCGAAGGCCTCAAGCTTGCCTCCTTCGGCGATTTGATCGGTTACGTGGATGCCGACGGCGCGACGCTACCACGGGCGTTCCTGGAGCTGGTCCGGCACATTGGCGACGCGGATTGCGTGGTCGGCTCGCGCTGGCTGCCGGATTCGGTCATTCACCAGGCACAGACCGGCAACCGGCAATTCGCCAGCCGGGTGTTTCACACCATCGTGCAACTGCTCTTCCGGCTGAACATCCACGACACGCAATGCGGGGCAAAAGTGATGAAGCGCGAAGTCGTGGAAAAAGTCCATTCCTTCCTGCGCATCGCCGACATGGCATTCGACATCAACCTGCTCGTCGCCATCAAGCGCGCCGGTTATCGCATCCGCGAGGTGCCGACCGAATGGACGGATCAGGCTGGCTCAAAAGTCACGCTGTTCCGTTCCTCGCTGACGATGTTCCTTTCCGTCGTGCGCATCCGGCTGATTTACTCGCCGTTTTACACATTGTTGCGTCCATTACGTCCGCTGGAAGGCTGGGTTTACACCAAACTTCGCGCGCCGCGACCGTTGTCCGGGACACAAGTCCAAAGTCCAAAGTCCAAAGTCTAAAGCCGCACGGTCAGTCAACCTTGGACTTCGGGCTTTGGACTTTGGGCTTTCCAAGTGAACCACGCGCACACGGCCAGCAGCAACAGGTTGAAAACGCCGAGCGTCTGCAGCATCAGCCGCAGCCCGGCTTGCGGGTCGGCCAGATTTCCCGCGTGGCGGCCAACCGCGGCGAGCGCCACGCCGTAACCGATGGCCAGCAGCAACAGCACCGGCACAATCCCGAAATGCGAGCGCGCGAGCAGATTGTTCACCAGCGCATAGGCCAGCGCCAGCGGCACCATCGCCCACGCATACCACGGCAGCACCGCCGAGGCCACGGAGATATAGTCCTTCGTGTAAAACAGCTTTATGATCCACGGCCCCAGAATGGTCAGCCCCAGCGCGCCGCCCGCCGCCAGTATCCCCGTGCCGAGCAGCACCACGCCCAGCAGGTTGCTTTTTTCCGACCGCGCCACGCTGTGGACGATTTTCGGAAACATCACGGTGGCCAGCGGCACCACCAGCCACAGGAGCGCCCGTGACAATGTCCCCGCGCTCACATAAAATGCCGAATCATCGCCGGAAAAATACGCCTTCACGAACATGGTGTCCGCGATGAACAAAAATTGCACCGCGCCAAAGCCCAGCATAAGCGGGCCGATTTGCGCCAGCAGACTGCGCCAATCGAAAGGCTGTGACGGCAGCAGCCACAGCGACCGCGTCTGCCAGACACCGATGCCGACGCCCACGGCCAGTCCCAGGCAGACGCCGGTCATCATGCCCGCCGCATAACCGCCGAGCAGCAACACGATGAACGACGCCATGCCCACCCGCCCCACGCCGTTGAAAATGTTCGACCAGCCCAGCCAGAAAAAATTCTGCTGCCCCTGCAACACACCCCAAAACAGCGGCAGCCAGAACGAAAGCAACACCACCACCAGCGTAATCCACAGACCGGCCGGATTGGTCAATTTCCAGGCCGTCAGAATTTCCGCCTGCCAGATCCACACGCCGAGGGCAAACAGCAGACACAAGCCAAACGTTCCCAGCCAGGCCAGCCGGATCATGCCCGCCAGTTCGCGCTCCCGGTTCGTCGCCAGCGCCCGGGCAGTCTGCTGGGCAAACACCATCTGCAATGGCATGCTCGGCACGAACATCGCCACCACCAGCAACACTCCGAACACGCCGTATTCCGCCGGCGGGATTTTTTTGTTCAACAGATGGATTGCATACATCAACAGACCGGTGGACACGTTTGAAATCATCAGCCAGCCGCTTTGCCGGAAAAAATGTCCGTGCTGCGAAGTTGAAGTCGCCGGAGTCGCGGCGGTTTGAGTTTTCTCTGCAAGCATGAGCGTTGGACAATACGCTGCCGGCCTCGTTCAGGGAAGCGAATTCAAATTTGGGAGGGACGCCGTGTCGGCGTCCCAAACTAAATCAAAAAATGGGACGGCGGCACGCCGTCCCTCCCACAAAAAATCACGGAAGCGATTTTAGAAAGTTCAGAAGCAGATTTTTGCCGCGTTCCAGCGAATCCAGCGAAATCCATTCGTCCGCCGTGTGCGCCTGCGCAATGTCGCCGGGGCCGAACACCACGCTCGGAATGCCGCCCGCCGACAACACCGCCGCGTCGCAGAAAAAATCCACACCCGCGGGCCGCGTCCGGCCGACGCTCCGCAGGAAGTTACGGACCAGCGGCAGCTTCGGACTTGTTTCCAGCGGCAGGCACGGCGCGAGCTTCGTGCTGGAAATTTTCGCCGACAATCTTTTCGCGCGCAGCAACGCGGCAATTTCCTGCCGCACGCCTGTTTCCGTTTCGCCCGGCAGCGTGCGCCGGTCAATGGTGATGACGCAACGGTCGGGCACGATGTTCGGTTGTGCGCCGCCGGAAATCATGCCCACGTTCACCGTCGCCGTGCCGAGCAGCGGATGCCAGCGTTTTCGCAATCGCGTGGCGTAATCGGTTTCGAGCATGTCCACGATGCGCGCCATTTCGTGGACGGCGTTTTGGCCAAGCTGCGGCGTCGCACCATGTGCCGCCTTGCCGCGCGTTTCGAGTTCCAGCCATAAACTGCCTTTGTGCGCGGTGACGACCTGCAATCGCGTCGGCTCGCCGACGATGGCCAAAGCCGTAGGACAGGCATCTTGCCTGTCTCCATTTTTCCCAAAAGTCAGAGACAGGCGGGACGCCTGTCCTACGAAGGCACGTGAGCCAGCCTGCGCGTTTTCCTCGTCCACCAGCCCGGCAAAGACAATTTCGGTTTCACTCGGACGCGATTTTGTGTTCACCAGCTCGCAAAGCGCGGTGAGCATCGCGGCCACGGACCCTTTGGTGTCGCAGGCGCCGCGCCCATACAACCGGCCGTTTTTCCGGCGCGGAACAAATTGCGAGTCGTTGGCGTTGACAGTGTCGAGATGCGGTGCGAGCAGGATGGTCTGGCGGACTTTACCCGGCGGCAGCAATCGCGCGATGATGTTGTAGCGAGCCTGATCAGTTTCTTTTGTTTGGTGGGGCGAGCGTCCCCGCGAGCCGGAATGGCCGTCTGCAAGGACCGGCTCGCCGGGAGTCTCGCCCCACCTTTTGGACTCAACGGGCGAAACCTTTTGAAATTCGACTTCGAGTCCGGCGCACGCAGCGACGGTGGCGAGAAAATCCGCCACATTCTTTTCACCATAATGGCGGGCCTGTCGCGCCGTAGCCTCGCTCTGCGGGGCGAAGGCGGGATTCACGCTGGGCAGCGCGATGAGTTCGGCCAGGAGTTTTTCCGTGCGCATCATGCGCCAACAGCGTGGCAAATCTCAAAGCCCTTTGCCACTTTCTTCTCGACACGGGATTTTTTAGGCCTAAAACGATCATGAATGAAAAAATGCACGTACTGTGGAAAGGAATACCCAGACGAAGCCTCAGAATGCGTGATTGACGGTCAACCTCTCGCATCTTTTCCGCCAGAACCCGAATTGACTGACGGCGATCTTCATGACGAAGCAAAAATTGTAACCATCCGTACGTTTGGCAGCCATGAAGCCGCAGAAGTGGCTGTGGCGAATCTCGAAGCTCACGGCATCGCATGCTGGGTCAAAACCGACGATTGCGGCGGGATGTATCCAAATCTGACAGTGGCGGGTGGAGTGCGTTTGCTCGTTTGCGCAGCGGATGCCGAAGCAGCCATTGCTTTGCTCAATGCACAAGTATCACCCGCAGAAATAAACCAGGTCGAAACTGAAGCAGTTTCTTTTCCCCCTCCAGAAACTGTTCCGCCCAAACGTCTGGCATGGGGTCAAATTCTGTTCGGGATTGTCGTTGGGATAATCCTTTGTTTGGTTTACCAGTGGGCAAACAAACTCGGAACACAAACTCATTATCATTACACCAAAGACGGTAAATGCGATGAGGCTTGGGTGTATCGCAATGGACATCTCATTGAATTTTTACAAGATCGAAACCACGACGGACAATGGGATCATTGGACTTACTACGAAAACGGTCGAAGAGTACGTTCGGAATACGATAACAATTTTGATGGGAAGCCGGATGACTTTTGGGCGTTTTTAAATGATGGGACAGACACTTCGCAGAGAGACACGGATTTCAACGGCACACCGGATTGGTTTTGCACATACAAAAACGATATAATTCAACAGGCGGACATGAGGCCCAACGGCTCAAAATTTACAACGACGCGTGAAATTTTTCACAATGGCGTGCTGACTGAAATTTGGCGGGGCGGCGATAGCAATGGCAATTTTAAAGAAGTTGTGCGATACGACCCGTTTTTCAATCCAATCAGCACGAACATGACTGCATTTTGATTACTGTCACCATTCAAGTAGTTTCAAACAATTTCCACCGGACATTTCGGCAGGGCGTCGAGAAAAGATTGGCCGTATTGCTTCGTCAACACACGGTTGTCCAGCACCACGATGATGCCGGTGTCGGTCTTCGTCCGGATCAGCCGGCCCACGCCCTGCCGGAATTTCAAAATCGCCTCCGGCAATGAAAATTCGCTGAATGAATTTCCGCCGCGCGCTTCAATGGCCTCGATGCGCGCCTCGATGAGCGGATGGTCCGGCACGGCAAACGGCAGCCGGGTGATGATGACGTTGCTCAACGCCTCGCCCGGCACGTCCACTCCCTGCCAGAAGCTGTCTGTGCCGAACAACACCGAGTCCACGTCGTCCTTGAACTTTTCCAGCATCGTCGAGCGCGGCGTGCCCTTGCCCTGCACAAAACACGCGACCTTAAGTTTATTGAAGAACGGTTCCATTCGTTCGCCGAGTTCCTGCATGAGCTTGTAATTCGTGAACAACACGAACGCCTTGCCGTGGGTCTGCTTCACGAAATGGGCAATCCAATGTTCCAGCGCATCGGCATAACCGGCTTCGCGCGGGTCGGGCATTTTGCTGGCGACAAACAATTTCATCTGCCGCTCATAATCGAACGGTGTGCCGACCTGGAGCATCGTGGCGGATTCCGCACCGACGCGGCGGACGAAATAATGTAGCGCAGCCGTCCCGGCTGCACTGGCCTTCATTTGCTGGCTGCTCCGGCTTTCTCCTTCCCCTTTTCCCTGCAGGCGGGACGCCTGCGCTACTTTGGTGCCCAGCGTCGCGCTGGTTATGATGATACTGGTGTCGCTCTCAAACAGGCGCCGGCGTAAAAAATCAGCGACATCTATCGGCGCGGCGTTCAATGCGAGATTTTTGTGCGCCTTGCCGCTGCGTTCCACCCAATAGACGTGGTCCATTGCCGTCTGACCAAGAAAGGCTGCAATTCCCTCCCGGAATTCGCTCAGGCGGCGGTTGCTCTCCACCAATTCCCGTCCGACGTGATCATCCTCACTCATTTTGATTAAATTGCCGATGGCTTCACGCAATCGTTGAATGGGCAGTGTGATGTTGTCTTCGATCAATTCAGGCCGTCGGATGCGAAGCTCCGTCCACTTTCTTCTGGTGGGGCGAGACTCCGTCGAGCCGTAACTGCCGCCTTTGGTTGAAGCTGCCATTTCTTCGCAAGCCTGCTCGACGTTTGCAAAAAAAATGTCGGATTCCTTCAACAACCCCTCCACCAGCCTGCCCTCCCGGCGCTCGAACAACGTGGCAAACAAGCCCTTTTTGGTGGTGGGATTCCAAAGCCGATGCAAGGTGTAACGCAATTGCCCGTTCGATATGCTGAGGCCGATGTATTTCGATGCCACGGACTCCATCGTGTGCGCCTCATCAAAAATCACGAAGTCGTTCTTGAAAAGAATCCCCCCCTCGATTTCCTCTTCCGCCACGCCCAGCAAGGTGAAGAAAAGGGTGTGGTTTAATACCAGCACATCCGAGGAAAGAAACTTGTTCCGAGCGCGTTGAAAAAAACAAACGCCACGGTCTTTGCCAAAGTCCGATGGGAAGCCGCAGATTTTTGAGGAACACAACCCGCGTTCGGAGCAAACTTCCGCCCAAACTTTCGGGTCCGGTTCAATTTCGAAGTCGGAAATACTGCCGTCCTTCGTTGTTTTCGACCACTTGACGATGCGCTCCAACTCTTTTTTTTCAGAGGACGTAAACAATTTGCCTGCCTGCTGCAGAGCTTTGTTGAGCCGGTAAGTGCAAAGGTAATTGCCGCGGCCTTTGAGCATCGTGAAGTTGAATTTCACCGGCACGGCGAGTGCGCCGAGCACATCGGCGAGCATCGGCAAATCCTTTTCGGTGAGCTGCTCCTGCAAATTGATGGTGTGGGTGGAAACAACCGCCTTCTTTTTATGCGCCACCGCGAACAAAATCGCCGGAATCAGATAGGCCAGCGATTTGCCGACGCCCGTGCCGGCCTCGACCGCAAGATGCCCGCGGTCCTGGAGCGCGCGCGCCACCGCCACGGCCATTTGTTGTTGCTGGGGGCGATACTCGAAATTCTTCGCGCGCGACAGCAGTCCCGTCGGCGAAAAGATCGCCTCGACCTGCGCGACCAGGTCAACGCCCGCTCCGGCTGGCTGATGTTCGATGATGGAAATCACTGTTCAACCGCAAAGTAACCGAGAAGCAAAAACTCATCCAAACAAAACCGACGATTTTAAGAATTGACTCTTGGAAAATCGGCACCACTTTGGACCCGTCGAAGGCGTTCAAACCAAAACTATCAAACATCATGAATGAAACCATTCCGCCTGTCTCCGGCAACCTGTCTCAACCCAAAACTTCCGGCCTAGCTATCTGGAGCCTGGTGCTCAGCATACTTGGCTTGGTCCTTTTACTGGTCTGCATCGGCCCATTGTTTGCCATTCCTGGGGTCGTTTGCGGCCACATAGCTTATTCGCGCATCAAACGTTCCGGCGGAACGCTAGCCGGAGAAGGCATGGCGTTGGCCGGATTGATCACCGGTTACGTTAGCATTGGCCTGTCTGTCTTTGTTCTGCCGATGATGTTGGCCATCGCCATCCCGAATTTTGTCAAAGCGCGTCAGACGGCACAAACCAACGCCTGCATCAACAACCTTCGCCAGATTGACGCAGCGAAACAGCAGTGGGCACTGGAAAAAAGCAAGGATCAGGGCGCGGTTCCCACGGTTCAAGACCTAACGCCATACATGAGAAATGGCATTTCCCCGAGTTGCGTTGCAGGCGGCATTTACACAATCGGCGCCGTCAGCAATACGCCTGTCTGCTCGATTCCCAAACATAAATTGCCGCAGTAACGTTGACCTCCGGAAAATAAAAAAGGCACGCCCCGATTTGGAACGTGCCCGGTTTGATGGTGCTTGATTTAACTACGGCGTCATTTGCTGCCCTGCGGTGTTTCCGTTGCCTGTGGTCTTCCCACTAGCGCAATCCGGCTCGCCACATTGACCCCGTTGATTTCGTCATAGCTGAAAACCAGTTTGTCATTCGGTTTCAGGTCGGACAGCCGTCCGTTGATTTTGCCATCGATCACAATGGCGCAATTGTCGCCCAGGTTGAATTTCTTCGTGTCGAACAGCGACTTGGCCTTGACGGTTTTCGTATCGAGATCAATCGCCGTCAGCGAGCCGGTGTACGTCTCGCTGGTCTGGGTAATTTTCCGTGCGGTCGGTTTGTCGTCAGGTGTTTCATAGGTCACCGTGACGTAATTGCCGGTTTGAATGTCCGCCAGCGAGCCCGACTTGTCACCGCGGAGCATCACCTTGCAGTCGCCCGCGATGGGGAACGTCTTGTCCCTGCCGCGCCCGTGCAATGTGATTGTGCGTTGGACCGGGTCACAGGCCGTCACCGTGCCCTCGGAACTCATTGGTTCCTGTGTGACGCGGTCGGCCACGAGCACGTTGTGCATCTCTTGATAAACGACCTCGATCCGCTGGCCCGGACGCAAATCGCCGATCGCACCCGCACCTTTGTCCGCAAAAGTGTAGGCGCAGTTATCGCCGAGGTTGAACGTCTTGCTCGTAAAAAATCCGTCCAAGCGAAGCGTGTGTTCCTTCGCGTCAACGAACATGACCGTGCCGGTGTAGGATTTGTGCGCGATTGCGTTCGTATCCGTGTCTTCCGCCGGCGCTGTGAGTGCACCCGCCATCGTCAGGACCGACACATAAACCGCCGTCCAGGTGTATAATACTTTTGTTTTCATAATAATTATTGGAGAATTCTAACCGGCATCGCGTTCAACTTCCACAACAAATCTTACCTGCCAAACAAATCCATCTGCGGCGGCGGGGTGGGTTGCCTGAGCAGGGGCCGTGCTCCTGCAGGCGTCCCCGGGCTGGTGACTGCGGGAGCGGAATTGTGCCCGGAACGAGCACCGCAGAAAAATGGCACCGAGCCTTGCAAAAATTCTTTCCGTAAATTTGTCAGTACCTGCCCGGCGGTGATGGTGGCGCCGGCTGGTTCGTATTGCTCATTGCTGGTAAATTGGTCATTTCCGGTGAATTGGTCATTGCCAGTAAATTGGTCATTGCCAGTGAATTGGTGGTTTGAGTCGCTGCCGATTCCAGGGCCTTTTTGGCAGCTTCGGCATCGATTTTGGCCTGCTCGGCGGCAGCTTCCTCGGCCGCCTCTTCCCGGGCCCGTTTTTCCCTATAAGCATTCTCCTCCGCAATCATTCGCTCCCGCAGTTGCGCCATCGCCTTTTTCTGCTCCAAATCAAATTTGGCGGCCTTCTCGGGATCGTACCTGTAACGGCGCTGCCAATCATCAGGAAGCACATCGAACGGGACTCTTTCCATCCCCAGCCCGCCACCGGTGAGAACATAGCTGACCGTTAGCCCCGCCGGATCCACCCTTTCAATGTAAAATTTCTCATAAACCGCCCCTGACTTCGTTACCAGCGTGTCCGATGAAATTCCGTTTGTCACCTCCGCTGGAGATCCCGGCTGATTGGTTTGGGCCGGGGCCTGTCCCATCAGACCCACCGATAAACCAATGATTAAGATGATCGTTTTCATGTTTCGTCTCATGTTGGCCGAATTGGAAAGAGAACCCCGTGCCACCGGCACGTCCGGGCTGCCGGGTTATTCCTATTCAACACGCATATCTTCTAACAATATACTTTTCGCCCAACCAGCCCTTTTCTTCAGTGCCCGAACAAATCCATCTGCGGCGGCGGGGTGAGCTGCTTGAGTTTGTCGCGGTCCTGCTGGTGGCGAGGCTGGCGCACAGTGCCTTCAGGCGTAAGCTCGGACTCTTCGAGGTTGCCGAGAATCACCTTGGCGCGCTCCAGCACTTCCTTGGGCACGCCGGCAAGGCGCGCAACGTGGATGCCGTAGCTCTTGTCCGTGCCGCCTTCAACGATTTTGCGCAGAAACACGATCTGGTCGCGCCATTCGCGCACGGCCACATTGAAATTTTTCAGCCGTGGCAGCCGTTGCGCCAGTTCGGTCAGCTCATGGTAATGGGTTGCAAAAAGCGTCTTCGCGCCGACCTGGTTGTGCAGGTGCTCGACGATGCTCCACGCGAGGCTCAGGCCGTCGAACGTGCTCGTGCCACGCCCGATTTCGTCGAGCACGATGAGACTGCGCGGCGTGGCGTTGTTGAGGATGTTCGCGGTCTCGGTCATTTCGACCATGAAGGTTGATTGCCCACGCGTGAGATCGTCGCTCGCGCCGATGCGGGTGAAAATCCGGTCCACCAGATCAATTCGCGCCTCCACCGCCGGGACGAACGATCCGGTGTGCGCCAGCAGCGTGATGAGCGCCACCTGCCGGATGTAAGTGCTTTTGCCCGCCATGTTCGGCCCGGTGATGAGCACGATCTGGGGGAAAGCCATATTCACTTCCCTCGCCCCGCCTGAAGGGGGGAGAGGGTCGGGGCGAGGGGTTTGTGAACGCGCCACCCCCCCTTGGCCCTCTCCCCCGCTTTGCGGCGGAGAGGGAGAAGAAAGCGCGCTACTCGTCAACCCCGCATCATTCGGCACGAAGCGTTCGTCGGCGAGATTTTGTTCGAGCACGGGATGCCGGCCGTCGCGGATTTGCAGCACGCCTTCGTCGCCGACGACCGGGCGACAGTAGCTGTGCAAGCGCGCTGTCTCGGCGAACGATGCCAGCACGTCCAGTTGCGCCAGCGCGGCGGCGGTCTGCTGGATTTTGGGCAGTTGACCGAGCACTTCCTCGCGCACACGTTGGAATAATTCGTATTCCAGTTTCACGCTGCGTTCCTCCGCGCCAAGGATTTTGCCTTCCATCTCCTTCAGTTCGGGCGTGATGTAGCGTTCGCCATTGGCGACGGTCTGCTTGCGGATGTAATGCGGCGGGACCTTGTCGAGGTTCGACTTCGTGACTTCGATGTAGTAGCCGAAGACGGAATTGAACCGGACTTTCAGCGAGGTGATGCCGGTGCGTTCGATCTCCTGCTGCTGGAGTTTCGCAATCCAGTCCTTGCCGCCACGCGTCGCGTCGCGAAGTTCGTCGAGCGCGGCATCGAAACCGTCGCGAATCATGCCGCCTTCCTTCACAGCGAGCGGCGGGTCATCCACGATGGCGCGCGAAATCAACTCCACGAGATCGGGTGATTCGGTGAGTTGGGAATTTAATTCGTCAACCAAACTGGTGGGGCGAGCGTCCTCGCGAGCCGTTGGCTCTTCTTTCACCAGCGATTCGGCTCGCGGGGACGCTCGCCCCACTGAATCAAGGATTGTTTTCACCGTCGGAATTTGTTCCAACGCCATGCGCAGGACGACGAGGTCGCGGGCGTTGCCACTGCCAGTGCTCAACCGGCCAATCGTGCGCTCCAGATCGCGCACTTGGGAAAGCTGTGCGCGGAAATTGTCCAGCCCGTCAGAATTCCCGATGAACGTCTGCACCGCTTCCTGCCGGCGGCGAATGGGTTCAATGGCGGCGAGCGGCTGCGACAACCAGTCGCGCAACCGCCGGGCGCCCATCGGTGTGACGGTGCGGTTGACCACGCCGTAAAGCGACGCGGCGCGCGGCGCGTCGTGATGAAGCGGCTCCAGGATTTCGAGATGCCGCAGTGTTGCGAAATCCAGCGCCAGATAGTCGTTCCGGCGATAAAACGACAGCCGGGTGAGATGCTTCACGTCGCGGCGCAGGTGTTGCGTGAGATAATGCAGCGCCGCGCCCGCCGCGCCGATGGCGGCGGTGCGATCCTTCAGCCCGAAGCCGTCGAGCGATGCAACCTTGAAATGGTCGCGTACCGTGTAAAGCGCGGTTTCCGGCGCGAACGTCCAGTCGTCGTAGCCGTTGAGAATCCAGCCGAAATCGGATTTCAAAGCAACGCTCCCCTCGCCCCGGCCCTCTTCCCGCCCGGGCGGGGAGAGGGTGGCCGCAGGCCGGGAGAGGGGTTCATTTTCAATGTTGGACTTGCGTCCGCTGCCCCGAAGCAAATCACGGAGGGCGCCAGCCTCGCTGGGATAAATAATTTCCGCCGGGCGCAAACGCTCCAATTCAGTCAGGAGGGCTGATCCGGACTCCAATTCCGTGGTCATGAAATCGCCCGTGGTCAGATCCACCAGCGCGAGGCCGAAGGTTTTTCCCAGCGGATAAATCGCGGCGAGGAAGTTGTTCCGTTCAGCCACGAGCATCCGCTCGTCGAAATGCGTGCCCGGCGACAGGATTTGGGTGACCTCGCGTTTGACGAGCTTGCCGGGCCGGGCATCCTCAAGCTGGTCGCAGATGGCGACCTTCCGTCCGGCCTTGAGCAGCCGGCCGATGTAGGCATGGGAGGCATGATGCGGCAGGCCGCACATCGGCACGCCGTTGCGGGCGGTGAGGGCGAGATTGAGAATCTGCGCGCCCGTCTGGGCGTCCTCAAAGAACATCTCGTAAAAATCGCCGAGCCGGAACAACAACAGTGCGTCCTTGGGCAGTTCGCCTTTGATGCGGCGATACTGCGTCATCATGGGAGTCAGTTGAGCTTCGGCGGCCATCGGCGGGAAAGTTAGGCGGAATATTTCATAAGGTCGAAAGGAAATTACTCACAAGCTCGGCTCAACTTGCAGCTTGGTTACGTCGCCAAAGAGTGATCTGGATCCCGGCGGCTTTTAATTCGTTTTCCGCTGTCGCGCTCCGGCACAGTCCAAAAACCTCGTGGCCCAAGCGGACAAGTTCCACTCCAAGGGGCAAACCGACGTAGCCGCAGCCGACAATCAAAACACGCACGACATTTATGATTTTTGATTGATGATTTATGATTGCTCTGCCAGTTGGAGCATTGAGTTTAATCCTAAATCATAAATTATAAATATTTCAGCCCATCACGGCGGCGAAACGCAGGCCGCGCGTGCTGACGCGGAGCAGTTTGAAACCGAATTCCGCCATCACGGTCTCGTAAATCAAGACGCCGGTGAGGATCACGTCGGCGCGCAACTTTGGCAGGCCGGTGATTTCCATGCGTTCAGTGAGCGGCAGGCTCCAGAGCCGTTTCCGGTGCGCTTTCACCTGCTCCAGGCTGAGACGCGTGGCCTCCATGCGTGCGCGGTCGTAACGGTCGAGCTTCGCCTCCATGCGTGCGAGAATGCTTGTCGTGCCGCCGGTGCCGACGAGTTGGATTTCGCCGGGTTTGGAACCGGACTCGCGGCGCAGCGCCGGCTCAAGTCCGGGCCGGACTTCGTTGTGCAGAAATTTTTTAATCCAGTCGCGGCAGGCGGTAAATTCACCGCGCGTCGGCGGGTCGCTGTGCGGAAATTTTTCAAGCAATCGCACCGCGCCGAACGGGAAACTGTGCGCGAAATGTGTTCGTTCGCCCTGGCCAAGAATAAATTGCGTGCTGCCGCCGCCGACATCCAGCAACAACAACGGCGTCCGGGCCAGTTCCGGGTCGGTGGTCACGCCTTGAAACGCCCACCCAGCTTCCTGCCCGCCGGAAATGATTTCAACTTTGAGGCCGGACGCGCGCTGGATGGCGGCGGTCAATTCGCCGGCGTTCACTGCGTCGCGCGCGGCGCTGGTGGCGATGACACGGATGGAGGCGGCTTTGTGCTCGCGGGCGGTTTGGGTGAATTCCGCCACGGCCTCGGCAGTGCGTGCGATGGCATCAGGCTGGAGTTGTTGTGTTTCGTAAAAACCCCTGCCCAGACGCGTTTGCCGGCTTTCCTCGTGTGCCGGTTGAACGTTGCGTCCGGCCACGTCGGCCACCAACAACTTGATCGAGTTGGTGCCGACATCAATGACTGCGCGGCGAACGGGTTCCACGGGCCATCAGACTACGAAGCGCGATTGGTGAACCCCAAGCGAAAAAATGTTACTTTTCTGTGCGGCGTTGCGCTGAGTCCCACGGCGTGTATGTTCCCACCATGAACCTTTACCTTTTGCGGCATGGCATTGCGGTGGAACCCGGCACGCCGGGGTACGAGAAAGATTCCGAGCGCCCGCTCACGTCTGAAGGCAAAAGCCGGCTTCGGCAAACCGCCGCCGCGATGAAGAAAATGGATTTGCGGTTCGACCTGATTCTTTCCAGTCCGTTTTTACGGGCAAAGCAAACCGCCGAAATCATCGCTGAATCGCTGAAGCTGAAAAAGCAACCGGGATTTTCGGATACGCTGACACCCGACGGCAATCCGAAGGCGTTGGTTCGGCAATTGAATGAGTTAAAGCCTGCACCGGAAGACGTTTTGCTCGTTGGCCATGAACCGTATTTGAGCCGGCTGCTCGCACTGCTCACGACGGGCGAAACGGGCATGGCGATTGATTTGAAAAAGGGCGGCTTGGGCAAACTGGAGGCGGAATCCCTGCGGTTGGGCCGTTACGCGAAATTGGTGTGGCTGCTCACCCCGCGGCAGATGGAATTGATGGCGTAACTAGGTGCATTTGGGGTGGGGCGAGACTCCCGGCGAGCCGGGTTCAAAGCCGTTGACGGCTCGCGGGGACGCTCGCCCCACCAGTTTTTCAATTACTGCTTTCAAAACTTGAAGTCAGCCGACGCGAAACGAAATTCGCTGAATTAAATCCCGCCCGAAGCTGTGCTGCAAACGATCGAGAATTTCCTTGCGGTGGTAGCGGACGATTTCCGAGAGCCACACACTGCTGTCCACGCTCACGAACAGCGTGCCTTTCCGCACCCCCGCCGGCTGCGCATGCGCGACGATGTTCGGGTCAATCAGCGAATTCCACACCTTGACGACCTCGGCTTCGGCGCGCCGCTGGTCCATGTGCAAATCTTTTGTCACGCGCGGCAGCACGTCGCTGACCCGGCGCGCACGCACAGCCTGCGCGGCTTCGAGCGGCACGAGGTCCACGCCGCGCCATTGCGCGAGCACGCGACGACGGGCGGACATTTTTCCCGAACCCAGCGGCGGAATGTATTTGGGCGGCGGCATGAAGCTGGGAAATTTTCAACCGAACGCGCTGGGAAAGCAAGGTGGTAAAATTTTTCCGCTTGCCTGCTTCGGCTTTGTGGAGCAAAGTGAATGGCATGGAATCGAATTGGGCGGTTGAACATCTGCAAACCATCCGCACGCTGATGGAGCGTTCGGCGATTTACCGGCGCGCCCTCGCACCCATCATGCTCTTCGTCGGCGCCCTTGGTCTGGCGGGCGGCGTGGCGGGTGTGGCCCTGCGCGTCGAGAGCATGCACGCGTTCGGCTTGTTCTGGCTGGGCATCGCCGCCGCAGCGGTGATCGGCGCCTTCCTGCTGGCCCGCCGGCAGGCGCTCAAGGAACGGGAAACGTTTTGGTCGCCGCCGACCCGGCGGGTCGCCCAGGCGCTGCTGCCCGCGCTTTTTTGCGGACTCTGCATGAGCCTGGTACTGGTGCTGGTTGATGACGATGATCTCCTGCCGCTCTTTGTCATCCTGTGCATTCTCTTTTACGGCTGCTCGCTCCATGCCGCCGGTTTTTTCATGCCTCGCGGGATGAAGCTTTTCGCCTGGGGACTGATTGGCGGCGGGTTGTTGCTGTTGATTTGGGCCGCGCAGGATCCCGCCGCGCCCGCTCACACCGGCCATCTGCTCATGGGCTTTTTCTTTGGACTGCTTCACCTGGCTTACGGCGCGTATTTATATCTAACCGAGAAACGGAAGACTGCGGCGTGAATCCGGAACCTTTTCTCCAGCTCGATCGTGTGATTCACGAGAAAGGCCGGTTGGCCATCATGTCCATGCTCGCTGCCTCGCCGGAACTGTCGTTCACCGAGCTGCGCGACGCACTGACCATGACCGACGGGAACCTCACCACCCACATCCGCGCGTTGCAACAGGAAGGGTACGTGGCCGTGGCCAAGTCGTATCAAAACAACCGTCCGCTCACGACCTGCTCGCTCACCCCCACCGGCCGCAAGGCCTTCGCTGAATACATCAACCTGCTGGAGCAAATCATCCGGCAAACCAAAAAATAAACAAATGTTTGAACACATCGGAATCTGACCGGTCTTTTGCTTTGTAATACAAAGTGAATAACCAATGACATTTGAAGGGTAGGGCGTGCTCTCCGAGCGCGCCGCGAAACAGGCAGATAAAAGAGCCAACGGCACGATGAGGACATCGCGCCCTACCTTGGAAATAAACATGAAAATCATCCGGGCCGAACATCTGGGCATGTGTTTCGGGGTGAAGGGCGCCATCACGCTGGCGCTGGGGGCCGTGAAACAGGAACCGTTGACCATTCTGGGCGATCTCGTCCATAACGAAACCATGCTGGCGGAATTGCGCGCGCAGGGCATTCGCATTGAACAACAAGCCGCCAACGTGAGCACGCGGATGGTGATGGTCACGGCCCACGGCGCGTCGGAGCGCGCGTTGCGCGAAACGCGCGAACGCGGCCTGAATGTGGTCGAAGCGACCTGCCCGCTCGTGCACGTTGCCCATCGCAGCCTGGCCAAGCTCGTGCGCGAAGGTTATCACCCGGTCATCATCGGCAAGCGCGATCACGTGGAGGTGCGCGGCCTGACCGGAGATTTGGACGAATTTGACGTGGTACTGGATGAGGGGGACGTGGCCAAGATTTGCGAGCGGCCGCGATTTGGCGTCGTGGCCCAAACCACTCAGCCGATTGACCGGGTCCGGCATCTGGTGCGGCTGATTCGCAAACGCTTTCCGCAGTCGGAAGTGTGTTTCATTGACACCGTCTGCCAGCCGACGAAGCAGCGGCAAAACGCGGCCATTGAACTCGCTCAAAAATGCGACGTGGTTATCGTCATCGGCGGCGCGCAAAGCAACAACACACACGAACTGGTCACAACGTGCTCCCGTTTTTGCGCGAAGGTGCATCACGTGCAAACGGCAGCGGATCTGCGTCCGGAATGGTTTCTCAGCGCGGAGATGGTTGGTCTCACCGCAGGCACTTCCACGCCGGATGGAGTCATTACGGAAGTGGAAGGGTGCCTGAGTGCGCTTGCCGGTCAGGCAGAAATGCCAGCCACCGACCGGGTTTGCGCCAACCAGAAACACGAAGGCAGCGTGACGCTGCATGAGGCCTGAAAATATCCGGGCTGTTGGAAAATCTTTGGCTCACTTGAATGTCAGACACGAATGAAATGAGCAAATTGGAATTCGCCATCGTCGGGCTTGTGGTCGGAATTGCCTGTCCTTTGCTGACGTTTGTGGCCTTCTGGTGGACGGCGGCCTCGTTTCACCTGTACGTATTACGCCTGCCGACCGGCATGATTGTCACAGCCGCCCTAGCGGGCTTGGGGCCGGGGTGCTTATTGGATGTTGTCTTTCTGCGGCGCTGGGTGGAAAAGTTCTACACCGCGAACCTGCGCTGGATGATCGTTGTTTATCTCGGCTTCTTCGTTGTTGCGTTTGCCTGTTTTATGGGGTTCCCCGTCGGCACTTCCTTGTTGGGTGTTGGCGCCGGTATTTATGCCGGGCGCAGAGAAAGCCACCGCAAGGTTGATAGAAGCCGACTTGCAGTCGCGCTGCGCCGGGCGGCGGTTCTGACATCGTCCATCACATCGGTGGCGGCTTTGCCGGTCGGAATCCTCGGATTGAGAGAACCGGGCGTTGCGAAATGGCTTGAAGCCGTTTTTGGCCTCGACCGCAGCCGTTTTTACGGAACCGCCGGTTTCGTTCTGGTCGGCGTTTTCTGTTCTGTGCTCTTTGTGATGCAATACTGGTGCACTCGAATGGCCGGACGCCTGGCTTTTAGAATCGCATCGGTTCGCGTGACGAAAGCGACGCTGACCGGTCTAAATCCTTTGCGCCGCAGCCCCGCAGCGAATGTACGGAGATTATAACGGTATGAACTGGTAGGGACAGCGCACTGCGCTGTCCGGACGCCGCAGCGCGGCGTCCCTACCAAAATAAATTTATGAACGACAAACCGAAAAGTTTCTGGAAGAAAACATGGAAAGGCCCGCGCCTGTTTTTGATTTGGCTGGTCTTGATGATAGTCACGATCGTCGCATTCTCAATTGGCATTTTGACCATTGGCAAGCCATTTACAGAACCTGAGGTCTACGAGGTTTTGATTTCTGCGGTCGTTGGTGCGTCTCTATTGTTCGGTCTATGGCTGTTCATCCGCTGGCTGCGCTGCTGGCGCAACTGCAAGCGGTTCCTTTTCGGCCTGGCCTGTTTCGTTACGCTGATTGCGCTGTTTTACGCCGAGGAGGACTGGCGCGGGAAATATGCTTGGGAAAAATTCAAACGTGAATGGGAGGCCAAAGGCGAAAAATTTGACCGGCAATCCGTCGTGCCGCCGCCGGTGCCGGACGACCAGAATTTTGCGCTCACGCCGCTGGTCTTCACCAGCTATGGCCAGATGCTGACGCGCGACGGGAAAATGATTCCGGGCAAGGAGCGCGCCACGAATTTTATGAACCGGATGCAAATGAGCATTGCCGGTGACGACAGCTTGCTAGATTGGCGGACCAATGGCACGGGCAACTGGCAAAAAGCTGAAGCCGCCAATCTGACGGCATGGCAAACCTACTATCGCGCGCTGGCAACTAAAACGAATCTGTTTCCCATCGCGCCGCAGCCACAAACCCCGGCACAGGATGTGTTGTTGGCGTTGAGCAAATGCGATTCCACAATTGAAGAATTACGCGAAGAGAGCCGGTTGCCTTATTCACGGTTTCCGTTGGAATACGACAAGGATCGCCCTTTTGACATTTTGCTACCGCATCTGTCTTGTCTGAAATCCTGCGGCCGGGTTTTGCAGTTGCGTTCCCTCGCCGAGTTGCAGAACAGCCAGAGCGAAAAAGCGCTGGCGGACGTGAAACTGTTGCTGCGGCTGACGGATTCGATCCGCACGGAGCCGTTTTTGATCTCGCATCTGGTGCGCATCGCGATGGCGAACCTCGCGCTCCAGCCGGTCTGGGAAGGTTTGGCAGAACACAGATGGTCGGACGCGCAACTCGTCGAACTCGACCGAGAACTAGCCGACCCGGATTTTCTATCCGATTACAAGTTGGCCATGCGCGGAGAAATGGTGTTATGCCAAGAGGGAGTCATTGACTATCTGCAACGTCACCCAGAACAGATTTCAAATATGTCCGATGATGGTGGCTCAACCCGGTCAGCTCCAACCGTAAGCATCAACGATTTAATCCCCAGCGGCTGGTTTTACCAAAACCAGCTTCGTTGTTCGCGGTTTATGGTTCAACAGTGTTTGCCATTGGCCGATTTGGAGCACCGGATCATTTCTCCGGCGAACCTTCGTCAAGCCAATGCGGCGCTTGATTTGGAATTTAAACATGCCAGTCCTTACAACAGGCTTGAGGTCTTGTTTCTTCCCGCGCTTGGTGGTGCCGTGAAAAAATTCGCCAACGCGCAAAGCTCGGTGGACCTGGCCCGGGTGGCGATTGCGCTGGAGCGTTACCGGCTTGCGCACGGTGAATATCCCGAATCGCTTGACGCCTTATCGCCGCAGTTCATCGCCAAACTGCCGCACGACATCATCAACGGCCAACCTTTGCATTACCGCCGAATTTCCAATGGACAATTCTTTCTCTACTCGGTTGGTTGGAACGAGACGGATGACGGCGGAGAGGTTGGTCTCAGAAAGGACGGCTCAGTGGACATCAGCGCCGGCGACTGGGTCTGGCGGTATCTGGAGAAATAAAACCGCCAAGGCGCAAAGACCGCCAAGTTTTCGGCGGATCTGACAAGTTTATCAGCATAATTTTCCGCTCCTAATTGTGTCCATTCTGCAAATCCTTTCTTTTTTCTTGGCGGGCTTGGCGCCTTGGCGGTTAAAGTCCTTTCGTGAAAATCACCAATCTGAATCCCGACACGGACATCGGCGCGAGCGCGTGGCTGGTGGAGGTGGACGACCATCGCATTTTGCTCGACGCCGGGATGCACCCCAAACGCGAAGGCCGCGCCGGGCTGCCGCTGTTTGGCAAGGCGGGGCATGCGGATCTGGACGCAATCGCCATTTCACATTGCCATCACGACCACGTCGGCGGGCTGCCGGTGGCCTGCCGGCATTTCCCCAAGGCGCACGTGCTGATGAGCGAGCTGAGCTATTTCATCGTCGAGCGCGTGCTGCATAATTCGGTGAACGTGATGACGCGCCAGCGCGACGAACTGGGCATCCGGGAATATCCGCTCTATTCGCATGACGAGGTGGACGACCTCACGCCGTCGTTTCAGGGTTTCAAATATAATCGCGAAGTCGAATGGGCGGCGTTTCACAAAACCCGCGCCGGTTTCGCCTCCCCCACGCTGGAATTTTTCGACGCCGGCCATACGCTGGGCTCGGCGGGTATTTTGATTCGCGGCAAAAAGGAGACACTTTTTTACACCGGGGACGTGTGTTTCCACGACCAGACGATTTTGCGCGCCGCGCGATTTGAAGACGTGAAGGCCGACGTGCTCATCATGGAGACGACGCGCGGCAACCGCGCGCTGCCGCCGCATCTTTCCCGCGAAAGTGAAATCAAGCGGCTCGCCGCGGCCATCCAGCGTGCGCTCAAACGCAAGGGTTGTGTGCTGATTCCGTCGTTCGCGCTGGGGCGCACGCAGGAAATCCTGGCGCTGCTGGCGTTGCTCATGCGTGCGGGCAAATTGAAGCAGCAGCCGGTTTACATCGGCGGGTTGGGGCGCGTGTTCACGGAAATTTACGACCTGGAAGCGCATCGGACACACCGGCAGCACACGAATCTGCAATTGCACGAATCGCTGGAGCTCATCGTGCTGGAACCGGGCCCGGCGGAAAAAATGAAGCTCAGTGGCGGGCGCATCTTTGTGATTACCGCGGGCATGATGAGCGAGAACACCGCCGCGCACGATCTGGCCGTGCGCATGCTTGGTGATGAGCGGCAATCCATTTTCTTCGTCGGTTACGCGGACCCGGACACGCCGGCCGGACGGTTGAAGGCGGCGAAACAAGGCGAAACTTTTGCGTTCAGCCCCAGCGCCGGTCGCGTCACTCGCAAGTGCGAAGTGCTGGATTTCGATTTGACCGCGCACGCCGACCGCGCGGATTTGCTGGATTTCGTCGGGCAGGTTTCGCCGCGCGCGGTTTTGCTCAGTCATGGCGGCGAGGATTCACGCGCCTGGTTTGAGGGGCAAATCCGCGCGCGCCATCCGAAAATCAAAATCATTCAGCCGCAGCCGGCGGGGATGGTTTCGGTGTGAAAGGCAAAACCGCCGGACGAAATGAATTCGGCCGGCGGTTTGTGTGTTCCGCGTCCCAAGTTTAATCAGTGTCCGCCATTGACGATGTTGGCGAGGTTGAAGATCGGCAGGAACATGCAAACGACCATGCCGCCGATGACAACTCCCAGGAAGACAATCAGCATGGGTTCGAGGAGCGACATGAGGCCGGAGAGCGTGGTTTCAATTTCTTCGTCGAGAAAGTTCGAGACGCGCTCGAGCATGCTGTCAATGTTGCCGGTTTGTTCGCCGGCGGTCAGCATGCGGATGATCATGTTGGGGAAAATCGGGTTCTTGCCGAGCGCGGCGGAAATGCCTTCGCCCCGTTCAATGTCGAGGGCGGCGGTCTTGATGGCTTTTTCCATGATGACGTTGCCGACGGTTTGAGAGACAATTTGCAGCACTTCCAGGATGGGCACACCACTGCGAACGAGCGAGGCGAGCGTGCGCGTGAAGCGGACCAGGCAAATTTTATGCGCAATGGGGCCGAAAACCGGCAGTTTGATGCGGCGGGCATCCCAAAATATGCGTCCCGGTTTGGTCTTGATGAAATGCGACCAACCCCATATGGCCGCGGCCGCGCCGATGATGAACAAGAGCAGAAATTTTTTGATGAGGTCGCTGAGATTAATCAGGAACTGGGTCGGTCCGGGCAATTGCGCACCGAAGCCGGAGTAAATTTCCTTGAAGGTGGGGACAACTTTCACCAGCAGGAAGATCGTGATGGAAATCGCCACGATGGTCACGGCCGACGGATACATCAACGCGGTCTTGACCTTTTTACGAAGGCGTTCGGCATTTTCCAGGTAAGTGGCCAGCCGCCCGAGAATCTCGGCCAGCAAACCGCCTTTTTCGCCCGCTGCCACCATGGAATAGTAAAGACGGTTGAATGTCTTCGGATGCTTTTGCAACGCCTCGGAAAAACTTTCCCCGCTTTCAACGCGCGTGCATACGTCCCGAATCACGTCGCGCATGACCTTGTTCGGCGTTTGGTCCGCCAGCGCTTGCAGGGACTGCACGATGGCAATGCCCGCCTCAACCATCGTCGACAACTGGCGGGTGAAAATGACCAGGTCGGCCAGCGCCACCTTGCCGCCCTTCATTTTGCCTCGTTTGGAGATCTTTTCCTGGATGGACACCACCAAAAGGTTGCGATTAAGCAACGCGGCGATGGCAGCCTGTTCCGTCACGGCTTCGACCGTGCTGTTGATTTCCCGGCCGGTGGCCGTCTCCCGGGCTAAATAGGCATATGATGGCATATCTTTGATTTCGTAATAAAACCGCTCACAAAACTCACCCCAATCGCAACTCCGCAATTGGGTTTCCGCCGTCTGACAAAGCACAATTTGTTCCAGTCTGGCCCGCTAAAATCCGATGAAGCAGAATCCCTAACTTCCAAAGACTGGCATGGTTATGAATGCTCGAATTTCACACAACTGCGGCACAAAATTGAATTGGAAACACTGGCGTCAATGTAAATCATTGGTTTTAAGAATGTTGCAATAACGCGATTCCCCCAAAAAAAATGTTGTAATAATTTTGGAATTCTCCTATTTTCATCGCAATTGCACCATTTGGTGCCGGGGCAAATAGGTTTTTGCCCTGAAGTGCAGAGGCACTAAAAACAGAAACCAATTAAAACAAACACCATCGGAGGAACCAGATGAAGTTTAATAAATGGACAGTGGGTCTCGCGGCCATCGGGGTGGTCAGCCTTGCCTCGGCGGCGCGCGCGGACGAAAAAATGAGCCCGGTGCAAACCGCGCTCTCCAACACCACCATCAGTGGTTATGTCAGCGCCTCGTTCAACTGGGCCATGAGCCCGGGCGCCAACCATTATCAATACTCACCAGGGGTTGCTATTCCCTACCAAGGTCCGAACTATAGCAAACAGGACGGTTTCAATTTGGACGTGGTGAAGCTGTCCATCGCCAAGCCGCAGGATGAATCACCGTGGGCCGCCGGCTATCAGGTGGATTTGCTGTTCGGCCCGGATGCCGTCGGCTTCAACCCATCAGCTAATGCTGCTAATAGTGTTGGGGTCGATGACGGCCCAGCGAGGGTGACTACTGAGAGGATAGATTTTGCCATCAAGCAGGCGTATGTGTCGTTGCGGACGCCGGCGGGCAACGGGATTGAATGGAAGGTGGGTGTGTTTGACTCGCCCATCGGCTACGAATCCTTCGATGCCGGCAATGATCCGAACTACACCCGTTCCTGGGGCAATGCGATTGAGCCAACGGAGTTAACCGGTTTCCTGGCTTCCTACAAGGTCGTTGATGAATTGTCCCTCTCGGCCGGCTTTGCCAACGTATTGATGGCGGGAATTAATCAAAGGGCTCACCCCTTTGGTGCTGGTGTTTTGGACCAGAGCAAGGATTGGCACAAGGCGATACTGGGTTCGGCAACGTTCACAGGGCCGAGTTCATGGGGTTGGGCGGCTGGTTCATCGCTCTATGCCGGCCTCGTTTATGGATTTAACGGCCAGAGTGGTGGTCCCTCGGGTTTCCACCAGGGCGGCAATCAGATCAACTACTATGCTGGCGCGACGATGAACACACCGTGCAAGCAGTTGACGATGGGCATGGCCTTCGACTACGCACACAACTTTCGTGGCGGCTGGGAGTACCCCACGTATTTCGCGGAGGCTAATGTCATGGCTGTCGGTTTGTATGCAACTGTTAAGGCCACGGACAAGTTGAGCTTCAATGCGCGTGGTGAGTATGTCTATGGAGAACTGAACTACAACAATGAGGTGGCGGCTGCAGCGAAAAATGGCAGCGCAGACGGGATTGCGTTGACGGGCACTGTCGAGTATGACCTCTGGGCCAACGTGATCAGCCGGCTGGAATTGCGCTGGGATCATCTAAATAGTGTTCCTAATAATTCCGGTGTCATCAGCAATCCTAGCCCGTTTTCCGACATCAATGCAGAACCCGGCACTACCCACTCACATAAAGACTCACTCGGGTTCTACGCGAACATCATTTACAAGTTCTAATCTGATTTAGAACCTTTTGCCCCTTCCGGGAAAACCGGAAGGGGCTTTTTGTTTTTGGAGTGCGGCGACACGTCGCCGCTTTTCCCCGGCGCGGCGTGTCACGCCAGCCCAAAGCGCGGACATGTCCGCGCACTCCAAAAAAATTGCATAGTGCACTGGTTTGGATCCAAAATCTCCTCCATGAACTGGCCCCACGCGCCCGCTCATTGGCTCTTTGAGCCGGGCATCTACATGGTAACGGCAGGCACGTATCAGAAAACCCCACATCTCAACGCGCCGGCCCGCCTGGATTTCTTTCTGGAATCACTTTTCAATTATGCCGGTGAGTTTAAATGGTCGCTGCACGCATGGGCGGTGTTGGCAAATCATTATCATTTCATCGCCGCTTCGCAAAACCCCGCGACGTTGCGGCGTTTCATCGGCAAATTGCACATGAAATCGGCGCAGGAGTTAAACTGTCAGGACCAAACGCCGGGACGAAAAGTGTGGTTTCAATTCCGGGACAGCCACATCACGTTTGAGCGGTCATATCTGGCGAGGTTGCATTACGTCCCCTACAACCCAGCCATCCATGGCGTGGCGGAGCCGGCTGAAAATTACAAATGGTGTTCCGCTTCATGGTTCACGCGCAGTGCCACATCCGCCTTCGTGAACACGGTGAAAAACTTCAAGACCGATCATCTGAACGTGCCGGACGATTTTTAAGTTTGGACTGCGGTTGCATTTCACCACTTTCTTTCCGGCGCGACACGTCGCGCCAGCCCAAAGCGCGGACACGTCCACGCACTCCAAAATTTCTGACCCCAGCCATTTAGAACAAAACTTGGCTTCCTTCGCGCTTCCGCTGATAATCCGCCCTCCAAATGCAATTCATTCGTGACATTTACGCGGCGAAATGCGCGGCCAGCCGGCCGGTCATTTCCTTTGAATTTTTCCCCCCAAAAACCGGCGAGGGCGACCTCAGTCTTTTGGAGAAGCAAATACCCACCCTGCTCCAGGCCAGACCCGATTATTGCTCCGTCACCTACGGCGCCGGCGGCAGCACGCGCGACAAAACATTGATGATTGTGGATCGCATCCAGCGGCAGCACGGTCTCACGGCGCTGGCGCATCTCACGTGTGTTGGTCACACCCACGAACAGGTGCGCGAGCTTTTGGAAAAAATCCGCTCGCTCGGTTGCCAAAACATTCTCGCGCTGCGCGGCGATCCACCGGGGGGCGGTGAATTTCAGCCGACGCCCGGCGGTTTTGAATTCGCCGCGCAACTCGTCCGATTCATCCGCGAGTCGGGCGATTTTTCCATCGGCGTCGCCGGTTTTCCCGAAGGCCACATAGCGTGCCGGGAAGGCAAACACGCGGATTGGCGGCATTTGAAGGAAAAAACGGACGCCGGCGCGGATTTCGTTCTCACGCAATTGTTTTTCGACAACGCGGATTATTTTGAATTCCGCGATTACGTTGCCGGCAAGCTTGGTGTTTGCGCACCGCTCGTGCCCGGCATCATTCCGATTTTGAGCGCGTCGCAAATCACGAAATTCACGCAGCTTTGTGGCGCGAAGATCCCGCCGCCGCTCCGGTCAAAACTCGATCAATTGGCAAGCGATGACGAAGCCGCCGCGGAATTCGGCATCGAATACGCCACGAAACAGTGCGGGGAATTGCTGCGCGCCGGCGCACCGGGGCTGCATTTTTACACGCTGAACAAATCGCGCTCCACCATGCAGGTCCTGAAAAACCTCGGCCTGGCATGACCCGGCCATTGGTAGCGCCGAGATTATGGGGTTTGGACTTGATGTATCGCAGTTCCAGTTGGCATGGACACAGTTTGATATGCTCCGGGAAAGGCGGCAGAGGGCCGCCGCACTCCAAGACGCTGTGCGCGGCATAATGATTTCTGATATGCGCGAAGCGTCTTGGACTGCGCCAGCCCTCTGGCGCTGTGCAAGCAGATGAAGCACCCGCGAGGTCCGCATGAACTTTTGTGTGCCAATGACAAAACGAACCTGCGGCGGCGGCGGCGACCATTAAAACAAATTGTTCGCCATGATCCCGATGACACTCAACGGTCCCTGGTCTTCCAAACCATCGGCCATTTTATCCAGTTTTTGCAGCGAGAGCTTGGCGTTTTTGTAGAATTCCTGGTCGTTGACGAGTTTGCCGACCGTGCCTTGTCCCTGATTGACCTTCTGCAAAACCTGGTTGAGATTTGTCATCGAAGCGGTGGTCGCGTTATAGAGCGTTTCGTCGGTCACCAGCTTGCCGATGGTGCCCCGGCCGGCGCTGACGCCGCTGACGACCTGGCGCACCTCAGCCACGGTGTCTTGCAAATTGGTCACCGTCGTCAGCGCAGAAGCATAAAGCGAATCTTCATAAATGAGTTTGCCGACCGTGCCCTGCCCGCTCGCGATCTGGCCGGAAATACTTTCAATGTTGGAAATGGCTCCGGCGATGTGGCCGCTGTTTTGTTTGATGAAATCAGTCAGCGGCCCGAGCAGATTGTCTATGGTGTCGGGGGTGAAACTTTTGGTGAGGTTTTGTATGCCGGCGGCGGCGCTGTCGAGCTTGGCCATGACGGCATTGAGGTCGGGCTGATCCTCGGTCGTGAGCACCGTGCCGTCAATCGCTCTGGTCGCGTCTGCTGAACCAAAGTCAACGGAAACAAAATTCTGTCCCATCAAGCCGGTGAATTTGACGACGGCCTTGCTGTCCGTCTTCACGACGGCGTCGGAATGAAGCTTCATCGTGACTTCGCCCTTGTTGCCGGTGAGCGCAATTTTTTCGACGCGGCCGATTTCCACGCCGGCCATTTTGACGCTGTTGCCGACCTTCAAGTCCTGCACGGTGTTGAACAGCGCGCGAACGCGGTAGCCGCCGCGCAAGGATGCCATGCCGCCCAGCGTTTCAACAATGAACACGGCGGCCATGGCCACGAGGACCACGAAAACGCCCAGACGAGTTTCGAGTGAGTTTTTCATAAGCTTTTGGATTGAGATTCGCGTTTAAAATCTGCGCGTAAAAAATTTTGGACGAGCGGGTCATCGAAACGCCTTACTTCATCCGGCGTGCCGATGGTGAGAATGCGGCCTTCATTGATGACGGCAATGCGGTCGGCCACGCCGAACGCGAGATCGCGGTCGTGCGACACCACCAGCGACGTGACGCGAATGCGTTGCTGGAGATTGAGAATTTCCTCGCCGATGACAACCGACGAAAGCGGATCGAGCTCGCTCGTTGGTTCGTCATAAAGAATCAGTTGCGGCTCGATGACCAGTGCGCGGGCAATGGCGACGCGCTTTTTCATGCCGCCGGAAAGTTCGCTGGGCATTTTGTCCTCGGTACCTTTGAGCCCGACAGTATCAAGCATTTCAGCGACGGTGCGCGCGATTTCCTCCGGCGGTTTGAGCCGGTGCTCGCTCAAGTAAAGCCCGACATTTTCGCCGACGGTCAGCGAACTGAACAGCGCGCCGGATTGGAACACGAGCGCGAGCCGGTATTTGCTGGCAATTTCAGGCGATTGGATGGATTCGCCATTGATGAGGATTTCGCCGGCGTCGGGCGGTTCGAGGCCGATAAGTTGCTTGAGCAACACACTTTTGCCGCTGCCGCTTGGCCCCATGATGACAAAAATTTCTCCGGGCTCGACTGCGAAATCAAGACCCCGGAGCACTTCCTGCCCGTCAAAACTTTTGCGCAGGCCGCGCACCTGGAGGCTGACCCCGGAATGGTTGCTGGTTGAGGTGTTCATTATTTCAGCAGAACGCGCGTGAGCACGTAGTCAAAAATCACGATCAGGACGATGGAATTGACGACGGCCTTCGTGACCGAGCGGCCAATGCCACGCGGCCCGCCGATGGTCGCCAGGCCCTGGTGACACGAGACAATTCCGATGATCAGCGCGAAGCAAAAACTTTTGAACACACCGTTGGCCACGTCCTTCAATTCGACCACGTCACGCAAATTGGCCCAAAAGGCCTGAAATGGAATTGCGATGTGGCTGTTGGTCTCGGCAACGATCGCGCCGCCAAGCCAGCCAATAAGAATCGCAAAAACCACGAGCATCGGCAGCGCAACCGCAATGGCGATCAGTCGCGGCAGCACGAGGTAATGAACCGGGTTGATGTTCATTGTGCGCAGCGCGTCAACCTCCTGATAAACACGCATGGAGCCGATTTCCGCCGCCATCGCCGAACCAATGCGTCCCGCGATAAGAATGGCCATCATCACCGGCGCCAGTTCCTTGGCCATCGAGATGCCGACGATGCCGCCGACGGCGCTGGCCAGACCGCGTTCGACAAGCACCGGGCCGGTTTGCAACGCAATGACCGCGCCGATGAAAAACGACAGCACGCAGACCATCAGCAGGCTCGCGTTGCCGATTTCAAAAAATTGGTCGAAGACTTTCTGCCGCTGCCGCCACGCCAGCGGCAGGGACAGCAGCGTGCGCCAAAACAATAGAAAAATTTCACCAATGTTTTCAAACATAATTTATTTCACCGCGCGGCCCGTTTGCGCATGCCATTTGAACGCCGGAACATAAAACAAACGCAACTTTTTCATTTCCGAATCCGATTGATACTGGAAAAACCCGAACAGGAGCGAGCATTTTTTCGACGCGGGCATCGTGTCGTGGCGATATAGATTCCAGAGAAACGACTGGCTGGCGGCGCCGGCTTGGGGATTGTTTTCCGAACGCCACAACGACCACAGCGGCGACCAGTTGCGCTCGATGCCCCGGTTGTTGGGCAGTGCCGATTCAACCAGCGCGAGAATTTGCAGCCGGCTGTTGCCATTAAAATCGTGGCGCCAGGTGAACAACGGCCAGAAGTCAACGCGCTGCCGCTCCGCGCCGGTTTCGGTTTTTTTCTCCGTCACACTCGAGAACAGATAAAACAAAATGCGCGTGCGTTCCCGATCCAGGATCTCGGTATGCAGACGGTGGTACTTGTAAAGTGGCCAAAGATAAAAATCGCTCTCGGCGGTGGCGTTGTGCGCCCGGCTGAACAAAGGAAATACGCGTGTGGTGGTTTTGCCCTCGCCGCGCGCAATAACCACGAATGGATACGGTCCCTGCCATTCGTGATATTTTTTTTCACGGTCGTCAATCCAGGTGAAAAATGGCCAGAGCACGGAGGTCGAATCGCGTTGGGGAGAGCGGAGCCCGCTGTAAAACGGCCAGTCGACGCCGAGTTTTTCCGGGTTATCGGTGCCGATGCCGTTATTCTGGCGAAAATGAACCGGCCAAAGGGCGAAAAATTTGTCATGGCCGCCGATGATTTCCGTTTCGCCAAAGCCGTTGGTTTTCGTGGTCACGTCCTTGTGTTCACTGCCGATAAGCGGCCAGAATTGCCACCCCCGCAGGCCCTCGCCGTGCCGCAGATGGAAAACCGGATAAAGATAATTGTCGGTAATGACGTCCCTCTTCCGCGACTCGCCATAAATGGGAAAAAGGACGAAGAAAATTTCGTCGCGAAACAGCCGGTTTTGGAGGCGGCCATAGAGCGGAAAGAGCGCGGTATAATTTTCATCCGGGTTTGGCGAGCGTTGCTGAAAATAGACTGGAAAAAGCGTGAAACGTTTTGCGGTTGAATCATCCGGATCCTGGCCGCCGGAAAAACTGAGCAGTTGGCCGAACTGCCAGCGGTATTCCATTCCATAGCACTCATAAGTCAGCACCGGGTAAAGCAAATCGAATTCCTTTGATTCGGTTGTGGGATCGGCGTCATAAGAAAGCAGCGGCGGGACGGCCCATGTTTTTTCCGTGTCTTTTTCCTGGTTGTAAAAAAATGGCCCGCTGGCTTCGGTCCGGTGACCGGAATCCAGCGTCAGTGAAAATTGATCGAAGATCGGCCCGGCACGAAAACCATCCCCGGCAAAGGCGGCGGACGGAAAACTGATTGCCAAGCCCAAGTAACAGATTCGCAAGCGATGAATGAACATTTTGGACCGGGGGAACCTGTTCCTGCCTTTAAGCCGGAAGAGCGAATTTTGGCGGGATTTTGACAAGATATTTAGCGCCTTGCGTTATCGTTATTGAAAACGGGATTTGCTCGTTTTCAAGCCGTTAGAGGTTAGGTTTAACATTGATATTGACTTCTTGCGAATTTTCTTTATGCTTTTTTCACACTTGAGGTTTTACCTCGGTTCCTCCTGACCCGGTGTCGACGGCGAGTTGTCGGCACTGGGTTGTTTTATTAAAGGACGCCACCGGCCAAGCAAATTCAACAACGCCGGCAAAAAAGTCAGCCCTGCAATCATGCACGTGGCAATGCCCGTGGCCATCACACACCCCAGACTATAAATGCCGCGGTGCTGGGCGAGAATCAGGCTGCCGAAACCGGCGATTGCCGTCAATCCGGACACCAGCACGGCTTTCCCGGTGCTGCGCGCCAGAATGCCCGGCGTGCGCTCCTCGGCGAAACGGTTCAGGATGTGAACCCCGTTGGTCACGCCAATGCCAATGACCAGCGGGAGGGTCATGATGTTTGCCAGATTGATGGGAATGTCGAACCAGCCCATCAACCCCGCCAGCCAAAGCGTGCCAATGCCCACCGGCAGCAACGACAAAATCACCGCGCCAAGACTGCGGAAATGGAAGAACACCATGAGGGCAATCGCCGCCAACGAATACCAAGCTGCTTGTACATAGCTGTCTTTGAGCAGGGTCTCGTACTCGTAAAGTTGAACCGGCGTGCCAGTAACATTGGGATCCATTTTCCGCAAATCGGTGACGAATTTTTCCTGCTTGTCACGCTGCCAGACATCGTCCCGGGGGTAAACCTGCAATAACAATTTCCCGGTGACACTCACGAACCGGTCATGCAACGCCGGCGGCAAATCCTCGACCCGCAATGGCGCGCTGTCGTCCTGATGTTGCAGAACTTGGAAGGTATTGAGCAGGTCGGCAAATAGCGCGCGTTGGAACTGCGCCAGCTTGTCCGCGTGCTCCTTGAGCGCCAGGGTGTCGCCCTGCAACATCGTCTTGCGCAAATTTTCAATCGCCTGCCGCAGGGCAACCAACTGCCGGGTCAAAGCCGGTTCGCTGTTCCCCACTTCTTCCAGCGCGTTGCCAAGATATCCGTAAAGCCCGTACAGCGTCCGGCTCAGTTCGAAAACATCCACCGCGCGGGTGTCCGGCGGGTTGAACTGGAGCGATGCGATTTCCTGTTTGATCTGACCGACCAGTTTTAATTTTTCGCTCTGGTCTGCCAGAAAATCACCATAAAACGGCGGTTCAATGTCCGCCACCGTCGGCAGTTTTCGGATTTTTTCCGCCAGTTCCACCGCATTGGTGAGCGAATCCGCAATGACCGCACCGTAAAGCAGGGATTTGTCCGCCGAATCCAGCAGTTTTTGTTCGAATATCACCGACGGCAGGCTGGGGCTTTGCATTTTGATCAGGTTGTAATCGAAATAGACTTTGCGCGCCCCAAACAGCGCCGCCACGCACAACCCCAGGGTGACGCCCAGCACCAGCACCGGTCGTTGCAGCCAGATGTTTTCGATGCGGGCACGGGTGGCATCCTCGGTCGCCTGATGGTCAATCACATTTTGTTTTCCGCGCATCAGCATCGCCGGCAGCATCGTCATCATCGGGATGAAACAGACCATCAAACCTCCGCCGCAGATAAGCCCCATTTCCTCGATGCCCTTGAAATTCGTAAGCGCCATGGCCAGAAACGCGCCCGCCGTCGTCAACGCCCCGGTGAAAATTCCCTGCCCGGTGAATACCATCGCCTTGGTCAGTGCCGCCTCCGCCGTTTTGCCATGGCGCAATTCCTCCTCGTAACGCGTGATCAAATGCACGCCAAAGTCAATCGCCAGGCCGATGAGCATAGGTACAAACGTGATGGTCAAAATGTTCAAATGCCCGACCGTCAGCGTGGTAAACGCCAGGGTATAGCCCAGCCCAATCACCAGGCAAATCGTGGCTTTCACCGGCCGGCCTGTCTCGTTGTAGCCATATATGAAAATCAGCGCGCACAAAACCAGCGACACGATGCTGGCCAGTGTGATGTCCTTCTGCGATTGCGTCATTTCATCGTAATCCAGCACTGGTTCGCCGGTGATTCCCACATTGAGGCCAGGTACTTCCGCCTGCGTCTGTTTGACCAGCTGGCGCAAACGATCAACCACATAACCGGTCACCTCGTCCTGCGTTTGCCGGCCCCGTTGGTGTTGCAGATCCACGGTTGGGCCATTCGTTTTCGCGTCGGGCGCGTGCGTCGTCACCAGAAAAATCCGACCGTTGGCAAAGGTGATGTAATTCGAGAGCACGCCACTTCCGCTGGTGTCGAACAAGGCAATGACATTGGGCGACGGCGGAGTGCCGGGGTGTTGCAGGGAATCGGTGGCCTGGGTCACGATGCGCGTCAACGCGGGCAGCGACTTGACCAGTGATTCCGTGTCGGCGCTGGCCTCGCGCGGCGCGGTGCGGAACGCCGTGTTGATCTGCTCAAAAAACGAGACCAGGTTCGTCGTTTGGGTGAACTGCCGGACGAACGGCCGGGCGGCCTGGAGCATGGTTTTCATCTCCATCAGGTTCGTCTCCGACGCGTAGAGCAACGCCTTGGAGCCCATCATTGCCAGGCTCTGCTGGTAAAAAACGTCGCGGAATAAATTCGTTTCCTCCTGCATTTTGGCGGCAACGCGTTCGACGAACTGCCGGTTTTTCTCAATATTGTCGCTTTCCACGACCACCACCAGGTCCCCCTGCTGGGGAAATTCCTGCTGGAGCCGGAGATAATTCTGATGATATTTCTGGTTGGGCCCGACCAGATTGTCCCGGTTCATGTCGGCCTTCAGGAAACCGATCGTATAAAGCACGCACAACAGGAACAGCGCCACCTGGGGATAAAAAAACCAGCGGGGATGACGGCATACCGCCACCGTCAGTCTGGCCAGCGACCGCGCGAGAAAGGAATCGGCGCTTAATGCCTTCATGCTTTGTGGCTGTGCTTGAGGTTCATGCCTTTCCCGTTTCGTCGGGAAATTCGGCGTTGGAATAAACTTCCTTCACGTCGTCGTGTTCCTCCAGCGCTTCAATCAATTTGTTGACCGCCGCGATGGCCGCTGCGCCGGCCAGCGGCACGGTGATGGTGGACAACGACGTGATTTCCGCCGCTTCGCATTTGATACCCCGGGCTTCAATTTGTTTGTGCACGGCTTCAAAATTTCCCGGCTCGGTCAGAATTTCATATCCCTGCGGCTCGGCCTTGAAATCCTCCGCGCCCGCTTCGAGCGCCAGCTCCATCAATTGATCCTCACCCGCCGCTTCGCGCGACACGATGATTTGCCCTTTCCGCTGAAACAACCGGCTGACCGATCCCGGTGTCGCAATGCTGCCGCTGTTCTTGGTCACGATGCTGCGAATGTCCGACGCCGTGCGATTGCGATTGTCCGTGCTCACCTCGACGAGCAGCGCCACGCCGCTGGGCCCGTAAATTTCATAGGTCAAATCCTCGAAGTTCGCGCTTTCCCCGCCGCCGGTGCCCTTCTTGATGGCGCGCTCGATGTTGTCGTGTGGCATGTTCGCCGTGCGGCACTTGAGCAGCACCATGCGCAGGCGCGGATTCATGCCTGGATCGCCGCCGCCGATTTTGGCGGCAATGGTGATTTCGCGGCCCAGCTTGGAAAAAATCTTCCCGCGCTTGGCGTCAATCGCGCCTTTGAAGTGCTTGACTTTCGCCCACTTGCTGTGTCCAGACATTGTTGTTTATTGGTTGAGGCTTGAAAGTTGAGGGTTGCAACCGATCCTTCCCCGGCCCTCAACCCTCGTCTGTCAACTCGCCGCCTCCACATAAACCGCTGTGCCGTAACACAGCACCTCGGTGATGCCCGCCGCCAGCTCCGTCGCGTCGTAACGCACGCCGATGACGGCGTTGGCGCCGAGTTCTCCGGCATGGGTGAGCATCCGGTTGAAGGCGTCTTCGCGCGTGCGTTCGCAAAGATTGGTGTAAAGCGAAATGTTCCCGCCGAAAATCGCCTGAATGCTGGCGCCAAAATTCCCGACGATGGAGCGCGACCGCACAATGATGCCGCGCACGACGCCGAACGATTTGATCACGCGGTAACCGGGCAGCTCAAACGTCGTCGTCGTCAATGGATGTGTCAGACTCATAGGCCAACGATTGAACACGACGACACGCGCCGACAAAAGCGAAAAGTTCCGTTTGGCCGGTGCGCGGACGGCTTGTCCGCGCGCCTAAGGCGAGAGCCACGCAAACGCCGGCAAATTCCGCAACACGGTAAAGACAAACACGGTGACGAGAAGCGCCCACAACATTACGGGTGACATGACGAATCCGACCTCTCGTTTTCGGATTTTTCGCATGACCAACCATGCGCCCTGCACCGTCAACGCCGTGAGCGTCAGGACGAACAGCGCATTGTCATGCAACGCGCGGACCAGGTGGCCGTGCAACAATTGATACGCCGCCCGCGTCGCGCCGCAACCCGGACAGTTCAAGCCGGTCAGCGAATGAAACAGACAAACGGGGAAAAAACCGTGCTTCGCCGGATCGAAGAAAAACAGAACCGCGCCCGAACCCAGAGCCGCCACCACCAGCACGACAACCGTGAAAAATGCGAGCGACTGCGACGCGGCGATTTTCGGCGGCGCGGATTGTGATTCAGCGCGCATGGTTCAGGTTCAAAAAGACTTGAAATACCACCTGATGTTCGGCGGGTGGAGTGCGGAATGGAGCAAAGCCAGCCCGAAACTCAAAATCAGACTCGCGGCCGAAAGGATCAGTCCGGCGATGGCAAGACCGCGACCTTCGTAAAGTTCGGGGTGCCGGTTGATTTGCGACAGCCCGATGAGCGAAAAAACCAGTCCGAGGATGTTGAACGGACATCCGCAGCAGCACGTCAGCGACAAAATGCCGAAAATCAGTCCTGCCGTGGCAAAGGAATTGGTCTTGGGCAATTGGCCCGCCGTTGACGTCCCCGGCTTCAGCGGCCCGATCACAGGCGGAGTTGGTGGCGCGAAATGTCCCGCAAATTCCGGCAGCGCGCCGAGCGGTTTCCATTCCGGGGCGCCGGGAGCGAGTGTTGGCGTCTGCGCGTTGGCGCGGCCTTCGGCAATCCACTGCCGCAACTGCCCGGCGGTTGCCGGACCGTATTCTCTGCCGTCCGAACCAAGGATTTTATACATACGCGCCTCTCTACTCGTCCTTGTTTTCCCCGGCCACACCACCGGCATCCCTGCACACGCCACGTTTTGCCCCCGCCACAAAGTCCAGCAAGACTTTCGCCGCCGGGCTGGTGAATGTTTCTTGCGCTTCCATAATCGCCTCGCGCAAATTTTTCCCGCTCCGAAACAGAATCCGGTAAATCTGCTTCAATTCCAGCCGCTGTTCCGCGGAAAACCCCGCGCGGCGCAGCCCAACAATGTTCAACCCGCAGATCTCGTTCAACCGGCGCGCCATTGTGAACGGTGGCAAATCCTGGCTGATGCCTGAACCGCCTTGCATCAGCGCCAGCGTGCCCACCCGGCAAAACTGATGCACCAGACAGTTGCCGGAAATGAACGCGCCGTTCTGCACGACGGCGTGCCCCGCCACCATCGCGCCGCCCCCAAGGATCACGTGATCGCCCACCACCACGTTGTGCCCGACGTGACAGTGAGGCGTCAGGAAATTGTGCGAGCCGACAACCGTTTCCCCCTCCGGCGTATTTGCGCAATTCACGGTGACATGTTCGCGAAAGAGGTTGTGGTCGCCGATGCGCAGTCGCGTCGGCTCGCCTTTGTATTTCAAGTCCACCGGCTCGTCACCAATGACACAGCCGGCGTGAAACTGATTGTGCGAGCCAATCGTCGTCAGTCCTGTGAGATAAACGTGTGGCCCGACGACGCAGTGCGCGCCCAGCTCCACGCCTTCGTCAATCACGGCACACGGCCCGACGCGAACGGTCGAATCCAGCTTGGCCTTCGGATTAATGATGGCCGTTGGATGAATCACAGGGTAAAAGTGGCTCATTCGGCTTGATTGCCAAGTTCAAAATGCCGCACGGCCTGAAGATACTTTGTCCCACCGTGGTTTCATGGTAAATGTTAAGCTTGAAATGACCGGCACAGCCATAACTGAATCAATCCGCAATCCGCAATCCGCAATCCGCAAATTACCGGAGTTGCTTGCACCGGCCGGCGATTGGAATTGCGCCCGCGCCGCCGTTGAAAACGGCGCCGATGGAATTTATTTCGGCTTCGAAAAGTTCAACGCGCGAATGCGGGCAGACAACTTTACCGGGGCCGACCTGCCGAAGCTGATGGAATTCCTCCACCGGCGCGGCGTGCGCGGTTATGTCACCCTCAACACGCTGGTCTTTGAAAATGAACTTGCCGATGCTGAAAAATATCTGCGGACGATGATTGCCGCCGGAGTGGATGCGGTGGTGGTGCAGGATGTGGGCATTTGCCGGCTCATCCGGCAACTCTCGCCTGATTTTCCGATTCACGCCTCGACCCAGATGACCATCACCAGTGCCGCCGGCGTGGAATTTGCCCGTGAACTCGGCTGCAACCTTGTCGTGCTCGCCCGCGAATGTTCCATCGCCGAGATTGAGAAAATCCAGCGAGGTCTGAATGACGAATGTCAAATGATGAATGGAATGGAGGCCGGCGCAAGTTCACCATTCGCCATTCGTCATTCGTCATTTCCTTTGGAAGTTTTCATTCACGGCGCACTTTGCATTGCCTACTCGGGCCAATGCCTCACCAGCGAGGCGCTGGGCGGACGTTCGGCCAACCGCGGCGAATGCGCGCAAGCGTGCCGGATGCCTTACGAATTGATTTCCGACGGCAAACTCGCGCCGCTCGGCGACCGGAAATATCTGTTGAGCCCGCAGGATTTGGCCGGGCTGGAAGTTTTGCCGGAATTGATCCGTGGCGGCGTTGCCTCGCTGAAAATCGAGGGCCGGCTTAAATCGCCCAAATATGTGGCAAACATTACGCGGATTTACCGGCAAGCGATTGATAATTGCGGAATGCGGAATGCGGAATGCGGAATTGCAACGGCGAAAGCAAATCCGAAATACGAAATACGAAATACGAAATACGAAATGGAGATGGCCTTTTCGCGCGGCCTGCATACCGGCTGGTTCGGCGGCACCAACCATCAGCAACTCGTCCACGCGCGCTTTGGCAAAAAACGAGGCGTGTTTCTCGGTGAAGTCACGCGCGTGCTGCGTGATGGCGTGACCATCCGCCTCGAAGGCCCGTTGAAACCGGGCGACGGCGTGGTGTTCGACGCCGGCAAACCGGAGGAAAATGAGGAAGGCGGGCGGGTTTATGAAATCCGAAAGGTAGGGCGCGGTGTCCCCACCGCGCCGAAAGCACGGCTTGCTGCGGAGAGCAAGCCCTACCTGAATGAACTCCGCTTCGGCCATGGCGATATTGATTTCTCGCGCGTCCACATCGGCGACAAGTTGTGGAAAACCAGCGACCCGGAATTGGAGCGGCGATTGCGCCAAAGTTTCGAAGGTGACACGCCTAAATTTCAGCGGCCCATTGAAATCGAAGTGCATGGCGTCAAAGGCAAACCGCTCATACTCATTGTGCACGATGAATTCGGAAATGTCGCAACAGTCGAATCATCCATGCCGCTGGCGAAAGCCGAAAAACAGCCGCTTACGACCGGACGTTTGCGCGAGCAGCTTGGCCGCCTCGGCGGCACGCCATTCAAACTCGGCGAGTTGAAAAACAATTTATCGGGTGAAGTTTTATTGCCGGTCAGCGAGTTAAATCGTTTGCGCCGCGAAATCGCCGTGGAACTGGAACGATTACGCGCGCAACCAAAACGCTGGACGCTGAACGCTGTAGGTAGCGCAGGCGTCTCGCCTGCTGTGTTTGGCGTCCCGCCGAACGCAACCGCCGTTGCGGAAGCCCAATTGATTGCCCTCGTCCGCAATCTTCCCCAACTCGAAGCCGCGTTAAAATGCGGCGTGACGACCGTTTATTGCGAATTCGAGGATCCGAAAAAATATTGCGAAGCCGTAACGCTGTTTCACACCGCATACGGCTGTGAATCCGCAATCCGCAATCCGCAATCCGCAATTTTTGTGGCTCCCCCGCGCATCTTCAAGCTGGGCGAGGAATGGACGCTGGAGCAGGTGCGTTCCTGCAACGCTGACGGCTATCTGGTCCGCAATTACGATCACCTGAAGTTCTTTGCGAACGACCGGCGCATTGGCGATTATTCGCTGAACGTGGCCAACCGGCTGGCAGCGGATTATTTCAAAAACAAATTTGACTTGGAACGCGTCACCGCGAGCTACGATCTGAATTTTCAGCAGCTCGAAGCGTTGTTGTCAGCCGCGCCGCCGGAATGGTTCGAGGTAACGATACACCAGCACATGCCGATGTTTCACATGGAGCACTGCATCTTCTGCGCGTTTCTTTCGAGCGGCACGGATTTCCGGAACTGCGGCCGTCCGTGCGACGTGCATGATGTGAAGCTGCGCGACCGGGTAGGCGCGGAACATCCGGTGAAGGCCGACATCGGTTGTCGCAACACGGTGTTCAACGCGCTGGCGCAAACCGGCGCGGAATACGTGTCGCGGATGATGGAACTCGGCGTGCGGCATTTCCGCGTGGAATTCCTCAACGAAACGTTGGAACAGGTGATGCAGACCATTTCAAAATACCGCCAGCTTTTGCGGGGTGAAATCACCGGCACGCAACTCTGGCGCGAATTGAAACTGATGAGTCAGCTTGGCGTCACCCGCGGTCAGATCGGGAAATGAGCCGTCTGCGGCTGCCTTCCGGGTCTTGCCGACCAAGCCCCCAAAATTATCAGTCCGCAGCCCATCCAAAGCGCCAGCACGATATACGATGCGGAGAAATAAACCTTGTTGATCTCTTGCGACTGCCGCTCCACACCCGGATTCAGCACCGCCAACATCAGAAAAGCTAGGCAAACGTAAACCGGCAACAATCCCAATACCCACCTGCGCGCCAACGCAGCCATCCGGTGCAGAAAACAAAATGGCACCAGGCACAGCGGCAGGTAAAGCCAGCCAAATTCCTTTCCTGCCACTACAAAATACATGCGGATCTGGCCGAAAAACCGCACAACGCCGGACGTCGGATTCATTCGTTCGTATTGCCCGCGGGTTATCAGATGGAAAAACCCTTCCGTCGTGCGGGGATAGGCCCAGTTCATCGGCGGATTCATCATTGAGGCAATCGGCGCGTAGAAGTAAACCGCCAAACCTATCAAAAACAACCCGATGCAAATCAGGACTGCCTTCCATTCCGAAAATGCCCCGCGCGTTCCTATCACCAACCCAATGCCCATCAAACAGGTGATCGCACCCGGCAATAAGTAAAAAAATAGCCCGCCGCCGCCTCTGAGCGACGGGAAATGGCCCAACCAGATTCCGCCTAGTCCGGCCAGAAATAAAAAGCCAGCAATCAGGAACATGTCCCGAGCGGTTTTTGGGTTTCCGGTCATGACCAGAAACGGGATGGCCGGTGCGAAAGCAAATTCGACCTGGCTGTTCGTCAACAACAATCCATAAACCAAAGCAGCCGCGTAAAGATATCGTTTGAGTTCCGGCTGAAAACACCAGCGCATCAGCAAACAAAGAACGATGCAGAGCAGCAAAATGCTCAACGGCCAGACATTGACAATAACCGCCTGTGGCCAGAAGGCGCCGTTCAAGCCAAAAACCATTCCGGCAGCGTAACCACATACAGTGCGGAGCCATTTTTTATCGTTCGGCTTCAATCTTTGATGGTCGGGCATCTGCTCGAAAATAGCCGCTCCGCCTCGCGATACCATCAAAGCAATCACGCCACAGGTCAACGCTCCCGCCACCGCCGAGGAAACTGCCGCGCGCCATGCGATGTTTGAGAATGGCAGTAGTTTGGTAAAAATCTCCGCCCATAAGGTCCACAGCGGGTAGCCGGGCGGGTGCGGCACGCCGCCATACATGGCCGCAGTGGACCAAACTCCTGAATTGTCCAAACCCACATCTGGAGCGAGCGTGAAAAGATAAACCAGCAGCGCCAGCAGTGTTGTAGCCCCAAAACTTAGCCAATCGTTTTGCTGAAAGAACGGCATGTCCCGCGGTGCGCCCGGCATCGCACCAGGCTCACCGGTGGAATCATCCGATTTCGCGGAATCGCGTTCTGCATTCATTTGCCGCGCACAAAATCCGAATACTCAACCGTCACTCAATAGACACCGCCGAAGACAAATTTGTATGTCCTTTTTGCGACAAACATCGACTGCCACTCATTGGTAAAAATATCCCAGCTCGCGCAATGATGCGTAATCCTTCGGCCGGTCGGGCGTGGCGCGGCCGATGATGACGTGGTCGAGCACCTCAATCTTCAAAAGCTGCCCGGCGCGAATCAAATCGCGCGTCACCTTGATGTCGGCCTCGCTCGGCGTCGGGTCGCCGCTCGGATGATTGTGCGCAAGCACCACGGCGGCGGCGTTGGCCGCGATGGCGGTCTTGAAAACTTCGCGCGGATGCACGAGCAACGTATCAATCGTCCCATCGGTAACCGGCTCGACCCGAATCAGCCGGCGACGCGTGTTCAGCAGCAGGACCTGGAGGGTTTCCACGTTCCTCACCAGGTTTTGTTCGCGCAGCAGTTGAACGATGGCCTCCGGGTTGTCGAGCACCGGCGATTCGCGCTGCAAATCCTCCGCCATTTTCCGCGCCAGCGCAAACGCGGCCACCAGCGTGACCGCCTTGTCGCGCCCGATGCCTTTGACCTTTTGCAAATCGGCGATTGATGCCCGCGCCAACGTTTGAAGCGTGCGGTATTTGTGCAGGAGCTGTTTGCCAATTTCCACCGCGTTCGCACCTTTCAATCCGGTGCGCAGCAGAATGGCTATCAATTCCGCGTGGCTCAAGGCATCCGCGCCGAGCGCCACGAGCCGTTCGCGCGGACGTTCACTGGCGGGTTGATCTTTGAGCCTCATGCCCTCTGACATGGACGGGACTGTAAACGGATCACACCTCAAAAACACGCGGAAAATTCATGGCAACTTTTTCTGGACAAACCATTTTGCCAAACACAAAGTCAAAAATAATGAAACCGGATGAACTGTCCCGACTTTGCGGGACGCTGTGTGCTATCTGTTCGCCATATCACCCATACCCGTAACTCTTCGTCAGTTCGTAAAGGACTTCGCCGATGCCCTGCAAACGGTCGATGCAAGCGGCAGGGCGCACAAGGCCTTCCGGCCTGGGATCGGTCCATTTGGGGAAGCAGACGCGACCAAAGCAGCGCTCGAGATACTTCGCCAGCGCAACCCAACGACTTATGGTGCAGCTGTGACGAAAAGGCAACCGGACTTATTGATTCCACACCAGTGGCAGATTGAGCTTAAGGTCATCCGACCTTTCGGCGACAACGGCAAAGAGGCCGAGAACTGGTCGCAGAATCTTCTTCATCCCTATCAAGGCAATACCAGTTCGATTGGCGACTGTTTGAAGTTGATCCACTCGGCTCGACCCGAGCAGCGAGCAATTGTTGTATTCGGCTTCGAGCATGACCCGTCACGGATACCTTTAGACCCATGCATTAAAGGCTTCGAATTATTGGCTCAGCAACTTGTGTAAATTCGGCTTTCTACACGGGTGGAGGAAAGCCGAAAGCCATTAATTCATCCGGAGCATCAAGTTTTAAGGGTTTTTGGATGGGAGGTTCTGGGATTAAATGGCGAACAAAGTGGTCCAGCCAATGGGAGCCAGTCGATTCGCTCAGATTGAAATACGAACGTCATCAGCAGTTTGAGGTGGCGCGTTTGACTCAAATCCCCTCGCCCTGACCCTCTCCCCGCTTGGGCGGGGCGAGGGAATAAAATTGCGCCTCCGGCGTTTTTCGGCGCTTAACAAATCTGTGTTTCATCTGTGTTCATCTGTGGCTAAATTTCCGCAGGCATGGAACCGCCGCGCCCCAAAAACGATTCGCTCACTCCGTCGCAACGGCAGGCGGTCGCCGCGCGCGGCAACGTGCTGGTCATGGCGGGCGCGGGCACGGGCAAAACGCATACGCTGGTCGAGCGCTGCCTGTATTGCCTGTGCCTAGAACAGCCGCCCGCTTCGCTCGAAGAAATTCTCGTGGTCACCTTCACCGAGGCCGCTGCCGCCGAAATGCGCCGCCGGTTGCGCGAACAACTGGAGGAAAAACTTCGCGCCGCGCCGGACGAACCACGCTGGGCGGAACAAATCGCGTTGTTCGACACCGCGCACATCGGCACGCTCCACAGTTTTTGCCTCAAGCTCGTGCGCGAACATTTCCATGAACTGGGTCTCGACCCGCAACTCGCCGTGCTCGACGCTGGCGAGGCGCGCCTGCTGGCCGACGAAGCCCTTGATGAAGAACCGCAGGAACACTACGCCGGACAAAATGAACTGGCCGGGGCGGTCCAGAAACTGATCCAGATTTACGGCGGCGGACGCGATCAAGCGATTCGCCAGCTGGTTTTGCGCCTGCACGATTACGCGCAAACCCGGCCCGATGCCGACGGCTGGCTGGCGCGGCAAATTGAAAAATTCGCGGCGCCCGCACCGGACGAATGGCTCGGGTGGCTGCTCACTGCGATTCGGAACTGGCGCGATGAATGGCTGCCAGCCGTCGAAAAACTTAAAGCTGTAAATGAGAAAGCGTCAGAACTGCTCGAAATCTTTGTACAAAAAGGTAGCGCAGGCGTCTCGCCTGCAAAATCCAAAATCCCGCCGGATTTGCCATCCGACAAAAGCGTTCGGCGCGACGCCGAACGCGGCAGGCCAGAGGCCTGCGCTACAATATTTTCCCGTGAAAGCGCCGCTGAAATTCTAGCGCAAATCGTTGCCTCCGACGGCAGCTGGCCGGCGGGCAAAAAAACTGCTCTTTGCAAACCGCTGGAAGATTTGTTCGACGCGGCCAAATTTCTCGTCTCGCTCGCCGCCGTCAAAAATGGTAACGATCCGCTGGCGGAAGATTGGGACTGGGTGCGCGGCCACATGGGCGCGTTGGTACGGTTGACACAAAATTTCTCCGTCCGGTATGCCGCGCGCAAACGCGACGACGGCGTTCTGGATTTTCACGATCTGGAACAGTTCGCGCTGAAACTGCTCTGGGATTTTGCCGCGAACCAGCCTACTCCTGTCGCCGGACGCTGGCGTCAAAAAATCCGGTTCGTCTTCGTGGACGAATATCAGGACATCAACGCCGCGCAGGACAAAATCATCCAAGCGCTCAGCCGCGATGGGGCGAACGCAAACCGCTTCCTGGTCGGCGACGCGAAACAGAGCATCTACCGGTTCCGGCTGGCCGACCCGAAAATCTTCCGCGATTACGCCCAAAGCTGGTGCGGCAAAAACGGGCAGACCATTCACCTCGCCGAAAATTTCCGCAGCCGTGAGGGACTGCTCAACTTTGTCAATTCCGTCTTTGAGCCGCTCATGCGCGAGGAAATTGGAGGCGTGCGTTACGATGCGGAAGCCCGGCTGAAATTCGGCGCGCCCGACCGCCGCGCGGAACTCGGCGCGGCAAAAGATGCTTCCCCGCGCGCGGAATTGCTGTTGCGTTTCAAAAAGGGCCGCAACGACGCGGAACCCGACAATGACGACCTGGCCGATTTGCAGGAAACGGAAAAGGAGGCGCGACTGCTCGCCCTGCGGCTGAAGCGGCTTGCAGCCGGGAAGCACGATATTTGGGCCGCGGATGAAAAACGGTTTCGCACCGCCGAATGGCGCGATATGGCGGTCTTGCTGCGCGCGCCGTCGGGCAAGGCGGAAATTTATGCGAAGGAATTTCAGCGCGCGGGCGTGCCGCTCATTGTTGAGCGCGGCGGATTTTATGACAGCAGTGAAATCACGGATTTGCTAAGCCTGTTGCAACTGCTGGACAATCCGTTGCAGGACGTGCCGGCCATCGCCGTGCTCCGTTCACCGCTCGTCGGCCTGTCGCTCGATGAACTGGCGCAGATTCGGCTGGCGGCGAAGGGCGTGCATTTTTGGACGGCGCTCAACCGCTGGCGCGATGTGACACGTGACGGGGGTCGTGTGACAGGATCGGAAGCAACGGCGGGAATTTTTCCAAAGGTGGACAAGTTTTTGAAAGATTTTTCCCGCTGGCGGCAATTGGCGCGGCAGGCGTCGCTGTCGCAATGCCTGGAAAACATGCTGGCCGAGACGCATTACGCCGAGTGGCTGCGCGCGCGCCCGCGCGGCGCGCAACGGCGCGCCAACGTCGAACGATTTCTGGGTCTCGCGCAAAAGTTCGACCAGTTCCAGCGGCAGGGATTGTTCCAGTTTTTGAAATTCATCGAGGCACAACGCGAAGCCGAGATTGAGCCGGAGGTCGCGGCGGTTGCGGACGAAAACGCCGTGCGGTTGATGAGCATTCACCAGAGCAAAGGACTGGAATTTCCCATCGTCGCCGTCGCCGATCTCGCCAAGCCGTTCAACACGCAGGACCTGCGCGGTGAAATCATTTTTGACGAGACCTTCGGCCTGTGTCCGCGCATCAAGCCGCCGCACACGGGCCGGCGGTATCCGAGCCTGCCGCACTGGCTCGCGCAATCGCACCAGCGCCGCGAGCTATGGGGCGAGGAATTGCGCCTGCTTTACGTCGCCATGACCCGCGCGCGCGACACACTGATTTTGACCGGCGCCATCACGGAAAAAAACTGGGAAACGCTTTGGACCAAACCGGCTGCGATCACGACGCAAGCCATCGTCGCCGCGAAAAGTTACGCCGACTGGCTGGGTTTGTGGTTCGCGCGAAATCAGGTTCAAAGTCCATCCGCCTCCGCAAAGCTACGGCGCGATGAAAAGTCCAAAGTCCAAAGTGTGACAAAAGGCGAATTGCCACATTTGCGCTGGCGCATCGCGGATGACGCGGAACTTCGCGATGATTTAATCTGTAGGAGCCAGGGTGGCGAGGTTCAAACAAAAGATAAGTCAGAGATTTCTTCCGCCTCCGCCGAGCTGCGGCGCGACGAGCGCGTCGTCTCCTACAAAAACACAATCGAGCTTGACGCCGCGACAGCGGAAAGGCTGCGCGCGATACTGTCGCGGAAATATCCATTCGCCGCCGCGACGCAGCGCCCGGCCAAGTCGTCAGTAACCGCATTGCGACGCCAGGCGGCTGAGGAACTGGATGACGAAGCAGAACAGATTTTTCCGGCGCGGAATTTTGCGCGGGCGGAACGGCGAAATTCGCGCACCAAACTTTCGGCGGCGGAGACGGGCACAGCGCACCACAAATTTCTTCAGCATGTCGCGCTGGAAAATGCGACCGACTTTGCGGCGCTCGAATCGGAAGCCGGCCGTTTGGAGCGGGAAAAGGTTTTGTCGGCGGACGAACGCGCAGCACTGAACCTGGAAGACATCGCGGCGTTTTGGAATTCGGAGCCGGGCCGGAAAATTTGCGCGCAGGAGGCAAACGTCCGGCGCGAACTGGCATTCACGGCGCGTTTCAGTCCGGCGGAACTGGCGGCCATCACCGGCTGGAAATCCGAGCCGGGATTGGAGGACGAATTCGTTGTCGTGCAGGGCGTGGCGGATTTGGTGGTGCTGCTGCCGGAGGAAATTTGGCTGGTGGATTTCAAGACGGATGAAGTTCGTTCAGCCGAACTGCAGGAGAAAACGCGGTTTTACGCGCCGCAACTGAAACTTTACGCGCAGGCGCTGGAGAAAATTTATGCGCGGCCGGTCACAGAACGCTGGCTGCACTTTTTGTCCGCGCGGAAAACGGTGAACGTGGAAGCCGAAAGGTAGCACCCGCGTCTCGCGGGTCATTTCGGGCGTCTCGCCTGAAACTTTCAATGCATTCAAGCGATCAAGGCAATGCGGCGGGACGCCGCATTAAACCCGCCGGAGGCGGGTGCTACCACAATTCACCCCGGCGATTCGAGTGAGAACTCGTCTCCGGCATTCCCCGGCGCGGGTGATGCGGCGGCGGTGGGTTTTTCGGCTGGCGTTTCCGCCGGCGCATTCCAGTCGCGCAGACGCACGAGCGCGGGGCGCAAAAGCCGGCCCTGAAACGTGTAACCCAAACCCATGGTTTCGGCAACGACCGCACCAGCCGGCGGCGTTTCCTTGCTGCCCGCGACCTGGTGTTGTTCGGCATCGAACGGCGCGTCGGGTTCAACAACAAACGGCGTGAGGCCAAGGCGGCGCGCCGTGTCGCGGCAGGCATTCTGGAAAGTCGTGATGGGGGCGGCAAACTTCACGTCGCCGGAGTGCATGGCGGCAGTATGCAGCGCGAAGACGTGGTCGAGGATGTGCACCAGCACCTGCAACCAATCGAGCTCGCCGCGCCGCAATTTTTCAACTTCCAGCCGGAGTGTGGCCTTCTCGCTGTCGTTCATTTTTTTCATGAACTCGCTGAACAGCCGAATCTCCTCCGCCATTCGGTCGGCGACTTCCTTCGCAACAGTGGAGGTTTTTTCAGCCTGCACCTGCGCGTTCGTCCATTCTTTTGTGGCGGACGAAATTTGCGCGGCGAGCTTTTCCAAATTTTGAATTTTTTCGGCGACCGCGCCGAGTGCATTGACTTCCAAGGCCTTGCCCATCGCACGATAATCGAGAATGAACGGGATCACACCCAGGATGGCTCCCGCGGCAACGCAGCCGGCGGCAATTCCCCAGTGGCGGAACGGCAGGGGTGAGTGCAGGACAAAAAAATAACCGAAGACCATCAATAGCGCGTCCCCGAGCAAAAAAGGCCACTTGGGAACCTTCCAATTTGTCACGTCGTTCATAAGGCCAGTTTCGGAGAAATGCGGGGCGAGCGCAAGCTGCATGAGGCGGATGGCTTTTTATTCAAAGCAGCTGAAGCATTACAGATCTACCTTTGCGCTGTTCGTGGCACATTCCAATCTGTACCGTGTTCCCTGCACCCACAAACAAACGCCAGCACATGCGGCCGGACTCACCGATCTCCCCTGGATTACCCATGAGTTGCTTGCGGGATGTAAAAATATGAAAATGTGTTGACTAGAGCTGGAATCTGATCATAATCCAATCATAATCATATTCCAGTTATGGCGGCCCCATCAAAAAAAATCCAGGTTGTCGTGGATGAGAATGTGCATGGAGTTCTGACGAAAATGGGCGCCGCCGGATTGCGGGGCAAATCAACTTCGGAAGTGGCTTACAAAATTCTCGATGAATGGATTTGGCATAATCAGGAAAAACTTGTGCAAAATGGAATTTCATTGAAACCGAACAAGGTCAAACGGAGGACATGACCTTGTGTCATTGATGTTATCATCAAAATGTCGAATTATTGGCTCTTGTGGGCGTGAGTCGTTGGGGAGGAAATCGTTGGTTTAAATCTAATAATCATATGCTGGCATATATTGACCCTGGATTGGGAGCACTCATGTGGCAGGTAATCGTTTCGGCACTTGTTGGCCTGCTGTTCTATTTGAGGAAATCTCGAAGGTGGATTGTGGGGGTGGTTAAGAGCCTTGCCCACTTGAAATAGCCCGCCATGAGAATGAGCGGCCATTCAACCGGGGATGACCGCCGATTTTATTTTATGGAGTTTAAAGAGCCTCGGGGCTCTTGCAGACGTTTGTTTGCGAAACTTTACCGCTTTCTCCTCGACTAAAGGCGCGCGCTGGAAATCATTGGCGCGTGCGCTCCTGTGTGATTTTCAACCCGGCGGCCCGCGGTAACAAAGCCCGGCACTTTCGCCATCAACTTGATGCCATCGGTGTGCAATGCGTGTTGAAGGCCACCACTGCTCCCGGTGCCGCGCGCCGACTCGCGGCGGAGGCCGTGGGCGAAGGTTTCGATTTGATTATTGCCGCCGGCGGCGACGGTACAGTGAACGAGGTGCTCAATGGCCTTGGTGACGCGCCGGACGGCTTTGTGCGTGCGCGACTCGGCGTGCTGCCGCTCGGCACGGTGAATGTTTTTGCCCGCGAACTCAAAATCCCATTGCGTGTTGAACGCGCCTGGGATGTTTTGCAACGTGGACGTGAAATGCGCATTGACCTGCCGCGCGTGGAATTTTCAGCGAATGGCATCCGCCAGCAACGTTACTTTGTTCAACTCGCCGGAGCGGGTTTTGATGCCCGGGCGATTGAATTGGTGGACTGGTCGCACAAGAAAAAAATCGGGCCTCTGGCCTATGTCATCGCCGGATTCAGGGCTTTGCGCGAGCCGCAACCCAAAATCAACGTATGCGCCGGCAGCCAAAATGTCACCGGCGAATTTGTGCTGGTCGGCAATGGACGTTTTTACGGCGGGCCGGTCAAAACTTTTCCCCAAGCCGATTTACGCGACGGGCTGCTGGATATTTGCATCCTGCCGCAGCTCAATTGGCGGACGCTTATTCGTTGCGCGCCGGCTCTGCTCGCGCGCCGGGAACCCCCCGTGAGCGCCGTTAAAAATTTTCAGGCGGCCAAATTCGTTTTGACGGGCGAAACAAAGACGGCCTTTGAACTGGACGGAGAGTGGGCCGGTCATTTACCCGCAACCTTCTCGGTCGAGCGCGAAAAGTTGCGCGTCATTGGGTCTTGATCACCATCTTTTTTGTCCGCAGCCGCCCTGTGGGAGGGGATGAGTCCGCGCCATTTTAAAAAGTGTGCGCCGACCGACGCTGGCGGCTGCTGGAATCCGGGTTTAATCCCAGATGCGGAACGGGATGATGTTCCGCTCCAAAAAAAATCCACACTTCGGACATTTGCCCGGTTGTTGCCAGGGGCGGATACGATGTAATGGCGAGACGGGACAAGCCGGGTTAAACTTCAGCCATTGGTGCGCTCCGCGCGGCGGCAGCCGGTTCAACGTCGCGGCGAATTTCGGCGCGATCTTGGGCGGATTTTCCCTAAGCCGCGGTGAAACTTTGACCCCGGTCACGACGTCGTGGAGCGCCTTGCAATCAGCGCAGGTGATGGTTTGAACGGCAAAATGTTCGCCCTCATCCGCCCCGCCGGCGACGCAGGCGCGATAACCGCATCTGAAACATTCGAACAAAAAGGTGCGGCCCATGGGTGATGAACACCATTGGACAAAGCTCCAGTCTGAAAATCCAGTCTGAAAACCACTTGCGGAGTTCTCTGGGCAAAAATCCTTTTAGAGCAGTGGTTTGCTGGCAAAGGCCTTGCCCGAATGCGATTTCAGATAGCGCTCGAAGGCGAGGGCTTTGTCTTCCTGCTTGAAGGCGCCATAAAACTCGATCTGCCACGGACTGAATTTGGCCGTATGCAGGCTGCGGCCCTGGTTATGCGTGAGGAGCCGCTGTTTGAGGTCCCGAGTAAACCCGATATAGGTCTGGTCCGGCCGGTTTACACTTCGGATGATGTAGACATAGAACATGGCCCGTGCTCCGTTTCGCTCCGCTCAATTCCGCAGGGCACACTTCGCCAAATCCCAGCGAAGCCCTCACCTGCGGCTTTTTCCTGCCGTAAACGTGGCCTGTCACGCGTAGCCCACAAGGCGAAGCGTGGAGGCGGCGGGAGTTGAACCCGCGTCCCTGGCAAACAAACCAGCCGCGACTACATGCTTAGTCCGGAAAAGATTTTCTGCTGTGCGATGGCGTCCGGACTCGAATCGCACTGCCTAGTCCGCAGGATAAGATCTCGGTTGCCGGCGCGCAGACTCCGTCTGCAACCCAACCTGCTGTGGCGTCCGTCCACCGTAGCAGGTGTCCAGTGGCGGACGTCGTGGCCTTAGGCCGCGAGAGCTAGTTCTTGATTAGCTGTTTTGTTTGGTTCGATTTTTAACGAGGCCAACGAACCATCCTCGGCATGCCGCCTCTGGCGCATTCCCCAGGTCGAAACCAGTGCGCCCCCATCCTTTGATTCGGCACTACTATAATCTTTCAATTCGCTGCACGGGTCAAGTATCGTACGCCCCGGCCAAATTCAATTCCCGTTGCAGGAATTCCCAACAGGTGCTATTATCCAAGAAACTTAAAAGACTTATGCAAGGAAATAATAATCAAAGCTCGCGCCGGCATTTCCTCAAGACCACTTTGACCCTGCCCGTTGCGCTGGCAGCCGCGCCGGCGATGATGACGCAGTCCGTGTCCGCCGGGGACGCGCCGACATCCGCTGCAACTGCTGTGCCGCTGCCCAAACGCCAACTCGGGAAAAATGGCCCGCAAGCTACCATGCTCTGCCTGGGCGGCATGATGGCCGCGCTCAGTCCGCAATACCTCGACATCGCCTGGTCCATGGGCATCCGTTATTTCGACTCGGCGGATTGTTATCTCGGGGGCAATTCCGAGAAGATTTTCGGCGCGTGGCTCGCCAAATACCCGGAGCGTCGCAAGGAAATTTTCCTCGTCTCCAAGGACCATCCGCACCAAGGGCCCAAGCAGATGCTGGAAATGATTGACCGCCGGCTCGACGCCTGCGGCACAAAATATCTCGACGCCTTTTACATCCACGGCCTCGGCACGCGCGAATACGGCAACGCCTCGCTGGAATGGCCCAAGAGCGACGAGTTTAAAAAAACTGCCGAGGCGCTTAAAAGCTCCGGCAAGGTTAAGATGGTCGGTTTCTCCTGCCATGACGGGCGATTGAACGATTACCTCAACGCTGCCGCACAAGGCAGATTTTTGGACATCATCATGCTCAAATACACGCCGTTCTTTACCAAGGGCGACGCGTTTGACCTGGCGCTGGACGCAGCGCACCAAGCCGGCATCGCGCTGGTTGCCATGAAGACGATGCGCAACACCCGGGACATTCCCAAACGCCTGCCGGAATTCGACAAGCTCGGCCTGACCACGCATCAAGCCGTGCTGCAAGCCTGCTGGAGTGACCCGCGTATTTCCGTCGTTTGCAACATGATTGACAACGTGGATCAAATGCAGACCAGCTCCGCCGCCGCGCGTAATTACAAGGCGCCGTTGAAAATCGCGCACATCCAACTGCTCAAAGAAACCGTTCTCGCCGCGCGCCCGACGATGTGTCCGGGTTGTCCGTCCTGCGACGCCTTTGCCGCAACGTCCGGATTCGCGCTGCTCGACATCGCCCGTTTCGTGACTTACTACGAACAGGACGGCCTGATGGAAGCGCGCGAGTTTTATCACGCCCTGCCGGTATCGGCCCGGAATGCCGACGGAGTGGACCTGGCCGCGTTGCGCGATGGCTGTGCGTTCCGCATTGATTACCCGGAAATCGTGAAGCGCGCCGAGCGCAACTTCGTATGAGCCGGCTTTGATGCATGGCCGCCCCCGCTGTCGCCAATCCTCCGACCGGAAATCGCAAAACTTTCCGGCGCACAAAAGTTTCGTCGCTGGAGCGCGTCGTAAGCCTGATCATCGTCGTTTTGCTCGTCGTCATCGGTGTCGCGATCTGGCTCAAGGGAAAACACTATAATCCCGACCGTTTCGCGCTCAACACCAACGCGTTGAAATCCACCGCTGCGGCCGTCGAAGGAAAATCGGGCACCGTTCGCGGGGCGGACGTCAGCCCCGGGGAAACAAAGGCCGCTGTCATAGCTCCAGCCAACAGCAAGGGTGACGCCGTCGTCGAACCTGCCGAGGGAGCCGTCGCGCCCACACCGGCCGCCAAAGGGGAACCGCTGGAAATCAAACTCGACGGGCTGAAGCCGATGGGCGACACGGAATTTTATAACGCGGACATTTTATTTGAGAAAATTGACGGGCGTGCCCCGGCTTACCTGAATTTCAACTTTCAAAATCTCCGCTGCCGTTCTTTCTCCATCACCGGCACGTCCCGCAGTTTTGTGGATGTTTATGAATACCGCTTCGACACTCCGATCAACGCCTTCGGCATGTTCGCGCTGGAGCGCGATCCCAAGGGCGGGCCGCTGGCTTTCGCGCCGGACGGCTACGCGAGCGGGATGGGATTCTTCTTCCGGCAAGGCCCGCGTTACGTCCAAGTGATGGCCTCGGACCAGAATGCAAAGACCCTCGAACTGGCGAAGGCCATCGCGGAGGACCGCGCGAAAAATCTTCCTGCCGACGACACCGGCCTCGACGCCCGCCGCCGTTTGCCGGCAACTGGGCTGGATCCGGCGAGCGTCCAGTTTGTGCAGGAGAATGCCCAAGGCCAGGCGTTTTTGAAAAATGTCTTTCAGGCGAATTATGATTTTGCCGGCAAAAAACTGCCGTTTTTCCTGATGGTGGCGACCCCGGCAGACGCCGCGGCAGCGTGGAAATCGTATCAGGATTTTGCCGGCCAGTTCGGCGGCAAAGTGACGGTGCTGCCGGACGTGAACGGCGCGAAGATTTTTGCGGCCCAAAATTTCGGCACGTGGAAGGTGATTTACCAGCGGAACGGCGAAATCGGCGGCGTCGTGGACGCCGGCGACGGGGACCAAGCCCGGCAGTTTGTGGAACAATACCTTCAAGGAAAGTTACCATGAAGCGAGAATATGTCCGCCAGGTTTTGAAGTGCGCCAGACCTTCCGCCTTCGCGGCGCGCCAAAGCGCCGCTCCGGCGCGACGGCGGCTGGCGCTGTTCGGGCGCGGCTTGTTGAGTCCAAAGCGGTCCCGAGTGGTCGGGACCGCAGTCCAAGACGCTGCCGCGCGAACGCGAGCGCATTTTGATTCCGGCCATGAAACCTGAAGTCCAAAACGAACCCAGCAGCGATGGCGGTATCAGCCGGCGCGAATTCCTCGTCCGCGCGGGCGCCACCGGGGCGTTGCTCGCTGGCGCGGCTGCGGGCGGTTACGCCCTGTGGCAGCCGAAGCATTTTGTCCCCGGCTTCGAGCCGGAAAAGGGGTTGCAGCTTCCGAGCTACGCCATCGAGCCGAACAAAACCCTGCCGTCGCTCGCGATTGCGCACGGCGCGGAACACGATACGACCGTCCGCGCCGCCATCGGCGCGCTCGGCGGCATGTCGCGCTTCATTCGCAAGGGCGATGTGGTCATGATCAAACCGAACGTCGCATTCGACACCCCGCCCGCGCTCGCGGCGACGACTCATCCGGAAACGTTGCGCGCCGTGGCGAAGCTCGTGCTCGAAGCCGGCGCGGCCAGAGTGTTCATCGCTGACAACCCGATCAACAGCCCGGCTGGTTGTTTTCTCAAGAGCGGCCTGCGCCAGGTGGCCGACGATTTGAATGTGGATTTGCTCTACCCGGAATCCGGCTCGTTCGCGCCGTTGCAACTTGATGGCGAGGTGCTTCGCAACTGGACATTCTTCCACGAACCGTTCAAGAAGGCGACGAAGGTCATCGGCGTCGCACCGTGCAAGGACCACAACCTTTGCCACGCCTCGATGACGATGAAAAACTGGTATGGTCTGCTCGGCGGACGCCGCAGCCAGTTCCATCAATATATTCACAGCATCGTCTCGGATTTCGCGCTGATGATGAAGCCGACGCTCGTTGTGCTCGACGGCATGAACGTGCTGATGAAAAACGGCCCGACCGGCGGACGGCTCTCCGACGTGAAGCCGATGAACACGGTGGTTGCGGGCACGGACATGGTGGCGGTGGACAGCTACGGTTACACGCACTTGATGGAGCGTGATATCGTCGAACTGACCTACGTTCATAAGGCCCACGAACGCGGCTTGGGCAACAAAAACTGGAAAGATACGATTTACAAAGAGGTCCAAGCCTAGGACAAGGACACGCACAATTTTAAAATGCTGAATCAACGAACCCCTCTCCCGTCCTCCGGACACCCTCTCCCCGCCCAGCGGGGAGAGGGCCGGGGCGAGGGGATCTTTACAGTTAAACCCAAAGTTCTTTGGGCCACCTTTGCCACGGTATGAAAACCCGCACTGTCCGCCGCATATCTCAGTTTTTTTTCTTCAGCCTGTTTCTGTTTTTCGTCTTTGTCACCGACCTGCGGTATCTCAAAGGCTATCCGGTCTCGCTGTTCCTCGAACTTGATCCGCTGGTTTCCTTTGCCATGGCCATCACCACGCACACGGTTTACATGGGTTTGCTGTGGAGCCTGCTGTTGATCCTCCCGACGCTGCTGTTCGGGCGCATCTTCTGCAACTGGATTTGTCCCTACGGCATCCTGCACCATTTCATCGGCTGGCTGATGGGCAAACGCCGCGCGGAGGAACGTGAACGCATCGAGGCCAACCGTTACAAAAAACTGTACTCGCTCAAATACGTCATCCTCATTGCCATGATTGTGGCGGCGGTTTGCGGCAGCCTGCAAATCGGCTGGCTCGACCCGATCTGCCTGTTTCATCGCTCGATGACCGCGGCGATTTTGCCGATGCTGAACCTCTTTTTCCCGTCGAGCGTTTACGTGCGGCAATACTTTCACGCCGGCGCCTGGGTCATTGGTTTTCTGCTCGTGTTCCTCGTGGGCATGAACGTGGTGATTCCGCGATTTTTCTGCCGCGTGCTCTGCCCGCTCGGCGCGTTTCTCGGCACACTGTCCACGGCTGCGCTGTGGCGCATTGACCGCGATCCGCACAAGTGCGTGGACTGCGACCTCTGCCTGAAGAGCTGCGAGGGCGCTTCCGACCCGCACACGCAATTGCGCAAGAGTGAATGTTTCGTCTGCTTCAACTGCATCGAAGACTGTCCCGAAGACGCCATCTCGTTCAAGTTCATGCCGGCGCTCCAGCGCGAAATCACCGCGCCCGTCGTGCCGGGCCGGCGCGCATTTCTCGGCACCTTGCTGGGCCTGACTTTCTATGCTTTTGGCCGGGCCTCCGGCGCATCGGACCGGAATTACAACAAAAAGGTCATTCGTCCGCCTGGTTCGGTGGAGGAAAAGGATTTTCTCGAACGCTGCATCAAATGCGACCAGTGCATCCGCACCTGTCCGACGAATGTGTTGCAGCCGGCGCTGATGGAATCCGGTCTGGAAGGCATCTGGACGCCAATCCTCAACATGAAACTCGGCTACTGCGAGGTGAATTGCACGCTGTGCGGCCAGGTCTGCCCCACCGGCGCCATTCAGCGCATCACCATCGAGGAAAAGACCGGGCTCGGTCCGTTCGCCGCGGAAGGCCCGATCCGGCTCGGCACGGCATTTTTCGATCATGGCCGCTGCCTGCCGTGGGCCATGGAAACCCCGTGCGTGGTCTGCGAGGAGGTCTGCCCGGTGTCGCCCAAGGCGATTTACTCGCGCGAAGTCACCATCATCAAGCGCGACGGGAATCCCATCACGCTGCGCCGGCCTTACGTGGACCCAGCGCTGTGCATCGGCTGCGGCATTTGCGAACACGAATGTCCCGTCACCGACGAAGCGGCCATTCGCGTCACCGCCGTGGGCGAAACGCGCTCGCGCGACCGCCGCCTGCTGATGGACGGCGGCGTCACCAGCGCCCCGCGCAGCCTGGAAAGCAAGCAGCGGTAATTTTCGTGCAAACACGAATGGTTTGTCTTTTAATTGTTTTTGTCAGGTAACTCTTTTAAAACCATGACAACAAGTTCTGAGGCAAAGCGAACTGACTGCCAAATCTCAGGAATGGCGGGAGAATTCCTTACCGCTGGAAAACTTTTCAAACTTGGCTTCCAAGTTTCTATCACGTTGGGCAATGCGAAAGGGATTGATCTCTTTGTGTACAACCGGGAAATTGATCACACTTTCCAAGTTCAGGTGAAAACGCTCCGGCGGAAAAACTGTTTTCCTCTGAAAAGGGAAAGTCTCAAGCGGGATCATGTTTATGTCTTCGTGCTGCTCAATGACAAAGACAAGCAGGAAGAATTCTTTTTGGTTCCAGGCCGAGATATCTTAGAAAATCCAGATCGCTTCTTCGGCTCCTCATATAGGAAGCAGCCACCCAGTAATGTTCCTGCAGTCAATTACGGGCCGCTGAAGGAATACAAGAATAAGTGGTCTGTCTTCGACAAAAAATTTCCCGCCTGAATTCTCATGACTGTGCCCTTGACTTCCGGCCAGCGCCCTCGCACTTGTCGCGCCTGCGGTAAAAAATACGAATATCCCGTCAAGGGCAGCGATGCCACTCGTCATCATTGCGCTGACTGTGTTGTTCTGCCGGTTGATGTGCGCAAAGTTTTTGAACGCCTCCATAACCGTGTGACCCAGCTCGAAAACCAGTTGCGCCGGCTCCAGGAAAAACCCGCCAGCCCACCGCCGCAGGGTAACTGATTTAAACCGAAGCCGGAATTATTTCAACGCCGCCGGCACTCGATCGCGTTGGACGCTATTGCTCCACTCCCACCCGGTAAAAGCGGGCATTGCCCGGAAGAACGGCCGTATCAGTTTCGGTGTTGGTGGGCGCGGTGGCGGCAATGTTCGTACGCACGGTGGAATTGAAACCCGTCAGCAGATTGGTGGCGCGTTCAAGCCGGTAGTATTTTCCGGCGACACTCGGCCATCTCACCACAAAAGCATTGGTATTGCCGGAAGGCCGCGCCATCAGCCGCAGGTATGAGCTTGCATTGGTCGGGTTCGTTCCGGCCAGCCATTCCGCCAGATTGCTCATGCCGTCGTGATCGGCGTCGGCATTCGGGTCGGTGCCAGTCAGGTGCCCGAAATACTGCAACTCCCACCAGTCCGGCAGGCTATTGGTATCGGTGTCCACCATGCGTTGCAGGTTGAGCCGACCGCCGGTGCGCACCTTGGTCTTCAAGCCGGCAATGACATCCACGTTTGCCAGGACGCGCTGGATTCGCTGGGTCACGGTTTCAGAGGGAAAATTCATAGCGGCGAACGCGACCGCGCCGGACACATGTGGCGTCGCCATCGAAGTGCCGTCGAGATATTGATAAACCTTGGCGGGGTCGGGGGTGTTGACGACTGTTCCGATGGCGGGGAGGATTGCTTTCAATGCAAGCCCGTCAGCCTGGGACAAGGAAACGGCGGGAATCCAGTTGTTGCTGATTAGCAATGAGCCCGGAAAATTCCCGCCGGAGTTGTTGTAAATGACGGCTGCGCGGGCCCCGGCGGCCATGGCGTTGCCCACCTTGTTTGAAAAATAGAGGGTTCCGCGGACCATCAGCGCGATGTTGTTGCTTACGGCTGTTGGAAAATCCGAGGGATACCCCAGCCCGCAATCATAAACCGTAGCGGTGATGCCGGTGGTGGTGCCGGAATACGTCAGCTCGTTGGCGGTATAGGTTGTGGACCCCTGCTGGACTTGGGACTTCTTGCCTGCCTGGGCAACGGGCAACGTGGACAGGATGTTCACCCCGGGCGCACACAAGTCCACGGTGTTGGTGCCATAATTTGAAAAGTTGGCCAGGGCGTCGTTTTGGTCGGTGGCGGCCACGACAATCATATTAGTCAGCCGGTAACTGGCGGGATAAAAGGCGGTGATGTCATTGTTGGCGGTGTTGTTTCCCGCCGCTACGCAAAAGATGATCCCGGCGTCGCCGGCCGCCTGCATGGCGGCGCGCTCGGTGCTGTTCGACCCGCCACCACCAAAGGATTCATTGATGGCGACAATATTCACCCCGTTAGTTTTCATCATGATCGCATAGTCAATTGCCTCGATGATGGCGTCGTCTGGCAGGGAGTTGCCATCACTCGACGCCCGGAGCGCCATGATCCTGGCTTGATAGTCCACCCCGATCACGCCTAACTGGTTGTTGCCGACGGCGGCAATGGTTCCGGCGACGTGCGTTCCATGAGAACCGGAGTCCGTCGGATTGGGAAGGTTGTCCGCAAAATCATAACCGTAATAATCGTCCACGCGTCCGTCCCCGTCATCATCCACACCGTTGCCGGCGATCTCGCCGGAATTGGTCCACATGTTGCCGGCCAGGTCCGGGTGCGTGTAATCCACCCCTGTATCAATGACGGCGACAACCATTTGATTTGTGGTTGGCCGTGCCAGCCCCCAGGCCGCGACAAACCGGATGTCGTCTCCCGCCGTTCCCGCAGTCCCGTTGATATAACGGCCGGTGTTTTGAAGTCCCCACAGATTGGTGAACAGTGTGTCATTGGGCACGCCGGTGACCCAGCGCAGGTAATTCGGTTCAACCGTTTCTACCGCCGGGTCCCGGCTCAACTCGGCAATCAGTTCCGCCGTCGTCCGGTTCCTGGAGCGTATCAAACCGGAATGGCGTCCCCGATCCCGGGAGAGCCCGGCAAAATGTTTCGTCAACGCCAGCGAATGGCCGCCAAGCGACTGCTTGGCGGCATTTAAAGTCACCGGCGGCTTGAAAGTAACAATGACCTCGCCTTCAACGTATTCTTGAGCCGGATGGCTCGGGCCCGCCGGCGCCCCGCTGACAGCCAGGCCCAGAATCACGAAGGCGGCTGATGCTCCCCCTCGCCAAAAGGTCTTCATTAAACGTCTCAAAATTCTTCATACTATTATAACACCCCGGGAGCGGTTTGACAAAAAGTAAAACGGGGCGGGAATCACTTCCCACCCCGCTCTTTTTCGTTGGTAGGGACGCTGCGCTGCGGCGTCCGCGGACGGCCCGGTGGGCCGTCCCTACCTTAATAATCCATTCCGCCCATGCCGCCGCCCGGACCGCCCGGCCCCGGGCCCGGTTTTTCCTTCTCTGGAATGTCGGTGATGAGGCACTCGGTCGTGAGCAGCAAGCCGGCAATCGAAGCCGCATTTTGCAGCGCGGTGCGGGTGACCTTCTTCGGGTCCACGATGCCGGCTTTCACGAGGTCTTCGTACTCGTTCGTGGCGACGTTGTAACCTTCGTTGCCCTTGCGCTTCTTGACTTCCTCGACGACAACGGAGCCTTCCACGCCGGCGTTTTTCGCCAGTTCGCGGGTTGGCGACTCAATCGCGCGCTTCACGATGTCCACGCCAATCTTTTCGTCTTCGTTGGCGGATTTGACCGTTTCAATGGCGGACAGACAGCGGATTAGAGCCACACCACCGCCGGCCACAATGCCTTCCTCAACCGCCGCGCGGGTTGCGTGCAGGGCATCTTCGACGCGCGCCTTCTTTTCCTTCATCTCGGTCTCGGTCGCAGCGCCGACATTGATGACGGCCACGCCACCGGCGAGCTTGGCCAAGCGTTCCTGCAACTTTTCCTTGTCGTAATCGCTCGTCGTCTCTTCAATCTGGCGGCGGATCTGGTTCACGCGGCCCTGGATGTCTTTGGAGCTACCGCCACCTTCGACAATGGTGGTGTTGTCCTTGTCCACCACGATTTTCTTGGCGCGGCCGAGGTCGGTCAGTTCAATGCTCTCCAGCTTGATGCCAAGGTCTTCACTGATGAACTTGCCGCCGGTGAGGACGGCGATGTCTTCGAGCATGGCCTTGCGGCGGTCGCCGAAGCCCGGGGCTTTCACGGCGCAGACGCTGAGCGTGCCACGCAGCTTGTTCACCACAAGCGTGGCGAGCGCTTCGCCTTCGACTTCCTCGGCGATGACGAGCAGCGGTTTGCCCGAGCGCGCGGCCTTTTCGAGCAACGGCAACAGGTCCTTCAGGTTGCTGATTTTCTTTTCGTAATTGAGGATGTAGGCGTCCTCGAGTTTCACCTCCATCGTCTCGGCGTTGGTGACGAAATAAGGCGAGAGATAGCCCTTGTCAAATTGCATGCCTTCGACCACCTCGAGCGTCGTCTCAATGGACTTCGCCTCCTCGACCGTGATCGTGCCATCCTTGCCGACCTTGTCCATCGCCTCGGCGATTTTGTCGGCAATTTGGAAATCCCAGTTGGCCGACACTGCGGCGACCTGGCGGATTTCGTCCTTGTCCTTGACCTTCTTGGTGATTTTGTCGAGCTGGCCGACGGCGGCTTCCACGGCCTTCATGATGCCGCGCTGGATGCCGATGGGGTTGCCGCCGGAAGTGACGAACTTTAGGCCTTCGCGGTAAATGGATTCCGCGAGCACTGTGGCGGTGGTCGTCCCGTCGCCCGCGGTGTCGCTGGTTTTGCTGGCGACTTCGCGGACCATCTGGGCGCCCATGTTTTCGTAGGGATCTTCCAGTTCGATTTCCTTCGCCACCGTCACGCCGTCCTTGGTGATGGTTGGGGAGCCGTATTTCTTGTCAATGATCACGTTGCGGCCCTTGGGTCCGAGCGTGGCGACGACCGCCTTGGAGAGCTTCTGGACGCCGCGCAGGATCGCCTGCCGCGCCGCCTCATTAAACAGTAATTGTTTTGCTGCCATAATATTTAATCTTTGTAGATGGTTATTTGTTGTCCGTCTTCACTTCGCTTGGCGCAGTCGCGCCGAAGCCGGAGGCGAAGGCGGAAGGGTTAAACGAGCACGGCCAGGATGTCGTCGGAGGACAGAATCTTGTATTCCTTGCCGTCTATTTTGATTTCGGTGCCGCCGTATTTGCTCACGAGCACGCGGTCGCCCTTTTTGACTTCAAACGGAATTTTCTTTCCGTCGTCGTTGGTTTTGCCGGTGCCGAGGGCGATGATGATGCCTTCCTGCGGCTTTTCCTTGGCGGTATCGGGGATGATGATGCCGCCCTTCTTGACTTCCTTTTCTTCGACCGGCTCGACCAGGATGCGGTCGCCGATCGGTTTGACGTTAAGTGCCATAGTTTGTCTTTGTTTGGTTGTTGGTTTGAACTGTTAATCGTAATCAACTCCCGCCGCACCCGCGATGGGAAAATTCCATCGTCCGAAGCCCCTTCGGGTTTTGGACTGCGGCAGCCCTCTGCCGCTTTTCTGCTCGGCCATTTCACACCTGCCAAAGCGCCAGAGGACTGGCGCACTCCAAGACGCTATCGCGACCAGCTTGCTCAAATTTGTCTGCGCCATGTTCATTTTAGTTTCGACGTCCCGCACCTTCCTTAGCGGTAAAATTCCTTTCACTCTTGGAAGTAAAAGTTGAAATAATTGCCCCCACTTTTCGTTTTTTCAAAATCACAAATTTGGATAATTTTCCCGTCTTCCATCTTGAGAAAAGCAGCCTCTTCTTCCAGTGGTACATTCACCGGCCAATCATCTGGGAAAAAACTTCCGTGGGAGAGTTGATTGGCGGCTCCTGTGACTAGTAAATCTACATTGCCAGCGCGAACGACCCGACGTCCTTCGTTTAGAATTTCACATCTTGTGATTGGTTTCATGTTATTAGATTAGTGTTTACTTCTTCTCATCAACAACTTCCGCGTCAATCACGCCTTCGTCCTTCTTTTTGTCGTCGGACTTGGCTTCGCCTTTCGGCTCGCCGCCGGATGGGCCGGCACCCTGCGCCTTTTCCGCCTGGGCCTTCGCGGCGGCGGCCTTGTAAAGCTCGGCGCTCACGGCCTGCCACGCTTCGTTCAGCTTCTCGGCAGCAGATTTGATGGCAGCCGTGTCGCTGCCTTTCAATGCTTCCTTCACATCCGCGGCGGCTTTCTCGATCTTGGCCTTGTCGTCGCCCGAAATCTTGTCGCCGGTGTCCTTGAGCATTTTCTCGGAGCGATACACCGCGCTGTCGGCTTCGTTGCGCGTCTCAACTTCCTCGCGTTTGGCCTTGTCCTCGTCGGCATGCGCCTCGGCGTCCCGCCGCATCTTCTCGACTTCATCCTTCGAGAGGCCGCTGCTGGCGGTGATGGTTATTTTCTGTTCCTTGCCCGTGCCGAGGTCTTTGGCGCCCACGTGCAAAATGCCGTTGGCGTCAATGTCGAAGGTCACCTCGATCTGCGGCACCCCGCGCGGGGCGGGCGGAATGTCGGTCAGATGAAACTTGCCGATGGTCTTGTTGTCCTTGGAGAACTGGCGTTCGCCCTGGAGCACGTGGATTTCCACGCCGGGCTGGTTATCGCTGGCAGTGGAGAAAATTTCTGATTTGCGCGTGGGAATCGTCGTGTTGCGCTCGATGAGCCGTGTGAACACGCCGCCCAATGTCTCGATGCCGAGCGACAACGGCGTCACGTCGAGCAGCAGCACATCCTTCACTTCGCCCTTGAGCACACCAGCCTGGATGCCGGCGCCCACGGCCACGACTTCGTCCGGGTTCACTCCCTGGTGCGGCGGTTTGTTGACGAGCGAGTGCGCCACTTCGACAACTTTCGGCATGCGGGTCATGCCGCCGACGAGTACGAGTTCGTCAATCTTGCTCGCCTCGATGCCGGCGTCCTTCAAACAGGCCTTCACTGGGCTGATGGTGCGCTCGAACAGCGCGTCGCAAAGCTGTTCCATCTTCGCGCGGGTCAGCTTCATGGAAATGTGTTTCGGTCCGCTGGCGTCCGCCGTGATGAACGGCAGATTGATTTCGTATTGCTGCGCGGACGATAGGGCTATCTTGGCCTTCTCGGCCTCTTCCTTGATGCGTTGGAGCGCGTCGGGTTGCTTGCGCAGGTCCATGCCACTGTCCTTTTTAAATTCTTCGAGTATCCAATCCATAAGGCGGCCGTCCCAGTCGTCGCCGCCCAGGTGCGTGTCGCCGTTGGTGGCCTTGACTTCGAACACGCCGTCGCCGATTTCCAAAACTGAAATGTCGAACGTGCCACCGCCCAGATCGTAAACGGCTATTTTTTCGTCCTTCTTTTTGTCGAGGCCGTAGGCGAGCGACGCAGCGGTCGGTTCATTGATGATGCGGAGCACGTCGAGCCCGGCAATCCTGCCGGCATCCTTGGTGGCCTGGCGTTGTGAATCGTTGAAGTAGGCCGGAACGGTGATGACGGCCTGCGTGATTTTCTCGCTCAGACGCATTTCGGCGTCGGCTTTGAGCTTGCCCAGGATCATCGCGGAAATTTCCGGCGGCGTGAACGTCTTGGGCTTGCCATCCACTTCCACTTCCACGGCGGCGTCGCCGTTGGCCGCCTTCACGACCTTGTAAGGCACGCGTTTGATTTCTTCCGATACTTCGTCAAATTTGCGGCCCATGAAGCGTTTTATGGAGTAAACGGTGTTGCGCGAGTTGGTGACGGCCTGGCGCTTGGCCGCTTCGCCGACGAGCCGCTCGCCGCTCTTGGTAAACGCGACGACGGACGGCGTGGTACGTTTGCCTTCGGAATTTTCCAGTACGAGCGGTTCGCCGCCTTCCATGACCGCCATGCAGGAGTTTGTGGTTCCCAGATCGATGCCTAATACTTTTGCCATAAAAAATTAAAAATTGGTTGTCTGCTCCCTATTCCAATGCAATAACGGTGCCGTCATTTCAAAAACGACATGGAAGCCTTGCAAACAAAGGTCGGATTTCTCCTTTTCCTGTTTTCGAACTGGCTGAAAAATAGTGCCAAAAGCGTCACTTTGGCACAGTTGCCCATGCCGTTTGGCACAGTTAAAAGGTAGGGCGCGATGTCCCATCGCGCCGAAAGGCGGCGCGTTCGGAGAACGTTCCCTACCTTTTTTGATTGTCGGCTCGAACGGTAGGGCGCGATGTCCCTATCGCGCCGAAGGCAGCGGGGGTAAACGGTCATTGGGCCGATAAACCCAAGGCCAATCTTCAATGCGGTCGCACAATTTTCTTCTAATCGGATTTGCCTGGATGTAACTGATTTTTTCGGTCTCCTCGTGGTGGTCGCGCAAACGATGATCGAAGAAATCGCGCTGCCAGACGATTTTCTCATTCCGCGCTAGAAAACGTTTCCAATTGGTCATTGTCGCCTTCATTCCCGCCTCTCGCGGAAACGCAATTACGGCATGGAGATGGTCCGGCATCAACAGCATGAGCCGACAATACCAAACCAATGCTTCGTGGTTGTGCGCGGCAGCGGCCAGCACAGCCCGGCCTGTTCCTTTGCGACAAAGCTGGTTTTCCATCCGCGGTTCGCAGTTGATGGTGATGAAAAAGAATGAACCGTCCGAAATCCAAGGTGGAATTTCACGGCCGAGGCGGGTGCGGACAGGAATATTCATCTTTGAAAAGTTGCCGTTTGTGATTCAGCCGGACAACTCCAAAATTTTCTGGGCCGACGCGTTCGGAGAACGCGCCCTCCCTATTTGATTGTCAGGTTAATCCAAGCTGCTGCGGCGCGATGGGGACATCGCGCCCTACCTTTTCAGCTCACTTGCTTCCCGGTTTGACCGCTGGGATCGCCACCAATTCCGGCGGCAATTTTTCCGGCTTGAATACTTCGACCTGCAGCGTGATCAGGCTGGCAAAGGGCACGCCGAAATTTACCGCGCCGTTGGAACGGTCCACAATCGCGGCGACTCCGGCAACGTGGCCTCCATGCGCACGGACAATATCAATCGTCTCCTTGACGCGTCCGCCTTTGGTTACCACGTCTTCGACGACGATGATTTCTTCGCCAGGCACAATTTTGAATCCGCGCCGCAACACGAGCTTGCCTCCCTCTTTTTCCGTAAAGATGAACCGCACGCCAAGCTGCCGCGCGACTTCCTGTCCGATGACCAGCCCGCCGAGTGCCGGCGCGATGACGGTGGCGGCGCGGAATTGGCGGACCTTGTCGGCGAGGGCGCTGCCGAATTTTTCGACGTCGGGCATTTGCTGAAGCGCGAGGGCGCATTGAAAGTACTGGCGGCTGTGCAATCCACTGCGAAGGATGAAATGGCCTTCGAGCAGCGCGCCGCTGTCACGGAAAACCTGGAGAACTTCGTCGTGGGTCATCGGACTGGATGTTAAGTCCAAAGTCCAAAGTTCAAAGTGTAAAATTAGGGGAGCGGTTCGCCACGTCAACCAGACATCGCAGTACGGCGGCGCGCCCCTCGCCCCGCCCGGCGGGGAGCGGGTGGCGCGAAGCGACGGGTGAGGGGTTCGTATATTTCTTCTGGCTTCTGAATTCCGAATTCTGAATTCTGGCCGCGTGCCGAAGTGGATTAAATTCATCATCGCCATCCTGCTGCTGCCGGTCTGTGCCGGCGCGGCGCGGGCGTTGTGGCTGGTGCTGTGCGCCAGCGGCAAGACGGACGTGGTTTGGGTGCCGTTGCTGGCGGGCGCGGCGTGCTGGGGTGTGATTTTTCTGCTGCTGCCCAAACCGATGTGGCTTTATGTGTTTGGCCACGAATTGACGCATGTGTTATGGGTTTGGCTGTTCGGCGGACAGGTTAAAAAAATGAAGGTCTCTTCCGCCGGCGGCCATGTCGTCGTGAGCAAAACCAATTTTGTCATCACCCTGGCTCCGTATTTTTTCCCGTTTTACACGGCGCTGGTCATTGCCGTGTTCGCCATCGGCCATTTCTTTTGGGATTGGTGGAATTATCTGGTCTGGTTTCATCTGCTTGTCGGTGCGGCGTACGCATTTCATGTGACCTTGACGTGGCACGCTTTGAAAACGCGGCAATCGGACATTTCGTCGCAGGGCTGGTTGTTTTCGATGGTGATCATTTTCCTCGGCAACTCCGGCTTGTTGCTGTTGGGCTTGCCATTTTTGACCACGAAAGTCAGTCTGTTCAACGCGTTGGGCTGGTGGCTGGAGAGCTCGGGACAAATTTTTAACTGGCTGGCGCGGCTGTTCAAATAATTCGACCGGAAATTTATCAACAATTCTGTCTTGAATTAAACCGCGAATGGGTTCAATCATTAAAAAAGCAACGTATGGATTTGGGTGATATTTTAAGCAAAGCGCAGATTGTTCCCGACTTGCGCGCGGCAAATCGGTGGGAAGCAATTGACGAGTTGATTGAGAATCTCGTCGCCACTGGCAAGCTCCAGCCCGGCGACCGCGATGCCGTGACGGCCGCCGTCAAGAAGCGCGAGACTTCGATGAGCACCGGCATCGGATTCGGCATCGGCATCCCGCATGCCTCTACCGATTTGATTTACGAGGTCGTCGGCGCGCTCGGCCGCTCAAAGACGGGCGTCAACTTTGACGCGCTGGACAACCAGCCGGTTAAGCTCGTCATGCTTTTTCTTGTGCCCCAAGGCCAGTTCCAGAAACATCTCCACACCCTGGCCAACATCGCCAAGTTCCTCCATAAACCCGATTTCCGCCAGGCGCTCGAACAAGCTCCCGACGCCGACGCGATGCTCAATATCATCAAGGAATACGGGAAAAAATGATGGTAGGGTCATCGCGCCGCGATGACCGGACGCCGCGGCGCGGCGTCCCTTCCTTGCAGGCCAACTTCGCCGTATTTTATCCGTGTTCTTCCGTGTCCATCCACCCTCCGCAGTATTGCTACGGAGGACGGGTCCGTGGTTAAATAATTTCCGTGCTTCCGCACAAACAAATCGAACTGAAGCTCCAAGCCGCTGTCCGCGCGGTCCTGCCGGATGCAGATACGTCCGCTGTTCTCGTCCGTCCGTGTCCCGATCCGAAATTCGGCGACTACCAGAGCAATGCGCTGATGTCGCTGGCCAGGGAGCGAAAAATAAACCCGCGCCAGCTTGCCACCAATGTGCTCGCCAAACTCGACGTCGGCGATTGGTGCGGGAAGTCTGAAATCGCCGGCGCGGGCTTTCTGAATTTCCGGCTGAAAAGTGCCGCGCTCACCGGCGCACTCGAGGCCGCCGCCCGTGGCGAACATTTGTTTTTTGATAAAACCGCGAGCCCACGGACGGCGGTGATCGATTTCAGTTCGCCAAACGTGGCCAAGCCGATGCACGTGGGCCACATTCGCTCGACGATCCTCGGCGATTGCCTCGCGCGCACGCTGCGCCTGCTCGGCCACCGCGTCATCACCGACAACCACATCGGCGACTGGGGCGCGCAATTCGGCATGTTGTTGCTCGGCTGGAAACATCAGCTCAGGCCCGACGCGTTGAAAACCGACCCCATCGGCGAGATGGAGCGGCTCTATAAAATGGTCAGCGCCTCCAGCGAAGCCATGCAAACCGTCCGGGACGCCGCCCGGCAGGAACTGGTCAAGCTTCAGAGCGGCGATGCGGAGAATCTGAAAATCTGGCGGGAAATGATTGTGCTGTCGCAAGAGCAGTTCGACACGATCTACGGCCGGCTGGGCGTGAAGTTCGACCATACGCTCGGCGAAAGCTTTTACAATCCGCGGCTCAAAACGTTAGTGGAGGAATTGGTCGCCAAAGGCATTGCGCAGGAAAGCGAAGGCGCGATTGCCATTTTCTTCGACGGCCCGCCCCAGCTCAAGGAGCAGCCTGCGCTCATCCGCAAAAGCGACGGCGGATTTAATTACACAACGACCGATCTGGCGACGCTGGCATATCGGCTCGAAACCTGGCGGCCGGATGAAATCATTTACGTCACCGACGGGCGGCAGCAATTGCATTTCCAGCAGGTCTTCGCCGCGTTTCGCAAATGGCAGGAGCGCCGAGCACCAGCTCGGCGAGATTTGGAGAATTTGCAAAGTGCCGAGCCGGTGCTCGGCGCTCCGAAACTTGCGCATGTCTGGTTTGGCTCGATCCTGGGCGAAGACGGCAAGCCGTATAAAACCCGCAGCGGCGAGACGGTAAAGCTGGCCGACCTGCTTGACGAAGCGGAAGAGCAGGCTTTCAAGATGGTTTCCAAGAAAAATCCTGATTTGCCGGAGGCACAGCGCCGCGAGATTGCGCGGGTTGTCGGTCTGGGCGCCGTGAAATACGCCGACCTGCTACCGAACCGGCAAAGCGATTACGTGTTCAGTTGGGACAAAATGCTGGCGCTGCAAGGCAACACCGCGCCGTATCTGCAATACGCCTACTCGCGAATCAAAAGCATTTTTCGGAAGGCGGAAGAAACACCCAACATTCAACATCCAACATCCAACTTCCAATTGGTGGCAGTGGAAGAGATAGCGCTGGCAAGGCATTTACTGAATTTCGGGCTGACGCTGGAAGTGGTGGCGGCGGAATATCGCCCGAACTTCTTGTGCAATTATCTTTATGAACTGGCCGGGAAATTCACGTCGTTCTACGAAAATTGTCCGGTGCTCAAGGCCGACGACACTACTCGCGCTTCGCGTTTGGCGTTGTGCAACCTGACCGCGCGGGTTTTGAAACAGGGATTGGACGTCCTCGGCATCGAAACCGTCGAGCAGATGTAGGTGCGTTTTTGTGAATAATCTGTGAGTAACTTCTCCGGTTTGTATCTTGCTTTCTTGGGGTTTCCTTTCATGATGTTTTTGTATTTTGCGAGCGGCTCTTTTAAAAGTCGCTGGTAAATCAGATTCAAGAAAGGAAAACCTTATGAAAAGAATTGTTGTGTTTTTAGCCGTTGCTTTGTTTTTCTCAAGCCCAAGAGCTTTCGCCACGATTTCCTTTTCGGACAATTTTAACTCTTATGTCAATGGGAACCTTGCTGGCCTCTCACAAGATGCCTTGGGCCAGGGAACCTGGCGTCAAACCGGCACTGTTGCGACCTCGCCCATTCAAGTTAACAACGGCACGGTTGTTTTGTTCACCGGGCAGGATGCTTATGCTCCTCTGACCTCTACAATTTCCATTACGTCCGGTTCGACTTTCTACATTGGAGCGACTGTGGATTTAACTGCCGCCCAAGCTACTGGTGATTATTTCCTGCATTGGACTCCCACTGTCGGCAACTCGACCATTTTCCCGGAACGTCTTTTTGCCAAGTCCTCGGGCGCCGGTTTTGTTTTTGGTTACGATGGGGCGTCTGGAGGCACGGTTAATTATAGCTCCACCATGTTAAGCTTTAACACTTCATATCGTATCGTCCTCGCTTATACCGGCGTTAATGGGGCGTTGAATGATACTTTCGCCCTTTATGTCAACCCAACAGACACTTCGGTGGAAGGTAATAATACCGCTTATTTGACGAGTGGTTATGTGGGCACTGGCGCCGAGTCAACCACGGTTGCGGGAATCAACCTGCGCCAAGGCGGAGCCTCCAGTGCTCCCTCGGTAATTCTTGATAACTTGACTGTGGCAACCCTCTTCAGTGACGCGGCTCCTGTTCCCGAACCTTCAGCACTGGCTTTGGGTCTTGTTGGCGGGTTGGCGGGTTTGGTCGCTCTTCGGCGCAAACGATAGTTTTCCTTGGTTTCTGATCTGTAAGCGAAAGAGCCGGAATCCCCGGCTCTTTCCTTTATTTCGCAGGTGTATTTGTGTGATTTGATCGCACGCTTGTCCCTTTGCTTCCTGCACTTTGAACGTGAGAGATATCTCCTGAAGTTTCAACCTTAACTCAACCGCATCGGCATGACGACGTAGAGGAACGGGCCGTTGATCTTGAGGACGCCAGGGCTAAGCTCGTCAATCAACTCGAAAAACACCTCGTCTTCGGTCAGTGAATTAAGCGGGTCAATGAGATAGCGCGGATTGAAGGCGATGGCGATTTCCTTGCCCTTGTAGTTCACTGCGAGTGTTTCACGCGCCTCGCCGACCTCCGGCGAATTGGCGGTAATTGCGAGGTTGTTTTTGCCGAAGGTGAGCTTGACGGAATTGGCCTTCTCGCTGGTCATGATCTCGGCGCGGCGCAGGGCTTGCAGAAACTCCTCGCGACTGAGCGGCACACGCTCCTTGACCTCGGCGGGTATGACCTGGCGGTAATTCGGATAGTTGCCTTCAATCAATTTTGTGATAACGAGCACGGAAAATCCTTTGTCGTCCTTGAGCGCAAATGACGCCTGGTTCTCGCCAAACTTGATTTCCACGTCGCCCTTTTCCTGCAGCAAGCGGTTCAATTCGTTCACCGCTTTGGCAGGAACGATGAATTCGCCGCTGCTTTTCTCGGCGATGTCCACTTCCTCATCCACCAGCGCGAGCCGGCGGCCGTCTGTGGCGACCATGGTCATTTTATGGTCTTTCAGACTGATGAAAATGCCATTGAGCACGTAGCGCGATTCGTCGGTGGACACGGCGAACGAGGTCTTGCGCATCATCGCCTTCACGGTTTCCTGGGGCAGGGAAACTTTCTTGTCTTCCTTGAATTTTGGCATTGGTGGAAACTCATCCGCCCCCAAGCCGTTTATTTTATAAAAAGAGGCGTTACACCGGATGCTGGTGACATTTTTATCGTCAGTCTCGATGTCCATTTCATTGCCGCCCAGTTCCCGGACGATACCAAACAACTTTTTCACCGGCACGGTTGTGCTGCCGCCCTTTTTTACCTTCGCTTCCACCTTGCAAGCAACCGTCACGTCTAGATCTGTCGCGGTGAATTCCACATGGTCGCCATCGGCGCGCATCAGCACATTGGAAAGAATGGGCAGCGTCGTGCGCGTACTAACAACATTTTGAACGGCTTGCAGGCCGGCGAGAATTTGATCCTTGGCAATGGTAAGGTTCATGCGCTTTTAATAGTAATTCTTTCCAATTATTAAATTATCCGTATTAAGAGCTGTGAATAAAGCAAACAACTTGAAATGTCAAGGCGGCCACTGGGTTTTTTAATGGAAGGAAAAACGAGAAAAACCGGATTTAAAATCTGCTAAACTCCCAAAGTGGGAGTTTTCCACAAAGTCCCCATTCAATTAACAGGAAAAGGACGGGTTATTTTCCAAGTTGTGCCCGATTAACAATTTAAGGCAGCACCTGCCCGACTAGAAAAAATTCCTACGCTGTCAAATCTTGCCCAAGAGAAAAAAGAACGAGCGAATTTGCCTGGGCGCGCCTCCCTAAGGCGACAATCACAAGCGAAGGTTCGAGAGATCCCGCCGAATAGGCCGAACCACTTAAAGTACAAATTCCCTCAATTTCCAGCCCGGCCAGAAGCGAAATGCTGTCCGCACCACTAAAAACAACAAACGCAACGGGTTTCGCCAATCGCCAGTTGCGAAAACCCGACACACCCACGCCGTCAATTTTTTGCAAAAAACAGAGGCGGAGTGGCGAGTTAAAAAGATCGCGTCCCTTGCGTTTTGAGGTTAAAAATAAGGGCAAAAGAAGGGGCTGACGTAAGGAGACACAGATTTTCTGCAAAAAAGAATTTGAGTCTCGTTGCCTCGACTACTTCAAAAATGAAAACATGGGTAAAAATTTGTGGCATTACGAACCAAGCCGACGCACAAGCTGCCGTCGAGGCAGGCGCGGACCTTCTGGGCTTCATCTTTTATGAAAAAAGCCCGAGGCACGTGACCATTCCCCGCGTTGCTAAAATTTCAAAGCAATTGCCGCCATTCGTCTTGGGCGTTGGAGTTTTTGTGAATGCGGCGGAGGAATTGGTCACGCGCGCCATCGGGGAATGCGGTTTGGCCCTGCTGCAGTTTCAAGGCGACGAACCGCCTGAATTTTGCACGCGGTTCGGCCTGATGAGCATGAAAGCTTTCCGCATCCGCGACGCTGAATCGCTGAAGGAGCTGCCGAAATACCCCACCGAGGCCTGGCTGCTCGATGCTTACTCGGCCGAAAACCTCGGCGGCACGGGCGAAAAATTCAATTGGGACCTGGCCGTTGAAGCGCAAAAATTCGGCAAACCTGTTTTTCTCGCCGGCGGATTGACGCCGGAAAATGTCGCTGCCGCCGTGCGCAAGGTGCAGCCGTTCGGCGTGGACGTTTCCAGCGGGGTGGAATCTTCGCCCGGGAAAAAAGACCACGCCAAGGTGCGCGCGTTCATCGCCAACGTTCGCCAGGCGGAACAAAAGTGAAACGCATCGCTGTCTTTTGCGGTTCGAACAAGGGCGCCCGCGCCGCCTATGCCGCGGCAGCGGAAAACCTCGGACGCCACCTGGCCAGACGCAGAATCGAACTGATTTATGGCGGCGGTTGCGTCGGGCTGATGGGTGTTCTGGCGGACGCCGCGCTTCAAAATGGCGGACACGTCATCGGCGTGATTCCGCAATCGCTCGTCATCAAGGAAGTGGTGCATGAAAAACTGCCCGACTTGCGTGTGGTGAAAGACATGCATGAGCGCAAGGCACTGATAGCCGAACTCGCCGACGGTTTCATTGCGTTGCCCGGTGGCTACGGCACCATCGAGGAATTTTGCGAGGTGCTGGCGTGGAGCCAGCTCGGCTATCACCAAAAGCCGTTCGGCCTGCTGGACGTGGCGGGCTTTTACCGCGGGTTCCTGGAATTTTTCGACCACGCGACGCGTGAAGGCTTTATCCGGCCCCAACACCGCGAGCTGGTCATGGTGGAGGAGGACGCGGAAAAATTGCTGCACCGGCTGGAAACCTTCCAACCACCAAGTGAGGTGAAATGGGTCAGGTAGTCAGAAAGAGAATTTTTACCATGGATGGACACAGATGAACACGGATAAGGAAGGGCGCGTCACTCCGTGCGAGCCGTGGCTCGCATTTGTTCAGGCGGCGGGCAGAGGACTGCCCGCCCTACCGAATTTTTTCATCTATATCTAACCGTGATTGATTTTGCTTTTCTCGTATTCCCACCCTCAGAGTTTTAAAATAAATCCTTTGCGTCTTTGCGCCTTTGCGTGAAAATTGGCCGATGAGCAAGCATTCCAGCGCAAAAATGCCGGATGCCCAAGGCCATTTCGGTCCCTACGGCGGACGGTTCGTGCCGGAGACGTTGATGCATCCGTTGCGTGAACTGGAGGCGGAATACTTCCGCGCGCAAAAAGACCCGGCGTTCAAGCGCGAGTTTGAGTATTACCTCCGGGAATTCTGTGGCCGGCCCACGCCGCTTTACTTCGCCGAACGCCTCACGCGCGAACTCGGCGGCGCGAAAATTTATCTCAAGCGCGAGGACCTGCTCCACACCGGCGCGCATAAAATCAACAACGCCATCGGCCAGATCCTCCTCGCCAAACGCATGGGCAAGACCCGCATCATCGCCGAGACCGGCGCTGGCCAGCACGGCGTGGCCACCGCCACAGTCGCTGCCATGTTCGGATTGAAATGCGTGGTTTACATGGGCGCCGTGGATTGCGAACGGCAGGCGCTCAACGTGTATCGCATGAAAATGCTCGGGGCCGAGGTCGTGTCCGTGAAGGCCGGCCAGCAGACGCTCAAGGAAGCCATCAACGAGGCCATGCGCGACTGGGTCACGAACATCCGCACCACGCATTACATCCTCGGCACAGTCTATGGCGCTCATCCGTATCCGGTGATGGTTCGGAATTTTCAGCGTGTCATCGGCGACGAAGCGCGCCGGCAGATTCTGGCCAAGGAAAAACACCTACCCGACCTGCTCGTGGCTTGTGTCGGCGGCGGCTCGAATGCGATGGGACTGTTTTATCCGTTCCTCAAGGACAAAACCGTGAAGATGGTCGGCGTGGAAGCAGGCGGCCGGGGCATCAAACCCAACCAGCACGCAGCACGGTTTCACGGAGGGTCGCTCGGCGTGTTGCAGGGCACGCGCTCCTATATTTTGCAGGACAAAAACGGGCAGATCCAGCTCACCCACAGCGTCAGCGCCGGACTGGATTACGCCGCCGTGGGGCCGGAACATGCGTGGTTGCATGACCAGAAACGCGTGGAATACACCTACATCAAGGATGACGCGGCATTGGCTGCATTCATGAAACTGGCGCAGATTGAGGGAATCATCCCTGCGCTGGAAAGCGCCCACGCGATTGCCGAAGTCATGAAACGGGCGCCGAAAATGGGCAGAAACAAGCTCATCATCGTGAACCTGAGCGGCCGCGGCGACAAGGACGTGTCCCAAGTGGCGGATAAGGTAAAGCTGGATATGCCGAAATAAAACTGGTGGGGCGAGAGCCCTCGCGAGCCGAAGCTCCAAGAGCGAAAACCACGACGCTTTTGGACGTGCCTTCGCCCATCAGGAAAAAGATTTGCGAGTGAGCATCGGCAAGTGACGAGCATAGCTGAGGTAGCACCCGCCTCCGGCGGGTTCAATTCGGCGTCCTGCCGAATTGGGTTGGTGGGCGAACGGCCAGAGTAGATTGCACCAACAAAGGCGCGACGCCCGAAACAACCCGCGGGACGCGGGTACTACCACATTTTCTCCGCGCCTTCGTCCATCTGTCCGGCTTTCCAATCCGAACGCCACCGGTTATTTTTTGTCGGTTAAGCATGGATGCCGCACGACAACCGCCGCGGATGGCGCCGCAAGGCTGGCTGGGATTGCTCCTGCTGGTGGTGTGCTGGCCGTTGAACTGGACGCTGCCGGGCCTGCGGACGGCCTACCTGTTCTTCCCGCTGTGGCTGGGTTACATTCTGGTGGTGGACGCGCTGGTCTGGTGGCGCGCCGGCACGTCATTGTGGACGCGTTCACGCAAGGGATTTGTCCTACTCTTCATCCTGTCCGTGCCGGCCTGGTGGCTGTTTGAAATCATCAATTGGCGGACGGGCAACTGGGAATACCTTGGCGCCGGCACCTTCACCCCGCTCGAATATTACGCACTTTGCACAGTGTCGTTTTCCACCGTCATGCCGGCCGTGTTTGAAACCGCGGAACTGGTACGGACGTTCCGCTGGGTGAAATCGCTCCGGGCCGGGGCGCGCGTCTTGGACACGCCCCGGGTTAACCTCAGCTTGCTTTTCGCCGGACTGGTCACGCTGGCGTTGACGCTGGCCTGGCCGAAATATTTCTATCCGTTGGTCTGGATTTCGCTGGTGTTCATCTTCGAGCCGGTGAATCGCCGGCTGGGCCGGCCGCATTTTCTGGCATGGTTGCACCACGGTGACTGGCGACCGGTGATTTCGCTGTCGCTGGGTGCGCTGATCTGCGGGTTCTTCTGGGAGATGTGGAATTACTGGTCCTGGCCGCAATGGACGTATCACACGCCGGGCGCACAATTCCTGCACGTCTTCGCAATGCCGCTGCTGGGTTACGGCGGCTACATCCCGTTCGCACTGGAACTTTACGGGCTGAAAAATCTACTCTGGGCGCGCGGGCCGAGGCTGGAACTTTGAAACCGGAGCTTTCAGCGGAGATTCTTATTCACCGGTTCCGGAAGCCGGCGGGTTAAGCCCGGCGTCCGGTTTGCGGTGGAAAACCAGAAAAGTCTTATCATACTGAACATAAGGCTTCCCCGGCAGCCAACGGATGGCATTGATTTTGTCACTTGCATCAAACACCTGAACTAGTTCATAGAAATTCCGCAGTCCATTGGTGTCCACATAGGTCCCTTTTTGGGCTTCCACCGGTCGCAGCACCAACCAGTCCGGTTTGAGTTCGAGATAGACCTGGTTCTGTCTGGCCGGGCCAAGCCGTTTGCGGGCCTCGACCACCTCCTTGGAAGCGAGGCCGGGATAATCGAGCATTTTCAGCCCTGAATAATAGCCGATGTAACCGAGCGGTTCCAGCATCACGGTGTCTTGCGGTGTCCGGGCGTGATTGTGCAGCCAAAGACCGATGGGGCGGCGCAGGCCGTTTTCGATGAGGGACTGTTGAACCTGGAGTTGCTGGGCGACACAAACCGTGACTGCCAACTGGCCGGCTACCAGGCCGACAGCGGAAAAGCGCAAAATTTTCGGGAGATGTGCAAACCATTCGCGATTCCAACCAAGCTGCGGGAACTTCATGGACAGACAAAGCGCTTGATCGAACAGCAGGCCGATGGTCAGATAGCCAAACACCGCCACAATCGGCAAATACCAAGGGGGAAAGTATTTCAAGACGTCAGACAGATAAAAATTTCCGAAGAAGTATGCCAGGGAAAACAGGCGGGTTTGAGGTCGTAACACAGGAACCAACCAGACAAGCGCCGCCAGCGACCCCAGAATAGAAGACAAGGAAACGTAAGATCCAAACCAGCCACCTAAATTTGCGTAAGCCGGCAGGAATATAAATGGCATGCGCGGAGCAAAAGCAAAAGGGGTCAACAACTTCAAGGGGAATATCACCAGACCGATGACGAGATCAGCAAACGAGATTGGAGGTCTGTTTGCCGCCTTGGCCGCGATGCTGTGTGGGAATGGCGAACCGTAATACCACCATGCCCATAGAAACCACGACAGATATAAAGCGGCGCAGACCAGCCCTGCGCCGAAGAGCATCTTTCCCCACTCAATCCGCGATTTACCGGCCGGCCTGCCGGACAGGAAAAAAAGCGTCCCCGCGCCAAGGATGGTGATGTAAACGCAACTGTCTGGGCGGGTCCACATCAAGCCCGCCCAACCGACGCCGAGGCGAAGCATCTGACGCGGCCCGGCCACAGCCAAACCGTGAATCGTCAGCGCCAGAAAGAAAACCAGCAGACCGGTCTCCATACCGTTGATGCTGAAATCCACGAGCTTGGCATCCAGACCAATCAGCGCCACCGTCAGCCAGCAGGAAACCCGGCGCAGTTGCAAAGTCTGAAGAACCCGGAAAAGCAGGACCACCCCTGCAGCCAGTGCCCCGAGGCTCACCAACCGATACAGCCAGAGAACCAGATTGTCCGATTGATTGCCCGTCAACCAGCAAAACGCCGCCGGCAGGAGAACCCCCAGCGGCGAGGAGAATGATTGCAGCCGTTCGCCGGGAGTAAAAACGAGGCCGTAGCCGGTCGCCAGGTTTCGACTGGCGCGAAAGGCGATCAAATAATCCTCCCACAAGTGATGGGTGTAGGACGCAAACACCAAGCCAACCAGCAGTACAGCTCCCGCAACCAGCACCTCCGACCTGATTGCCGCCGTTTTCATGCCACAGGAAAATAACTTTCCTGGCGGGGCAATGCAAGGTTTGCACTTCCCGTATTTTCCCGTTTAATCCCCGCACACATGAATCACCTTTTGGCTATCACCACCAATCTTTTTCCCATCTGGGTTTTGCTCGGCGGCGCGCTGGCGTTGATTCATCCGCCCTGGTTTACGTGGTTCAGCGGCGATTTCATCACGTGGGGACTCGCCGTCATCATGCTCGGGATGGGCATCACGTTGAGCGTGGATGATTTCAAACGGGTGCTGAAAATGCCGCGCGCGGTCGGCATCGGGTTCGTCGCGCATTACGCCATCATGCCGTTTCTCGGCTGGAGCATCGCGCATCTGCTCCGGCTCGAAACGCCGCTGGCCGTGGGGCTGATCCTCGTCTCTTGCTGTCCGTGCGGCACGGCGTCGAACGTGGTCAATTATATCGCGCGGTCGAACGTCGCATTGTCGGTGCTGATGACGATGTGTTCGACGCTCGGCGCAATTGTGATGACGCCGTTGCTGACAAAATGGTTGGCGGGCACATACGTGCCAGTGCCGGCGTGGGGCTTGTTTCTGAGCACCGTGAAAATCGTGCTGGCGCCGGTAATTATCGGTGTGGCGCTGAACCGCTGCGTGCCGAGGTTCGTTAAATTCATCCTGCCGGTGTCGCCGCTGGTTTCAGTGCTGACCATCACACTTATCTGCGCGAGCATCATCGGCAGCAGCGCAGACGATTTCAAACGGTCGGGTTCGATTCTTTTGCTGGCGGTGTTCCTGTTGCACTCGGGCGGGTTTTTACTCGGTTACTTTTTCAGCCGCCTGTTGCGTTGTGATGAACTCACCAGCCGCACGATTTCCGTGGAAGTGGGCATGCAAAATTCCGGCCTCGGCGCGGCGCTGGCGAAGGAGCATTTCGCCCAAATGCCGTCGGTCGCGCTGCCGTGCGCGATTTCGGCAACATTTCATTCGGTCATCGGCAGCCTGCTCGCGGGCGTTTGGCGTTTAAGGCCCGTGTGCAAATAGGCCAGCGCCCGCATTTGGGTTCTGCCGGAGCGGGCGCACCCTGGCCTTGCAATAAAACAGGATGCATCGGTTCAGCAGGAACGCCGGATTCATCCGGCAGAATAGTTAATCACGCGTGCCCACTGCCGCATGAATGCGGCGTTCCAATCGCAGTCCCCGGGCATACTGCCAGAGAATATCCGCTCATTTTTTTATCGTCGAAGGGGTTGTCGGTTGATAAATTTAATTTTTTTAACATGGAACCGAACGGAAAAGACAAGGTCAAGGTTGCCCGCGTAATGTGCGAAAAGGGATTGTGGCCGGCGGTGCTGGCGTTCGCCCAAAGTTGGCGTGAAAGAGACCCGTCCGATTACCAGGCGCTGTATTACATCGGCCTGGGCTTGAGCGGGATGGGACAATTTGCCATGGCGGAAACGGCTTATCGGCATGCGCTGGCGTTGGAAACCACCGATGCCCGGGTGTGGAACAACCTGGGGGGACTGCTCTACGAAAAATTGCGGCGCCCCAGCGAGGGCATACGCTGCCTGGAGCAGGGTTTGAAAATGGATCCGCACAATAAACTCGCCTGGTCAAACCTGGCCACGATGGCCGGCAGAATGGGACATCATCACAAGGCGCTGGAATATGCCGACCGGGCCATCGCGCTGGACCCGAAGCTGGTGGAGGCTTATCTGCACAAGGCCACAGCGGCAAAGGCCTTGAAAAAAATGGATGTCGTCAAGGAGATTTGCCACAAGCTGGCAACCATCGAACCGGAAAAATTCCGCCGCGGGCGTTGAACCCGGCAGCTTGTTTCAATGCCGGCAATCAGACAATCTCACGCCGTGATTTACGATGCGTCATTGGACGAGTTGCTGCAGAAGGTCTGGGACGGCCAGCGCATCAACCAGGCCGAGGCGCTGCGGCTTTATCCTCTGCCGCTCGAGGAACTCGGTGCGCTCGCCGACCGCCGGCGGCAACTGGCCAAGGCGAAGGATTTCAACGGCCGCGGTAACGACATCGTCACCTACATTGTTGACCTCAATGTCAACTACACCAACGTCTGCAATGTCTATTGCAAGTTCTGCGCGTTCTATCGCGTGGAAAAGGACGACGACGCCTACGTCATCACGCTCGACGAGATGGACAAGAAAATTGAGGAGACGGTCGCGTTGGGCGGCACGCAAATTTTGATGCAGGGCGGACATCACCCCAAACTGACGAAGCAGTGGTATCTCGATTTACTCTCGCACATCAAAACGAAGTGGCCGCAGGTCAACATCCACGGATTCAGCCCCAGCGAGTTCATCCATTTCCGCGAGGTGTTCAACGAGCCGCTGGGAAAAATCATCGGCGATTTCATGAAGGCCGGGCTGGATTCAATTCCCGGCGGCGGCGGGGAAATTCTGGTGGACCGCGTGCGCCAGAAAGTTTCGCCGCTCAAGGCGATGAGCAACGACTGGCTGGAAGTCATGGACGTGGCGCATGGCTTGGGACTTCATTCTTCGGCCACCATGATGTTTGGGCATGTGGAGACGATCGAGGATCGGATAGAACACCTGGAGCGGCTGCGCGCGCAGCAGGACAAGTCCAACCAACGTGCTTCCGGCATCCTGCCGGAAGTTCAAACCAAAGGTGAAGTTGGTTCTGCCGGCAAGATGCCGGCAGCACGCTACGGAAATTTCACCGCCTTCATCTGCTGGACGTTTCAGGCCGAGCACACGAAGCTCAAGGCCCCGACCGTCGGTGCGCACGAATATTTGCGGACGCAGGCACTGGGCCGGATATACCTCGACAATTTCACCAACGTGCAAAGTTCGTGGGTCACGCAAGGACAGGAAATCGGCCAGGTCGCGTTGAAATTCGGTGCGAACGACCTCGGCAGCATCATGATCGAGGAAAACGTTGTCAGCCGGGCGGGAACGACGTTTCGCATGACCGTCGCGGACATGCAACGGCTCATCCAGGAGCTCGGCTACGAACCGCACCAGCGCGACAATTGGTACCAGCTGGTGAATTAATCAGCGTCGGCTCGCGAGGACGCTCGCCCCACCAAAAAGCGGCAAAATTTGGGAACGTTTTTTGCGGGACGCCGTCTAATGAATCAGTTATGTCATTCCACCAACCAGACAAGCCATGAAAACACTCGCTTCCATTCTCTGTCTCGGCGCGGCAGGCGTGCTCGCCGCTTTTGCCCAGCCGGCGCTGACCATTTACAACCAGGACTTCGCCGTCGTGCGCGACACGGTCCCGCTCGACCTCAAATCCGGCGTCAACAACGTGCGCTACGCCGACGCGACCGCGCGCGTCGAGCCGGACTCGGTGATTTTGCGCGACCCGACCGGCAAACATTCGCTCCAGATCTGGGAGCAGAATTACCGCAATGACCCCGTCACGCAGGAACTGCTGCTGTCGCTGTTCGAAGGCAAGACGATTGATTTTCAAAACTTCCGCCTGAAGGACAACACCCAGACGCGCGAACTTATTCCGGGCAAAGTCGTCCGCAGCGGCTACGTGCCGGGCGGCGGCTCGGAACAGCCCATCATCGAGGTGAACGGAAAACTGCAGTTCTCCCTGCCCGGAACCCCGCTGTTTCCCGATTTGGGCGATGACACGGTGCTCAAGCCGACACTGAACTGGCTGCTCCAGTCTGACAAGCCGGGCAAATTCGACGCCGAGGTCAGCTACATCACCGGCGGATTCACCTGGGAGGCGGATTACAACCTCGTCTCGCCGGAAAAGGGCAACACGGTGGATTTGATCGGCTGGGTGACGATGTACAATCAGAGCGGCAAGACGTTCCATGACACCAAAATCAAATTGATGGCCGGCGACGTGAATAAGATTCAGCCAAAGGCTTATACAAAGAGGACAGCCGAAATGTTTCTTGCGGGTGCTGCTATGGAAGCTCCCGCCGTGACCGAAAAAGCCTTCGACGAATTTCATCTTTATTCGCTGGCGCGGCCCACGACGTTGCTTGACCGCGAAACCAAACAGGTGGAATTCGTCCGCGCCACGGACGTGACAGCCCCAACGATTTATGTTTATGACGGTTCGTCCGACTACCGCTTTTACGGCGGGCTGATTCAGGACCGCGGTTACGGTACGCAGGGCAACAAGAAGGTCCGGGTGATGCGCGAATTCGTGAACGCGGAGACGAACCACCTCGGCATCGCACTGCCCAAGGGCAAGCTGCGGTTTTATCGCCGCGACGCCGACGGCCAGATGGAATTTGTGGGCGAGGACATGATTGACCACACGCCGCGCAACGAGACCATCCGCGTAACCACCGGCAACGCCTTCGACCTCGTGGGCGAGCGCAAGCAGGCCAATTTCCGCGTGGATACCAGCGACAAGTTGCTGGACGAATCGTTCGAGATCAAGTTGCGCAACCGCAAGAAGGAGCCGGTGGAAATCCGTGTGGTCGAGCATCTCTACCGCTGGAACAACTGGGACATCACGGCGAAGTCGGACGACTTCAAGAAGACCGACGCGCAGACCATCGAGTTCCGTGTGCCGGTCAAACCCGACGAGGAGCGCACGGTGACATACACGGTGCATTATTCCTGGTAACGGCGTTGGAGTCGCGCTCTCGCCTCGGCGAAGCCTCCGGCGCAGCCTGGGTGGCGTGAATTTTCACAATTTAATTTTTGCGCCCGACCCAAAACAAACTTGCCCGAACCTTTTGAAAAGAAGCAATCTTCCTTATGGCAGATTCGCCGACATCACGAAAAGTCAGCAATCCGAAGACGCGCTTCAACTGGCGCGTCAGCGATTTCATCCGCCGGGTGATGGTCTGGTGGCTTGAGCTCCGTGCGCGGATTACCGGCCGCCGTTATTATTGCTCCGCGTTGGGAGGCGAATCGGATTACAACCTCACCATCAATTCCGACCTGACGATCTCCTGTTGTTGCCAGGATTATGATGGCAGCGGGCACATCGGCGATCTGCGTAAAAATACGTTTGAGGAAATTTATTTCGGCCCGGTCGCGCAACATTTCCGCGATGAACTGGCCAAGGGAAAACTGCCGATTACCACCTGCGCGCGGTGCAGTGATTTCCGGCGGCTGCCCGCAAAAGGCGCGGCGCCGCCCAAACCGCAATTGCCACATCGCGGGATACTGCTGGAAAATACCGTGCTGTGCAACGTGGACTGCATCGGCTGCGCGCGGGAAGGCGCAGCCAACATCCGCTCGAGCAAACGGATGCCCTTGGAAGAACTCAGCCGGATGGCCGACCTGGTGCACCAGCTCAAAATGGAGAAGCTGTTTTACCTGAATCTCGGCGAGCCGTTTTTGTCGCCGACCATCAGCCAGGAACTGCCCTTGTTGCGCGCGAAAAATCCCGGCTGCTGGATTCTGGTTTCCACGAACGGCATGCTGTTAAACACCGACGCCAAGCGTGAGGCGGCGCTGAGCCTGAGCCACATCCTTTTTTCCGTCCACGGCATCAGCGACGAGATGAGCGCGAAATACATGCTGGAGGGCAGTTTTGAAAAAGCCCACGCCGCGATGAAGGTGATGGTGGCGTATCGCGATGCACGCGGGCTGAGCCAGCCGGTGCTGGAATGGAAATATCTTTTGTTCAACTGGAACGACCATCCAAAGGCGATCCAGCGCGCCATCGAAATGGCGAAGGAAATAGGCGTGGACATCATTTCGTTCTGGCCGACACACAATCCGTTTTACGGGGTGTCCTGGCGTTATCATCTCGGCTGGATGAACCACATCGGTGTCAAATGCTGGAAAGGGCGCGAAGTGATTCTCCGGCCGGAAAACGTCGTCACGAAGCGGTTCCATTGATGTCCTCCGGCGTTCGTCGGCCGTGGGTGGCTCACGGCGAAATGAGCCTCGACGCCGCGGACAAAGTCTGCGATGTAATGGCCGAGTTTTACGGAAATAAAAATGCCTGAAACGCCCGAGATCAGCTTCGTCATTCCCTGTTATAACGAGGAGGGAAATCTACTCGCGCTCATCGCGGCCGTCCGCGAGACGGTGGAGCCGCTCAAGCGGCCCTATGAGGTCGTTATCACCGATGATTGCAGCCGGGACCGCACGTGGGAACTCCTCAAGCATCTTGCAGCGGGCGACCCGCGTATTCGCGCCCAGCGGTTCGCGTTCAACTGCGGGCAGTCCGCGGCGCTGTGGGCGGGCATGCAGGCGGCGCGCGGCCGGGTCATCGTCACCCTCGATGCCGATTTGCAGAACGACCCGCGTGACCTGCCGAAATTGCTGGCGGCGCTCGAAAAATTCGATTGCGTCTGCGGCTCGCGCGTGGAGGCGCGACGCCAGAGCGATGGGTTCATCCGCGTGGCGTCGTCGCGGATCGCCAACTGGGTGCGCAACGTGTTGTCCGGCGAAAAGATCAGCGACGCAGGCTGTTGCTACCGGGCGTTCAAACGCGAGTGCATCGCGGACCTGAAATTTTTCAAGGGGATGCATCGCTTCATGCCGACCCTGTTCAAGATCGAAGGCTTCACCGTCACCGAAATCCCGATTGCGGCCAACCCCCGCCATGCCGGACGGAGTCACTATGGCATTTGGAACCGTTTGTTCGCATCGTTTTATGATTTGCTGGCGGTGCGCTGGATGAAGAAGCGGATGTTCCGCTACCGAATTGCCGAGCGCGTGAATTAATGTTGCAGGGCGCATCCTGCCAGTCCCCGTGAACGGAGCACCGGTTTTCGCCCCGGCGAACTGGTGGTGCGGTTTATTCTGGCAAATCACGGCTTCTTGTGGAAAAGTCCATGCGCGCATCGTTTGCCAAAGGTGTGCGGGGATTTTCAATGACAAAAAAAGGCTCGTAACTGAAGGAATTTTTATGGAAGTGATTGCTGGGAAAAAATCCACGCCGGGATTGCAAACTCTCCCCGGTGACGACGTCCGCCAAATCATGTGGCGTTTCGCCGACCGCTACGAATTGCACATGCTCGTGCAGGCCAGTCGCGCCGTGGCGCGCGGGCCGGTCGCCCGTGTCGTCGCGGACGGCGGACGCAACTCGCACGAGTGGACGCCTGCGAAAGCAGGACTGCTTCAGCGCTTTGACGAAAGCGGCATTACCGCCGCAGCCCTTGACCCGGAGGAGGGCGGCTTCATCGCCGGGCCGAAAAACCTCGCGCTGGCACTGGTTGCGTTCGAACTTTCGTGGGTGGACGCCGGGGCCGCCACGTGCAGCCTTGCGGGCAATCTGGGTTTGGCGCCGATTCATGAGCGGGGAACGCCGGAGCAGCGCGCCAAATACGTCGGCGGCGCCGCGCCGCTCAACCCGGGCGAGAAACGCAAGCAGGTCCGCGCCGCCTTTGCGCTTACCGAACCGATCCCGTTCGCCGGGGTTGAGACCGGAATGCTCGCCGGCAAAATCCGTGTTGCCGAGTGGAAGGACGGCCACGAGCCGGTGCTGCAAGTGGACAAGCGCGGGCGATTCATCACCAACATGGGCTTCGCCAACGTCGTCACCGCAGCCGTGGATTCCGACGACAAACGAATCAAGGGCAGTTGCATGATCATCCTCGAAGAAGGCGACCCCGGCACCTGGGACCGTGGCACGCCGACGAAGAAACTCGTCCACCAGCTTTCCTCGACCAACGATCCCGTCTTCAATCTCAAGGTGCCGGCCGGCCGCATAGTCGGCGGCTACACGGTCAAGGACGGCATCATCATCCCAAATTATTCGAACGGCGAAATCATCGAAGCCGTCTTCCGCCGCACCCGCGTGACCGTCGGGCTGATGACCGCCGCGAAACTGCTTTCCGCCGTCGAACCGGTGATTCTTTACCAGCGCCGCCGTTTCCGCGGTGGCGAAGGCGCGCCCGGCACGCCGCGCTACGAACTCGGTTTGCAGCAAAAGGAAGACGGGTTGCATCGCCTCGTGGACATCTGGGCCGCCGGCGAGGCGAGCGCCTCGCTCGGCTTCGAGGCCGCGCGGATGTTCGACGTGCTCGACCCGCTGGAGAAACAAAAGGACCAATTGCTGGCTGAAAGAAAACTCACCGGCCGTGCCGCGCTCAAGGAATTGGCGGCGAAACAAAAGGATGCGCTGGAACTGCTTCAGATCACCTCCCAATCCGTTGGCGAACGGGAATTGAAGCGCCAGGAAGAACTTGAATCCGACCTGCTCGTTCAATTCGTCAAGCTCGACTCGCTCGCCAGCGTCCTTTGCCCGGCGTGCAAGCTTTGGAACACCGGCCACGGCGCGACCATGATGCGCGAGGCCGTCAGTCTCATGGGCGGTTATGGCGTCACGGAGGATTGCCCCGGCTTCCTCGGCCAGAAGTGGATGGACGCACAGCTCGAAGCGACCTACGAAGGGCCGGAAGCCGTGCAACGGCTCCAGCTCTCGATCACGATGACCAATGAACTGTTCCTCGCGCAATTCCAACAATGGATTTTGGAAATGCGGCGCATCGCCTCCGACCGGCCCGGCACCGGCGCCTGCACGCTCGCCAGCGCCATGCAACTCTGGCTCTGGACGCTCAATCACGTGCAGGAAGCCAAGGATGCCGATGGCGTGAAGCTTTACCACAAGGCGCGTCAGGGCGTGACCTTCCCGCTGGCCGACGCGCTTTGCTGGCTGCTCGCCGCGCGGCAGTTCGTCCTTGATGTGATCGAACTGGAAACGAAAGGCGCTGCGAATCCCACGCTCGCCGATGGCTTGGACGGCACGGTGGGTTTTTTCATGGACCTTTGCCATGTGCAAAATGCGCGCGCTGCCGGCGAAGTCGGCCGCACCTGCGCCGAACTCGTCCATGGCTACAATCGTCATCCGGCGTGGGACGAAACCAGCAGCCACGTCTGCTATTGCGCCGCGGAACTTGAATTGCTTGAAGGCGTCATCCCCGGCATTGCCGGCTCCGCCCGCGCCTACTCGGATGTGTTCGAGGCCGGCAGAGAGCATCCGCTGAAAGCCGGCCCGTGCGTGAAGTTCGCCGGGCTTGAAGACTTCGTCCGCCTGCGGGCGAAACTCGACGGGTGCCTCACCGGCTGCCGCCTGGCCAAGGACCGCGCCGCCGAGGCGCTGACAAAGGTGATGACCCGCGAAGCGCTGGATTATCCGGTTTAAACTTACGCCAAGGGACGCAATCTTAAACCGTATCTATTCAATAAAACCACGGATGAACACGGATGAACACGGATTAAGACTAGGTAAAAGGTTTATTCAGTGAATCCGGAAGGTTTCCTTTATTGTTGAACTCATTTACTTTGCTGAAATCCTTTTCCTATCCGTGTCCATCTGTGTCCATCCGTGGTTAAAAGAATTTTTTTGCATGGATACAGCTTAAGTGAACCCGCGGTTGAATCGTTTGACAGCTTTTCGCGCACGGCCTATGCTCGCCGTCGTTGATGAGAAAAGCCTTTGGCAATCAACGAAAGGAATCTGATTCTATGAAAGCACAACGAGTGGATACCTGGGCGGTTTCGGTTGCGGACAGACCCGGCGCTTTGGCGGCCAAACTCAAGACGCTGTCAGCAGCGGGCGTGAACCTTGAGTTTCTCATCGCGCGGCGCGCACCGGAGAAGCCCCGCACGGGCGTCATCTTCGTTACCCCTATCAAGGGACCGAAACAGTGCGGCGCGGCCGGGGCCGCGGGATTCAAAAAGGCCAGGAACCTGCACACGGTGCGGATCGAAGGGTCCGACAAACGCGGACAAGGCGCGAAAATCGCGCAAGCGCTGGCCGGGAAAGGGCTAAACCTGCGCGGCATGTCGGCGGCGGCCATCGGAAAGAAATTTGTCTGCCACATCTCCGTGGATAGCGAAACCGACGCCACAAAGGTGATGCGCGTGGTAAAAGGCCTGTAATAGCCGTGTGGCCTAAAATGTAGAATGGTGTTTCTGTCGGAAGGGCGAGTTATACGAGCCCCTGAATTGTTCGGAAAATCCGGCAAAGACTTGGGACTCGCAGATCTCGTCCCTCCGACAAATCAAGGCAGAAACCACCCCCAAGTTGTACCCTCCGGCCCGGCGGCCACAATAAAGCTGATTGCTTTTGTTGGCCGTCTTAGTAATCAGTTCGCCCGTGACTGAAAAGAACCCGCCATTAATTGAGCGCCAGCGCATGGACGTGGACATCGTCTGCGTCGGCTTTGGTCCGGCCACGGGGGGATTTCTTACCACGCTCTCGAAGCAACTGGTCAATGCGGATCCCGCCGCTGCAGGACCGGCCGTCGAGAGCGCGACCATGCCGGGAATGCCGCCGCAGATTGTCTGCTATGAGCGTGCCGATGACATCGGCTTCGGCGTCTCCGGGGTCGTGACAAAAGCGCGGGCTTTGCGTGAAACGTTTCCCAATCTCGACCAGGCGCAGATTCCAATGTCCGCGCCGGTCGGCGAAGAAAAAGTTCTTTATCTGCTTGATCCTGTCGGAGCCAGCCGCCGCTCGGTCACGTTGCTCGCGGCGGATGCGATGATTCGCGCCTTCAAGTGGGCGCTGCCGGTGGAACACGACGCGCTCAATCTGCCGTGGACGCCTTCATTCCTGCACAAACACGGCGGCTTGGTGCTTTCGATGGGTCAGTTCATGCAATGGGTCGGCGCGCAGGTGCAAAGCACCGGCACGGTCCAGATCTGGCCCGGCACACCCGTGTCGCAGGCGCTCATTGAGCAGAACAAAGTTGTCGGTGTCCGCCTGCTCGACCAGGGTGTGGACAAAAAAGGGAAGCCTGCCGATGGTTTCACACTAGGCATGGACATTCACGCCGCGCTCACGGTCGTCGCAGACGGCCCGGTCGGTCCCATCGGCCAGCAATTGGATGCTCACTTCGGCATGCCAGACGGCCATCATACGCGCGATTGGGCGGTGGGCATGAAGTTCGTCGTGGATTTGCCGAAAGACACGCCGCTCAACCCCGGCACCGTCTTGCACACGTTCGGTTATCCGGAGCCGGAGATTTTTGGATTCTTTTACGTCCATCCCGACAGTGTCGCGTCGCTCGGCATCTTCGTGCCGTCGTGGTTCGACAGCCCCATGCGCACCGCCTACCGCCAGCTCCAGCACTGGATGCTGCACCCGTATCTCTGGCGTTACCTCAAGGGCGGCAAGCTCCGCTCGTGGGGCGCGAAAACGCTCGGCGAATCGGGCCGCCGCGGCGAACCGCATCTCGCCGGGGACGGCTATGCGCGCATCGGCGAAGGCAGCGGCAGCACAAACGTGCTTACCGGTTCCGGCGTGGATGAAGCCTGGGCCACCGGGACACAACTCGCCGAAGCCGTGCTCGAATTGCTCAAGGCAAAGAAACCGTTCACGAAGCAGAACCTAGAAGAAACCTACGTGAAGCATCGCCGCGTAAGCTGGGTGGAAGAGGAAGCAATCGTGGCCGAGAAATCGCGCGATGGTTTTCAAAAAGGCGTGGTGCGCGGCATGATCGGCATGGCGCTGGCAGGTTTGACGAACGGCAAACTCACACTCGCCGGCGACCCCGTGCCGCCATGGAAACGCATCCCGTCCATCGAGGAATATTATCGTGGCCGGGTATCGCCGGAAGAAATTGCGAAGCTTCATGCCGGATGCCAGGTGCGGAACAACTCACTCCACGGCGCGCTCATGGAAAAGGTCGGCTGGCCTGCCATTCCCTACGACGGCCAGTTGCTCATGTCGCATCAGGACGCGCTGCTCATGGGTGGCAAGGTGCAGGCGCCGGCGGGCTACGGCGACCATGTCGAGTTTCTCAACCCGGAACTATGCGAGAAATGCGGCACGAAGATTTGCATTGAAGCCTGCTCCGGCCAGGCCATCACACTGGGAGACGCTGGCGTGCCGAACTTCGACCGCGAGAAATGCGTCCACTGCGGCGCATGTGTTTGGAACTGCGCCCAACCATTGCCGGACGATCCGGAGCGCACCAACATCGCCTTCCACGCCGGCACGGGTGGATTGCACTCGGCGGAGAATTGATAGGAAATCTTGTGAGCATCGCACATCAAATGATCTGGCGAACATGCGCGCGTTTTTTGTGGGCCTTGGTTCTGATTGGTCTGGCCGGCTACGCGTTCTACTTCCTGAGATTCGCCGCCGTGCTGACGACCTATCCTTTCGATTGGGAGGAATCCGACGGCAATGTACTTGTGGCTGGAAAGCTGCTTAGTGCCGGGCGTTCCATCTACAACGACCCTTTTTCGTTTCCCATGACGCCTTACGTTTACCCACCGCTTTACCCGACCGTGGTTTTTGTGCTGACGCGGCTTTTTGGCGAATCGGTGGGAGTGGCCAGATTTGTTTCCCTTCTGGCCACAGTAGGTCTGGTGTTTCTGATCTACCGTATCGTCCGTGGTGCCGGTGTTTCGCGCACCATGTCGGTCGTGGCATCGTTTCTTCTGTTCACTTTTCCTCAAGGTAGCCGGTGGCTTGTCTCCGGTCGACCGGACTCGCTACTTTGCCTGCTGCTGGTCGCCGGATTTCATTCCTTACGCTGGGCTGGTGCACGGGATGGCACACACTTTCGACTCATAGTTCCGCTCGTGCTCTTTCTGCTGGCGGGTTTCACCAAACAACCGGGTTTCCTAGCGGCTGTCATGGCGGCGGTTGCCTTGGGAGCCATGAATTTCCAGCGTGGTGCGATCTTCCTTGTGGTTTTTGCTCTGGCCTCTTTAGCAGTAGGCCTCTGCCTCCAGTCTTGGTCTGGCGGCTGGTTCTACTGCGACGTTTTCGAATATGCTGTCGCCGTCGCCAAGCGCTGGCCGATTAGACCTGACCGGTTGCGCCTTTTTTTCAGCATCTTTCTCAAGTCTTTCCTCATCCCGTTGATCATCGCGTTGGCGGTCACGGTGCGTTTCATCAAGCATCGGAAACGCCTGCCATGGGTTCTGTTTCTTGGCGTGACCTTCGTCTGGTCGTTGCAGGTAGGACGCAACGGCGCGGGAACAAACCATTTCATTCCGGTCGCAGCCGCCATCTGCATTTGTTTCGGGACGGTCGCGGGAATCTACTTGCGATGGAGGCGGCGACGCGGAATGCGCAAAGGCTGCTTGGCTGAAATCATCCTGGCGTGCCTGCTGCTTGGACAATTCATCTTCCCTTGGAAAGAATTACGGTATTTCAATCCACCCAAGAAAACAGATCAGCTGGCTTGGCAAGAAGTGGTTGACTTCATGAAAAAGACGCCCGGCCCCGTTTTGGTTGACTACGCTCCGGCGGCGGCGGTCGCGTCGGGCAAGTGGGAATTCTTCTCCGATTCGTCAAGCACGTTCTTTGGCGGCGCGGCGGTGGAGCGCGTGTTGGTGCCGCTGATCGCCCAACGGCACTTTGCGGCTCTGGTGCTCTATTACCACACTTTCTTCCCCGACGAAGTGAGAGTAGCCATCGAGAACCATTTCGAGCTGGTTAATATCAAACCGATCCGGACTTCGGAAGTCGATGAAAAACGCTATTTACTGCTCTTGGTCCCGAACGGGGGTGGCCATGCAAACAAATCCAATCCCTGAGGGGGTGTTTGAAACTCCTCAAGGCTTGATTAGGCGAGCCAGCATCAAACAAACCATCGCTACATAAATAATGACTTCGCCGGTCGGGGCTTGGTGTTCGTAGTCTCGGTTGAGTCGCCGATAACACCATGAACGTGAACGGGTCAGTTCTTGATATTGATATATTTTCAAAGCGGAAGGGATGGTGATTGTCGGCAGGCACAGGCTGGACACTCCCCGCCAACCCGGACCAGATGAACATCGTCTGCCGCGCCGGCACGGGTGGATTGCACTCGGCGGAGAATTGAACAACCACGGTTGATCGTCACGTTGTTTGCGGGATTCCAGCAGTGTGGTCTTCGGCCAGACGCTTGAGGACGCTCACGCAGCCGCGGTTTCCATCCACCTGCACCAGGTCGCCCGTGCGAATGACCCGCGTGGCCGAGGCCACGTTGGTCACCGCCGGAAGACCGTATTCGCGCGCGACGATGCTGCCGTGCGAGAGAATCCCACCTTGTTCCATGACCACGCCGGCGGCGGTGATGAAATACGGCGACCACGCTGGATCGGTGAACGGGGCGATGAGAATTTAGCCGGGAAGAACCTGCTCGTGGTCATCCGCGCGCAAAATCACGCGGGCGGGTCCGGTCACGATGCCGGGAAAAACCGGAATGCCTTCCAAAAGTTTCGTGTCTGCGTTCGCCACCGGCCAGCCGCGCGCGTTTGGATCGAATCTTCCGATCACGACCGGCGGCGGGGTGAGCTTCAGGTTCTTTTCGTATTCCCGCTGGCGCAATTCGATGCGCTCGCGCCAGTCGAACGAGGCGCTGCCCGTCGCGACCGGTTCAATCTCGGAAACTTCCAGGAAAAAAATGTCGTCGCGGCAGGACAAGCTGCCCTGCTCGTAGAGCCGTTGGCCGAGTGTCAGGAGAACGCGGCGCGCAAAGGCGAACTGCCGGACACCCTGGTTCTTCAATTGCTCCCGATAGACGGTCAGTCCCTGCGCGCGGCGCAGCGAGCGCGAGAATATCCAGCGTTTGATTGGATTCTTCAGTCGCCGGCGGCATTGCTCCGTCAACCGTTCCTGCTCGCCGGCGAGTTGCCGCTGATTCTCCAACGGATTGGACTGGCCGATTGAGCGAAGATAGCCGCGCACGACCCCCAGAACGTAATCAGCAAAGGGCACCTAATATCCCAACGTATGCATACGTTTTAGAACTATAGCCGCAAAAAAGAAAACTGCCAAATCCATCCTTGTATGTCACGCACCCGCCACTCATATTGCCGGTGGGAATCTGCTATCCTAGTTGGGCGAATACGAGTGGAATACATATGAGTGTTGCGGATACGCCAAACACCATCACCGCAGAGGGTGTTGACGCGAGGACACAATCGGGAATGTTGCGGGCGATGGTTTGTCTGCTCATAATAGTCGGTTGGGGGATCTTCATCCTTCTCTTCATCATCCTCTTCGTCCTCCTGTTGAGCTTCTTCTGGTTCAGCGCCCAGAATCTCGGAATTCCGCCAGGAACAGCAGACTGGGCGGTCAGGTTTGATTATTTGTGGCGGGCCTTTCTGCTCAAAGGCGCCCTGCTCGCCTGTGGAACCTTGGTTGCCATCGTGGCGTTTTTCTATGGGCTCCGGAAACTGGAACCTATCTTGGATGCCAATGCCTTAGCACAGACGCAGTTTCTGGATACCTTGGACCCCCAGTATGTCGACGTGGCGATCGCGTTCTCGGCTGCTCTCAGCCTTTTTCTCGAACTGGCGCTGATCCGATGGCAGTCCTCGGTTCTGGAATTCCTTGCGTTCTACAAGAACTTCAGTCTTCTGGCGTGCTTTGCAGGACTGGGCCTCGGTTATGCGCTCGCCGCGCGGAACCGCATCCCGCTCCTGATGGTGATTCCCCTGCTTGCCGTGCAGTTCTGCTTCATGATGTTCACCCGCATGGTTCCCGGCCTCTTCAGCGTGATTCCGTTCCGGGAGCAGCTCGCCATGGGAGTGAGACAAGTAGATTGGCACCAAGCGATTGTTTTGTTCCTGCTACTCTCCGTGATCTTCCTGCTAACGGCTTTAACTCTCCTGCCGATAGGCCAACTTTGCGGCCGCTTGATGGAACGTCGCAGGAGTCTGCGGGCCTATGGCCTGAACTTGCTGGGCAGCTTGTTTGGCGTTCTCATGATGCTGGCCGTTAGTTTTCTCTGGACTCCTCCGCTTGTCTGGTTCGCATTGTGCTTCCTGGGCATTTTGCTGTTTCATTTAAGGCGGCCCTCTTCCCTGATTGTTGGCATCGTTTTCACTCTGATCTGCACAATTGTCCTGGCATGGTGGCCGGTCGACAGTCTTTGGAACCGCGTCTACTCTCCCTACCAGTTGCTCGAGATCGGCACCGATTCGGATACAGGGCTGACCCTGATTCGAGCTGCCGGCCACTACTATCAACGCATCTACGACTTTTCCGGGCACAACTCTTCTCCCACGTTGAGCGACAGCCGCAATTATTATGACTTTCCTTACAAAGCCCATCCGGCCCTGACCGATGTTGCGGTGCTCGGATCCGGAACCGGCAACGATATTGCGGCGGCTCTGCGCGCCGGGGCAGGGAAGGTCGACGGCATTGAAATTGACCCAGCCATCCTTCTGATCGGGCAGCAGAGACATCCCGAGAAGCCCTACGAGGATCGCCGCACCCACGCCATTAACAACGATGCGCGTTCCTTCCTACGCGGGACTACAAACAAATACGACCTGATCGTCTATGGGCTGCTCGATTCCCACACGCTTCTCAGCCACGGTTCGAGCGTGCGGCTCGAGTCTTTCGTTTATACGGTGGAGGGTCTGCGCGAAGCGAGAAATAGGTTGAAGCCTGACGGTATGATTTCCCTTACGTTTGCCATATTCTCCTCGGAATCGCTGGGGCACAAGATCTACCTGATGCTGCAAGAGGTTTTCGACGGACGCCCCCCTGTATGCGTCAAGGCTGGTGATGACAATTCAGTGATTTTTCTGGTATCGAATGATCCGAACTGGGCGCTTCCAGCCGGGCTGACCGCGGCCAGCGGCTTCATAGACCGGACAGCCATGTATGCCAATCCGTTGCTACAGTCCAGTGTGTCGACGGATGATTGGCCGTTCTTTTACATGCCGCAACGTGTCTACCCTATTTCGTACTTGATCATGATCTTGCAGATTCTGGTCCTTTCTCTGCTGCTGGTCGGAAACTTCTTTGCCGAATCACCGAAATTCAGCCACCTGTCATTCTTCTTTCTGGGCAGCGGTTTCATGCTGGTCGAAACCAAAGGAATTACAGAAATGGGGCTGACATTTGGAAACACCTGGCAGGTCATCGGCTTCGTGATTGCGGGTATCCTGACCATGGCGTTTCTGGGGAATTGTCTGGTCCAGTGGCTGAACATCAAGCGCGCTCTCATTCCCTATCTGTTCCTTTTGGCAGCGTTGGCTGTTGGCTGGTTGGCCTCGAGGTCTGGTGGATTTTCCTCCACTCCCCTCGGCCGGTTGGAGACTGCCGTGGTGCTCACCGTACCGCTCCTGTTTTCGGGAATTGTCTTCTCGACATTACTGTCGGCTAGAGGCCACGTCTCGGGGATCATGGCCATGAATTTGTTGGGGGCCATCTTGGGCGGTCTGTTGGAATACAATTCGATGTACCTCGGTTTCCGGGCACTCTATCTGATAGCGATGGCCTGTTACGCCCTCGCCTTCGTGTCGGAGTTAGTTTTCAGGAACAAAGACGCCGAACGGCCAGCCACTGGAACTGCGACTGGAGTTTAAGCCAGCCCTCACGGATGGTGCCGTTTGGGCGCCGGCCCGGGTGGATTGCACTCGGCGGAGAATTGATAGGAAATCTTGTGAGCATCGCACATCAAATGATCTGGCGAACATGCACGCGTTTTTTGTGGGCCTTGGTTCTGATTGGTCTGGCCGGCTACGCGTTCTACTTCCTGAGATTCGCCGCTGTGCTGACGACCCATCCTTTCGATTGGGAAGAATCCGACGGCAATGTACTTGTGGTCGGAAGGCTGCTTGGTGCCGGGCGTTCCATCTACAACGACCCTTATTCGTTTCCCATGATGCCTTACGTTTACCCACCGCTTTACCCGACCGTGGTTTTTGTGCTGACGCGGCTTTTTGGCGAATCGGTGGGAGTGGCCAGATTTGTTTCCCTTTTGGCCACAGTAGGTCTGGTGTTTCTGATCTACCGTATCGTCCGTGGTGCCGGTGTTTCGCGCACCATGTCGGTCGTGGCATCGTTTCTTCTGTTCACTTTTCCTCAAGGTAGCCGGTGGCTTGTCTCCGGTCGACCGGACTCGCTACTTTGCCTGCTGCTGGTCGCCGGATTTCATTCCTTACGCTGGGCTGGTGCACGGGATGGCACACACTTTCGACTCATAGTTCCGCTCGTGCTCTTTCTGCTGGCGGGTTTCACCAAACAACCGGGTTTCCTAGCGGCTGTCATGGCGGCGGTTGCCTTGGGAGCCATGAATTTCCAGCGTGGTGCGATCTTCCTTGTGGTTTTTGCTCTGGCCTCTTTAGCAGTAGGCCTCTGCCTCCAGTCTTGGTCTGGCGGCTGGTTCTACTGCGACGTTTTCGAATATGCTGTCGCCGTCGCCATGCGCTGGCCGATTTGGCCTGACCGGTTGCACTTTTATTTCAGCATCTTTCTCAAGTCCTTCCTCGTCCCGTTGATCATCGCGTTGGCGGTCACGGTGCGTTTCATCGAGCATCGGAAACGCTTGCCATGGGTTCTGTTTCTTGGCGTGACCTTCGCCTGGTCGTTGCAGGTAGGACGCAACGGCGCGGGAACAAACCATTTCATTCCGGTCGCAGCCGCCATCTGCATTTGTTTCGGGACGGTCGCGGGAATCTATTTGCGATGGTGGCGGCGACGCGGAATACGCAAAGGCTGCTTGGCTGAAATCATCCTGGCGTGCCTGCTGCTTGGACAATTCATCTTCCCTTGGAAAGAATTACGGTATCTCAATCCACCCGGGAAAACAGATCGGCTGGCTTGGCAAGAAGTGGTTGAATTCATGAAAAAGACGCCCGGCCCCGTTTTGGTTGACTACGCTCCGGCGGCGGCGGTCGCGTCGGGTAAGTGGGAATTCGTCTCCGATTCGACAAGCACGCTCTTGGCCGGCGTGGAGGTGGAGCGCGTGTTGGTGCCGCTGATCGCCCAACGGCACTTTGCGGCTCTGGTGCTCTATTACCACACTTTCTTCCCCGACGAGGTGAAAGCAGCCATCGAGAACCATTTCGAGCTGGTTAATATCAAACCGATCCGGACTTCGGAAGTCGATCAAAAACGCTATTTACTGCTCTTGGTCCCGAACGAGGGTGGCCATGAAAACAAATCCAATCCCTGAAGGGGTGTTTGAAACTCCTCAAAGCTTGATTAGGCGAGCTAGCATCAAACAAACCATCGCTACATAAGTGATAACTTCGCCAGTCGGGGCTTGGTGTTCGTAGTCTCGGTTGAGTCGCCGATAACACCAAACCAACTGAACGTACATTCGGCCAGCCAGCAGCGCTGTAGTACTTTGAACGTGTGCGCTTCGGTGTGTTTGACAATCTCGATCGTGCAACGCCAGACTTTCACGTCCAAGTGACCGGGGAGGCACCCGCCTATCTGTCTGGCTTTCAGCCCCGAGCATCCGTGTCCATCGGTGTTCATCCGTGGTTAAAATTCCTCGATCGTCACTTTGCTTGCGGGATTTCCGCAGCGGGGTCTTCGGCCAGACGCTTGAGGACGCTCACGCAGCCGCGGTTTCCATCCACCTGCACCAAGTCGCCCGTGCGAATGACCCGCGTCGCCGAAGCAACGTTGGTCACCGCCGGAAGACCGTATTCGCGCGCGACGATGCTGCCGTGCGAGAGAATTCCGCCCTGTTCCATCACCACGCCGGCGGCAGTGATGAAATACGGCGACCACGCCGGATCGGTGAACGGGGCAATGAGAATTTCGCCGGGCAGAACCTGCTCGTGGTCATCCGTGTGCAAAATCACGCGGGCGGGCCCGGTGGCGATGCCGGGAGAAACCGGAATGCCTTCCAGAAGTTTCGCGCCCGCGTTCGCCACCGGCCAGCGCGGCGTGTTGGGATCGAATCTTCCAATCACGAACGGCGGGGGCGTGAGCTTCAGGTTTTTTTCGTATTCCCGCTGGCACAATGCGATGCGCTCGCGCCAATCGAACGAAGCGCTGCCCGTCGCGACCGGTTCAATCTCGGAATCTTCCAGGAAGAAAATATCGTCGCGGCAGGACAGGCTTCCCTGCTCGTGGAGCCGCTGGCCGAGGACCAGGAGAACGCGGCGCACGAGGGCGAACCGCCGGACGCCGAGGTTCTTCAATTGCTCCCGATAGACGGTCAGTCCCTGCGCGCGGCGCAGCGAGCGCGAGAATATCCAGCGTTTGATTGGATTCTTCAACCGCGCGCGGCATTGGACGGTCAAGCGTTCCCGTTCGTCAGCCAGCCGCCGCTGATTTTCCAGCGGATCGGACTGGTCCATCGCGCGAAGATAGCTGCGCACCAGCCCCAAGATATAATCGGGTGTCTCGCACCAGCGGGCGTTGAACAATTCCAGTTCGCCGCGGCAATGATGTCCGTGCTCGGTCATGAAGATATCCCAGGCAGCCAGGAATTTCCGGCCGTGGCCGGCGCGGCCAAGCCTGGCGCGGACCTCCGGCCAACTGTTTTCGGAAGACACAGCAGCCTCCGTGTCGCTGTCGGCGTGAGCCAGCGCCGCCAGGCGCCAGAGAGCCAGGCCGGCTTCCGCGTTCGGCATGCCACCCAGCGCGGCGAACAACCGGAGCGCGAGGCCGGGTTCGCCCAGCCAATCGCGGCAGGCTTTCTGAAACACTGGCAGCGCCACCGCCTGCGTCATGAGGCTGAGAAGATCCGCGTCTTTGAAAACTTCCCGAATGTATTGGCCGCAAAGCCGGGTCAGTTCCGGTGTGGACATAGCCCCGAGGTCCAGGCGGTCGAGTTCGTCCGTTTGCTTCTTAAAACGGGCCAACCAGGCACAGCCACGGCGGCGGGACGAATGGGTGATGAGATTGTAGAGGATGCGGGGCCAGGAGAGAATGTATTTCGGCCAGCGGAAACCCAGGTCGGGAAGATCTTCCGGCGGAATGGTCAGCGGGAGCTGGCGGTATGCCTCCACCGACCCGCCTCCCACCGTCCGGGCCACATCAGGGGTTCCCTTGACCAGGAAAGAAAACGGTTTGATCGCAGCCAAAAACGTGTTGACGTTGAAATAGATTCTGCCGGCAACGAGACCTGCCAGCGGAGCGCGCGTGATATCAGCGCCCACCAGGCGAAAAACGTTGGAACCGAGGACACCACGCAAGACTGATTGCAACATGGACCACGTAATTGGCGTCATCACGTCCGGCATCACTTCGCCGGTGTTGAAATTGGACCAGACCTGCCGGTCCTCCCACGTCCTGGCCGGGGCTTTGGTTGTGATCGGACGGGACTGCAACAGGAACAACCCGCCATCCCGCTGCGCCCACTCGATATCCTGCGGTGCCGAAAAGAGACATTCTGTCCGGCGGGCGAGATCGCACAGGTTTTCGAGAGTTGCGGACGAAAGCATTTCCTTTTCAGGCGAAACCAGCACACGCCCCGTTCGCTTTTCAACCACTATCCGCTCAGGCTGAACCATCCCCTGCACCAGTCCTTCGCCCAAGCCGCTCACGTACTCCACGACGAACCGGTCCGTTGCTCCCGTCAGCGGATCGGCGGTGAACACAACCCCGGCGTGGTCGGCCTCCACCATTTCATGCACCAACACCGCCATCTTGACCTTCTCCGCAGGCACCCGCTGCCTCGCTAGGTAAACGAGCGCCCGCTCGGAGAAAAGCGACAGCCAGCACGACTTGATGGCGTCCAGCAACGCGTCCGCCCCGCGCACATTCAGAATGGATTCAAACTGACCGGCAAAAGACATCCCGGCTGAGTCCTCAATTGTCGCGCTGGAACGCACGGCAAAGCTCCGCTCTCCACCCGATTCCCGCCACGCAGACAGCACCGCATCCTTCACCACCTCCGGCACGGGAACCTCCGCCAGGCAGGAGCGGACTTCCCGGCTCAGATCCGCGATCCGCCCGATTTCATCGCCGGAACATTGCGCCAGCAGATGGGATAATTCAGTCCGCCTCGGACACGAAACGAGGAAGAGATCGAACGCCGTCGTCGTGACACAAAAGCCGCGCGGCACCGGCAGGCCCGCCGCGATCATTTTGCCCAGATTAAACGCCTTGCCGCCCACCAGCGACCGGTGGTTGTCGCCGGCCTCCCTCAAGCGAAGCACGAGCACGGGGGCTTTGTCCGGTGCCGCCCGCCCGGCTATGCTCTGCGCGGAATTGGTTGAAGACATCTTTCTCGTAGACAGCTTCGGCGGTGTTTCCTCACGCCCGCACGTTGTTCCCGCTTGCCACTAACATGTTGGCGAAAGTTACAACGCCGTTGCATCATTAACAATCCCCTGCCCAACCCGGACAAGATGAACATCGCCTTCCGCACCAGCACCGGCGGAGAACTGACAGTTCGAAGGCTGAATTTCAGTTGAGCTTAAGACGCGTTTGGCGCAAGGTTGTGCCATGAAACGAACCTTATCTATCCTCATTGCTACACTCATCGCCGGCGGTCTTTTTGCGCAATCCATTGACCTGCCCGCGCCGCAAAAAACCGGCGGCATGCCGCTGATGGAAGCACTGGCGAAGCGGTCCACGGCCAGAGCTTTCGATTCCAAAGAGCTTTCACCCCAGCAGCTCTCCAGCCTCCTCTGGGCGGCTTTCGGCATTAATCGGCCCGATGGCAAGCGCACTGCTCCCTCAGCCAGGAATTATCAGGAGACCGACATCTATGTGCTTCTCAAGCAGGGCGCGTATGTTTACGCCGCCAAATCCAACAAACTCGATCTGGTTGTCGCTGAAGACATACGGGCGCTGGGTGGAACCCAGGCGTTCGTAAAGGACGCGCCGGTGACCTTGGTTTTCGTCGCCGATCTCTCCAAAATGGGCAAAGGAAGCGATGAAAATAAAAAGAACACGGCCAATATTGATGTCGGTTATATCTCACAAAACGTTTACCTCTTCTGCGCCTCCGAAGGCCTGGTCACCGGGGCGAGAATGTCGGTGGATCAAGCGGCCCTTGGATCCAGACTTAAACTCCGTCCGGAGCAGATGATCATTCTGGCGCATTCGGTGGGCTATCCGAAGCCTTGAACGGAAAGCTGATTATGGCGGAATTGTTTGAGCGTGTTTCCATCAACGGCATGACGCTGGCCAACCGCTTCGTGCGGTCCGCCACTTGGGAAGGGCTGGCCGACCGGGAGGGTTCCGTCACCCCCAAGCTCACCAAAATGATGGTTGAACTGGCCAGGAACGAGATTGGTTTGATCATCAGCGGGTACACGTTCGTCAGCCCCGAGGGACAGTCGAGTCCCTGCCAACTCGCCATTCATGACGATCGTTTCGTGACCGGGCTGTGGGCAATGGTTGAGGCGATCCATAAGGCAGGCGGAAAAATCGCCTTGCAAATCGTCCACGCCGGAAGGTTTGCGGACTTCACACTCACCGGATTGAAGCCCATCGGTCCATCTGCCGTTGCCAAGAATGGTCAGGCTACCTGCCGGGCCATGAATCAGGAAGACATCGCGAACATCGTCTCGGCTTTCACCCAGGCGGCCATGCGGGCCAGACAGGCCGGCTTCGATGCGATCCAGCTTCACGCCGCCCATGGTTTTTTGCTCAGCCAGTTTCTATCCCCGGCGCTGAACCAGCGGACGGACGAATATGGCGGCACACTTGAAAACCGCGCCCGATTCCTGCTCGAAGTGGTGCGGAGCATCCGGAAGGCGGCCGGGCCTGGCTATCCGCTCCTCATCAAACTCAACTCGGAGGATTTCCTGGAGGGCGGACTGACGCGCGACGAGGCTGTGCAAGTTGCGGCCATGCTCGAGGCGGCCTCCGTTGATGCTATCGAATTCTCCGGCGGAATGGTGGCTTCTCCCGAAAAATTTGTACCGGTGCGTCCCGGGAAGCCGAAGACTCCGCAGGACGAAGTTTTCTACCGGGAAGCCGCGCAGCTCTATAAAACCAAAGTCAGGATACCCCTGATGCTGGTCGGGGGCATCCGCTCCTACGAGACGGCAAACGATTTGATCCGGCACGGGTTGGCCGACTACATCTCCCTGGGACGGCCGCTGATTTGCGAACCCGGACTGGTCAAACGCTGGCACAACGGAGACCGCCGTGGATCGGAATGCGCCTCCTGCAATAGTTGCTTTGCTCCCGCCAGCGACGGCCGGGGCGTCTATTGTGTGGCCATGGAAAAAAAGCGAGGCAAAGCCGGCGGGTGATCATAGCCGAATGTTGTAAAAGGGCTCCGGTAATTGATAAGGCATGTTTTGGTTTCCTGCGTTCTCCGCCGTCGCCGGTTTGAAGTCCCTGCCTGAAATCACTTTCCCGCGCCGATATCGCCGGATTGCGCTCAACGCGAACTCGCCGCCTGCTGCCAACGGCGCAATTCCTCCTCGGACGCCGGTCGTTTTCCGGTGAGCAAATCCAGAAGTCGGTAGTAGTCGGGCCGGTCAACACTGTGACGCGGGCCGGTGAATGACCAAAGGGCCATGTGGACGACGACCATGTCCACCGCGGGCAGGACGGTGAGCCATTGACCATGCGCTCCCGACGCGGTGTAGGCGCCACGGTAGGGACCTGTCGCAAACGGACCGTCCCAAACCCACCACATGTAACCGAAGCCGAATGGGCCCGACTGCATGGTTTCGGGATGCATTTCCGCGATGGGAGTCACGACCCTGGTGCTGCGCTGCACCCAGTGGGCAGGAATGATTTGACGGTCCTCCCATCGGCCTTCCCGCAACATCAGATAGCCCAGCCGGGCCATGTCGCGCGTCGAAAGCCACATCGGATAGGAGGGATACTGGGAGCGCTCGGGCTTTTCATCCTTCTGGTGTCGCTTGCGGTCGAAGTCCTGCATACCGATGGGGACCACGAGGTCGTCGCGCAGGGCGTCGTAGATGTCCTTGCCCGTCATCCGTTCGAATGCCGCGCCCGCCGCGTTGAAATCCCAATTGCTGTAAAGCCAGTAACTGCCCGGCTCCTGGCTGCCACGCTTGGGTGCGGATCCAAGTGAATCCCCGTCATTCGAGGCGGGGTGATAAACGCCGGAGCGTGCCGTGATCAGGTCAATCACCCTCGCCCGCGCTTCAATCGGCAGCAACCCGCCGACATCCGACATGCCGAGGTCTTTCAATGTGGCATCAAGACGGATCGTTCCGTTCGCCACGTAAGGCCCGTAGAGCATCGAAAGCACGCTCTTGCGCGCAGAGCCCAGATAAGTGGGTTCGGTAACATCGCCGTATTCATAAACCACCTTGCCGTCCTTCACGACCATGAGACTGGTGGTATCGAGCGTGCGGACGAAGATATCCACCTTGCGGACGATTTCGGGTGGGAGCCCGGCTTTGCCGCACTCCCAATTTGCGCCGGGAAAAGTTCGCTTGGGAGAAGTCGCGCAACCGGACCCACCCAGGAACAACAATGCTGTGAGTGCGGCGGCGCATAAGACGTTGAGAGCGGGTCTCGGTCTTGGCACGGCGCGGGCGGCGAAGGATTTGAAGCTGGCCCAAGTCACGCCGGGAGCATATCTCACGTCCGGCTGGCGTCAATATTTCGGGCCGTTGTTCATCCTGGGTTTGAAACGCCCGGCATCCTGAAATTACTTCCCGGGCCAACACCACCGGCTTACACTCGCGGAAATTCACAAATCAAACCTCGCAGAAAAAATAACCATGCAAAAACATCCGCTCCTTGTTCCTGTTCTTGGCCTTGCTGCCATCGCACTGGCGACAGCCTTGGTCTTCGCCCAACCGAAACCGGCCGAACCGGCCACCGCTCAATCAGCCATTGAAAAGGCGGTGTTGGAGACAAACGCAAAAATGACCCGGGCCGCTGACAGTTTGAATGCCGACGCCTTCTTTGAGTACATCGTGAACACGGACAGGAATCCAGTCATCCAAAACGGCATCCTGTTCAAGACCCGTCAGGAGGCGCTGCAGGCCGTCCAGCGCGGTTTCGCCGGATTCTCGAAAATGGACCGGCACTTCGACAACCCGCAAGTCACAGTCCTCTCACCCGATGCCGCGCTGCTGACCTCGGACGGGACGGTGTTCGCCACCTTGACGGACGGGCGCACCCTGACCAATCGCTTTGCGGTTTCGCTGGTTTTTGTGCGGAAGGAAGGCCGCTGGCTGCTGTTGCACGGCCACTACTCCGGGCCTCCCAACCGGGGTCAATAGAAGGAACGACTCCCTTAACCAATTATTTTGTCGGAGAATTGATGAACATTTCCCTGATCCTCGCGCATCCGAATGCTGGAAGTTTCAACCACGCCATCGCCAGCACGGCGGCAGACACGCTTCGCCGAAATGGCCACAAAGTCATCCTGCACGATCTCTGCCAGGAACAGTTTCCACCGTTGCTCTCTGCCGCCGAACTCCAGAAGGATGCAAAACTCAATCCGATTGTGGCTAGGCACTGCGAGGAAATTGCCAAAGCCGACGGCATCATCATCGTGCATCCGAACTGGTGGGGCATGCCCCCGGCGATTTTGAAAGGCTGGATTGACCGCGTGTTGCGACCGGAAGTGGCTTATCGCTTTGTCGAAGGCGACAAGGGCGAAGGCGTGCCCGTCGGCCTGCTCAAGGCGCGGGCGGCGATTGTCTTCAACACCGCCAACACGCCGGACGAGCGCGAGCGAAAAGTGTTCGGCGATCCCTTGGAAACACTCTGGAAAAATTGCGTGTTCAACTTGTGCGGCGTGAAAAATGTCCATCACCGGACGTTCACGGTGGTCGTCACCAGCACACCGCAACAACGCGCCGCGTGGCTGGCCGAAGTGCTGGCAACGGTGGAACGAATTTTTCCCGGGCGCGGATAACCCAACCCTCACCCGGCCAGAGGCCACCCTCTCCCATCGGATGTGAGAGGGGCGGTAGACTATGGCATTACTGGCATTTGACTTCTTTTGCGCCTTCTGCGCATTTTTGCGGCCATTCGCATTTATGAGCATTGCCTATCAAATTGTCGTTTGCGGCAGCATCGTGCCGGATCCGCTCCAGACCTTGGAACCGGTGACCGGCCCGGCCGGCCCCGCGTTGAAAAATGAAATGATGCTGCCTGCCATACTCGACCCGTGGGCCAGCCACGCGCTTTACGAGGCCGCGAACTTTGCCAAGAACTCGCCCGGCTCGAAGGTCTGGCTCGTCAGCCTCGGCCCCAAGGCCAAACTCCAGCAAGTGATGATGACCGTCGCGCAAAAAGTGCCGTTCGAACTCGTCGCCCTCGATGGCCCGGCCAGCGGGTTCACCGAAGCGGCGGAAGTCGCCGTCGCCCTCGCTGAGGCCATCCAAGCCATCCCCGGTCTCGACAAGTCGAAGCTGCTCGTATTCGGCGGCTGGGAATCCGCGTCGCGCGGCGCGGGTGCCACGATGCAGATGGTCGGCGAACGCCTCGGCATTACCGACCAGTTTCAGGGCGTGGATGAACTGAAAATCGCTGCCGACGGTTCGCTCGAAATTCTGGAGCGTATCGAGGGCGGCAAACACCAGATTTCGAAGTGCGCCGGCGCGCCCGCCCTGCTCGGCTGGGCCACCGGCAATCTGCCGGAACCGAAAAACAATCCGCAGGTGGGCATGGTGAACATGCGCACCGTGATGCCTGCGTTACAAAAGGCCAAGCCGGTGAAACTTGCCGGCGAAGGATTGAGCTTTGCGAGTGTCTCGCTCCCGAAACAATTGCGCGAAACCAGGATCGTGAAGGACAAGTCACCGGACGACATCGCAAAGGAAATCGTCGAGTGGATTAAGAAGTAGAAACCACGAAATACACGAAACACACAAAAAACAAATGAGGACCCGGAAAACTTTCCCCCTCTCCGCCAACAAAGTTGGGGGAGAGGGACGGGGTGAGGTGGCGCGTTCAAATTCAAATCCCCTCGCCCCGACCCTCTCCCCGCTCAGGCGGGGCGAGGGAGTTGATGGCAGCGTCAAGTTGCGCCCAGAAAACTCGAGGTCAGAAAATATGTGTTATCAGAAGCTGTTTAATTTTGCGCTTTTTGTCCACCCTCCGCAGTACTGCTACGGAGGACGGGCGCCTTTTTGCGGCTAATTTTTTATGGAAACTATCTTGTTACTCGCCCACACCGAGGCCGACGGCTCGCTTGCCAAATCCGCCCGCGAAGCGTTGCGCGCGGCCCGCACCCTGAACAAATCACTCGCCGGCTCCAGCCTCGTTGTTGGCCTCGTCGGCGAAAACGTCCAGGCGGCCGCGGATTCCATCGCCGCCTGCCCGGCCACGAAATATTTTGGCGTGGCCGGCAAGGACTTTGCCTCGTCGCGCTACGCGTCCGACGCGGCGGCGGCGGAAGCCATCAGCAAAGCGGCTCAGGCCACGATTATCATCGCTCCGGCGACGTCACGCTGGGCGCGCGTGCTGCCTGGAGTCGCGCAACGCCTCGGCGGACGCGCCGACACCCATGTGACCGGCGTGGCTGATGCCGGCGGCAAGCCGGCCATCAACCGCTGGTATTACCGTCAGCGCATGGAAGCCACGCTCACCCGCGCGCAACGACCATGGTTCATACTCGTTGACCCCGGCAGCCAGACCGCGTGCGAATGCGGCGCGGGCACGGCCAAAGTTGAAGCTGTGACCGTGAATCTGCCGGAGTCCGGCAAACGCACCACGGTGGTTGGCATCCGCGAGCCGAAAGCCGACGCCCAAACCATCCGGCCCGACGCGGAACTGCTCTTCGTCACCGGTGCGGGTTGGACGAAGAAACAGGCCGACGGCCAGACGCACGTGCCGGAGGCGGAAAAACTTATTCGTGGTTTTCTCCAAGTCAGCCGCGCGTCGCTGGGCAGCAGCAAATCGCTGGTGGACCTCGGCGGCGAGGGCCAGGCCGTGCTGTCGTTTTTGTCGCATCTTAACCAGATTGGCCAGACCGGCTCGACGCCGCGGCATCCGAAGGGACTGAGCACCTGCTGTCACGGCGAGGAACCGCACACCGTCGGCTGGCGCTTCATCAACGAGCGCCGCGCCATCAGTCTGGACCCGAACTGCGGCTGGGCGCGCGGCAAAGCCGACGTGCTTTACGTGGCCGACGCCTTCGCCGTGATGGGAAAAGTGAACGAATTGCTGGCGGCGAAGAAGTAATTGCAGGTTCTAACGATGAAAGCTGAGCCACCGCCGACTTGTTAAGTGTATTTGATTTGAAAGCCTTTGGCATAAGGCTCTACGCGGCTTTCCCATCCGTCAGGACAATGCACACGTTTGGCTATGATTGAATCTAGGATAGACGGCTTAGTTAAAACTAGATCATTCACTACGTTGCGGGAAATTTGATTACCCCTGTAGGCTAACATATCCGCTGCCTGTATTGGTAAAGCTTCCTTTTTGTTTTTGAATTGCACAGGTTTTATCGGCCAATTCCATTTAGCATATTCTGTTATCACGTCTTTAATCATCTTTTCCCATTCTGGATTATGCCTATTGTCAAAAATGAACGTGACACTTTCGTAAGCAGTTCCCCATACCTGCAAAATCCTGCCAGCGCATCTTTCAATAAAATTTTCTACCAAGTAAATCTCTGGATTTTTTTCATACACTTCTGGCGGATAAATAGGTTTGGCTTTGCCTTTGCAAAATTCTTTTTTGTTCAAAATTGCAACTTCAAACTGTAGCCTAGGGTTAGTCAGGAGCGTAGCGCAGTCGCTGTAGAAGCTGTCCAGTTCAAGTAGCGACAAATGCCTTAATGCGTTCTTTTCGTATGATTCTTCCAACTCTCTTTCTGGATGACGTTTCACACGGGAAGCAGCCGCAAATTCTGAAAAGTGGAAGTATTCAACCTTGTATTTGTCTAACACGGCTTGCCACGCTGGAATAATTTCATTCCAGACGTTTTCATAGGTAATCCAGCCCGCCAACAAACTAAAATCGCTTCCCTCATGCGTGCCGGATTCATCGGCATAAATTATCAGCTTCATAAAAGCACCGTAGCGATTAAGTCCTATTGGCCTAACAGTTTTATTCGGACAAACTCACTTTGTCATTGGGTGTCTTTTGCCGGGAAAAGCCAAAGTCCGAATGCCCTGTCCCTTCCCGCTCCATCCTGACTTCGCGGGCATGATGCGCCCCGGCCATGACCAGTCAACCCCTTTTGGTTTGTCTGCGGCTGGCAGTATGGCCGCAAAGAGGCACAGAAGGCGCAAAACCGGCTGAATACTCGTGACTGTTTTGCGGCCAGGCCCGTTTTGGATCTTAAATCACGGTTTCCGTACAGCCTCGATGACGCTGTCCGGAGAAGGCAGCGGAATGATTCTTGTCACGTCGAACCCGGCAACAGACAGAAGATTGCGATACTCCAGTTCTGTACGCTCGCGCGCCCCATTCTCCATCATTAGCACCCCGAGGTCTAGGAATTTTCCCAGGAACGGTCTGTTGCCGAAAGGTATCACCATTTCGACAAGGAGTAGCTTCCCGTCCGGCGGCATGGCGCGGTGGCAGTTTCTCAGAATCTTGGTGGCATTCTCGTCGTCCCAGTCGTGAACCACATGCTGAAGGAGGTAAGTGTCGCCGCCCTCCGGGACAGATTCGAAGAAGTCACCGCCGAGAACCTGGCACCGGGCCAACAGGCGTTGGGATTCGAGAAAGCCCTTCGCGATTTCAACCGTCGCGGGCTGATCGAAGACGATGCCGCGGACACTTGGGTGATGCCGCAGGATGGCCGCCAGCAATGCCCCATGACCACCACCCACGTCAACGACCACGCGCGCCTTGTCGAATGAATAGGCAGCAACAACCTGCGCGCCGGTCTGAGCCGTATAGCTTGCCATGGCCCTGTCGAAGATGGCGCCGGCTTCCGGGTTCTTCGTCATGTACTCGAAGAACCGCATTCCATGCACGTGCTGGAACGAGGACTTGCCGGTCTGCACACTGTGGAGAATCCGCCCCCACGCCTTCCACCACCAGTCTTCCCCGGTCATGATGGCTACGGCGCACACTGAGTTTGGCGCATCGGTCCGCAGGCACTCAGCCATCGGCGTCAGCGCGAAGCGCCCGCTCTTGTCTTCCGCGAATACACCGATGCTGGCAAGTGCCCTCATCAGCCGATAGAGCGACGGCGCGTGTGTCCGGGTTGCGGTTGCCAGTTCAACGATACTTCGCGGACCATCCTTCAGGTGGTCGGCAACACCCAACTTCGCAGCCACGTATATGGCTTGCGTGTACCAGAAGCTCAGGCTCATCTCAAGCAGCGCAACATGTGGAGGTGCCAGCTTCCGGCGCAACTTCTCCAGGAAGTCGCGGAATCCTGAGATGATCCTGACAAACCACACAGGCGGGACATTCGCGGAGGCCTGCAGATGATTCTCCTGGTTGGTCATTCGCTGTTTCCTTCCGGCATAACGGGATTATTCGGACAAAGTCACTTTGTCATTTGATGACTTTTGCCGGGAAAAGACAAAGTCCGAATGCCGTGTCCATTCCCGCTATCCTGACTTCGCGGGCATGATGCGCCCCGGCCATGACCAGTCAACCCCTTTTGGTTTGTCTGCGGCACCGGACGTACGAGTTTTAACGCAAAGACGCAAAGGCGCAAAGGCAACCGAAACGGAGTGCAGCCGTCCTCGGCTGCAGCAACGTTTGGCGGGCGGAGGGTTGGTGAATAATCCAGCACACTCAGGGTTGAGGATATTGCTGCGCCCGGGACGGGCGCACTCCGGCCAGTTCTTCGCGTCTTTGCGCCTTGTCCTGCGTTTTGTTCTGTTTTACATCCCAAATTTAAGCTGGCTTGGCTTCCGGCAGTTGGCCGGTGAAGATTTTTTCACCGGAAACCTGGCCGGCCGCTCCCAAAAACCTGGGTCTTTCAAGGTCATCCTTTCTGCCTCTGAATCCAGACCACAACTTCTCCAAGGCCGGCTTGAAGAAAAACCGGATGACGCCCCATTCGCCTCCGAACAGATAGCCCAGAAAGCCGCGGACCATTTTTATGAACTCAAACAGGGAAGCCACCCGGTACGGAAATGAGACCGGACTCCACCGCTGGACCGGCTTCCAGAGCAGGAATGAAATCACCCACCGCGGAGCATTGGCGGCAACGGCCGCAAAAACCCCATTGAGAAAGTTGCGTTTCGGAAGCAGTTGGCTGGAGCGATAAACCTGGTTCAAATCATCAACTATCAAACCCTCTTCCTTCGCCCGCTGGTAGAGATCGGTCCCCGGATACAAAGTCAACGAAAACATGGCGATGTTAAAAGGCTTTGCCAGTTCGGTGCACAGGCGGATGCTGGCCTCGATGTCCTCGGCAGTTTCCCACGGGTTGTCGAGAATGAAATCGTAGCGCACTAGGATTTGCTTGTTCAGTTTCTTCCCGGCCTGTTTTATGCAGTGACCGGCAGAAATTACTTCCGGCAGGGATTCGGGGCGACGATAAAGCTTTTTGAAGATGCGTTCGCTGCCGGATTGCACACCGACGCAGAGATGATAGAGACCGGCCTCCGCCAGGGCCGTTACTTTGGAGTCATTCACCGAGCGGGGGGTGGTGAGCAGGAAAAATGGCAGGCTAATTTCTTTCCGGTATTTGGCCGTAAAATCATTCAACAATTCAGCCGGCTGCGCCATGAATGCATCGTCGGTAAAGCTGATGGTGCGAAGTTCGGGCATGAGTTCGACCATCGCTTTCAGCTCCGCGATCCGGTTATCCACGCCCCGCCAGCGCACCCGCAATTTCCGCTGGTAGAGGTTGCGCAGGGCATTGTTGCAGCAATACGTGCAGACGTAGGGACAACCGCGCGAGAACATCGCCGGATAACAGTAGTCGAGACATTGTGCCAGCAGCCGGCCGTTCAGACGAACCAGGGCGCCTTCGTAGAGGACGAACTGATGCTCCAGCTCGTAATCGGGAGCAGGCAGCTGATTGATATCCTCCACCAGCGGACCGGCCGCGCAGTTTGTAGATTCCCGATCGGAACGCTTCAGTATTCCCGGCACATTCAACGACTCCCAGGATTTGCCGGAGGCCATCTCCCTAGCCAACTGGCTTAGACTGAGTTCACCTTCCCCCACACAGACCATGTCTGCGTATTCAAGACATTCCAGGGGCCGGATGGAAGGATGGATGCCACCCCAAATGATGGGGACGGACAATTTCCCGCGCAAAAACCTCGTAAGGTGAACGGCGTTGTCGAAGTGGCAGGTCATCAGGGAAAGGCCGACCAGATCGGACGTTTTGCATATTTCCGCGATTTGCTCGAGAACCGACTGGGGATACGGGTATCGAAAAGAGTTGGCCGCATCCAAAGTTTTGTCCGTATATCGCCACGGAAGATAAATCAATGTCGTCGTGTGCCCTTGCGCTTTCAGGTAGGCGGAAAGGTAGCGAGGACTGGGTATGAAAACATCCTCCGTCAATGAAATTAGGGCGATTTTCAAGGCGGACTCCTTCCCTAACTGAAGGGAAACAACCTGATTGGATTTCCTAACATAAAGTATAATCTTGTACCCGCTGGAGAGGGCAAAATCAAGCCTTAAACAGGTTGGGACCGGAAGATTGCAGATTGCGCCGGCGCAGTGCCGAGACCACGTCCCAACTTCGTCATGCTCCACCACGGCGAGCGTGCTTCCTTGCCGGGGAATTCGCGTCAATTCGAGAAATTAGTGTAAAGGTTTTTGTGCTCTTTGCGGCTTGGCGTCTCTGCGTTGAGATTTCAGATTGAAGTCCGGCCCCGGTTCGACCATAACTTTCCCATGTTAGCCCGGGTCTGTTCCGCCGCGCTCAACGGGATTGAAGCGTATCCCGTGGAAGTCGAGGTCAACGCCGGTTACGGCGACACCCTTATTATCATCGTCGGCCTGCCGGACGCGGCGGTGAAGGAATCGCGCGACCGCGTCTCCACCGCGCTCACGAATTCCGGGTTCAAATTCCCGATGGGGCGCACAACCATCAACCTCGCGCCCGCCGACGTGAAAAAGGAAGGGCCGAGCTTCGACTTGCCCATCGCGCTGGGCATGCTGGCCGCCAGCGAACAAATTGAAACCGACCAGCTCGACAATTTTGTCATCGTGGGGGAACTCGCACTCACCGGCGCGGTGCGTCCGTGCAAAGGGGTCCTGCCCGTCGCCCTTCGCGCCCGCGCCGATGGCAGGGTTGGCGTGCTCGTTCCGGCGGAAAACGCCGCCGAAGCCGCCGTCGTGGAAGGGCTGCAGGTCATCCCCGTTCAAAATCTGCGTGAAGCCGCGGGCTTTCTCGAAGGCGAAATCAAAATTGCGCCGGTAAAGGTGGACATCGCCAAAATCTTCGATCAGGCGCACGACGACGACTTGGATTTTGCCGAGGTCAAGGGCCAGGAAAACGTGAAACGCGCCTTGGAAATTGCCGCCGCGGGCGGACACAACGCGCTGCTCATCGGCCCGCCCGGCACCGGCAAATCCATGCTGGCCAAAAGGCTGCCGACGATCCTGCCGCCATTGACCTTGGACGAGGCGCTCGAAACGACGAAGATTCACAGCATCGTCGGTTTGCTGGCACCGGGCCAGGCGCTGGTGACGCGGCGACCGTTTCGCACGCCGCATCACACGGCGAGCGACGCCGGTTTGCTTGGCGGCAACATCAATCCGACGCCGGGCGAAATCTCGCTCGCGCACAACGGCGTTTTATTCCTCGACGAACTGCCGGAGTTCAAGCGCAGCGTGCTGGAAACCATGCGCCAGCCGCTGGAAGACGGGCGCGTGACCATCTCCCGCGCGGCGGGCACGATGACATTTCCCTCACAATTCATGCTCGTCGCGGCAATGAATCCGACGCCGGACGGTAAAATGCCGCACGAATCGAGAAGCTCACCGCGTGAAATTCAGAATTATCTGGGCCGGATATCCGGGCCGTTGCTGGATCGGGTTGATTTGCACGTGGAGGTGCCGCCGGTGAAATTCCGGGAAATTGCTGGCGACCGCACGGGTGAAACCTCGGCACAAATCCGAGACCGCGTCGTGGCCGCGCGCCGCCGCCAGCACGAACGCTTCAAGCACAAGCCGAAGATCACCTGCAACGCGCGGATGGGCACGCGCGAATTGAAACAATTCTGCGAGCTGGACGAGGGGACGAAGGAGCTGCTCAAGAACGCGATGGCCGATTTGAATTTGAGCGCCCGGGCCTACGACCGGATTTTAAAGGTGGCGCGGACAATTGCGGACCTGGCCGGCTCGGAAAAAATCCTGAGCGACCACATTTCGGAAGCCATTCAATACCGCTCGCTCGACCGGCAGATTTGGAGATGAACGGCATCCAAACCGGCCTGCCGGCGGCTTGAAAAAATCACCCGGCTCAACAATACCGTGAAGCTTTTACGCGGGCGGACAGGCTGACTGTCTCCGGACGGATGAAGTCAACCGGTGGCGAGATTAATTTTTCTGCGCGCGTTGGAGCGCCTCAGGTTTCAGCGCTGCGGGAGTGAAGCGCAGTTCCTTGATGCAACCTTTGAACCAATATGTCCGGTCAAAGCGCACGCCGATAAACACACTCCCGTTGGTCATCGGTTGGAGAGCGACTTGGCCTTGCAGTTCCTTCACTCCGTTGACGTAGTGCGACATCTTTTTTCCGTCGTAAACCAGCGCCGCCCAGGTCCACTGGCCGTTCGGATGCAACCGGGTGGCGTCGCGAAGCGTGAGATAGTTCGTCACCCCCGACTGATAAGACATCAGATAGGTGTCCAGACACCACGACCGGCCATCAGCGCTGTGGGTTTCCATTGCCGCCCGGCCGTTGCGGTCATCAATGATATAGAAAAAACGCTGCGCCGCCGGGCCGTTGGTTTCCGGCAGGAACAACACTTCGACGGTGAATGTTTTCCAGCCCGCGAGTGGATTAACCGGAACGACAAGGGCATCGCTCTGTCCGTTAAACAGGAGCGCTGGGCCGCCCGCCGCTGTGCCCACAACTTTCGGCGCACCGAGCACTTCGGGTTTTTGTCCGCTGACTGACGTGACGTTGTCCAGCGTCCACACGACCGATTGCGGCGTTGGTACTGGGAACTTTACCTCCGCCCCCAGTCCGGTTTCCGCGCCGGTAAAAATTTCCATCCCGAGCAACAGGCACAACCAGCCCGCCGTTGGAATTCGCACTGGTTTCATGATGGTCTCGCCGTTTTGCTTGACCGCAATTTGATGTACTGAAGGGTAGGCTGCAGCGACTGGACGGTTCAAGGTTGGATTGTGCACGCGGGTTTCTTGTGAAACAAATGACAAAATTGTCATCTGCCGTTCAGCGGGCGTTCATCTCCACAAGGTTTCATGGTGACGTTTCATTTTTTAAAACCAAAAACATCAAACCAAAGACCAAGCCATGAAAAAATCCATCACCTGCCTAGCCGTAGCCTCCGGGCGAAGGCTGGTCCATTCCCTAATCGCCATCCTCGCCGCCGGGCTGTTGACCGGCTGCGTCTCGGAAAAATGTGAAAAGAAAGAGCATCACAACAAGGAAGCCAAACAGGCCAAGCTCATGGCCGAAGCCAAGGTCAGCAAGGCCGACGCCGAGAAGATCGCGCTGGCCAAAGTTCCCAGCGGCGCCATCAAGGAAGGCGAACTGGAAAAGGAAAAAGGGAAATTGATCTGGTCGTTTGATTTGACCACGCCGGATACGAAGGACATCACGGAAGTGAACGTGGACGCCATCACCGGCGACGTGGTCGCTGTGGAAAAGGAATCGGCGGAAAGCGAAGCGAAAGAGGCCGCTGGCGAAAAAGACAAAAAGTAAACCCGCAGCGTCAGCCATGATTCAAGGCCGGGCGCCGCCGGTGCCCGGCCTTTGAGTATTGACGCCAGAGGCGCCAAGAAGCAAAAGTTGTCGGGTAAATGCAACCAAAAGGAGTCGCGTTATGAAAAAAATTCTGTTGTCGGTTCTGTTCAGCTTGGCCGTCACGGTTTGCCGCGCCGACGGGCCTTATCATCTCATCAAGGAAATACCCGTTGGCGGCGAAGGTGGATGGGATTACCTGACGGTGGACTCGGCGGGGCAACGCCTCTACGTCTCGCACGGGACCAAGGTCGTGGTCATAGACCTCGCCAAGGACCAGGTCGTCGGCGAAATCACGAATACACCCGGCGTCCACGGCATCGCCATTGCCCATGACCTCGGGCTGGGCGTCACCAGCAACGGCCGCGAGGACAAGGCGGGCATCGTGGATTTGAAGACGCTGCAAACGCTTTCGAAGGTGGACACCGGCAAAAATCCCGACGCGATGCTTTACGAACCGGGGCAGCGGGAGTTTTACACGTTTAATGGTCGCGGCCAATCGGCAACGGTCATTGATGCCAAATCAGCCAAGGTGGTGGCCACCATTCCGCTGGGAGGCAAACCGGAATTCGCGCAGGCCGACCCGGCGGCGGGACGCGTTTACAACAACATCGAAGACAAAAACGAAGTTGCCGTGATTGACACCAAGTCGCACCAGGTCGTTACCAACTGGCCCATCGCGCCGGGCGAGGAAGCCTCCGGCATGGCGATTGATTTGAAGAACCACCGGCTGTTCCTCGGTTGTGGCGGCAGCAAGACGATGGTGATGATGGACAGTACGAACGGAAAAGTGCTTGCGACCGTGCCCATCGGTGAAGGCGTGGACGCCAATGCGTTTGATCCGGGAACCGGGTTCGCCTTCGCCTCGTGCGGCGACGGCACAACCACCATCGCGCATGAAGATACACCGGACAAGCTGACAGTGGTGCAGACATTGGAGACCCAACGCGGCTCGCGGACCATGACCATCGATCCGAAGACGCACAAAATCTACCTGGCCGCCGCCAAATTCGAAGCTCCCGCCGAAGGTCAGCGGCGCGGCAAGATGGTCCCGGACAGTTTCAAAATCTTGGTGTATGGGATGGAAAAAACATCCAGCCCATAACCGTCTCCCGAGGCTGGTTCATGCGCGTGCTGGTCATGATGGAGACGCGCAGAACAGCAATTCATGCAACGTCCTTTGAAAATTTCGGTTGCCGCGGCCGCCATCGCCGTCGCGATTCTGGGAGCCGGCATCTGGTGGTGGCACGCGCGGAGCGGTTCCCAATTGTCCTTCCGCACGGCGGTCGTGAAACGCGGCGATGTCGCGGCCACCATCAGCGCCACGGGAACCATTGAACCCATCGAGGTCGTGGATGTCGGCGCGCAGGTGGCCGGTCTCATCAAGGCTTTTGGTACGGATGTAGCCGGCAAGACGATTGACTACGGCTCGGTGGTCGAGGAAGGGGCCATGCTGGCACAAATTGACGAGTCGGTTTATGCCGCCGATCTCTCGGTTGCCAAGGCGGGTGAATTATCCGCCACCGCGAAGCTTGAACAGATGAACGCGAAGCTTGACCAGGCCGAGGCGGAATGGAAACGCGCGCAAGAGTTGTACCATAACAAATTGATGGCGCAGGTGGATTACGACACCGACAAGGCGAATTATGAAGTCGCCAAGGCAAACGTCTCCGTCGCCAAGTCGGATATCGCACAGGCGCAAGCCGCTCTCGAAAAAGCGCAGCGAAATCTGGATTTCTGCATCATCAAATCGCCGGTCAAAGGCGTCATCATTGACCGCCGCGTGAACATCGGCCAGACCGTGGTGTCCAGTTTCAACGCACCCAGCCTCTTCCTGATCGCCAAGGACCTGACCAAAATGCAAATCTGGGTGGCAGTGAACGAGGCGGACGTGGGCCGCATCGTTCCCGGCGCGCCCGTAACCTTCACCTGCGACGCCTTTCGGGGCCGGCAATTCGAAGGCACCGTCGGCAAGGTACGCCTCAACGCGACCATGACCCAAAACGTCGTGATGTACACTGTGGAGGTGAACACGGAAAATCCCGGCAACCTCTTGCTGCCCTACCTGACCGCCAACGTGCATTTCTTAGTGCGCAAGGAAACTAATGTACTGCTTGTCCCAAACGCGGCGTTGCGCTGGTCACCATCCACGCTCGCGCAGATTTCACCCAATGCCCGTTCGCAAATTCAGGCCGCCCTGCCGGGCGATTCTTCCGCCGGCACCAATGCCCATTCTTCAAAGCCAGGCAAGGGCATGAAGGAAAACCGGAGCGTCGTCTGGGTGAAGGAGGGCGAATACGTCCGACCGGTGGAAGTGAAGGTCGGCACCACGGACGGCTCAAACACGGCGGTCGCCGCCGACAATTTTCCGGAAGGCGCGGAAGTAGTCATCGGCGAGAGCGCTGGAAGTTCCCAAACCGCCACCAAGAATCCATTCCTGCCGCCGACCATCCGGCGCTGAACCCATGCATTCTTTTCACGGAACATTGCACATGGCCCTGCGCGCCTTGCGCCGGAACGTCATGCGGTCGGTGCTGACCTGCCTCGGCATCATCATCGGCATCGCCGCCGTCATCGCCATGATGGAAATTGGCCGGGGCTCCTCCCATTCCATCGAGCAGACCATCGCCAGCCTCGGCGCCAATGTCATCCAGATGGATCCCAGTGACATGGTCGTGGGCGGCGTCAATTCGGGCGCCGGCGGGCGGGTGACACTCACGCCTTTGGACGCTGATGCCATCCGCCAGAATTGCAGCGCCCTCAAATGGGTGGCCCCCAGCGTGGACTGCCATGCGCAAATCATTTACGGCAATCAAAACTGGAGCCCGAACAATATCCTCGGCACAACGCCGGAATATTTCACCATCCGCCAGTGGCCCATTGTTGAAGGCGAACCGTTCACAGACGAGGATGTCCGCAACACCGCCGCCGTCTGCGTTATCGGGCAGACCATCGTCAGGCAGTTGTTCGGCGATGAATCGCCTATCGGCAAGGAAATCCGCGTCAGAAACGTCGGCATGAAAGTCGTCGGTGTCTTGAGCCGGAAAGGGCCGAACATGATGGGGCGCGATCAGGATGACTTCATCGTCGCCCCCTGGACCACCATCAAGTTTCGCGTGACCGGCGTCCGGCAACTCACCCAGTCCGCGGGCGCTGCCACGACTGCCTCCAGCGGGGTCAATTCCCTCAACCAGCTTTACCCGAACCAGTCCGTGCAGCTTTACCCGCTGCAATCCGCCATCCAGGTTGCCGACATGCCGCAGATGACGCGGTTTTCGGACATCAACGACATCTGGATGTCCGCCGACACTCCGGAGGATATCCCGGTGGCTATCCGCCAGATCACCGCCTTGATGCGTGAACGCCACAAGATTCAACCCGGCGCGCCGGATGATTTCCGAATTCGCAACCTTACCGAAATCTCACAAGCGCTGGCTTCCACCAGCCGGGTGATGACGAATTTATTGTTGGTGGTGGCACTGATATCGCTGGTCGTCGGCGGCGTCGGAATCATGAACATCATGCTGGTGTCGGTGACCGAGCGGACGCGGGAAATCGGAATCCGCATGGCAGTGGGCGCCCGGACGCAGGACATCCTGCGGCAATTTCTGGTCGAAGCGGTGGTGCTCTGTCTGGCGGGAGGTGTCGTCGGTATTTTAGTTGGTCGCGGGGTGTCCATGGCCGTCACGGCGCTGCTGCACTGGCCAACCATTCCCTCGCTGCCTGCCGTCATTGCTGCCGTCACCGTATCGGCGAGCGTTGGGATCATCTTCGGCTACTATCCGGCTTGGAAAGCTTCGCGGCTGGACCCGATCGAAGCGCTTCGGTATGAGTAATTATTCCGGCGCTGTTAGATGACAACACTGTCACTTGTGCTTCATGCTCTGTTCACAAAGTTCTGATGGACTGTTCAGGCTGGCACAAACCGGCAAAGCGAGTCCAGGCACTTGTCTCAGGAGTCGCGAACTGTGAAAATGGCAAAGACATTCGTTGTAATTTAATCTCCACCATGCGCGTGCTGGTCGTTGAAGACGAAAAGAAGACGGCGTCGTTTGTCCGCAAGGCGCTGCAGGCCGAAGGCTTTGCTGTGGACGTCTGCCACAACGGCGACGACGCCCTGGCCGCGGCGCGGGCCACGCCCTTCGACGGCATCGTGCTCGACATCATGCTGCCGGGCCGCGATGGCCTGAGCGTGCTGCGCCAGTTGCGCGAGCGCAAAAACACCACGCCCGTCCTGCTCCTTTCCGCTCGCGGCGAGGTCAACGAACGCGTCGAGGGATTGGACGCCGGCGCGGACGATTACCTGCCCAAGCCGTTTGAACTGGCCGAACTGGTCGCGCGGGTGCGGGCGTTGACGCGGCGGGGCGGCGAAAGCAAATCCACCGTGCTGCGCGTGGCCGATCTGACGCTGGACACGGTCACGCACCGGGCCCAGCGCGGCGGCACGGACATCGAACTGACGGCGCGCGAATACCGGCTGCTCGAATTTCTCATGCGCTCCCCGGGCCGCCTGTGCGGGCGCATGATGATTCTCGAAAAAGTCTGGGACTACGATTTCGATCCCGGCACCAATCTCGTGGACGTTTACATCCGGCGGCTGCGGGAGAAGGTTGACGCCAACTTTGAACCCAAGCTGCTCCACACCGTGCGCGGCGCGGGTTACGTGTTGAAGGAGCAGCCATGAAGAAGAATTTAACACCAGCACAAGAGGCGTTTTTAAGAAAGGTCTTCAGCAGCGATCAAGATGAACGGGAGCAAGTTATTACACTACTTGACCCTAAAATACAGCAAGATGCCCGAAATTTGATCAAAGTGCGACGAGACTTCCAACTGCTCATTCCGGTTTTGATGTCGGATTTGGGTCATGCGAGTTGTGAGATGAATGAAAATCCCGGAGATCAGTTTTGGAGGCGCATGGCAATTCGCGCACTAGCAGCAACCTTGGACGGAATGATGTTTAGCTTAAAACAACTAACACTCGGAGCAGGGAAAATGACAGGTTTTACATTTAGCGATGAGGAATTGTTTCTATTGAATGAGGGGAAAACAGAATCGAAGGGAACAAAGAAAGGAAGACTTCCGGGCTTTCGCGATAACATCAAACAAACTTTCAAGCTGTTTGCTAGGGTTAATCGAGTTCCTTGTCCAACCGATTTCGGTCAAAGTGGATTTGAAGCGCTTTGTGAAACTTATGAACTCCGCCACCGACTCATGCATCCAAAATCATTTATGAATTTCTGTGTAAATGATGAGGAAAAGAAAAAAGCGGGTGACGCTATCAGATGGCTTGCCGAAGAGGGCCAGAAACTTTTAGCTGCAAGCAGCCAAAGTTTGGACAACTTCGACACTTGGAGCAAATAAGGCTATGACCATCCGCACCCGGCTCAGTTTGTGGTATGCGGTGGTCATGTTCGTTGCGCTGATGATCATGGGTGTCCTGTTGTATTATCAAATCATCATCGAGCCCCGTGAACGCGCGCGGAGACATCCCGAACGCCACCATACGGAACAGGCCATTGAGCAGGATATATTTGAAGACGTAACCGGCATCGTGATGTGGTGCGCCGTGCCGGCGGTGCTGTTGAGCATCGGCGGCGGCTGGTGGCTCATGAAAAAATCCCTCGCTCCGGTTGCCGGGCTCACGCAGGCCGCCGAAAAAATCAGCGCGTTTAATTTGAACGAACGCCTGCCTCACACCGGCAACGGCGATGAACTGGACCGCCTCACCGAGGTTTTCAATGGAATGCTGGCGCGGCTCGACGACTCGTTCAACCGCGCCCGCGAATTCACGCTGCACGCTTCGCACGAACTCAAGACGCCGCTCACGGTTTTGTGCGGCGAGACGGAGACCGCCCTGCGCGATGAATCGCTTTCTGCCGCCGAACGCGAACGCGCCGCCAGCCTGCTCGATGAATTGCGCCGTCTGACGCGCATCGTGGACGGCCTCACGCTGCTGGCCAAAGCTGACGCGGGCCAGGTTGCGTTGAAACTGGAGCCGGTGCGATTTGACGAACTCGTGCGTGACAATTTTGCCGACGCGCAAATCCTCGCCGAGCCGCAGGGCATCCAGGTGGAACTGGCCGGTTGCGAGGGAATCACGGTCCGTGGCGACCGCCATCGTCTGCGTCAATTGTTGCTGAACCTCGCGGACAACGCCGTCAAATACAACCAGCCGCAAGGCCGCGTGACGATGAGTTTGCGTCGGGCCAACGACGCGGCGGAATTCACCATTGCGAACAGCGGCCCGGGAATTTCACCCGAGGTTTTGCCGCGCGTCTTCGACCGGTTCTTTCGTGGCGACCCGGCGCACAGCCCGGTTGTGGACGGCTGCGGCCTCGGTTTGAGCATTGTGCAATGGATTGTTTCCGCGCATAACGGAACCATAAAAATTGAATCCGTGCCGTTCAAACTGACAACAGTCACCGTTCGTCTGCCGCTGGACAAAAAATAAATGGAACATCCAACATCCCTTGCCACGCCACAGCGAAGCGGCGCGCTGTGCATTTCCGTCTTACTCTCATTGGTGGCAACGCCGGTGGTGTATTGCATCCTGCGCACGGCCCGGAAAAATTCCCTGCCCGATTCAGGGAAAACGGATTCAATAAGGAACCCATGAAACCAGGAACCGGCTTCTCTCCTGCATTCTTGGTTTCCTTATTCAATACACCAGCACCGCCGTGTCCTGTGCTGACTTCACCACCTCATCGAACTTTCGGTCAGTTTTTGGTGTTTTGAGTGGGACTCGAACTGAAAATGTCTTTGCGTGAAACTGGAGTGTTTGATTCTGGTACTTTGCGCGGCTTGAACTCACGAACCAGACGCTGCGCTTCGGCGATTTGTTCCTGTGTTAACCGGCTCGACGACTCTATCTTTCATTTCGACGACATCTTCAATAAAAATTGCCATACTTTCTTTCTCCATAACTAAAGGAATTCAAACGCTCCTTGCCCCAATCGTCCATCCCAAATTGATTTTGGCAGCGACGGTTTTCTTCGCCCGGCGCGGAAGTTTCCCCCGACCTCCGGAGTGCGCCCGTCCCCGGGCGCAGCAACGTGACAAAGCAGGCCGGCATCGGTTTGGCGAAAGCGCGTCGCCGTTTGTGCATTGCTGTGGCCGGGGATGGCCACACTCCGACGTTGGCGGAGAGGGAGAATCGTTCGCCGTCCCTCCGCGCCTTTGCGCCTTGGCGTGAGGTTTTGTGAAAATGCCGCGCCTGAACGGAGCTTTTGAATTTCCACGCTGCGTTGCTACAAAGATACCAGCCCTACGGGCCTGTCTTTCTTCGTTCATCACCCTTTGTAAAGTCATGCGTGCCGATAATCAGAGAGACGACGGTTTCGCCCTCCAAGTAAAACAGCAAGCGCAAATCGCCTTCAATTTCAATGGCGTAAATCGTGCGACCGTAGTTCGCTGAAAGCCGCAGGATTTTATGCGTCCGCAATCGCGGATCAAAAGGGTCTTCCTTGAAAATTTTCCATGTTTTGCGCGCAGATTCCTTTTGCGCAGGAGGCAAACGGTAAAAGCTCGTCCAGAACCGCTCCACCGCGCGGTAGCGATATTTCATTGCAGACGGGACGGCGGCGTTTCGTGCAAAGCGGTTTCCATGTCCACAAAACGCCCGGCCTCGGCATCTTTCATGGCTTCTTTGAACTCGTCTGGAATCCAGGAATCGTCATTTTCCACGACGAACTTGGCCACTTGAGCACGTTCCTTTGCGGACAACCCTTTAAACTGCTCAATGATTTCGGTTGCACTCATGGCTTAATTATCAATCGAAATTTGTTTTTTTGCAAGGCGCTTTAACCTTGGTCGTCCATCCAAAAATGATTTTGGCGGCGGGGGTTTTCCTCGCCACGGCTTCCGTCTTCATCGGATTTCGACGGGACAAGCCGGCGAGACAAGCGCGTCGGCTCCTACAATTTTAGATTTTTCAACGAAAATCTTCCACGTCCAAGCCGCTGCCTTCGATGATGCTTTTCAGCGTGCCGATGGGAATGGGTTTGTTTCCGTGCATGGCCACAATCACCTGCCGGCCATTTTCGTGACGCTATTTCTGATGGCTGCCGGATTGCGCCACCAATTCAAAGCCGTGCCGGCGCAGAATCTTGATGACTTCCCTGGCGTTACAAACTGGAAATCGCCGGCTCACGGCATGGCGAGTTCCATCAATTTTGCGCCTTTGTGCAGCTTGACGGGCGAGGGTTCAAACCAAAGTTCCAATGCCTCCTTCGCGTTGGCAATCGCTTCTGCTTCCGTGTCTCCGGCGGAAGCGCAGCCGGGCAGTTCCGGGAAAACCGCCGACCAGCGATTCGTTTCGGGGTCTAATTCAACCAAAAGGCGCAATTTCATGCTGACAATTTAACCGTGATTTCCCATTGAGGCAAGCGCACACCGTCATTGCCCAAATCCACCACGACTACGTCGCCGTGACTAAATCTGCTCATAATTCACTTCCGGCGCCGGCCCAAGTTTTTCCCGGGTGTCCGCGGCGAGGCTGTCCATCAGCGCTTCCATCGCGCGCTGGCGTTCGAGGAATTTCAAGTAATGCAGGATTTCGCGCGCCACCGGTTCGGGCTGGCGCCTGATTTCTTCAATCAAAATTTCCCGCGCACTCATGGTTTTATCATCCGGCATAATTCGTCTTTGGCAAGCGGGATAGCCCCGGCCGTCCATCCCCAATTGAGATCGGGTATCGGGCTTTGGACTTACCAGACAACGGGGTTTGCATTCGCGCTCGACCCGGTGGCTGCGAACCGCTACTTTCCCGCCTGTCTCACCACGAGGTGAATTATGGATGAACTGTTGAAAATTTTGCAGGCCAACGCGACCGAGTCGCGAGAGAACATTGCGAAGATGCTGAACGTCTCTGTCGCGGAGGTGAACAAGCGCATCGCCAAATACGAAAAGAGCGGGGTCATCCGCGGTTACCAGGCCATTCTGAACGGGGACCAGCTTGAGCCCGACACAGTCACGGCCGTCATCGAGGTCAAGGTGTCGCCCCAGCGCGAGGGCGGGTTCAACACCGTCGCCACACGCATCAGCCGTTTTCCCGAAGTGCGCTCGGCGTATCTCATGAGTGGCACCTACGACGTGTTGTTGTTCGTCGAAGGCCGCAACCTGCGCGAAGTGGCCGCATTCGTCAGCGAACGGCTGTCGCCACTCGAAGGCGTATTGTCCACGTCCACCCATTTCATGCTCAAAACCTACAAGCGCCTCGGCGTGTTGATGGAATCCGGCCATGCAGAAGAAAGACTCAGTGTCGCTCCGTAACCGCGTCAACGCGACGGTGCGCGACATCCCGCGCTCGGGCATCCGCGACTTCTTCGACATCGTCAGCACGATGAAGGACGTGATCAGTCTGGGCATCGGCGAGCCGGATTTTGACACGCCCTGGCACGTACGGGAATCCACGATGTTCGCGCTCGAACGCGGCGTGACACATTACACCAGCAACTACGGCTATCTCGAACTCCGCAAGGCACTGGCCAAATACGTGGCAAAAAATTTTGGTACGGAATACAACCCGGAGAACGAAATCCTCATCACCGTCGGCGTGAGCGAGGCGCTGGACCTCGCCTTGCGCGCGCTGATCACGCCCGGCGACGAAGTGCTTTATCACGAACCGTGCTACGTGTCGTATCGCGCCACCATCCTGTTCGCGCACGGTGTGCCGGTGGCGGTTGAAACCAAACCCGAAAATGGCTTCCGTCTCACGCGTGCGATGCTCGAAGCGAAAGTGACGCCCAAGACGAAGGTGTTGATGCTGAATTTTCCGAACAATCCCACCGGCGCGGTCATGGGCCGGCAGGATTTGGAGGACATCGCCGCATTTGCCCGCGAGAGCGATCTCATCGTCGTCACGGACGAAATTTACGGTGAACTGACCTACGACTCCCCGCATACGAGCATTGTCGGCCTGCCGGGCATGCGCGACCGGACGATTTTCCTGCACGGCTTCTCGAAGGCGTGGGCGATGACCGGTTACCGCCTCGGCTACGCCTGCGGTCCGGCGGAACTCATCGAGGCGATGATGAAAATCCATCAGTACACGATGCTCTGCGCCTCTTCCATGGGGCAGAAAGCCGCGATTGAAGCCCTGGCCCGGCCGGATACGGACGTGGGCGAAATGGTGGACGAATATCGCCGCCGCCGGAATTTCATCGCCGCGGCATTCAAAGACATGGGCATTGAATGTCACCGTCCACTCGGTGCGTTCTACGCATTTCCGAGCGTGGCCAAATTCGGCATGAAGTCGAAGGACTTCGCGTTGAAGTTTCTACACGAGGAAAAGGTGGCCGCGGTGCCGGGCACCGCTTTCGGCGAATGCGGCGAAGGCTTCATCCGTTGTGCCTACGCGACGAGCATGGAAAATCTCAAGGAAGCGATGGTTCGGTTGAGGCGGTTTGTTGGAAAACTTTGATGGGTTGTGGGTAGGGCGCGTCACTTCCGCCTTCGCAATGCTACGGCGGGACAAGCCGTGCGCGCCGTGGGCCGCGTTGGGACGAGCGGCGGGCAGAGGACTGCCCGCCCTACCAAATCAATACAACACCACCAGTCCCGCTTTTCTGCGCCACCATTCACACTTCAACTTCTCCCGTTTCATGCCGTGCGCTTCGCCGCACGATACGCCTGCTCTTCGATTCCCTTGGGAATCGCCAATGATCATAAGGAAGCTTGCGAATCATCTTCGGCGGTGGAGTTGGTTTTTGGCCCGGATGGTTGGGTTATTTGCAGCCGCGTCTGAGCGCGGTTGACCAACTCAAGCATCGTCACGGACGCGGCGGCCCGCCGCTCGGCTTTCTCGATTCGCGCAAATTCGCCGTAAACTTCCGCGCGCACCGGTTCGTTTTGCGAGGGCAGTTCCTGTCCGCCGCCAGTGCGCATGGCGTGCAGAATGTGGTGGGCGTTGATGGCCTCCAGCGGGCGCGCGGGTGCGTAGGCGGATTCGGTGCCGGCGATTTCGGTGACGAGCCGCGCGGCGAGGAGCATCTGCAAGACCTGTTGCGCGAGCTTGGTTGGAATGCCCAATTCAGCGGAAATTTCCTGGATGGTGACCGGCGGCAGGCCGCGCTGGAACCGCTGTCCGATGCACGTCATCAGCCGCAGTGCAACGAATTCGCGTCCGCGCTGGTTGACGTTCTCCGCCAGTTTGTCCTGCAGATACACCACGCGATTTTGGAAGGCGTAGGCGACCTGTGCGCCGAACAGCAGAATCAGCCAGGAAAAATAAAGCCCGATCATGAATATGGGCACGAGGCCGAGACTGCCGTAAATCTTGCTGTTGGAAACGACGCGGGAAACGTAGAGGAAACCGAAGATGTTGTTCAAATACCACAACGACCCGCCGACAGCACCACCGACAAACGCTGCGCTGAACCGGACCGGGGTGTTCGGCACGAGCTGATAAACCAGCGTGAAGGTCAGCCACAAAACCACGAGTGGCAGAAGCTGGAAAATCAGGCCGCCAATGAACGGCGTTTGGGCAACGAGATTTCTGGCGGTTTGCAAATGCGAGCCGCCGGTCAACCCCAGCGCCGCGACAATGGCGAGCGGACCAAGCGTGATGGTCGTCCAATAAAGCACGACCCGAAGCAGCCAGTTCCGTCCGCGGGTCACGCCCCAGATATCGTTGAACGTGTCTTCGATGTTCGCGAGCATCTGGATGGCCACATAAACCAGCAACAACATGCCGATCACGCCGAGTGTGACGCTGCGGGTGTTCTGGATGAATTTATGAATATATTGGGCAGCTTCCTTTTGCGCGACGGCCACCTGCGTGTCGCCACCGGAATCACCCGCGCCGGCCGCGACAACATTGGTTTCCGCGACGGAATTCGTGGGCGTCAATACGACCGACATGCCGGGGCTGAGATTGAGTGAAACCGCCTGGTCATTGGTGCTGAGCGTTGCGGGTGGCATGACGTTGGAAACCAGTTTGTCAATCGCCCGGTAAATTTGTTCCTCGCCTTCGTTTTTGAGCAGGCTGCTGGTGACGCTGATGGCCACCGCGAGCAACGGGATGAGCGCCAGCAGCGTTGTATAGGACAACGCCGCCGCGCGGACGGGACAGCGGTTGCGCACGAAACTCCTGATGACCAGCGCGCAAAGGTGCGCGAACCGTTCGAGCCGGCTCAGTTCGCTTTCCGCGCCGGAGTAAACGCCGGTCAAAATTTTAATGAGACGTGAAAACGGCTTTATTGCCATGCGTTGCGCCACGCTAACAAACCCATCCGCCAAGTCAATCGGCGCGCGAATCCGCCTTCATTAAAATTCCGGCGCGATAAATCCGCTTTATCGCCGCCGCAAAATCCGCACAATGTCCGTGCAGGCATCCGTAGCTCAATTGGATAGAGCTTCTGACTTCGGATCAGAAGGTTGCAGGTTCGAGTCCTGCCGGATGCGCCAGAAAAATCGGCGTCGGATCATTTCATGAAACAACTCGTCAAATCCGCCCTCATTTGCGCTCTTTTTTTGATGTTTTTTGGCGGAGCGACGCTTTCGGCTCCAGCAGCCGATGGCACCATGGCCTGGCCCGCACTTACTTCCCAAACCCGTCCGTGGACTTATTGGTGGTGGATGGGCAGCGCGGTGGACAAGACGAATCTCACCCGCGAATTACAGCGTTACCATGACGCCGGGCTGGGCGGCGTCCACATCATTCCGATTTACGGCGCGAAAGGCTGGGAATCGAATTACATCAGCTACCTCGGTCCGGAATGGATGGAGATGCTGGGCTACACCGTTTCCGAGGCGCAACGGCTGGGTCTGGGGGTGGACATGACCACCGGCACCGGCTGGTGTTTCGGTGGACCGGATGTCTCCGACGGCGACGCCAACGCGAGCGTCGTTGTAAAAACTTACGACCTTGGCGTTGGTGAAAGACTGGAGGAAAAATTTAACCGCGAATCCATTCAGGCACTCGTCGCTTTCTGGCCGGATGGAAAATCAATTGACCTGACCGATTCCATTACCACCAATGGCGAGATGTTCTTTTCTCCGCCTGGCAATTGGATTGGAACCGAAACTTCCGTGCCTCCCAAAATCTGTCGTGTGTATGCCATTTCGCAAAAACCGTCCGGCCAAAAGGTCAAGCGCGCCGCGCCGGGCGGGGAAGGCTGGATGCTGAACCCGCTTTATCCGCCGGCGATGAGCAATTATCTCCGCCGCTTCACCGATGCGTTCGTCAATTACGACGGCCCGAAGCCGCGCGCGATGTATCAGGATTCCTACGAATACAAATCCGACTGGTCGCCGGATTTTTTCGCGCAATTTGAAAAGCGGCGTGGATACAAGTTGCAAGCCGAACTGCCCGCACTCTTCGGCACGAACCGGGACGCCCACGCCGCCCGTGTCAAATCTGATTACCGTGAAACCATTTCCGACATCATGACGGAGGAATCGGAGCCGCTCTGGGTTGCGTGGTCGCATGAGCGGGGTTTCATTACGCGCTACTAGGCACACGGCTCGCCGGGCAATCTGCTGGATATCTATGCCGTGGCCGACATTCCCGAAACGGAAATGAACCGCACCCATCAAAATCCGCTCGTTTCCAAATTCGCCTCCTCTGCCGCGCACGTCACCGGTAAGCTGCTTGTCAGCGCCGAGACCGGCACGTGGCTCGCGGAACATTTCACCGAAACGCTCAGCGAAATGAAGTCCCTCGTGGACGACATGTTCCTCTCCGGCGTGAACCACGTTTTTTATCACGGCGCCTGTTATTCGCCGGACGAAGCCGGCTGGCCGGGCTGGTTGTTTTATGCCTCGACGGAAATGAACCCGCGCAACTCCATCTGGCGCGACGTGCCTGCGCTTAACGACTACGTTGCGCGCTGCCAGTCCATTTTGCAGTCAGGCAAACCGGACAACGACATCCTGCTCTACTGGCCGATTTATGATTATTGGAATGACCCGACCAACGAGTTGCCGCCACTGAAGATCGAGTCGCAGCAAATCTGGTTTGAAAACCAACCTATTGGCAAAACCGCGCACGAACTTTGGAATCGCGGCTACGCCTTCGACTACGTTTCCGACCGGCAATTGCAGTCGGCTAAAGTCATTGATGGGAAAATCCAGATGTCCGGCGGGACTTACTGGGTCATCGTCGTGCCGGAGTGCAAACTGATGCCGCTGGAAACATTCAAGCGACTGCTTGCGCTGGTTCAGGGCGGGGCAAAGTTAGTAATGAACACGCCGCCACAAGATATTTCAGGCTGGGGCGATTTGGAAAAACGACGAGCGGAATTCAAATTGCTTCTAATGACAATGCCACGCGGAGGCATTGAGAATGCCTTTGTCATTCGGTCGAGTTTTGGCAAAGGCGTAATATTTAGGGGAGTATCTGGAAATGATTCATACCCAGTACAGACGATTGTTGAGCCAGAGGAAATGCCTCGTGATGGGCTTTCTTTTGTCCGTCGTTCATTCGATGGCGGCTGGAATTATTTCATCGTCAATCGCTCTGAAACCAATTTTGACGGTTGGGTCACGCTCGGCCGCCCGGCCAAATCCACTGTCATTTTGGACCCGATGACCGGCAATTCTGGCGTAGCGGTGACTCGACAGAGCGCCGCAAACTCAACGAAAGTTCATCTACAACTCGCTCCCGGCGAGTCCATCATTCTCCGCGCGTTTGCCAATGAGGAAGTCAAAGGCCCGGCGTGGAATTATTGGCAACCCAGCAAAAAATTCGTTCAAATCACCGGCCCGTGGAACGTCAAATTCATCCAAGGCGGGCCGGTGCTGCCGGCCGATTTCCAGACGACGAAGCTCGCCTCGTGGACAACTTTTGCTGACACAAACGCACAGGCTTTCGCTGGCACTGCGAAATACGAAATCAATTTTGATGCGCCCCAAAAAATCAATAAGAGATGTTTCCTCAGCCTCGGTGATGTGCGCCAGAGCGCGCGGGTGAAATTGAACGGCAAGGATTACGGTGCGCTCATCACGCCGCCATTCCGCGTCTTGGTGGACAATTTGAAACCGAAAGGCAACGTGCTCGAAGTTGAAGTCACCAGCGTCGCCGCCAACCGCATCCGTGACCTCGATCGTCGCGGCGTGCCTTGGAAAAAATTCCACGACATCAATTTCGTCAACCTCAACTACGAGCCCTTCGACGCGGCGGATTGGCCGCTGACGGATTGCGGCCTGCTTGGCCCGGTGACTTTGACGGCGGTGGTGCTTGAGCAGCCGGCGTCAGCGGGAAACTGACTTCTCAAACCACTCGCGCACTTCGGCGTCGAGCGATTTCAAGTCCGGGCGCGTGTTCGCGGCGGCAACGGCGTCGGTCCATTCCTGGTTCAAATCACCGAGTTCGACATTCGCGCCGACGCGGACAAAAATCGGCATTTGATGCAAGTCCGCGTTGACGGTGATGGTCTGGCCGCCGTTGTAAATTTTTTCCGGATTCCACGCGTCGCGCCACTGGCTGATGGACGGCAGATAAACCTCCTGCGTTCGCTGATTCTTTTGCCAGATGGGCGAAACCAGAATGTCCGGGCCGTAAAGATACGTCCACCAGTTCGACCACGCGGCGGGCGCTTTCGGTTCGACCAGAAACAACGGGCGCACGATGGGCATGCCGGTTTCATGGGCGACTTTCGCCTGTTCAAAACTGTAATCGGCCAGCCGGGTGTGCAGTCGCGCATAAAGCCGCCAGATGGCAATCAATTTCGCGTCGTAGCTCGGCGGATTGTGAAAATTCCAGAACGCGCGATTTGTGGTTGGCCCAACTTCCATGATGGGCGTGAAGCAACTGAAGCCGAGCCAGCGTCCACAGACTTCCGTGTCCATGGATTGGTGGTTGTAACCGCCCGTGTCCGAGCCCCAGTTGGGGTAACCCATCACAGCGGCGCGTTGCACGGCGATGATTTCGGCGCGCAAACCTTCCTGCGTGCCGCCGATGTCGCCGCCCCAAAAAACCCCGTAAGCCGAACTGCCGTTGTAAGCCGCGCGCGGCATGCAGACGAAATCGTCGCCGCGATATTGTTCGGCAATGTCATAGGCGGCTTTAAGATACATGACCGGATACGCATTGCGATTTTCGCGGATGCTCCGGCCATCAAAAACGTGGTAGGGCCCGCTTTCCGGGATGTTCTCCTCCGCGCGGTCCATTTTGAAACCGGCCAACCCGAGCTTCAGCAGTTTGGCGACCCCGTCCTGCCAGTATTTTTTTGCATCGGGATTGGTGAAGTCCGCCAGCGGGTAATTGTTCGTCGTGGGCTTTTGTCCGGCGCTGGCCAGCGTCCAGCCCCGGTTCAAAGCGTTCGTTTTCATTTGTCCTTGAAAATACGGTCCGATCCACAGGAACATCTGCATGTTTTGCCCGTTGAGCCACTTGATGGATTCGGCGAAATTCGGCAGCCGGTTCGTATCAATTTCGAAATCGTCACAGCCGTTTGTGCCAGGCCCCCAGGGACGGTCCACCCAGTAAATGCCAAGGGGAATGCCGTAGGCCTTCATCAACAACACATCCTCCATGAACTCGGAATTGAACGGGCCGGTGACGGGCGTGCCGTCGTAATAATTTGTCCGTTGCGTGTTTTCATCGCGCCAGCGCCAGGTGCCATACATCCATTTGGGCGGCAGGAACGGCGGCCCGGCGTCGAGCGCGTGCGCGCGAACGAGCGCGGCAGGGTTGTCAGCAGTGTAGAATTTTGCCTCGAATGACGGACCTTCAAATTCGATCTTCACCCGGTTGGAAACACTCGCGCAAAAATCAAAACGGCCTGGCCAGTTTCCCTTCACCAAAACCGCATAGCCGCGCGACGAAATGTAAAACGGCGCATAGACCGCCAACGTCGGTTTGACAATCATGTCCACGGTCTCGCCGCGGAGGTTCATGGCGGCGGTGATGTTTGTCGCCCACGAATTCGTCTGCGGTCCGTCCACGACGCGCTCCATCAGGCCGGTGAAGTATTCGTTCGCGCCTGCGTCCATGGCCAATCCCCACCTGACGATGTCCGCGTCCGGCGTCGCGGAAAGCCGGATGGAGAAGTCGTTCCCATCCGGTTTCAAAGCGATTTTCACCATCCGCCCGTCGGGCATCGTGATTCCCGCCTGCTGGCCCGGCTCCTCTGGTGTTCTGGTGAAAGGAACGGGCGGGAGCAGCGTCCGGCCGGTTGCCGTTTCATAAAACAACCCATCAATTTTGACCGGGCAAATCCGGGAAAGCGTCGTGGTCTTGGTGGACGTGCAGCCGGCGAGCAGAATGGACGCAAACAGAACCGGCAACAGCGGCAGGGCAATTTTTCGTTTCATGGGCGCAACTTAATTACGGCGAAATCCAAAACCGCGCAATGCTGAAGGCGGAATTACAAACCAGCCATCGCCGATTGTGAACAACTAATTTTTGAGCTTTGGCGCGCAGCCGCTACGATGACGCCATGCCCGATGACTATGGCCAGCTCCTCGACGCGACGATCCAACATCTGGAAGATTTGAAATCGCGCGGCGTGCACCACGTCGCCGTTTCGCCCGAGACGCTCCGCGCACTGGCGCAACCTGTGCCACGGCCAGTTGTAGGTAGGGACGCGCGGGCCGCGCGTCCGGCGGAAGTCCCGACTGCCCCTTCGGACGAGCCGGCGGCTCGTCCCTACCAAAAAACAACCTCCGCGCCACCGCGTTCTTCTCCGCCCGCGCCCGTTGCCGAGCAGGCGACCTTGCTGGCGCTGCCGGGCGAAACGATTCCCATCCAGGCTCCGCCACTCGATCCACAAGCGAAAGCTGAGGCGTTTGCCGCGTTGCGTGAACGTGCGCTGGCATGCGTCAAGTGCCCGCACCTCGCGTCGTCGCGCAAGAACGTCGCGTTCGGCGTCGGCAGCATTGACGCGCAACTCATGTTTATCGGCGAGGCTCCGGGGGCGGATGAAGACGAACAAGGCGAGCCATTCGTCGGTAAGGCCGGCCAGTTGCTCACGAAAATCATCCAAGCGACGGGACTGAAGCGCGCGGACGTTTACATCGCCAACATTTTGAAATGCCGCCCTGACACCCCCGGCCAATCCACCGGCAACCGCAAGCCCACCAGCGACGAAATGGCCACGTGCATTCCGTATCTGCAAGAGCAGATTGATTTGATCCGGCCCAAGGTCATCGTGGCACTGGGCGCGGTAGCGGTGGAGGGGCTGCTGGGCAAGACCCTCGGCATCACGAAACTGCGCGGTGCCTGGAAAACGTATCGCGGCACGCCGCTCATGCCCACGTATCATCCGGCGTATCTCCTGCGCAACCAGGCCATGAGCGAGAAGCGCAAGGTGTGGGAGGACATGCTGGCCGTGATGGAAAAACTCGGAATGCCCATCAGCGAAAAGCAGCGGCGGTTTTTCTTGAAGGCGTGAAAACTAAAAGACGTCTGCGAATTTCCCGCGCGCTGAAAATTATTTATTGCCCGGCTCAATCGCAAAAAAGTGGACGCCGGACTGCCCGATGGAATTGATTTCCGCCGCGATTTTTTCCGCGTGCGGTTTAATCTCCGGCCAGTTGCCACGCCCCAGAATGAACACGGCCAACTTTCGCCCGCGAAGATTTTGTTGATGCAACAAATTTTGATCCGTCGTCACCAGCACGTCAAAACCGGCCTCTTCGGCGAGCGCGAGTAATTCGCTGTTTTTCTTACCCGCCCAGCCGAGTTGAAACGTGCGGCGCACTTCATGGCCCGCCAGATGCGTTTGCAGAGGTTTGGGAACGCCCTGGTCGAAAAGAATTTTCACGCGGCGGTTGCCAGGCGGATTTCCTGCGCGGCTTCCAGTTGCGCGCGGGTCACGCCTTCATACCATTCGAGGAACTGTTCGAGCGTGCCGCCGTGATCGAGATGATCGAAGAACGTCTGCGCCGGAATGCGCGTGCCTTTGAAGACCAGCGCGCCGCTCATCACCTGCGGATGCTGCGAGAAAACGTCAGGCAATTTATGCTTACCCGTCATGTTCCAATAATGCCTCCGTTTGGCTTTGAAGTCAAAGCGAAGTCTGGGAAGACATGCTGGCCGTGATGGAAAAACTCGAAATGCCCATCAGCGAAAAGCAGCGGAATTATTTTTTGAAAGGTTAAAGCCACTGCGCCGTTAAAGCGGGCAACTTGGCGCGGTTTTTTCTGCCCGGCGACGAGCACGACTATCGTCATTTGCAATCACTTTTCTCCGATGCTTTCGGCGAGATTGCAGCGGCAGGAGTAATTGCAACGCATTTGTTGGAGTAGCGGGCGCGGTTGTTAAATCACCATCGCGCGGGGCGTTTTTTGTGTTATTATTTTTCATCAGCGTCACGCCTTGTGAATGGCGTTTTACTTAACGAAAAGAGTGCAAAAAAACCGAGATGTCCCTTTTGGCGAAAAAACAATGAAACAATGGCTTAAAAATGCGAAAGCCGCTGAATTGTTGATTGTTAGTGAGCGAACGATCAAACGCTGGATGACTCGTCCGGCAGCGCGTGGCGCTCTTGGGGCTGTCAGGTATGGTAAGCAGTGGCGAATCCCGCTCCTCAATGATGGGTCAACGTGGGAAATCCATGCAGACCACCGCTTGCGAACGGCTGGCGTTCTTCTAAAGCCACTTTGGCAAAGAGATCTGGAAAAACGCGGCAAGGAGTTCGCCCGCTGCGAGCTTGAATCGTATCGCCTGTGGCTGGCCGCTCATTCGCAGCTTTTGGAACGAGAGAGAATCACAGAAGAAGACGTAAAAGCGGTTCTTTTACTTTGGCAGTCGGCCTGCGAAATTCTCGATTCACTGCCCAAAGGAACGGAAGTGGATAAACTCAAACCCAATTTTTCCGACCAACTCCGGGCGCGCAATTTTTCAGAAGACAGAATCCGCTTCATCATGTCGTACTGGCCGAAGCAAAAACATTTCAAGCTAGTCCGCGACGCTCACACATCGGAGCAACTTGAGAAAATCCGGCGCAGAGTGGATACCGCACAAGCCGTCAAAATGTGCAAAAATCTTGGTAAAAAACCAACGGCGGAAAATCTGCGTCCGTTGCTTCACAAAGACATAATGAAGCACCTTAACGACACGTGGGAGAAATTGCCGGGCATCGTTGTTAAAAATCCAACAGAGGAAGAAATGCGCCATATTACTATGGCAAGCGTTCAAGACCAAATTATGGGAAAACCACCGCCTCTCGTAACCTTTGACTTGCGGCAACCTCAAAATGGACTTGCTCTGCGGACAGTCCGAAATCGGCACCCACTAAAAAAGTCGCCACAAAAAGAAATCATAGCGGCGGTTTATGATGTTCAGAACAGCATCCCCGGCGTTGACGAAAGACCGCACAGTGGCAAGACCCCCATACGCGATTCTAAACTTTCAAAAAATTCGGATTGAACGGCCAGTCATTCACACCCATGACGCAAATCACGGTTCAGCGGGTTTGTCCGGCATTCCCTGGCTTTTGCCTGGTGTCTTTTTATCCCGCATCCCAAACAAAAGGAACGCTCCGGCAGTGGCAGCTATAATGGTGACAAACTGAACGAAAAAGCGGGTGAAAATTATTTTTGAACCTTCTGGTGGAGCAAATAGGAAACGGTAGCCCTGATGATGCCCCCAGCCCGTCCACTCAAACGGAGGGAAAAGGCCGTTCAAAATCACCAGCAGTAAGCCGAGGCCAAGCACAATTCGCTGGGGGTTGTGTTTAGACGCAGAAATCTCCATCCACTTCATTTTTAACCGCCTCACTTCTCGGACTAACGAGAAGAAAATCAAGACAGAGATTGCAATTAAAAGAACACCAAGGATCACACAACTAGCCACTAATCCCCAATCAACCAGTTCATCGGCAGGCTTGGTTTTCTGCGGCGGAGTATTATCAGGAAACTCCTGAATGACCGGCTGCGTTTCCGTATCTGGAACGAAGCCGAACTCGTCCGCTCGCGGTTTTGAGTTTAACTTTTTGGAATTATTGGCTGTCGTTGGTGTTTTGGCAGGAAGCGGAGTGGTATCGTCCCATGTTGGTGTTTTAGTCCCCTTGCCAACCAGTCCGACCAAAGGCTTGGTTTTATTCGTAGCTGCCGTGTTGGTACCGCTTGGAGAAATTTTCTGTTCAGCCGCAATCTGGTCAAAAATGTCACCAGCAGAAGTATTGTTGGTTCCCACCGCATTCGTGGTTGTCTGTTTCGCGGGCAATTGAACAGCGACTGCCAGCAGCACCAGTAGCGCACACGCCAACGGATTTGCCTTCATGCCGCGAGTTTAGCGGGATTCAACCGACGGGCAAGGCCAAGACACAGCAACGCCTTTTACAAAAACCCGTCTTTCGCTAAAAGCGGGATTCCATTCGCAGGCGGCAGACGCAATTTTGCCCTCTAGGTCAATTCACTTTAGCCGGTTGTGCTTTGCTCTGACTCACGTTTCCGCTATAACCACCCGCCATGCATCAAATCATCCAGTGGTTGGGCGATTGGTATAATCATGCACTGCAAACGGGCGGCTATCCCGCCATCGCGCTCATGATGGCGGTGGAAAGTTCGGTGTTCCCGCTGCCCAGCGAAATTGTGATTCCCCCGGCAGCGCATTGGGCGGCCACGGGACAAATCCCGTTGAGCCTGTGGGGCATCGTGCTGGCGGGCACCATCGGGTCGTGGTTTGGCGCCACGCTGATGTATTGGGCGTCGCGGATTGCCGGCCGGCCGCTCGTGCTGCACTTCGGCAAATACGTTTTCATTTCAGCACAAAAAGTGGAAGGCGCGGAACGCTGGGCGGCGCATTACGGCCCGATGGGCATTTTCATTTCGCGCCTGCTGCCGGTGGTGCGGCATCTCATCGGCATTCCGGCGGGCATTGTGCGAATGGATTATCTGAAATTTTCCCTGTTCACGCTGCTCGGCTCGGCCATCTGGTGCTCGGTGTTGTGCTGGCTGGGCGTGAAGATGGGGCAGGATGAACAATTGATGAAAGGCGAGTATCATCGCGTCACCCTCTGGCTCGCGGGCGCGATGCTGGTGCTCGGCGGACTGTACTATTTCTTCGTGCATCGCCACATGAAACGAAGTGAGAAGTAAGAAGGTCGAAGAGCGAACGGAATCAGCTTTCAGAATCCGTACTACCATCTGTGAAAATTTTGTTTTCCTGCGCCAATTTTCCAACGCAGAGGCGCGGAGAACGCAGAGTTTAATTTCCTCCGCGGGCCTCGGCGTCCTCTGCATCTCTGCGTTAAGGCTTCCGGACGTTTGGTTGCGGCTTAGCGCCGCTTGCTCGCGATTTATCGGAGTTGCGCCTTTGCGTTGAAATTCCGCCCGTCGCCCCCCAGCTCCTACTTGATGAGGTTAAAGCTGAACGGATACTTGTAATCCTCGCCGTTGTTGGCCTTGATGCCTGCAATGATGACGAGGATCAGATAGGCAAGGCCAATCAATGGAAACAGCAAGGACATGAGCATGCCGAGGTGGATGAACGACAACACAACGGACGCAATAATGCCGGCGATCCACACAATGAGCGCCGTAATTTGAAAATTCAGCGCCATCTTGCCGTGGACCTCCACGGATGGGAATTCGTTCTTCTTGATCTGCCAGATCAGCAGTGTGCAAAGGCACGGAATACACGGAACCAGACCGCCCAGGTGGCACAACATGTTCCACATGCGGGCCTGACTTTCGTTGGAACCGGGAGTAGGTGGAGGTGTCTGGGCCGGAGGTATTTGATTTTCTGGCATAGATTTCCTTTCTTGGATTTGCTCGCTCATTACGCCGATTTGATTCGCCGCGCAAGAATGAATTTTACCGTAAAATCTCTTTGCGCCTTGGCGGCTTTGCGTTGAAATTCCGTTGTGCCTGCGATTGAAGCCATCCGCAAAAAACTGGGCGTCCTGCCGCATAAACCGGGCATCTACCTGATGAAGGACCGGTTCGGCACGGTCATTTACGTCGGCAAGGCGCGCGACCTGCGCAAGCGCGTGAGCCAGTATTTCCACCCGTCGCGGCGCCTGGGCTGGGACTTGAAATTCAACGCGCTCATCGAGGCCATCCACGATTTCGATGTGCACGTCGTGCGGAGCGAACCGGAGGCGTTCCTGCTCGAAGGCAAGCTCATCAAGGAATTTCATCCGCGCTACAACATCAGTTTCCGCGACGACAAACGGTTCCTGATGCTCAAGGTGAATTTGAACGACCCGATCCCGAACTTCACTTTCACCCGGCTGAAAAAGGACGACGGCGCGCGTTATTTCGGGCCGTTCTCGAATTCCGGCGCTTTGCGCAACACGCTGGCGCTAGTGCGGCGGCAGTTCAATCTGCGCGGCTGCCGCGTGTTCACGCCGGGCGAGGCCGACTACAAGCATTGCCTCTACGCGCACCTGAAATACTGCACCGCGCCGTGCATCGGCAACGTAACGCACGAACAATACCTGGAGCAGGTGAACGCCGCGTGCGATTTCATCGAAGGCCAGTGCCACGAAATGAAGGAGCAGCTCGAAGTCGAAATGCGCAAGGCCGCCACCGCGCAGGATTACGAGAAAGCAGCCGGCCTGCGCGATCTCATCTCCGACCTGAACGAGACGACGAAGAAGGAACGAAAATTTGAGCGTGTGCCTTACACGTTGCCGCTGGCGATGGACCCGCAGCACGATCTGGCCGAACTCGCAAAGGTTCTTGGTTTGTCCGCGCCGCCGCAGCGCATTGAAGGCTTCGACATCTCGAACATCAGCGGCACGTTCGCTGTGGCGTCGCTCGTGAGTTTCAAAAATGGCCGGCCTGACCGCGCGAATTACCGCCGGTTCAAGATCAAAACCGTCGAAGGCCAGGATGATTTCGCGAGCATGGCGGAGGTGGTGAAACGGCGATATACGCGATTGCTGAATGAGGGTAGGGCTGGCTCTCCGAGCCGGCCGCGGCGCGCTGGGGACAGCGCGCCCTACCAAGATATGCCCGACCTCATCCTGATAGATGGCGGCAAAGGGCAGCTCAGTGCCGCGTGTGCGGAACTTGTCAAGCTGGGCTTGGGAAAAATTCCCGTCATCGGGCTGGCGAAGGAGTTCGAGGAGATTTACCAGCCGGGCGAAAGTAAACCGCTGCGGCTGGGCCTGAATCATCCGGCGGTGAAATTATTGCAGCGAATTCGCGACGAATGTCATCGCGTGGCGAATTCCTACAACGCGCAGCTTCGCATCAAACGCATTTCAGAGAGCGTACTGGACGAATTCCCCGGCATTGGCGAAGCGCGCAAACAGGCGTTGCTGAAAAAATTCGGGTCGGTGCAGCGGTTGAAAACGGTGACCGTGGAACAAATCGCCGCCGTGCCGGGTTTCGGTGGCAAAGCGGCGGCGGAGTTGAAAAAGTTTTTGGAGGCGCGTTCGTGACTACGCCAGCGATTTCATGTCGATTACGAAACGGTATTTCACATCGCTCTTGACTAGGCGTTCGTAGGCTTCGTTGACTTTTTGGATCGGGATGAGTTCGATGTCCGAAACAATCCCGTGGTCGGTGCAGAAGTTAAGCATCTTCTGCGTTTCGCGGATGCCGCCGATGAGCGAGCCGGCGAACTGACGGCGCTTGAGGATGAGGTTGAACGCGCTCACGGGCAACGGTTGCGGTGACGCGCCGACCAGCGTGAGCGTGGCGTCGCGTTTGAGCAGTTCGAGATAGGCATTGACGTCGTGCGCCGCGGCCACGGTGTCGAGGATGAAATCAAAGGTGTTCAGGTGCTTCTTCATTTCGTCCGCGTTTTTGGAGATAACCACTTCCTTGGCGCCCAGGCGGATGGCGTCGTTGGTTTTTCCGGGCGACGTGGTGAACAGAACCACCCTAGCCCCGAGCGCGTTGGCGATTTTCACGGCCATGTGGCCAAGGCCGCCGAGGCCGACCACGCCGACTTTCTGGCCCTTGCCGACCTTCCATCGTCGCAGCGGCGAATACGTCGTGATGCCTGCGCACAGCAACGGCGCGGCGGCAGCGAGGTCGAGCGACTTGGGCACGCGCAACGCAAACGCCTCGTCCAGCACGATGGCCTCGGCGTAGCCGCCGTAGGTCGTACCGCCGTGCTTTTTGTCCTCGCTGTTGTAAGTGAACACCGGGCCGGCTTCGCAAAACTGTTCCTCGCCCGCCTTGCACGAATCGCACTCGCGGCAGGAATCCACCATGCAGCCGACGGCGGCAAGGTCTCCTTCCTTGAATTTTTTCACACGCGAACCGGTCTTCGTCACGCGCCCGATGATTTCGTGGCCGGGCACGCAGGGATAAATCGTGCCGTTCCACTCGTTGCGCACCTGGTGGACGTCGGTATGGCAGATGCCGCAATAAAGGATTTGGATTTCAATTTCATTCGCGCCCGGGTCGCGGTATTGGAACGTGAACGGCGCGAGCGGCGAGGTGGCGCTAAAGGCAGCGTAGGCTTTGGTGGTTCTCATAAATTTTTCCTTTGGCCATGAATTTACGCCGCTCCGAAGGCCTGTCAACGGACGCGCGGCAGAAATGGAATTATGTCTTTGCCCAACCATTGACTTATTTCCCTCGCCTCGCGCATAAGTGCGGGGAGAGGGCGGCGCGCAGCGACGGGAGAGGGGAAACTTTAAAGTTGGCTAAAAGGGCTTAAAATTAAGTAACCAACACCACCTCTCCCCGGCCCTCTCCCCCGCTTTGCGGCGGAGAGGGAGACCAGTGTCAGCGTCATGCGCAGTTTTATTTGTCATGACATAATCCCCAAAAGAAATTCGTGCCAATTCGTGAAATTCGTGTCTTTATTCCGGCATGAACATTCAAGTGGCCGTTCTCTGTGATGCCGCGACCGAGGACCACGGCAAGCTCAATCTCTTGGGCGCGTTCGACACGATTTACACACCGCAATTGCCCGCCGTGCATCCGCAATGCGCCGTGGCGTTGCGGGTCACGTTCACCAGCGGCGACGAGGGCACGCGCAAACTCAAGCTGAACTTCGTCAACGCCGACGGCCACAGCATCATGCCGCCCATCGAAATCCCGGTGGCGGTCGCGCTGCCGGACGATGTGCATTTTCTAACGCGCAATTTCATCGTGAACATCCAGCAGTTGAAATTCGCCGAGGCGGGGTTGTATTCCGTGGATGTCCGGCTCGATGACAAATCGCAAGCGAGCATTCCATTGTCGGTCAAACACCTGCCGCAAGCGGTGGCGTAAGTTGGAGTTCAAGCTTTAGCTTGTTTCGGGGGAGGGGCGCAAGCTAAAGCTTGAACTCCAACGGAAACGACTTTGGGCTTTGAACTCCGCGCGTGTGCCGCCATATTCCGCGCATGGCGAATTCGAACAACGAAACGGTCCTGCAACTCGATTTACCGGGCGTCAAAAAGCTCAAGAGCGGCAAGGTGCGCGAAGTTTTCGACCTCGGCGACCGCCTGCTGTTCGTCGCCACCGACCGCCTCTCGGCGTTCGACGTGATCATGCCCAACGGCATCCCGCGCAAGGGCGAGGTGCTCACGCAGATTTCGTATTTCTGGTTCGCGCAGACCGAATCGTTCCAGCCGAACCACCTGCTCTCCCACGCCGGCGAAGTGTTTGGAGTTCCGGCTTTAGCCGGTCTGCCCGCTGACCTGAAAACCCAGCTCGCGAGGCGCAGCATGATTGTGAAGAAGGCCAAGCCGCTGGCTATTGAATGTGTCGTGCGCGGCTACCTCGCCGGTTCGGGCTGGAAGGAATACAAAAAATCCCAAACCGTCTGCGGCATCAAACTGCCGCCCGGTTTGAAGGAATCGTCCGAATTGCCGGAGCCGATTTTCACGCCTGCCACAAAGGCCGAAACTGGCCATGACGAAAACATTCCCTTCGCGGAAGCGGCGAAAATTGTGGGCGCGGACATCGCGGAAGAAGCCCGGGCGAAGAGCCTGAAGATTTACAACTTTGCCCGTGATTACGCCCGCAAACGCGGCATCATCATTGCCGACACGAAATTCGAGTTCGGTCTGGAGAACGGCAAACTCATCCTGATTGATGAGATGCTCACGCCCGATTCCTCACGTTTCTGGCCCGCCGACCAGTATCAACCCGGCCGCAGCCAGCCGAGCTTCGACAAGCAATTCGTCCGCGACTACTTGGAAACGCTCGACTGGAACAAAACCCCGCCCGGTCCGGTGCTGCCGCCGGAGGTCGTCGCCAAGACCAGCGCGAAGTATTTGGAAGCTTACGAGCGGTTGACGGGGAAAAAGCTTTAATCCGCAGCGGCGGTCGGCAGACCGCCGGAGCTTTCCTTGACCGCCGGGGGAATAGGCGGCTTTCTGCCGAAAGCCGCTACGTTGGCTGGAGTTCACAGGCCGGAGGCCTGTGCCACATTTTGAACCATGCAAACTTTGGTCGAAGATTTTTTGCAATACCTGCGCCACGAACGCGGGCAGGCGGAGCACACCCAAAAAACCTACGCCGCGCTGCTGAACAAATTTACCACTTGGGCAGCCAAACAGGGGCTCGCGGATTGGAAATCGGTCGAGCTGAAGCATCTCATGGCGTTCCTTCAGTATGAGCGCCAACGTCCCATGGCGGATGAGCCGAAGGAGTCCATCAAGCGCCTCAGCAGCGAGAGTGTTTATCTCGAAATCGCCGCGCTACGGGCGTTTTATCGCTTTGCGGAAAATGAAAAGTTGTTGCCGGCCAACGTCGCGGAAAATCTTTCCCTGCCGCGCCGCTGGAAACGTTTGCCGAAGGCGCTGACGAACGACGAAATCAAAAAACTGCTCGAACCGGAACAACCCAAAACCCCCGAAAGTTTGTGCGATCAGGCCGTGCTCGAACTCGGCTACGCCTCCGGTTTGCGGCTCGCCGAATTGAAAAATTTGCGGCTGGAGCAGCTTCATCTCGACGCCGGGTTCATCAACGTCATCGGCAAGGGGAACAAGGAGCGCGTCGTACCGGTCGGGAAAATGGCCGTGGAAGCGTTGAACCGGTACATCGAAATCGGAAGGCCAAAGCTCGTCACGCCGAAATCACCGGCAAACGTTTTTTTGACAAAACGCGGCACGCCGTTCGCGGCCGTGACACTGTGGTTGCACATCAAGCAGCGCGTTCGCCGCGCCGGGGTTTCACGCAACATCACGCCGCACATGCTGCGGCACAGTTTCGCCACGCATTTGCTGGAGCACGGCGCGGACTTGCGGGTGATCCAGGAACTGCTCGGCCACGCGAACATCAGCACGACGGAGATTTACACGCACGTCACCGGCGACCGTTTGCGGGACATTCACCGAAAGTTCCATCCGCGGGCGTAACCTTGTAGCGGCGGTCTGTGACCGCCGGTGGAAGAAACGAATTTGCGCCGCCCGCTTTAAATGGGGGCTCGTGGAACTGCCCTCCGAAGACAGTCACTTAAAATTGTAAACCACCACCCTTTTGACCAGCCGCCGCACCTGTTTTCCCTGCTGCCGACACGATTGTTAGCACAAAAAATGCTTCCCTTGGGACGTAAAATCACAGCTTCGGCTTTGATTTATTATATGAAAACCTGGCAAATCTTATGAAAAATTCGGAATTCTGCTTATGGGAACCATTCGTATCACGAATGCGGAAAGACAAATTTTTTCCCGCCATCGGCGTGTTTTTACTGGCGGGCGCGATGGTGGGGAGCGCCGAGGTCGCTTCCACGGACGCGACTCCAAGTGAAATGGCTGCGACCAACGCCGAGCTGTCGGCATTGTCCAGCATGTCCATCGAGCAATTGATGAACATCAAGGTTTCAATCCTCGGTCCGTCGGAAACCGTCTCACAAACGCCCGCCGCCGTGTCGGTGGTAACCCAGGATGACATCAAACGTTCGGGCGCAAGGAACATTCCCGAGGCGCTGCGGCTGGTGCCGGGATTGGAGGTCGCCCAAATAGATTCGAGCGAATGGGCGGTGAGCGCGCGCGGATTCAATGACCAGTCTGCGAACAAGTTGCTGGTGTTGCAGGATGGCCGGAGCGTTTACACGCCACTGTTCTCCGGCGTGTTTTGGGACGTGCAGGACACGATGATGGAGGACATTGACCACATTGAAGTCGTGCGCGGGCCGGGCGCGACGGTGTGGGGCGAGAACGCAATGAATGGCGTCATCAACATCATCACCAAGAGCGCGGAGGACACGCAGGGCTGGCTCGTCTCGGGCGGCGGCGGCACGTTCGAACGCGGTTTTGCGGATGCCCGATACGGTGGGAAAATTGGCGACAATGCCTACTACCGCGTTTATGGAACTTATTCCGACCACGCCGGCGCCGTTTTGCCGGACGGGACCGAAGCCAACAATTCCTGGCAAATGGCACGCGGCGGTTTTCGGGTGGACTGGAATGCCCCCGAACAGAATTTGTTCACAATTCAAGGCGACGGTTACGCAGGATGGATCCGCCACGTCCTCGAAGGTTTATACAGCACAAATCCGCCGTCGTACACCGAATCAATTGTGGATGACTGGCAAGTGCATGGCGCCGATGTGCTGGGCCGCTGGACGCACACGTTTTCCGACACGTCCGATCTGAAGGTTCAGGCGTATTACGATTACACGGGCCGCAAAGCGGCCATTTTCGACGAGGAGCGCCACACATTCGACTTGAGCTTGCAGCACGAGTTCGCCCTGGGCGAACGCAACAAAGTGGTCTGGGGGCTGGGCTATCGCGTCACCACCGACACGGAACAAAACAATCCCATCATTTCGTTCAATCCCGACGCCCAGACGGAAAATTTGTACAGCGGGTTTCTCCAGGACGAAATTGCGCTGGTGAAGGATCGTTTGAGCCTGACTTTCGGCTCGAAATTGGAGCACAACGATTACACCGGAGTTGAATATGAGCCGGGTGCCCGCCTGCTCTGGACACCGTGGGCGGGTTCGAGCTTGCGCGGCCTGTCGAGCCAGACCTTTTGGGCCTCGGTTTCCCGTGCCGTGCGCACGCCCTCGCGCGTCGAGGAATCTTTCACGTCGATGATGGCCGATTCACTCTTCCCCCCCCTTCCGGAGATATCCTACGGCGCAAATGGTTTTAAATCGGAAAAGTTGATGGCCTATGAGGTTGGTTATCGGGTGCAGCCGTTGGAGAAACTTTCGTTGGATCTGGCGACATTCTACAATGATTATCACGATTTACGGAACGTGCAGGTGATTGCTGGTCCCACACTGCTCACACCGACAACCCCACTGACAACGGTTCTGGGAAACGATCTGTATGGGCACAGCTATGGCGCGGAAATTTCGGCAACCTGTAAGGTGGCGGATTGGTGGCGGTTGCAGCCCAATTACACGTATTTGTACATGAACTTTCACGCCCACCCGGCTGGTCTCATGCCTCCGGACAACAATATAACGGTGGCCCAAGTTGAAGGCTCCAACCCCAGAAATCAGTTTTCCATCCGTTCGTCCATGGATTTGCCGCATGGGGTGACGTTCGACGCCATGCTGCGGTACGTGGACGATTTGCCCTGCTTTCAGATTGCGAGCTACTTTGAACTCGACGCCCGGCTCGGCTGGCGCATCAACAAGCATTGGGAGCTGGCCATCGTCGGGCAGAACCTCCTGCATGATCATCACGCGGAATTCGCCACGACCCAGGTGATCACGCAGACAACGGAAATACCCCGCAGCATCTACGGAACCATTACCTGGCATTTTTAGCCGTCCGGCATGACTGTCATCCTCAAACGCTGCCAATCACAGTTTGCGCCGATGCGCAGGTCCGCCCTGTTGCTCGGTTTCTTGCTGCAGGCGATGCTGTTTGGCCACTGGCTGGCACAGGCGCAGGAGAACCGGCCTCCCGATTATCGGGTCAAAGCCGCGTTCATGTATAACTTTGGGAAATTTGTGGATTGGCCGGACGCCGCCTTTGCGTGCACCAACGCGCCACTGGTCATCGGCGTGCTGGGCGGCGACGCGTTTCACGGCGACTGCGAGCGCTTTGTCGCAAACAAAAGCATCAACGGGCACCCGGTAATCGTCCGGCAAATCAGCCATCCCAACAGCGCCCGGTCGGCGCCGGATTATTCCGATTTGAAAAGTTGCCACATTCTTTTCATCAGCGCCTCCAGCGCAGATAATTTACCGGACATCCTTGACGCGCTGAAGGGCGCAAGCGTTTTGACGGTCACGGATAATCTGGACCATTTTGCGACGTCGGGGGTCATGATCAACTTCGTCATGGAGAAGGACAACGTTCACTTTCAAATCAACGATGATGCCGCCCGCCACGCCGGATTAAAAATCAGTTCCAAATTAATGATGTTGCGAACAAACAAACCGCCAAAATAAGGAGATTATTTTGCGAACGTTTACCATCAAGCAGAAGCTGACGCTGATCACCATGGCCAGCAGCGTGGTCGCCCTGTTGCTGGTCGCCGTGGCGTTTCTTACTTACGAGCATTTTGCATTCCGACAGACGATGGTGCGGGATTTATTCACGCAGGCCGAGATCATTGGGAACCAAAGCACGGCGGCCCTGACCTACGACGACAAGAACAACGCCGGAGATATTTTACGCGCGTTAAACGCCGAAAAGAACATCGTCGCCGCTGGCCTTTATAAACAGAACGGCGACCTGTTTGCATCGTATTTTGTGCCGGAACGGAACAATTCCCAGCTCATGCCGCAGCGGGCCGGACCGGACGGCTGGCTTTTTTCGGGCGATTTTTTGGTTTTATTCCACCCAATCAAGATGAATGGCGAAACCATCGGCACCATTTATTTAAAATCCGATTTGACTGAATTGCACACGCGGCTGGGGCGATACGCGGCCATTTTCGCCCTGTTCACCCTCGTTTCCCTGGCAGCCACGTGTCTGCTGGCCTCACGATTGCAACGAATCATTTCCCGTCCCATCTCCCATCTGGCGGAGACGGCCAAAACAGTTTCGGCGGAGAAGAATTATTCCATTCGCGCCCAAAAGGAATCCCCGGACGAGCTCGGCCAGCTCATTGACGGCTTCAATGAAATGCTGGCTCAAATCCAGAAGCGCGACGACGCGCTGCTGCTGGCCAGGGACGGATTGGAAAAACGCGTCGAGGAACGCACGCGCGATTTGCGGCAACAATTCAGCCGCATCAGTCTGCTCAACCAGATCACCTACGCCATCGCCGCCCGGCAGGATTTCGAAAGCATGGTTTTGATTGTACTCCAGCAACTGGAAGAGCATCTGCCGGTTGATTACAGCGCAGCCTATTTCCTGGAAGAACCAACCGAAATGCTCAAGGTGATGGTTCACGGCCCCAAAAGCCAGCTGCTGGCGGAACAATTGCAAATTCCACCGGCCGTTCCCCTCGCCCACACGCCCTTCCAACCCTGCCGGCAGGGCGAAATGATCTACGTGCCCGACATCAGCCGGTTGGATTTGGCCATGCCGCAAAAAATGGCGAAAGCCGGCTTTTGCTCCGCCCTTGGCGCGCCGTTGGTCACGAAAGACAAGGTTTTCGGTCTGATGGTCCTGATGCGACGTCAAGTGGACGGGTTCAGCGAAGCGGAACGGGATTTCATTCATGGCTTGAGCGCGCACATGGCACTGGCGATTTATCAGGCGCAACTTTACCAGGACCTGCAAAAAGCCTACAACGAATTGCGCCAGTCGCAGCAGACTGTCATGCAGCAGGAACGGCTCAAGGCGCTTGGCCGGATGGCCAGCGGCATCGCCCATGACATCAACAACACGCTGTCCCCCATTTTGGGCTACGTCGAATTGATCCGTCAGGACGAGCCGGATTTGCACGAAGACTCCAAGGCGTTTCTGCAACACATCAAAACCGCCGGCGATGATATCGCGCACATCGTCGCCCGGCTCCGCGAATTTTACCGTCCGCGCGCCGCCAGCGAATCACTGCACACGCTGGATCTGAATCAGATGATCAAGCAGTGCATTGACATGACGCGCCCGCGCTGGCGCGATATTCCTCAGAGTCGCGGCATCATGATCGAAACGCGCACGGATTTGGATCCGGGCCTGCCCAAATTCGCCGGCATCGAAAGTGAAATTCGCGAGGCCCTGGTAAATTTGATCCTCAACTCCGTGGACGCGATGCCGGCCGGCGGCACCATCACCGTCCGCACGCACGCAGTGAAATTGGGATCGGCGAAGTCGGACGATGTTCCCGCCCACGTCATTCTCGAAGTCAACGACACGGGCGTCGGCATGGATGAGAAAACCCGCAAGCATTGTCTCGATCCTTTCTTCTCAACCAAGGGCAAACGCGGCACCGGCCTCGGCTTGGCCATGGTTTACGGCGTCATGGAACGGCATGACGGCAGGATTGAAATTGACAGCAAACCCGGCAAAGGCACGACCATGCGGCTCATCTTCCCGGTTCGCGAGTTGGAAACCGTGCAAGCCGCAAAACTCGAAACCGACAATCCACCGGGGCCGTTCCGTATTTTGTTCATTGACGACGAAGCCACCTTGCGCGAGTTGATGCAGACCATGCTGGGACGCGACGGCCACCAGGTCGAAGCCCCTGATGGCGGCAGGGCCGGGGTGGAGGCCTTTCGCGCCGCGCGCAACCGCAATGAACCATTCGATGTCGTCATCACCGATTTGGGCATGCCCTACATGGACGGACGCGAAGTTGCCGCCGCGATCAAACGCGAGTCACCCGGTATCCCCGTCGTCATGCTCACTGGCTGGGGTGCGTTCATGAAGGAAGACAACGACCTGCCCATGCATGTGGATGGCCTCTTGAGCAAACCGCCGCACATCAGTGAAATCCGCGCCATGCTCCACCGCGTCGTGCGTCAGCCCAACAAACGAACAAACCCAGCCTGAAGCATCAGTGGCAACAACTGGCCCAGCCATCCGCAATCGGAGGACACGCCCGCCGCTGGTCGCCGCCTCCGGCTTCGCCGGCGTGGGGGCGGGAAATTTTAGTGCTAAAATTTCATTTACCTTTGCGGGCGACAGGATAAAATCGCGCCATGAACGCGCGAATGAATCTTCTCTTCGTCGCTGTATTGTTCGGTTGTCTCACCACAGCCAGTTGCCCGGACGCACCCAAATCCGCAAAGGAGAAAGTTATGAATATCCAAATCATCAGCACTGCGTTTTCAGATGGTCAGCCAATTCCGGCAAAATATTCCTGCGAAGGCAGCGACGTTTCGCCGCCACTCAAGTGGACGAACGCGCCCGCAAACACGAAGAGCTTCGCACTCATCGCCGACGATCCCGACGCGCCCGTCGGCACGTGGGTGCACTGGGTGCTCTATGATTTGCCGCCGAATACGACCGGACTTCCGGAAGACGTGGCAAAAACCCAGGTCATTTCCGGCGGGGCGAAGCAGGGATTGAACAGTTGGCCACGCTTGGGTTATGGCGGGCCGTGTCCGCCGCCCGGCAAGCCGCATCGCTACTTTTTCAAAATTTACGCGCTCGACCGGATGCTGGATCTCAAACCCGGTGCGACGAAAAAGGATTTGCTCAAGGCGATGGAAGGCCGCGTCCTAGCCGAAGGACAGTTGATGGGGATGTATCAGAGGAAGTAACCGGAGCGCGTAGTTCGTGGTGCGTATTGCGTCAAGTATTGATCGTCCGTTGCTGCTTGACGCAACACGCACCACGCCATTGAAATCTCAGCTTTCTCAGAAGCACATTTTCATGTTTAGTATGCGCCGCTTATGAGTAAAACCGCATTGTTGTTCGCCGGACAGGGCGCCCAAGCTGTCGGCATGGGCAAAGACCTCGCCGAAAAATTTCCGTCGGCCAAAGCTTGGTTTGACCGCGCCAACACTGTGCTCGGCTACGACCTCACCTCAATTTGTTTGAATGGCCCGGAACCGGAACTGACCAAAACCGAAAATGCGCAACCGGGAATTTTTCTGGTGAGCTGGGTTGCATTTCAATTGCTCAAGGAACAGGCACCATCGCTGAAGTTCGACGCCACCGCCGGTTTGTCGCTCGGCGAATTCACGGCGTTGACGGCGGCAGGCGCGATGAGTTTCGAGGACAGCCTGCGGGTGGTGCGCCAGCGCGGACGATTCATGCAGGAAGCCTGTGAAGCCACGCGCGGCGGCATGGCGGCGGTCATCGGTCTGGATGAGGCGCTCACGCGCGAGGTTTGCGCTGAAGCCGGTGTGGTACTGGCGAATCTGAATTGTCCCGGCCAGCTGGTCATTTCCGGAGAGTCGGACAAAATTGCCAAAGCCGTTGAGCTGGCCAAAGCCAGGGGCGCCAAGCGCGCCATTGCCCTGCCGGTGGCCGGCGCGTATCACTCGCCGCTCATGGCCGGTGCGCAACCGAAGTTGCAGGCGGAACTGGCCAAAGTGAAATTATCGCCACCGGCTGTGCCGGTGATTTCCAACGTTACGGGACAGGCACACGGCAATGCGGCGGACATTTCCACACGGCTGGTCGAACAGGTGACATCGTCGGTGCTCTGGGGAAAATCCATGCGTCACCTCCTGGCGCAAGGTTTCACACGGTTCATCGAACTTGGCCCCGGCACGGCGCTGAGCGGTTTCATGAAACGCATTGATAAAACTGCGCAGATGCTCAACGTCGCGGACGTGGCGAGCCTGGAAGCGGTGGTCAAAGCGCTGTTGTAGTACCCGCGTCTCGCGGGTGGCGTTGGGCGTCCCGCCCGGCGCAAGTTTTCCGCAAAGGGTTAGGCGGGACGCCTGAACCGACCCGCCAGAGGCGGGTGCTACCTACAGTCTTCGCCCATCAAATTTTTTGTGTGCATTCAAGTTCGTTCGTGGTTAAACAATGGCCGTCATGAAACAACTTGAAAACCAAATCGCCGTCGTCACCGGCGCGGGCCGGGGCATTGGCCGCGCCATCGCGTTGAAATTCGCCGCCCAAGGAGCCGACATCGCGGCTGTGGACCTGAAAACCGATTTTGTGCAGGAAACGGTCGAGGAAGTGCGCAAGCTCGGACGCAAAGCCTGGGCGGTGGCCGCCAACGTGGCTGAGGCCGCCAGCGTCGAGGCCGCCGTCGAGCAGATTTTGAAGGAGGCCGGCCGTGTGGACATCCTCGTGAACAACGCCGGCATCACCAAGGACGGCCTGCTCATGCGCATGAGCGAGGCGGATTGGGACGCCGTGCTGGACATCAACCTCAAGGGGACGTTCCTGTTCACCAAGGCATTCAGCCGCGCCTTCGTGAAACAGAGATCCGGTCGCATCGTTAACATCGCCTCCGTAATCGGCCTGATCGGCAATGCCGGCCAGTGCAATTACGCGGCGAGCAAGGCCGGCGTCATCGGCTTTACGAAGTCCGTCGCGCGGGAATTGGCCTCGCGCGGAGTCACCGCAAACGCCATCGCCCCCGGATTCATCGAAACTAAAATGACCGAGGCACTCGGCCCGGAGGCACGGGCCGCCCTGCTCAAGCAGATTCCGCTGGCCAGCCTGGGTCAGCCGGAGGACGTGGCGGAGGCGGCATTGTTTTTCGCCAGCCCGGCGGCGCATTACATCACCGGGCAGGTTCTGACGGTGGACGGCGGGATGGTAATGTGATTGAAAAATTTTATAATTCAAGGCTTGACGATTTTGGCGTTCATGGCATAGAGACGGGTCAAAATTAACTTATGGCTGAAAAACCTATTGACCAACGGGTAAAAGACATCATTGTCGAACAACTCGGCGTAAAACCGGACCAAGTGACGTCGGAGGCGAAATTCATCGAAGACCTCGGCGCGGATTCGCTCGACACCGTCGAGTTGATCATGGCGCTCGAAGAGGAATTCGGCATCGAAGTGCCGGACGAACAGGCGGAAAAACTTCTGACCGTCGGCGATGTGGTCAAATACATCGAAGAACATCAAAAATAGTTGCGGGTTTTACCACATAGGGGCAGTTTCGACTGAATTAAGCGAGCTGCCCCTTTTCAATTTATGGCAAGCAATTGGACAGACCGCCGCGTGGTCGTCACCGGCCTTGGGGTGGTAACGCCGCTCGGACATCAACTCAATGTTTTCTGGAACCGCCTCGTTTCCGGTCAGTCCGGCATTGACCGCATCACCGCGTTCGACGCAACGCCGTTCGACACGCAGGTTGCCGGCGAGGTGAAAAATTTTGATCCGCTGCCGGCATTTCCGTCGCCGAAGGAAGTCCGGCGGACGGATCGTTATTCGCAATTCGGCATTTTCGCCGGGCACCAGGCGCTGCTCGATTCCGGACTCGACCTCGACCGGGAAAACCGGGACGAAATCGGCGTCATCATCGGCTCCGGCATCGGCGGTTTGTCCACCACCACCGAGCAACTCAAAATTTTGTTCCAACGCGGGCCCGGCCGGCTCTCGCCGTTCATGATCCCGATGCTCATCGGCAACATGGCCTCCGGCACGTTCTCGATGTACAAGAATTTGCGCGGGCCGAACTTTGCCACCTGCTCCGCCTGTGCCACGGCCAGTCACGCCATCGGCGAAGCCTGGCGCTGCATCAAAATGGGCGACGCGCAGGCGATGTTCGCCGGCGGCGCGGAAGCGACGATCGTGCCAATCGGCATCGGCGGCTTTTGCGCGATGCGCGCCATGAGCACGCGCAACGACGATCCCAAACACGCCTCGCGCCCCTTCGACAAGGAACGCGACGGCTTCGTCATGGGCGAAGGCGCAGGCGTCATCGTGCTCGAAGAATTGGAACATGCCAAAAAGCGTGGCGCGAAGATTTATTGCGAAATCGTCGGTTACGGCAACACGGCCGACGCGCACCATCTCACCGCGCCGGCTCCGGGCGGCGAAGGCGCGGCCCGCTGCATGAAAATGGCGCTGCGCCAGGCCGGCCTGAAACCCGGGGACATTTCCTACATCAACGCCCACGGCACCGCCACGCAGCAGGGCGATGTCTGTGAAACGCAGGCCATCAAGACCGTTTTCGGCAGCTACGCAAAAAAGGTGGCCATCAGTTCCACCAAAGGCGCAATTGGCCACATGCTCGGCGCCGCGGGCGCGGTGGAAATGACGGTTTGCGCGCTCGCCATCAAACACGGCGTCGTCCCGCCCACCATCAATTACCAGGTGCCCGACCCCGAGTGCGATCTGGACTACGTGCCGAACACCGCGCGCAAATTGAAAGTGAACGTCATCATCAACAATTCGTTCGGCTTCGGCGGCCACAACGCCAGCATCGCGGCCAGGAAATTTACGGGCTGAACCGTGAACTTTCTTTCGTTAATTGAAAATAAACGCGAAGGAAAAACTCTCGCGCCCAATCAGATTGAAAATTTCGTCCGCGAGTTCACCGCCGGGACAATTCCCGACTACCAGATGGCCGCGATGCTCATGGCCATTTATTTTCGCGGACTGACCACCGCCGAAACCACCGCGCTCACGCTGGCCATGCGCGATTCCGGCGATGTGCTGAAATTCCCCAAGGATAAACGCCCGCTCGTGGACAAACATTCCACCGGCGGCATCGGCGACAAGGTCTCGCTGCCATTCGCGCCGCTGCTCGCATGCCTTGGCTTCCGCGTGCCCATGATTTCCGGGCGCGGCCTGGGCATCACTGGCGGCACGCTCGACAAACTCGATTCCATTCCCGGCTTCAAAACCTTGCTGCCCGCTGAAAAAATCGTCGAACAGGTTCAGAAAGTAGGCTGTGTCATCTGCGGCCAGACCGACCGGATGGTTCCGGCGGACAAGAAAATTTACGCGCTCCGCGATGCGACCGGCACCGTGCCGAGCATCCCGCTCATCACCGCGTCCATCCTTTCCAAAAAGCTCACCGAAAGCCTCGACGCACTCGTCCTCGACGTAAAATTCGGCTGTGCCGCGTTCATGCAAACCAAGGCGGAAGCCCGCAAACTCGCAAAAGCGATGGTCGCGCTCGGGAATGAATGCGGTGTGAACACGCGCGCGATTCTGACCGACATGAACACGCCGCTGGGCCGCGCCGCCGGCAACTGGCTGGAAGTGAAGGAAAGCGTGGCGTGTCTGGAAAGTAGCGCAGCCGTCCCGGCTGCCGGGTCAAAATTTGCAGGCGAGACGCCTGCGCTACATTTGGACGACCTCCGCTTACTTGTTCTCGATTGCGCCGCCCATCTGCTCGTTCAAACGCGCAAATCAAAAGCGCTCGCCGCTGCGCGCAAACAAGCCGGGGAATGCCTTGCCTCTGGCGCGCCGCGAAAGAAATGGGATGAAATGCTCGTTGCTCAAGATGCGGATTTGGGTGCGTTCAACAAAAAGCTGGAGCTTGACCACACCGCGCCGTTGGTTGTCGAATTGAAAGCCGAAAAGCCGGGGTTCGTTGCGAAGTGCGACGCGCGACTGATTGGCGAAATCATCCATGATTTGGGCGGCGGCCGGCTCACCAAAGAATCCGCCATCAACTACGACGTCGGGATTGACCGGCTCGCTAAACCCGGCGAGGCCGTGCAGAAAAACTCAGTTCTCGCCCGCATTCATGCTGCCGACCAATCGCAAGGGGAGTCTGTCCGCACGCGGCTTAGAGCCGCCTTTGAAATTTCTGCGAAGCGACCGGGCAAAACCCCGCTCGTTGTCGAAGTTATAGAGTAGCGCAGGCGTCTCGCCTGCATCCGGCGTGCTTTGATTTGCGAAAGGAGTGCAAGCCGGGACGGCTGCGCTACTTTAACGACTCCAAAATCTTCTCCGCAGCGTAAATCGGACGGCCAATCACCAGCCGGTTCGCGCCCGCCTGAATGGCTTCGCGCGGGGTCAGGGGACGTTTCTGGTTGTAGGTTTCCCCCGACATTCCATGTCGTAGTGCGGACCCCGCGGGGGACCAGTTGGGTGGCAGGTGGGTGCATTTGTCGGCACCGGCACTTTTTTGCCCAGAATGCTGGACCAATCATCCCGCCTGAAAGAGACGACCATCCAGATGAGCACGGCTGTGGCCAAAGGCATGCTGGCATTGTTGAAGAAAAATTCACGCAGTAACAACACCGCCTTCTGCCAGAATGGTGAAACTTCAAACAGATCAATTACCGGATCCATGCAGATCATCATGACGATTATCAACCACAACAGGAACGCGATGAACAGGTGAATCCACACCAACCCCCATACCAGCGCCCAAAGCCGCCGCCGCCAACCAATGCCCGTGGCCAGGACCAACGCGACCACGAGGGCGGTGGGTAAATAAGCCATCGCGCGGCTGCTGAAGCTGTAGGTGCAGTAAACCGCGCCCGGCCAGGGATAGCTTGCACTTATCTGCTCCCGGTTTGAGACGTAAATAGTCGTGTCAAATACCTTGTGCAACCATTTTTCGCCCGACGGGTTCCAGGTGAACGTCACGATGCCCTTGGAGCCGAATGAGCCAAAAACCGTCGTCGCGCTTTTTTGCAGGCATCTGGCGTAGGTCTCCGGCCAGCCGGGCCACGGCGCAATCAGCAACCCGAACACGATCACGAATCGGCACACAAAGCCGAGGATGGGTCTAGCTCGGCACATGCGACGTCACCGGATGGGCTTTCAGTGCCCATTGAATCCAGACCGCCCACAGGACTATGGCTGCCAGGATGAAAATCGCCGGCCACACCTCCACGTGCATCCGATCGAATGCATTGTGGAAATAGACCCCCACCAGGAACAGGCTCACGATCCTGATGAAATTCACGGCGGCAAGAATCACCGCACCCAGCAGGATGCCCGGAATTTTTCGACGGAATGGCGCCGGAAAGGCCAGCACCGCAGCTCCGAAGATGGCCAGAACCTCACTCCCGTCACAGCTTGGGGCAATTCCAAGCGAAAACCGGGCTGATGCAATTGTCGCCTCTTTCGCGCTGGTGTGCTGGCCGAACCAGTTGCAGACAGCACTCGCCATTCGCGTGTTGAACCGCAGGTACGGAGGAGAAACCGTGTTGTGGAAAGAGGACTTAGGCACGACCGCATAAAACAGCGCCAACAGCAGCCCGAACACAACCACGAACCGCAACACAGGATTCTTGGCCCAATACCACGAAAGCCATCTCACCTTCAGGTGCTTGGCAACCGAGGTCTTTATTGGCGCCTTTGGAGATATGTCTTCGGCATGGGCCGGCCCAAACTGGGATTGACCATTCTTTTCCGACTTTTGCATTTTGTTGACTTTGTCAGGTCCGCATCTACTTAACTACAAGGTTGTCCATGTATTTAAAGGCTGCGGGGTTGATTTCTGCGATCTGACAGTAATCTACTAGCGATTGATGGAACGATTCTCTTCTACCCTTGCACAAGGCCCGTTTGTGTTCTATATCGAAACCTCCATCTTTAACACAACTCGCGAAGCAGAGCGAGCACAAACGGACCAACCAACAGTTGCAACAGTCCTTTTCGCTTACCGAACGGTACTCGTCAACCAATTTGGCAACACAGTCCGGGTCAATCCCTCGCTCGACATCCCCGATTGGGATCGTATTATTGATACGCTCGCACATATGGAAACGTCCGTCGCAATCCACGTACAGCCTTCGGACGCCTGGCATGCAACAACCGTTGAGATGAATATGGTAAGGCAGTCTCTTATAAATTACTCTACGATAGATTTTCAGGAAATCCGGCTGAAAGAGGCTTTCGAGGAATTTATCGTGCGGCGGTTTACCCAGTACCATTGATTCATAGAAACGCCACCGTAGTGTTTCGAAAGACTGGCACCACTGCGATGTGGGTGGGGGTTTCCCCCAATAATCAGTGTTGGTGTCATTGACGAGGCTAGCCACAAGGATTCCGTTACCTACGATTTCCGGGCACTCTTTGAAAAACTCGAAGAAATCCCCGGGATTGGTATTCGAGGCAATGACACTAGCGATACCGACGTTTTTCTTGTAGTACTCCTCGTTCGTGCGCTTAATCATGTCCAGCCCCTTCATAATCGCTGGCGAAGTGGGTCGCCCGTCGGCAAAGAGTCGGTTCTGGTCGTGGCACTGCGGCGGGCCGTCAACACTGACCAGTAGGTTGACAGAACGACTTGCGAAGTACTCAACCATTTCAGGAGTGATGAGTGTGCCGTTGGTAGTCAGCGAGAACCTCGATGGCGCCCCTTTCCTCACCTCTAATGCATAGTCAACACAGCGCCGCAGCAGCTCGAACCTAAGCAGCGGTTCACCCCCATAAAAACCAATAGAGGGCTCTTCGGTATCAGAAACCCGGTCCAAAAAGTAATCGATTGCCTTTCGCGCGGTTGCGAAGTCGATGGTCCTGCCTGTGTAACCCCTGTTTAAAGGATAGTACTCGGAAAACGAGCAATACTTGCATCGGAGGTTACACGCCTGGGTAAGCTCGATAATGATCTGCTGCAGACCCCGCTCGTATTCGGCTCTTTGGCCGTCGTTTGGGTCAATCCTCCTCATGCCTTTGGGCCTGAAAGAAGCAAAAACTCCTAATTCCCGATTGAGTCTGTCGCACTTCATTGCAGCATCCTGAACCTGCGGCAGCGTATATTGCGGCAGCATCCTCTGCAATTCAGCCGGGTCGGACCAGCCAGCCTCGAGTCCGAGCAGGTCCCACATCACACAGTCAACCTGCAAAATCCGGTTCGTGCTGACATCGTAAACATAGTAATGATCCACCGTCTGGAATCGGTGAATAAAAGGTGGCATCTTTTTTTTTCGGGGCTGTAGCAGTCTGCCCTCCCTCTCTATTATCTGGATTTGCATTAGGAGCTTCCTTCCGGCTACCCGAAAATGTCCTGGTAGTTAAGTCTTGTCCGCCTCGGCAGCCCGATCTTTGAGAATACGCCAAGCCCCAGCCAATCCAAGCCCGAGCGCCAGTATTCCTAAACCCATGCCTGGAACGGCTGGTATTTGCGCATAATGATCAACTTGCTTCTGTACTGCGATGTGGATGTTCGTGCTTTTGACATCATCATTACTATGGATGCTGCAATCACAAGGTAGGAAACCGCACTCATAGCAATTACAGGCTTGATCGTTTGCAGCTGACTGCTGGCTGGCGAGAATTGTCTTGACGTCCTCTTCCTTAAGGTCCTTAGGAAGTGCCTTCCTGATAGACTTTCGTGTCGCTTCATCCTGGCCGAAAACCGAATTGATATTTGCCATCGATATCAAGGCGAAGCCACCTACCGTTCCGGCCACGATCCGTCCGGCTTTAATAAGAAGCTCCCGCCGACTAATGTCTTGGGAACCATTGTCGGTAATCACAGTCTGGGTCTTTTTTTTGAGAATTTTATTTGTGGATGTTTTTTTCATTGTGAACTTTCTCCTCAGGTTCGGGAAGCGTGGAACACCGTCCTTTGTCTGGCAGAGCTGTAGCTCTGTCGGCATACCGCACTCCGTTTAGTGCTGCCGTTGTCTTCATGGGCCTCTGAACGCATCTCAATTCTTGCAGCGATCGAAGGGTGAGGCTCAGGTGAAGAGCAAGTGCTAGCGACCGTTGCGCCAGAAGGTTTCATTTCGTCACCCCGCGGCATCCTCTCGATGAGACAGCAGGGACGTTGCGCGAAATATACTACCATCGGGGGCGCTTCGTCAGGAAGTGTCTGGCTGTTACTTGTAATTCCTTCTGCAAGCCACGCGTTCACGGTGCAATGCGAAGGTCGAACTACCCTAAGCGAGAACAAGGTTACGTCCTTAGGACAATCAATGTCAAGCGGAAAAGGTGAATCCAAAAACGTGATTAAAGTTGAACCACCATTACGCCTTTCTCCTCACTTATTGAAGTCAAAATCAGGCGAGGTGCCTGACCTGCTTTATTTCAACGACTCCAAAATTTTCTCCGCCGCGGCGCGCGGATTTTCGGCGGCATAAATCGGCCGTCCAATCACGAGCCAGCTTGCGCCGGCCTGAATGGCTTCGCGCGGAGTGAGTGTGCGTTTCTGATCATCGGCCTTTTCCGCGCCGGCCCAGGCTTCGCCGAGGCGAGTGCGGATGCCGGGGGTCACCAACTGGACCTGTGCGGGCAGGATTTTTCGCAGCGCAACAATTTCCAGTGGCGAACAAACCAGCCCGCGCAGGCCGGCCCGGGTGGCCACCGTGGCAAGACGGCGCACTTGGTATTCCACGTTGGCATCAAGCCCGATTTCCTTCAACGCGCCGGCATCCAGGCTGGTCAGCACGGTCACGCCCAGGACGAGCGGCGGGGTGCGGCCGACCCGCCACGCGGCCTCCTGCGCGGATTGTTCGGCGGCCTTGAGCATTTCCAAGCCGCCGCTGGTATGCACGGTGAGCATTTGCACATCAAGTTGCACGGCAGCCGCTACGGCCTCGGCGACCGTGTTCGGGATGTCGTGAAATTTCAAATCCAGGAACACCAGCGCGCCGCGCTCGCGGATCCGGCGCACGATGTCCGGCCCGGAGTTGGTGAACAATTCGCTGCCGACCTTGAACCCGCCTGCAACCGGGGCCAGTTGCTCCACGAGTTTCAGCGCGGCCTCGGCCGCCGGCACGTCCAGCGCGACAATGATCGGATTACGCATAACCAGATTCAGCCACAGATTGAACACAGATTAAACACAGATAAACCAAATTTTTTCATGGGGTTTCACCCATGACTGGTTTCAACATTCTTCATTCTTCCTTCCGCCTTCCTCTTCGACTAGTCTGCCAGCATGAAAGTCATCCGCCACAGCGACGCGAATTTTCCAGAAAAACTTCGCGAACTGACCGCGGCATCCAGCCTGTTCGATCCGGTCATCGAGCAACGCACCCGCGCCATCCTCGACGCCGTCCAGGCCCGCGGTGACGACGCGTTGCTGGAATTCACCGAGAAATTCGACGGGGCCAAACTGGCTGCCGATCGGTTGCCCATCACGCAGGCGGAATTGTTCAATGCCTCGCTTGCCGCCGATGAATCGCTGCGCGCCGCCGTGGCCGAGGCGGAGAAGAACATCGCCGCGTTCGCCCGGAAATCGCTGCTTAAGAACTGGCAGATGAAAAATTCGCATGGCGCAACCGTCGGCGAAAAATTCGACCCATTTCAGCGCGTGGGCGTTTACATCCCCGGCGGCCGGGCGCCACTGGTTTCGACCGCACTGATGACCGCGGCGCTGGCCAAGGTGGCAGGCTGCCGGGAAATAGTCGTTTGCACGCCGTGTGGCCGCGACGGCTCCATCAATCCCGCTTTGTTGTTTGCCGCACGGGCGGCGGGGGCGACGGAGATTTACCGCGTGGGCGGGGCGCAGGCGATTGCGGCAATGGCTTACGGCACAAAGACGATTCGGCGCGTGCAGAAGATTTTCGGTCCCGGCAACGCCTATGTTGTCACCGCCAAGCGACTGCTGGTCGGCCACGTCGCGATTGATCTGCTGCCGGGTCCGAGCGAACTGCTGGTACTCGCGGATGAGACGGCCAACCCGAAATTCGCCGCCGCTGACTTGCTGGCGCAGGCCGAGCACGGCTCCGGCCACGAGCGCATCTGGCTGGTGACGACTTCGGCGAAGATTTTGAAGGCTGTTCAGGGCGAAATTACGAAGCAACTGCCCAAACTGGCGCGGCGCGAATACATCCAGCGTGTGCTTGCCGACAACACCTGGCTGATTCAGGTAAAATCGCTCGACGACGTGGTAGCACTGGCAAACCGACTCGCACCGGAGCATTGCGAAGTGATGACGCGCAATTCGCGCCAGGTTTCCGCGGGCATTCTGACGGCAGGCGCGATTTTCCTCGGGCCTTGGACGCCGACGGTGCTGGGCGATTACGTGGCTGGGCCGAGCCACACGCTGCCGACAGGCGGCGCGGGCGCATCGTTTGCCGGCCTGACCGTGGACCAGTTCCAACGCCGCACCAGCGTGGTGGAATACAATCGCGCCTCGCTCAAGAAAGCGCTGCCCGCGGTGAAGAAATTCGCGGAACTGGAAGGCTTGGGCGCGCATGGACGTTCTGCCGAAATTCGTTCCGCAAAATGAAAAGTCCGAAACTTTTGATCCGCCCACTCGTGCGTGAGCTGGACCCTTATGTCTATGGCGAGCAGCCGAAGATCAAGGGGTTGATCAAGCTCAACACGAACGAAAATCCGTATCCGCCGTCGCCGAAAGTTCTGGCAGCGGTCAGGGCGGCGGTGGATGGGCGGCTGCGGCTGTATCCGAACCCGACGGCGGAGCGGTTACGCGAAAAGCTGGCGAAACTGCATCATTGCCACGCGGACAATATCATCGTGGGCAATGGTTCGGATGAATTGCTGGCGCTGGCGACGCGGTGTCTTGTGGAGCCGGTGGTAACACAGACGTCCCGCCTGTCCCGGGCCAGTGCAGGCGAGACGCCCGCGCTACGTTGCAGCATCGTTCAATACTTCACCCCGAGTTATTTGCTTTACCCGGTGCTGGCGGACATCCATGGCGCGGTGAAAAATGCCCTGCCTGTCAACCCAGATTTCAGCCTGCCGCCCCTGCGCGAATTAAAACTCGGCAAGGTTTGGGATTTTCGCGCAGCTTTGACGTTTGTGACCACGCCGAACGCGCCCAGCGGGCGCGGGTACTCGACACGCGAACTCGACGCACTTTGCAAGGCGCAGCGTGGCGTGGTGGTGCTGGACGAAGCTTACGTGGATTTCGCCGGGGAAAACGCGCTGAAGCTGGCGTTGAAATATCCGCACGTCCTCGTGGCGCGGACGTTTTCCAAGGCGTATTCGCTGTGCTTCCAGCGGGTCGGTTATTTTGTCGGACATCGCGACCTCATCGCGGCGCTGCACAAGATCCGTGACAGCTACAATGTGAACGGCCTCGGCCAGATTGCCGCCGAAGCAACGCTGGATGATTTACCGTATTATCGGGCGAATTTCAAAAAAATCATTGCCACCCGCGAACGGTTGAGCCGCGAGTTGACGAAGCTCGGTTTCCGGGTTTTGCCGAGCCGGACGAATTTCATTCTTGCCCGGCCGCCGCAATTTTCGGCGCCGACGTGGTTGCAAAGCTTGCGCGTCCAAAAAGTCCTCGTGCGCTGGTTTGACCGGCCGGAGGTGAAGGATTACTTGCGAATTACGATTGGCACGGCGGCGGAAGCGGCGGCTTTGGTCAGCGCCGTCCGCAAGATTTTGACGCGGCGTTGAGCCTGTGGCCCGGACAAACCGGCACCCAGCGCCAAAGCCACCCCCAAACCTTTTCTTTGACCCGGGCGCGATTTTTGCTACAAGCCAAGCGTGTATTTGGAATTCTATGGATTGACGCTGCCGCCGTTCGACATCACGCCGAATCCACGTTTTCTTTTTCTTACCGACAAGCATCGCGAGGCGCTCAATCATCTGCTCTACGGCATTCGTGAGCGGAAGGGCTATGTGCAGCTCACCGGCGAAGTCGGTTCGGGCAAGACCACGGTCTGCCGCGCGATGTTGCGGCAACTGGACGGCCATTTTTCCACCGCCCTGATCGTCAACCCCGTGCTGAACGCGCATGAATTAATGCGGGCCATTGCCACGGAATTCGGTCTGGAAGTCAAAGACATGGACCGGCACGGCACGGTCGCGGCCATCAACAAATTTCTGGTCCAGCAGGTGGAACAGTGCGGCGACGCGGTGCTGATCATTGACGAGGCGCAAAATCTCACCGAGGAATTGCTCGAACAGATGCGGCTTTTGTCGAACCTCGAAATGGAGAATCGCAAGCTGCTGCAAATTGTTTTGCTCGGCCAGCCGGAGTTGCGCGACCGGCTCAACAGCCCGCGCCTGAGCCAGCTTCGCCAGCGCATCACGGTGCGCTATCATCTCATGCCGCTGACGCGCGACGAAGTTGCCCAATACATTCAGCACCGGCTCGCCCAGGCCGGCGCGAAGGGCAAGCCCCAGTTCACCCGCCCGGCGCTCTGGCGCATTTTCCACTACAGCCACGGCATTCCCCGGCTGGTCAACGCCGTCTGCGACAAGGCGTTACTGGCCGGTTTTGTCGAGAAAAGCAACCTGATCAATTTCCGCATGGTGGGCCGCGCCATCCGCGAACTCGAAGGGAAAATCCACCTGTGAGCCTGACCCACGATGCGCTTGAACGCGTGAAGGAAATCTCAGCGAACGCCCCGGTGCTGAAAGGCGCGCCCGGTTCCCGGCAGGAACTGTTTCCGGGCAGATGACCCGATGTTCCTGCGCAAACCATTCGCCGCGTCCCCGCCGTTCGTCCGCGTCGCGCCTTTTGTTATTTTTCTCGCGCTGACGTTTTGCCAGGGGCAATTCGGGGAAGCATCGCGCTACTGGTTTTACCTGGCGAAAACACTTGCCGGGGCGTGGCTGATTTGGGAAATGCGCCCGTTCGTTTCCGAAATGCGCTGGGCGGTGAGTTGGGAGGCGGTCGTGGTGGGTCTGGGCGTTTTTGCGATTTGGGTCGGCATTTCCGGTGAATGGACGACGCAAAACTCACTTTGGTCAAAGTTCGACTTCACCCATCCTTTGGGGGCTTCACTAAAAACCTGGAACCCAAATGAACAATTTGGTGATGGTTCAGCGCTCGCGTGGCTGATGATTGTAATGCGGATTGTCGGCTCAACGCTCGTCGTGCCACCGCTGGAGGAGGTTTTTTACCGCTCGTTTTTGTATCGCTATATCGCCCGGCCAAATTTCCTGTCTGTGCCGCTCAACCAATTTTTGCCGTTGCCGTTTCTTGTCACCGCGACCGTGTTTGGTTTGTCACACAACGAATGGCTGGCGGGCATTTTGTGCGGCGCGGCTTATCAATGGCTGGTGATTCGCAAAAACCGGCTCGGCGATGCGATGACGGCACACGCCATCACCAATTTTCTGCTCGGCGTGTGGGTCGTCTGGCGCGGGGCCTGGCATTTTTGGTAGGGACATCGCGCTGCGATGTCCGGACGCCGCAGCGCTGTTCAGTTGTCAAGAGATAGGTAACAGGTGTTTCAGGACATGGGTAACACTTCGCCCGAGACGTGTCGGACTGGGAATACGAAGGGTAAGGTTGTGTTTCCCGGGAGATTCAATTCCCGAATATAC